>JAABVA010004915.1_pt1 | contig 12254 bp, 10 predicted proteins | sample 5560331 | NCBI WGS metagenome assembly JAABVA01 (sample SAMN12812661, study PRJNA571458) | rock metagenome | isolation source: Antarctica rocks | place: Antarctica: Victoria Land, Mt New Zealand sud | collected 2016-01-07
CCCGCGGATGCTCCTTCTGAGTCGGTAGAACGTGTCCTTCGCAAGTCACATTCTCCATACACAGCAGGGCATCCGCGGTCTACGACATGCCAACCCGCCCTATCGCAACGGTGGATCCAGGCTGAGCCCGGCGCATCCGGCTCACGTCAGGGGCTCCGCGGCGAGCACGAGGTACATCGGCACTAGGCGCCGCAGGGCGAGGGCTTCGCGGCCACCCCTACCGGCTGTGCCCCGAGGGTCGCCCTCCCGCAGCGCGGTCACCGCGAAGCCGGCCTCCCCGAGCGATCTCGTCCACTCCTCAATCGTGCGGTGGTACTTCGCCACCTCCGCGCCCAGCCAGCTGCTGCTGCGTGCGCCCGAGACGAAGTAGTCGGTGACGGTCCAGCGGTCCGGGATGCTGCCGCTCAAGTTGGTCGCGTAGTGGCTGGTGACAACGGGGTGCTCGACGGACAGGACCAGGCGTCCGCCCGGCCGCAGGCAGCGGTACGCCTGCTTCAGCACGGGGGGCAGGTCCTGTACGTAATGCAGCGCCATCCGCGAGACGACTACGTCGGCGGACGCCGGTTCGCTCTGCCACTCCTCGAGCCAGCGCTCCTCAAGCCTCCAGCCGTCGAGGGCCGCTAGCCGCTGCCGCGCAGCAGCGCACATCAACCGGCTGCCTTCGAGCCCCGTGTAGCTCCGGGCTCCGCAGCGCAACAGGTCGACGCCGTAGCCGCCGTCGCCGCAGCCGAGTTCGACCACGTCCTCTCCGCGCACGTCTGCGACCAGCGCCTCAACGAGCGGCGCCTCCACGTGCGCATTCAGGTCGTCGCTTGCGCTGCGCGTAGCGCGGTAGGCGGCGAACACGGAGGCGTCATCGTAGAAGTCGGGTCCGGCGCTCACGGGTGCGCCCCCGGCTCGCCGGCGACCGCACCTGGCGGAGCGGGCACAGCCGGGCCCACCGCGGCAGCGACGTCGTCAGGTGCCGCTGGCGGCAGCAGGTGTCGGCGGTTGAGCAGGAGCCACAGGCCCGGGGCGGCCGCGACTGCGCCCAGGGCGAGGAAGGCCCCACGCGCCCCGGCCTGTTCGGCGAGCGCCGCGATCAGCAGGGGACCGAGCACGCTCGGCACCCCAAGGACGAGGCGGTAGAAGCCGACCGAGCGGCCCAGCGATTCCGGCGGGACGGTGCTGAACAGGACCATGTCGGCGGCCACCTCGAGGGCGCTGTTGAGCAGGTAGAGCAGAACGAGCGCGGCGATGATGACCGCCACGGTCTGCGCCAGGGGCACGATGAACAGGCAGAGCGCGCTGCCCAGTAGGCCGGCGACGCAGACCAGGCCGACGTCGCGTCGCGGTCGCTCCGCCACGTACGCCGATCCGGCCAGTGCGCCGACGTTGGCCACGGCGAGGACGGCGCCCGTGCGGCCAGGGGACAGTCCCAGGTCGTCGCGCAGGTAGAACAGCACCAGGGAAACCGTGCCGTTGCCGAATGTCAGGTTCATGGGGACGAGCACGAGCATCAGCACGTAGGCCTGGCGGCTGGCCCGCAGCGTCGCCCACCCCTCCCGCAAGTCGCGGGCGAGGCTCCACCGTCCGGCCGACGTCGCGGCGCCAATGGCCTTCGGCCGAACGCCCCTGGCCCAGACGACGACGGGCGCGAGGAAAGTTAGGAGATTCAGCCACAGCAGGCCCCGGATCCCGAGCGGTCCGACGAGGACGGCGGCCAGCGCAGGACCGAGGACGACGGTCGCCTGGTAGCTCGTTGAGAGGGCGCCGCGGGCGCGCGCGACGTCGTCGAACATGCTCGGCAGGCCGGCCATCCACCCCGCCCGGTACGCGACGGCGCCCGTCTGCACCAGGACCTCGGCGGCGAACAGAGCCCACAGCGGGGGCGGGCCGGACAGCAGCAGGAGGTTCAGCGCGAGGGCAGCGGCGAACTGCAGGGTCAGTCCCGGCAGCACGAGCCAGCGGGGACCGAATCGGTCGACGACGGCGCCGAGCAGCGGACCGCCCAAGGTGAGTACGAGCGGGTAGGTCGCGGCCAGCAGCGCCATGGTCTGTAGCGAGCCGGTGACCTGGAAGGCCAGCAGCGGCAGTGCCAGGGCGTACATGCCCTCGCCCACGTTGTTGAGCGCGTTGCCGCTCGCGAAGACGCGGAAGCGCCGTTGGCGCCACGCGCTGCGGCTGGCCGGTCTGCTCACCGCGGCAGGTGCACCGTGCGTACGAGCACCGCGTCTCCGTCCGGCTGCAGGCGGCGCACCTGCAGGTAGCCACCGCGGCCGCCGACGAGGAGGTGGTCGGGGCCCTCCTCCGCGGGCAGCAGCGCGAGCCCCTTGGGGAAGTCCGGCAGCTGCTCGATCAGGCCCAAGCCCTCGCACGTGTTGGCGTCGTATACGCCTATCTGGCAGCCGTAGCTCAGGGCGTACAGGTGCTCGCCGTGGAACACGAAGTTCTCGACTGTGTTCTCGAGCATCGCGTCCCAGAGCCGGACGACCTCACGGTCGCGCAGGGAGATCTGGCGGACGCCGCCGCCGCCGGTGACGAACAGGTCCTCGTCGCTGGCCCACATTCGCTTGGGGTAGCCCTCGAGTTTCAGCGACCACAGGAGCTGCTCCGAGTCCGCCGCGAAGACGAGGATGTCGAACTCGTGAGTTGCGACGACCCGCTCGCCCGTGGCGAGGTAGCAGGCGACCCACGCATGCCTACCGCCCAAGTCGAACTTGGCCGTGCGCTCACCGGTGGCGCTGAGGTGCTCGACGGCGCCCTCGTTCGAGGCCACGAGGAGTCGCTCTGCTTGTCGGTCGAGGGCGACGGTGTGCAGGCGCGCGAAGTAGTGCTGGCGCCACACGACCTTCCCGTCGTCGTCCAGCCGAAAGACCTGCCCCTGGTGGCTGACGCAGTAGGTGGCGTCCGCGCTGACGGCTAGGCTGCGCACGAAGCCGGTCCCGGTCCGCCAGTCCTCGACGAGCACCGGGTAGGGTCCGTCGATGCTTTCGCGGACCTCGACCGTCTGCACGCCCGTGTCGGTGCCAAGGCGGAAGCGTCCGGGTCGTCCCGGGACCGGCTGGGCGTCCCACACGCACTGGCTGCGGTAGGAGGCCTCGGCGAAGCGGACGCCGTCGGACGTCAGGTGGGCCAGCTGGCCGTCCTGCGACAGGACCGCGAGCGTGTCGTCGGCGAGTACCGCCAAGTCGATGATTTCGTGACTGAACGCGTGCACCGTCTGGGCGATCTTTAGCTCGCGGCGCGTGTTGTCGAAGATGTGCAGGTCGCCGTCGAAGCCGCCGGTATACGCACGGGTGAAGTCGGCGGAGAAGGCCAGGCATTCGATGTCGTCAGCGGCGAAGCGCAGGGTTTCCTCGATGGTCCCGTCGGGCAAGACGGTGACGAGGCCGTTCGCGATCCGGAGGTTGTTGCTGTCGCCGGCGTCCTGTGTGGCCCAGTATCGGTCGTGCAGCGGGTCGAAGAGCACGCGGTGCACGTTGCTTTCGCCGTCTATGCGGACCTCGACCGGGAAGTCGAGGCTGGCGAGGTCGCCCAGGTAGAGCCTGCCGGTCTTGTCCGACACCGCCTGCTGCCCCGGCCGGTCGGTGCAGATCCACTCCAGGTAAACGGGGCTGAACGGCTCGGCGATCTGCAGCACCTCGAAGGTTTCAAGGTCGAGCACCACCACCTGCAGGTAGCCGTTATTGACGTACACGCGTCCCTGCCAGACCGCGATGCCTCGGTTGATCGAGGGTGACGGCTCCTCACCCTTCAGGTACTCGCTGGCGGGCGAGCGAAGCTCGTGAGCGGCTAGCGCGACTGCGGGCTCGATCGGGTCCAGCCGCCACTTGGTCACCGTGCCGCTGCGATCCTTCGTCACAGCGGTGTTGCCGTCGACCATCAGGCAGTAGGTGGGCAGCCCGCCCGACACCACAGGGGACGAGCTCACCAGCTGCAGGTGCTCGTCCAGCAGGTGCAGCCGGCCGCGCACATCCGAGGCAAGCAGACCGCCTCCGGGCAGCGGGTGGATGCGCGTCAGACGGTCGGACAGTTCCATGGCGGCACTTCTCCTGCGGCGAGATGGACGTGGGGAGGGTGGGGCAGCCGGGGGGTGGCAGAGCACCCCCCGGCTGAGCGCCCTACTTGAGGACGGCTGCGAAGCGGCGAATGGGCTGCGTCATGCTGATCACCTCCCGGCCAGTGTGAGGAGGTCCTGGCCCAGCGCCGGACCGACGTCTGTGAAGACGAGGGCGTCGCCTGCGGCGCAGCCCGTCCGTCCCACGCGAACCCGAGCAGGCGCTGGAGCACCCTGCTCGAGCCGGAGGTCCTGGAGGAGGTCGCCGTCCGCAGCCACCGTCTCGTCGAGCAGGACTCTTCCGCTCGCGTCCAGGACCTGCAGGGTCCACTCGCCCTGGCCGGGAGGAGCCGCGTGCACGACGGCGCCGACGGTCAGGAGCCCAGGCTCGACCAACCGCACAGCGACGCAGACCTGCTGCCCACGGGCGAGCTCGGGGCCGAGCTCGTGCATGCGGCCGTGCTTCACGAGGGGGTGCCGGCTGCGCTCCTCGTCCACCTGCACCCAGACCGCCTCGCCGATGAAAAGGCCGTAGCCGGGCAGGTCGACGACGTGCCGGACCACGCACTCGGCATTGAGCACCCCGCCGGTCACGTGCGGGACATCGATCACGGTGGGCGGCGACAGCGGCACCGCCGCGCTGCCAGCCTTGTCCAGTTCGCGGCCGGAGAACGTCCCGCACAGGTCGGCGGTGGCGGCCAGCGAGGTGTCGCAGAGGGTCACGGCGAACTGCCCGTGCTTCCCCAGGAGCTCGTGCGTCAGGTTGGATGTCGCCACCGCCACCGCGATGTGCAGGGGGTCGCGGGCGACGAAGCTCGTCCACTCGGCCGCCATCACGTCGAACCTCGTGCCGTGGCGGGCACTGATGAGGCCCACTGTGCAGGTGAGGTGCTCCATCAGGTCGGGGTTCACGCGCGCACCAGCCCGGCTGCGCCGACGAGGGCACCGGCGTCGCGCGACGTCTCCGGCGGCAGCTCGACCACGTGGACTTGGCCGTCGTAGGAGCTGGCGAGGAAGACGCCTTCCACTGGGTCAGCAACCAAGGTGCTCACCCCGCTCGTGGTGACACGGGTGTAGTCGAGCCAGGTGCCCGTCCGGACGTCGAGCAGGGCCACGGTGCCGTCGTAGGCGCCGGTCGCGATGACGGGCCCGTGGCGTCCGGGCACGGACTGCAGCGCCGCGGTGCATTTGACCGAGTGCTCGTGCGGCGTGCGCAGGGCCTGCGGCGTGCCGGCGTCCCACAGCCGCAGGTGGAGGTCTCGGCTGACGCTGGCAAATACCTCGTCGACCACCCAGGCGCACCCATTGGCGATCTTCGCGTGAGCGGCCCTGTCGATCCGGTTCTCTGTCAGGCTGTCCAGGTCCCACCAGGTTGCGCTGCAGTCGGCGCCGACGGCGAACAGGGTGCGGTCGCTGGCGGCCAGGCCCTTCACTGCGTTGGCGAGGAGGGGGAGCTCCCGCACGAAGCGCCACGTGCCGGCCTCCCGCCGCAGCAGCAGCCCCTCGCCCGTGTAGGTGCCGACGACGGCATGCGGAACGCCTGCGCGGGTGAAGCCAGCGGCGCAGTTCAGCGGCGACCGATGCTGGTGGACGAGGTCCCCGGTCAGGGCGTTCATGACCCGCCCTAGCTGACCACCAGTCAGCACCGCTCCCTCAACGGGGGTGAGGAAGTTGCACAGGCTTCCGAGGTCGGTGGTCAGCTGCCGGTCGCCTGTGGCGCGCGACCGCGTCCACACGAGTCCTGCGTCGCCGACGACGAGGTCGGTGCCCCGCGGGGTGACCCCGACCGCCACGGCGTTCAGCCCGTGCGTGGGGCTCGCCGGCGGCCCCCACTCCCCGGCTTCTCCCGAGTAGCGCCGGTAGCGGTCTCCGAAGGTGGCGAAGACAATGTCGTGGGCGTCGGCGAAGGCGCACGACCGCGGCCACACGTCGGCGGGCAGCGCGAAGCGGCTGACCTCGGTCGGCGTCGACGACCCCACGTCCCAGAGGACGGCAGTGCGGTCGTAGCTCAGGCTCACCAGCCGGCTGCCGGCGGCGTCCAGAACGAGGCGCTTCACCCCGGCGTTGTGGGCTTGCACGATCGTGCGCTCGCCGTCGCGGACCACGACGAGCTGGCCCTCGTCGTTGCCGGCATACACGGTGCCGTCGACGTCAAGAGCCACCGTGTCGGTCTCGACGCCGCCCATGTCGATCTGGGACACCTCGCCGCCCGTCGTCAGCGACCAGCGCCGGATTGTGGCGTCGTCGCTCGACGACACCAGCTCGTCCGGCTGCTCGGTCCACTCGACGGAGATCACGTCAGCCGTGTGACCATGGAAGACGTGCTGCAACCGGCCGCTGAGGTCGAACACCCGGACGGCGTGGTCACGCGACGCGGTCGCCGCGAGCGGCAGCGTGGGATGGGGGGCCACCATCTCGACGTCGTCGCGGTGGTCGGTCAGCACGGCGTGAAGCCGCAGATCGGGGACGGTCCAGACGCGGGCGCTGTAGTCGCTAGACGCCGTGAGCAGGAAGCGCCCGTCCGGCGTAAAGGCGCACTGATTGGCCAGGTGGTCGTGGTGGGCCCGGGCGAGCGGGACGTCGGTGGACGCGTCCCAAAGCACGACCTGGTTGTCGTAGCCGGCAGTCGCAACGTACTGGTCCTGCCAGCAGGCGACGCCGCTGACGGGGCTGACATGGCTGATCACGTGTACTCCTGAGAGACGGGGAGCGGGGTCGCGAGGGCTAGGGTGTGGCCGGCTTGGTCGACCTTGGTCTTCAGGTACTCGCGGTTGAGGTCGGTGACGAAGACGCCCGTTGGCCGCAGTTCGGTGACGTCAATGCCGTTGTTGACCAGCTGATCGCGCTTCTTCGGGTTGTTGGAGAGCAGCGAGCAGCGGTCCACCCCGAGGGCCAGGAGCATCTGCGCCGCCACCGTGAAGTCCCGGTCGTCCGGCGGCAGATCGAGGGCAACGTTGGCCTCGAAGGTGTCGAGACCGGCGTCCTGCAGCGCATAAGCGTCAAGCTTGTTGAGAGGCCGATGCCGCGGCCCTCCTGGCGGAGGTAGAGCAGCATCCCGCCCTCGTGCTTCATCTCCTGCAGCGCCTGGCGCAGCTGAGGACCGCAGTCGCACCGGGCTGAGCCGAGGGCGTCGCCGGTGAGGCACTCGCTGTGGACCCGCACGAGCGGGGAGGCCTGGCGCTGCCAGCCTTCGACCAGCAGCGCCACATGCTGACGCCCGTCGAGGAGCTGGTCAAAGCTCAGCAGGTTGGCCGGCAGCAGCGTGCCGTCCGCCAGCCATACGGGCAGCGGGACGGAGGTGCGCACGTGCGCAGCCGGTGGGTAGCGGGCGCGGGGGCGCGCCGGCACGGGGCTGCCTGTACCGAGGGCGGCGCTCACGAGCAATAGTCCGTGCCAGTGGTGCGGCGGCGCCCGCCTGCAGCGGGCTGATGCCGCCGGCCTCGCCACGCCGACTGGCCCTGTCGTCGACGGTCCATGACACCCACTCCGAAGTCCGCCGGTCGTCCTCCGCCGCTGCTGGCGGCCGGCCACTGAAGGCTCCGGCTACCGCCGCACTAACCAGCCGTAGTCGGACCGTCACGACTCACTAGACGTGTTGTCCGTCCTGCCTGTCAAGCACGTCCGGCTGGGCGTGCTCGGCACCGTCCGCTTCCTGGGGACGTTCCTGCCCAACCCGACCGACGTGCCCTGGTCGGTCGCGGCGCACCTGGCCGGGCAGCTCGGCGTCGCCGACCCGGGGGTGCTCAAGCAGCACGCCGCCCGGGACGGCACCAACCGGCTGCACGCCGGTCAGATCCAGCAGGCCTACGGCTACCGCGACTTCACCGACCCACAGGTGCAGCACGACCTCATCAACTGGCTGCAGGCCCGTACCCGGCTGGCCACCGAACGACCGGGAGTGTTGTTCGACCTGGCGACCGCGCGGCTGCTCGAGGCGAAGGTGCTGCTGCCCGGGCCCACGGTGCTGGCCCGGCTCGTCGCGTCGGTCCGCGACCAGGCAGCGACCAGGCTCTGGCAGACGTTGGCCGACCTGCCGGGCGCCGCGCAGCGCGCCCGCCTGGAGGGTCTGCTGGCTGTGGCGGCTGGGGAGCGGACATCGACGTTGGAGCGGCTGCGCCACGGCCCGACCAGCGTCACCGCCGCCGGTCTGCTGGGAGCGCTGCACCGCCTGGAGGAGATCCGGGCGCTCGGGGTCGGCGAGCTCGACCTGAGCTTCGTCCCGCCGGGCCGGCTGGAGGCGCTCGCCCGGCACGCGGCGACCGCCAGAACGCAGGCGCTGGCCCGGATGGGTGACCAGCGCCGCACCGCGACGCTGCTCGCTGCCGCCCGGCAGCTGGAGACCGACGCCGGCGACGACGCCCTGGACCTGCTCGACCAGCTCCTGGGCGCCCTGCTGGCCCGGGCCGACCGGGCCGGCGCCCGGGAACGGCTGCGGACCCTGCCGACACTGGACCTGGCCGCCGGGCAGCTCCGCGACGCTGTGAAGGTCCTGCTCGACCCACCAGCCGGCGGCCTGCCCGCGCTGTGGGCGGCGATCGGACGCTCCGTGTCCCGTGAGCAACTCAGCGCCGCCGTCGAGGCCGTCGACGCCACCGCCCGGCCGGCAGCGGACACCCATCTCGATGACCTGCTGGCCCGCTACAGCCTGGTCCGCCGGTTCCTGCCCACGCTGCTGGCCACCGTGCGCTTGGAGGCGGCGCCGGCTGGTGTCGACGTGCTCGCCGGGTGGGAGGCGCTGGGTGGCCTGGAGGGCCGCCGGACCGTCCGCGCCGACGAGGTGCCCATGACGCTGGCCACCGGCCCCTGGGCCGCCCGGGTCCACGGCCCCTGACGGGCTGCTGCACCGTCCCGCCTTCACCTTCCTGGTCCTGGAGCGCCTACGGGAGGCCCTACGGCGCCGGGACGTCTACGCGACCACCAGCCGGCGCTGGGCCGACCCGCGCGCCCGGCTGCTGGCAGGCGAGGCATGGGAGGCCGCGCGCACCGGCGTCGCCACGAGCCTCGGGCACGACCTCGACCCGCACCGCGAGCTCGCCGAGCTCGCCGCCGACCTCGACGGCGCCTACCGGGCCGTCGCCGGACGAATCGCGGACAACGCCGCCGTCCGGATCGAGACCGCCGACGGGCACGACCGGCTCGTCCTGACCCCCCTGGACCGGCTGGACGAACCGCAGAGCCTGCTCGCGCTGCGGGCGGCCCGTCGCCGACCTGCTGCCCCGGGTCGACCTGCCCGACGTACTCCTCGAGGTCGCCCGCTGGACCGGGTTCCTCAACGAGTTCACGCACGTCTCCGAAGGCACCGCCCGCGCCGAGGACCTCGGCGTCAGCATCTGCGCAGTCCTGGTCGCCGAGGCCTGCAACATCGGCCCTCGAACCCGTCATCCAGGCTGGAACGCCGGCGCTGACCCGCGGCCGGCTGTCCTGGGTCGACCAGAACTACCTGCGCGGCGACACCATCATCGCCGCGGCCGGCCGGCTGGTCGACGCCCAAGGCGAGATCCCGCTCGCCCAGGCCTGGGGCGGCGGCGACGTCGCGTCCGCCGACGGCCTGCGGTTCGTCGTGCCCGTCCGGACCCTGAACGCCGGACCCAACCCGCGGTACTTCGGGCCCGGCCGCGGCGTCACCTACCTCAACTTCCTGTCCGACCAGTTCGCCGGCTTCCACGCCATCGTCGTGCCCGGCACCCTGCGCGACAGCCTGCACATCCTCGAGGGGCTGCTCCAGCAGCAGACCACCCTGGCGCCGACTGAGCTGATGGCCGACACCGCCGGCTACTCCGACCAGGTGTTCGGGCTGTTCCGGCTGCTGGGCTACCAGTTCAGCCCCCGCCTGGCCGACCTCGGCTCCGCCCGCTTCTGGCGGATCACCCGCGACGCCGACTACGGCCAGCTCAACGGCCTGGCCCGCCACCAGATCAACACCGACCTCATCGCCGCACACTGGGACGACCTGCTGCGCGTCGCCGGCAGCCTGCCCACCGGCACCGTCCGCGCCAGCGAGCTCCTGCGCGTCCTGCAAGGCGGCGGCCGGCCCACACCGCTCGGGCGGGCCGTCGCCGAACTCGGCCGGATCACCAAGACGCTGTACCTGCTCGCCTACCTCGACGACGAGACCTACCGCCGGCGGATCCTCACCCAGCTCAACCGCACCGAGAGCCGGCATGCCCTGGCACGGGCCGTCTTCCACGGCCAGCGCGGGCAACTGCGCCAGCGCTACCGCGAAGGCCAGGAAGACCAGCTCGGCGCGCTCGGCCTGGTCGTCAACGCGATGGTGCTGTGGAACACGCGCTACCAAGACGCCGCGCTGGATCAGCTCCGCCGCGACGGTCACGACGTCCGCGACGACGACGTACGACGCCTGGCACCCCTCGGCCACGACCACATCAACGTCCTCGGCCGCTACCAGTTCAACAGCACCGACCTCACCGACGGGCAGCTCCGGCCTCTTCGAGATTCCGCTCGCACCCGAGCTCTGACCGGATGCCGGCTTGCTTAGCGCACGATCCTGCGCCGTTGCTACTCATAACCCTCATTGGGGGCATTGGGGTTGCTTGGGATGTTGGTGCCAGGGCCGGTTCCGAGCTCGGCGCGCCACGCCGCTGTCCGCTCCTGCAGGTCGGCGGCGCTCTGCTCGTCGACGCCGAGCTCGGCGAAGGCCTGCGCGGGCCTGGCGGCCGCGTAGCCGAGCGCATCGGCGAACACCGCGGCGTCGAACCCGGGGTCCTTGGCCGCCGCGAGCTCGAGCAGCCGGGCGTGGCCGTACCGGCCGGCCAGGGCGTCGACGTCGACCAGGTCGCGGGCGGCGCCGCGCCCGAACAGCGCCAGCGTCTTGTCCGCCGCCAACTCGTCGGGGTGCAGCACTGCACCGACCGCGAGCTGAACCGCCGGGAGCATCCGGGCGTCCTGCGCCAGCTCGACGTCGACCTGCCGGCCGTCGGGCGCGGTCACCTGCAGGTGGCTGAACGTGTCCTCGCGCCGCGTGACCTCGACGGCGTAGCCGCGCTCGTGCAGCGCCTTGTGCAGCGCGTCGGTGACCGGCCCCACCTCGCCCGGGTCGGAGGTGAACAGGTCCAGGTCCATCGTCGGCCGGTCGACGAACTCGTGCGCGAGCATCGCGCCGCCGCCGGCGAGCGCCACGTGACCGGCCTCGGCCAGGTGCAGCGCGAGCCGGGCGACCTCCTCCTGCAGCGGGTCCAGGGGCATCAGCGCACCGCCTCGGCCGGCGGCTGCTCCGCCGACGACTGCGCCGGTGGCGGTCCGCCAGCTGCCGGCTCGGGCAGCAGCGGCTCCCACGCCTCGCGCAGCGCGGCGGGCAGCCACAGCCCGGGCCACAGCGCCCGCAGCTGGTCGGCGTGCAGGTAGCGGGCCTGGTCGGCCGCGGTCCCGGTCGTCAGCACGATCTCGTAGAGCTCCGCCTGCTGCGCCGGGTCGGTCAGGTCGAACTCGCGGCCGGTGCCTGCGCCGGAGGAGTACACCGACAGCGGCAGCCGCAGCACGCCGCCGGCCGGCCCGCGCAGCTCGGCCAGGTCGCTGGGTACCGCGTACGGCCGGACCCAGCCGTGTGTGCGCTGCTGCCCGCCTTTGGCCGGCTGGTTCTGGTTCACCGCTCCCACTCCTGTCCCGGCTCGCGCCGGTCGCGTTCGGTCTGCTCGAGCTCGACGTCGGCCGCGGGCCGGCGCCGCGGCGCCGCCTCTCCAACCAAGTCCTGCGCCGGGCGGCCCGGCTCGGCCCGGTCGGCCGGCAGCGGGTCGCTGTCCCAGCCGACGAGCATCTCCGCCAGCTCTGTCGCATCGCCGCTGGTGAACGCGGCGGCCTCGGCGACCAGCTCCAGAGCCCCGGTCGCGGAGTTCCACGCGGCGTGCCGGACCGTGCCGGCCGGCGGCTGCTCGCCCAGCGGCTCCAGCTCATCGTCGACGCCGTACGCCTCCCGGTAGCCGGCGACCATGCCGGCGGCGGTCACCCACGACAGCCGGCCCATCACGTCCGTCGGCACCGCACCCAGGGGAACCGTCCAGCCGGGGGTCTGCTCCGCCGCTTGCTCGCCCAGCGCCGCCACGCGCCCGCCGATCGCGGTCTCGACCTCCCGCAGGTAGCCGACCAGCGGCCCGTCGCCGGTCCCCCGGGCCCGTGGGAACAGCCCGGCGATCGGGTCGTCATCGACCAGCGACCGGCGGTCGTAGGCGGCCTGGCGGCGCCGGTCGACCCGGTGGTGCAG
>JAABVA010004917.1_pt1 | contig 12250 bp, 8 predicted proteins | sample 5560331 | NCBI WGS metagenome assembly JAABVA01 (sample SAMN12812661, study PRJNA571458) | rock metagenome | isolation source: Antarctica rocks | place: Antarctica: Victoria Land, Mt New Zealand sud | collected 2016-01-07
GCTGCGCTCCCCCAGTTGCGCCCAGCTCGCCCCCAATGGCGCGCAACGCTGGCCGAGGTCCACGCTGGCGGTTTCAGCGGGCGGAGGCTCGCTGTCGTCGTAGGAGGCGCCCGCGCCGGAGAACGCGGGAAGGTAGACTTTCGCGACGCGCCATGGGGCGAGAGGCGGCCCAGACAGGACGAAATCGGGTGCCGCCGCCAGTTCCACGGCGCGCAGGGTGGATGCGGTGACCGCGCGGTGATGGCCATGCTGGCCAGGCACGTCCAGGAAAGTCGGTGAGATCGCGTCGGGCCGTTCGACCCGGATCAGCCTCACCAGCCGTTCGACCAGCCGGGTCTCGCCCCACCGCGCCAGCGTGTCGCGTCCGGACCGGGAAAAGCCGAAATCGTGAATCGGGTCATCTTCCCCATGCGCCGGCCCGGCGCCCAGCCAGCGCACGGAAAGATCGATGTCCGCCGCCGCAAGCTCCATCTCCCGGCTGCGAAGCGCGCGCAAGGCCCGCCCGCGTTCCGGCCCCAGCGCATTCTGCCCACCCTCGCCACGGGTGGCGCAGCCGAACACCGTACGCACGCCTTGCCCGAAGGCGAGCCACGCCAGGAACCCGTTCCATTCGTCATCCGGATGCGCGCCGGTCATCAGCCAGCACGCCACCGAGCGCAACGGCTGCAAGGCGCGCCACAAGGCCTGTGTCTCCATGTCCACGCCGGCCGCCTCCCGTTGGATCGTTGACTTCGCTGGTGGCATCCCGGACGGTGCCACGCAACCGCCACTCGTCGCCAGGAGAGACGCATGTCCTGTCCGTCATGCCGCCTGTTCGGAGCAATGCTCGGGCTTGCGATGCTCGCCGCGATGCCTGGACAGGCCCGTGCCGTCGAGATCGAATACTGGCAATACACCTTCAAGCAGCGCGTTGATGCGATGGACGAGCTGATCCGGCAATTCCAGGCCGCCAACCCGGATGTCACCGTCAAGCAGGTCACCGTTCCCTACGACAATTACCGCACCCGCATCGCCGCCGCGATCCCGGCCGGCGAGGGGCCAGACGTGACACAACTCTTCTATGGCTGGCTCGGCGACTACATCCAGTCCGGCCTGTTGCAGCCGCTGCCGCCGGCGACGTTCGACACGGCCGCGATCGACCGCGACTTCTTCCCCTTTGTGCAGGGCATGAAGGTCGATGGGAAATACTATGCCCTTCCCACGGCCGTGCGCTCCTTGGCGCTGTTCTGGAACCGCAAGGTGTTCCAGGGCGCCGGGCTCGACCCCGATAAGCCGCCCGTCACGCTGGCCGAGTTGGTCGACATTGCCCGCAAGACGACGAAGCGCGATTCCTCGGGCAACCTCCTGACAGCCGGCATCGCGCTCGACACGGCGGGGCAGGATGTTCCCTGGATGCGGGAGGTGCTCATCCGCGAGTTCGGCGGCACGCCCTACAGCCCCGACGGGCGTCACGTGGCCTTCGCCAGCCCCGGAGGAATCGCGGGCGTGCAATGGTATGTCGACCTGATCGCCAAGGAGAAGGTCAGCGAACTCGGGTTCCTAACCGATGGCGTGACCGCGTTCCGCTCCGGCCATGCGGCGATGACGATCGACGGCTCGTTCCGGCTCGGCGCGTTCGATGGGCAGCGCGGGCTCGATTACGGCGTCGCGGAACTGCCAGGGCGCGACGGGATCAAATCCAACTACGCATCCTACTGGGTGAACGGCATCACGAGCAAAGCCAAGGGCGAGAAGCTGGCCGTCGCCGGCAAGTTCCTCGCGTTCGTCACGACCTCCACCGCGATGCAGCTATGGATGGAGAAGGTCGGCGAGTTGCCGGCGCGGGTGTCGGTGGCGCGCACCGACGCGGTTTCGAACCACCCGAAATACGAGCCGTTCGTGCGTGGCCTGAGCTACGCGGTCGCGACCGACTTCGTGGACGAAACCGCGCAGCGCCAAGTGCTGATGAACATGGTGGATCGCATCCTGCAGAAGAATACGCCCACCGCCGACGCGGTGGCGGTTGCGGCGACGGAGGAACAGAAGATCCTCGACACGCGCAAGTAGCATGGCGCGCAAGCAGGCGTTGTGGGCATGGGCGTTCCTCGCCCTGCCGCTGGCGTATTTCACGGCGGTGCGGTTCTGGCCGGCGCTCGACGCGCTTTCGTTGTCGCTGTCGCGATGGAATCTTGTGGGGCCACGGCAATTCATCGGCCTCGCCAACTACGACCGCATGGCGCGCGATCCGGTGTTCTGGCAAGTGCTCGGCAACACCTTCGAATACCTGCTGCTGGGATTGCCGATCAGCCTGCTGCTCGCCTTTGTGGTCGCGTATCACCTGGATCGGGTGCGCGTCGGGCACGGCTTCCTGCGCGCGCTGTACTTCCTGCCGCACTTGACCACGGCGACCGCGATGGCGTGGGTCTGGCGCTGGTTCTACCAGCCGGCGCCGGTGGGCCTGTTCAACGGGTGGCTGTCCGCCTTCGGTGTCGCCCAGCAGCCATTCCTGCGCTCCACGGCGCAGGCCTTGCCGGCGGTGCTGCTGCCCGCAATCTGGGCGGCGCTCGGGTTTCAGGTCGTGATCTTCATGGCCGGGCTGAAAGCGATTCCGCGCAGCTATTACGAGGCCGCCGCCATCGACGGCGCCGGCGCGCCCCAGGTGCTGCGCGAGATCACGCTGCCGCTGCTGCTGCCGAGCTTCGTGTTCCTGCTCATCACCACCTCCATCGGCCTGCTCCGCATCTTCGATCTCGTCTATAACATCACCGCCGGCGGCGACGGCGGACCGCTGAATTCCACCAAGCCGCTCGTGCTGGCGATCTACCAGAGCGCGTTCGCCCGGATGGACATGGGCTATGCGTCTGCCCAGACCGTCGTGCTGTTCGCCATCCTGCTCGCCATCTCCCTGTTGCAGATGCGGCTGTTGCGAACACGATGACCGCCGTCGGCAAGCCGTTCCGGCCGGGGCGGATCGTGGCCTTTACGCTGCTGCTGCTCGGCGGCATCGTCATGGTGACGCCGCTGGTGTTCATGCTGGTCACCTCGCTGAAGTCGAACAGCGAGATCTACGAGCTGAATTTCCTGCCGCGCGAGCCGACGCTCGGCAATTACACCGAGATCCTGACCCGCAGCCCGTTCGGCCGCTGGTTCGCGGTGTCGTTCGCGGTGGCGACGATCTCGACGGCCTTCGTGTTGTTCTTCGATAGCCTGATCGGCTACACGCTCGCGAAATTCCACTTCCGTGGCCGAGGCGTCGTATTCGTGGCGATCCTCTCCACCTTGATGATCCCGACAGAGATGCTGGTCATCCCGTGGTACGTGATGGCCAAGTCCATGGGCTGGCTCGACACGCTGTGGGGCGTAATGTTCCCCGGCATGATGACGGGCTTCGGCGTGTTCCTCATGCGGCAGTTCTTCCTCGGTGTGCCGGACGAGATGATCGAAGCGGCGCGGATCGACGGCCGGAACGAGTTCCAAATATTCTGGAAGGTGGCACTTCCGCTGGTGACGCCGGCCTTGTCGGCGCTGGCGATCTTCGCGTTCCTCGGCAACTGGACGGCGTTCCTGTGGCCGCTGATCGTGACCATAAGCCCTAGCCTCTACACCGTTCCGGTTGGCCTCGCCTCGCTGTCGGGCGAGTTCCAGAGCGACTGGGAGATGATCATGACGGGATCGAGCATCGCCACGATCCCGACCTTGGTGGTGTTCGTCGTCCTGCAACGCCACATCATCGACGGCATCACCCTCGCCGGGCTGAAAGGCTAGGCCATGCGCGACTTTTCGAAATTCCCCGCGCCGGAGTACAAGGACGCCGTGCTGGCCCCCGCGTTTGAGGGCTTCAAGCGGCATCACCGCGACGAGCTCATGGCCATCCATCACGCGCACGGCCTGATGCTCGCCGAATGCGGCTGGCTGAAGCCGGACCAAGTGCGCGCCATTTTTGGGGCATTGGCCGATGCGGTGTCGGGCCTCGACCTGGAACGCCTCGTCTACACCGGCGAGCACGAGGATTACTTCTTCTGGCTCAAATCGCGGCTCCGCGACCACCTCGGCCCCGACCTCGCGGGACGGCTGCATACGGGACGGAGCCGCAACGACATCGACCACACGATCTACAAGATGTCGCTGCGAACGCGCCTGCTCGCCCTGCTCGCGCGCTTGGAGGCGCTGGTGGCGATGCTGCTCGCCCGCGCCGAGCGGGGCTCCGCGACGCTGGTGGTGGCCTACACCCACGGCCAACCGGCGCAACCCACGACGTTCGGGCACTATCTCGGTGCCCTTATCGAAATGCTGTTGCGCGACGCGGGGCGCCTGCTGCACGCGCTCGACACGGTGGACCGGTGCAGCCTGGGCGCGGCCGCGATCACCACCTCGGGGTTCGGGCTGGATCGGGCGCGCGTCGCCGCCCTGCTCGGCTTCGCCGCCGCGCAGGAGAACGCCTATGGCTGCATCGCGGCGGTGGACTACGTCGCGGAAACCTATGCGGCGGCTAAGCTGCTTTGCCTCGGGCTCGGCCGCTTTGTGCAGGACCTGAACAGTTGGACCGGGTTCGAGGTCGGCCACATGCATGTGCCCGACGCCTTCGTCCAGATTAGCTCGATCATGCCGCAGAAGCGCAACCCGGTGCCGGTGGAGCACATGCGGCTGATGTTCTCGCTCGCGGCGGGTCGCGCCGAGACGGTGCTGCACACGCTGCACAACACGCCGTTCACCGACATGAACGACGCGGAGGGCGAGGTGCAGGCGGCGGGCTACGAGGCGTTCGACACGCTGGATCGCGCGCTAACGCTGCTGACCGCGTTCATGGAGGCGATCGAGATCGACCAGGCCCGCGTGCGCCGGCACATCGCCGAAAGCTGCATCACCATTACGGAAGTGGCGGACACGCTGGTGCGGGAGGAGGGCATCTCGTTCCAACAGGCGCATCACCTCGCAAGCGCGCTGGCGCGCCGCATGATCGCGACGGGGGAAACGCTGGAAACCCTGCCGATGGTGGATTTCGTGGAGGCTTTCACCCACGCGATCGGCCGCGCGCCAGCCATCGACGAGGCGCGCTTCCGCGTCATCGCCACACCCGAGCACTTCGTGGCCGTGCGCGAGATGTTCGGCGGCCCGGCGCCGGGCGCGCTCGCGGCCAGCCTCGCCCGCTACCGGGCGGGCATGGCCGACGTCGCGGCGGCACGGGCCGCATACGAGGCGCGAGTTGCAGCCTCCGCCGCTGAGCGCGCCCGCCTCGTGGCTGCGGCGTAGCACGTGGCGAGCGTCGCCCTGCGCCGCATCCGCAAGGATTTCGGCCGCCTCGCCGTGATCAAAGGCATTGACCTCGACATCGCCGACCAGGAGTTCGTCGTCTTCGTTGGCCCGTCCGGCTGCGGCAAGTCCACGCTGCTGCGGCTCATCGCGGGACTGGAGGATGCCACGGCGGGCGAGATCCTGATTGGCGGCAAGGTGGTCAACGCCACGGCGCCGAAAGACCGGAACATCGCCATGGTGTTTCAGAACTATGCGCTCTACCCGCACATGACGGTGGCCCGCAACATGGGCTTCGGCCTGCGCGCGGCGCGGACGCCGGCCGCCGAGATCGAGCGGCGCGTGCGCGACGCGGCCGGGATGCTCGGGCTGGAGCAACTGCTGCAACGCCGCCCCGGCGAGCTGTCCGGCGGCCAGCGCCAGCGCGTAGCTATGGGCCGCGCGATCGTGCGCGATCCCCAGGTGTTCCTGTTCGACGAGCCTCTGTCCAACCTCGACGCCCAGTTGCGCGACCAGGTCCGCACGGAGATCAAGAAGCTGCACCAGCAGGTCCGCACCACCTCCATCTATGTCACCCACGACCAAGTGGAGGCGATGACGCTGGCCGATCGCATTGTGTTGCTGCGCGATGGCCGGATCGAGCAAGTCGGCACGCCGATGGAACTGTTCGCGCGGCCAGCCAACCGCTTCGTGGCCGGCTTCATCGGCTCGCCCGCTATGAACGTCCTGCCCGCCCGCATCGAGCAGGACGAGATCGTGCTGCCATGGGCGCGCCTGCCTTGCCCGCCCCTGGCCGGCGCGCCGGCGGACGGGCGGATCGAGCTCGGCATCCGCCCGGAGAACCTGCTGACCGGTGGGGCCTCCCTCGGCGTGCCAGAGACTTGCCGGTTCGAGGTAACGGTCGGCCTGGTCGAGCCGATGGGACCGGAAGCCCTGCTCATGGTCAGCGCGGGGGGTGTCGATCTGCGAGTGCGGCTGATCGGACGCTCCTACCCCGCGACCGGGGCGCGGATCGGCTGCGCGATCGACCCAGCTGAGCTACATCTATTCGACCCGGCGACGGGTGCGTCGCTTCGGCGTTCAGCGCACGAAGCCTGAGGCCAAGCGCTTTCAACTTGGCGAATTGACGGCCGGTCACCGCCTAGATGCCTGAACGATAAGGCTCTCGTCCGGTCAAGCTGAAGTCGCTCCTTCATCAGCATGACACCCCAAAGCCTTGCACTTGACGTCTTTAAGCCTGATCAAGAATATCGGTAATCCTGCCCACTGATCTAGAAAAGCTCTGGTCCTCATGAACGACGTCGCCACGTCCGTTAGTCAAACGTATTTCGCCTTCGGCATGGACGTGCCTCTACCTGGTGAATTATTTGTAAGTAAGGGAATCGTTCTGCATATCCATGGCTGGTGTTACTCATCGGAATGCTTGACTGCCCGCGTTGACATCCTGGTCGGAGATTCCGTATTCGCCGTAGCCAACCATTCGTGGGCGCGCACTGACATTTTCGCGAAGCAATGCCCGGGCAAGGACCAAAGCGGCAACAGCCTGTTCAGCGGCTTCGAGGGTTTCCTGCCCATCCCCGCAGTCGCGGACGAATGTCATGTCGCCTTGACACTCCGCGCCACGCTGAAACAAGGCGATGTGATAGAGCGGGCTCTCGGCGAGATCCGGCTCCTGCCTGGATATGGCCCCCTGCCCACGGCGATAAAGTGGCGCGAGGCGGAAGGGCCACGGGTCGCCATCTGCATGGCCACGTACAACCCGCCAATCGCGTTGTTCAAAGCCCAGATCGCGTCCTTGCAGGCTCAGACACATACAAATTGGGTCTGCATCGTCACGGACGATTGCACTACCCATGAACACTATGATCGCATCTGCTATCTTGTAAAAAATGATCGGCGGTTCTTCTTTTTCCAGAACCGCAAACGCCAGAATTTCTATCGCAATTTCCAGGAATGCCTGCGCCGCACGCCGGCGGATGCCGATTTCATAGCGTTGTGCGACCAGGACGACGTATGGAATCCCGACAAGCTTGAAGCGTTGCTTTCCGAGTTCCAGGCCGACACGCAGTTGGTGTACAGCGATGCTCGGGTGGTGGACCATAGCGGACAGGTCCACTCGGAGACGTTCTGGGCGCGGCGCGCCAACAACTACACAGACCTGCCCACCCTCATGGTGGCGAACACCATCACGGGTGCGGCGAGCATGTTCCGGGCCTCGTTGCTGCCCGATATCCTGCCGCTTCCAATTCCGGTTGGCCCGGTGTTCCACGATCACTGGATCGGTCTTGTCGCCCTGCTGAAAGGTGCCATCCGCTATGTCGATCGGCCGTTGTACGACTACATCCAGCATGCCGACGGCGTAATCGGTCACAACTACCATGCGTGGCCAGGCGCCGGCGCGGCCTTGAGGCAGGTGCTGAGCGCCGCGCCGAGTAGGGGCCGGATGGCCCAGATGGCGAGCATGGTCCTGAAACAGGCCCTCGACGATTACGTATTCGTGTTGCAGAAAGTCATGCTGGCCCGCATGCTTCTGTTGCGCAATCCCGGCGCGCCGCTGGAAAAGCGCGCCGTGGTGGAACGGTTCGCGCGGTTTGAAACGTCGATTAGCGCCGCGTTGCGCGAGAAAATCGCGGCCAAGCGCGCCCATCGTCCGACACTGAACCTGGAAGGGATGTTTCTTTGGGCCATCGCCGGCACACGCCTGCGCAACTATGCTTTCCGCTACAAAGGCCGCCAGTTGACACGGCAGCAGATCGAACGCCCTGGCCAGCGCCTGCTTAACGCGCTGGTTCCCATAACGCCCCGCCATACCGGCTTCCAGGCGCCCACCGCCGCGGGCACGTCGGCGCGGGATGGCAGCCCGGTCGAGCGCCCCCGCATCCCCGCCCTGGAGTTCGGGACTACCAAGTGGATCGTTCACAACATCTCGCCCCTCATGCTGGAAATCTCGGCGGAGTATCCGAAGCGCGTGAACCTGCTGCTCGCGATGATCGATTTCAGATACGTCTTCGGTGGATACATCGGCATGTTCAACCTTGCCCTGCGCCTCGCGCGCGAGGGCTATCGCACCCGGATCATCCTGCACGAAGAGACCGAGTGGGACATGGATGACTGGCGCATCCAGATCCAAAAGTATCCGGGCATCACGACGCTGTTCGACGAGGTCGAGACGATCTCGCGATTCGACCGGATGATCCCGGTGGAGGTAAATCCCGAGGACCGCTTCGTGGCGACCAATTGCTGGGCCGCCCACATCGCGCACAACACTGTGCAAGCGCTAGAGGAAAAAAGCTTCCTGTTCATGATACAGGAATACGAGCCGTATTTCCTGCCGATGAACTCGATCAGCGCCCTGTTCCAGCAGGCATACGACTTTCCGCAAATTGCGTTGTTCTCGACCGAGTTGTTGCGGGACTTCTTCCGCCAGCGGGAAATCGGGATTTTCGCGCGCCCAGATGGTGAGCGCGACGCGACGGTGTTCAGCAACGCCATCCAGAAGTTCCACCCGAAACGTGAGATGTTGCAGCGCAAGCAACGCCGCCTTCTCTTCTATGCCCGTCCGGAGGAGCACGCCGCCCGGAACTTGTTCGAGCTTGGCATGATCGCGCTCGTGACCCTGGTGCGCGACCCACGCGTGGACTTGGCGAACTGGTCGTTCCACGGCATCGGATCGATCGATCAAAGCTCAACCCTGGAGTTGGCGTATGGCGTCCCGCTCAAGCTGGTGGCCAAGACGAGCTTGCAGGAGTATATCGACCTGATGCCGAGCTTCGACGTTGGCCTTTCGTTGATGTTGACGCCGCATCCGAGCCTTGTGCCGATCGAGATGGCCTCGGCTGGAATGTGGGCCGTCACCAACACCCACGCCAACAAGACGGCTGAGCGGCTCCGGGCCATTTCCGGCAACCTGATCGGCGTCGAGCCGACGGTCACCGCGATTTGTGAGGCGCTGATCGAGGCCATGGCGCGGGTGGATGAAACCGAGAACCGCCTTGTCGGCGCGCGGGTGGACTGGCCGACCGATTGGGATCACGCCTTCCCCGAGGAGAGCATGCGGCGGATACGGTCCTTCCTTGGCGCGCCCTGACGCGAATTCATGTCAGTGCCGGGTGGAAGGTCCTTGCTGGGCTTCGCGCGCGTCCGCCTGTCGCGCCAGCCCGGCGGCATGGCTGTTTTCACCGGCCCGGCGGTGGGCATCAGGCGGACTAGCTGGCATGTGTTGATCATCCGCGCGCGGCGGCAGCCATTGAGCTGGATCGCGGCGCTCGCATTGAAACTGTCCCGGACAGGCCGGCCACCCTGGGAACTTGCGGTGGTCCGGCCCTTCGGTTGGAACCTGTTTGGCATCAAGCTGGGGGTGTTCTTCCTGCGGGAAGGTGTCGGACAGCTTACAGTCCAGTTGTACGGGATCAGCGATATGCCCGGCACGGTGGGCGTCGTGCTGTTGCCGATCCCCCGCTTGATCGCGGCGGCAGGGGTGTTCTGGCAAAATCCCGAGACCTTCTGCGTATCGCTGCGGGCGGTCTCAGGCACCTGGCCCGAGCGGTTGCGCAAGGCGATGGCAGCGGCCGGCCTGCATGGCCAGGAGATGCCGCGATCCTATGCTGACTGGCTGCGCATGTTCGACAGTTGGCCGGTCGAGCGTATGCGGGCCTTGCTGGACGCGGTCCCGGCCCCGGACCGGGTGCTGGTCAGCGCACTGGTGTTTCACTCTGGCGCGGCATCCTCGCCCGCGTTGGCCGCGACACTCGCGTCGCTACAAGACCAGGAATGCCCCGCATGCCTCATCGTCGTGGCGGGGCCGGATGACGCGGATGCGGTTGGGCGCGCGGCGGCGGCGGCCAGCTACGTGGCCGTGTTGCAGGCGGGCGAGGTGGTCCCCAGGCATGGCCTGTTGCTCATGGCGCTTGCGTTGCGCACGCTGGACGGCCCCGAGATCCTGCTGGCCGATGAGGATCGCATCCTCTCGGACGGAGACCGCGCCGACCCGCTGTTCAAGCCCCAGCCGAACCTGACGATGCTTTGCTCCGGGCTGCTTTCGCGCGGGCTGTGGCTGATCCGGGCGGAACTGCTGGCGGAGGCGGCCCCACCCTGGGCCGAGTGCGTCCGGCTCCAGGCATGGTTCCGCGCGCGCGCGGCTGGGCGAGCCGGCGAGACTTTCCGCATTCCCTATGTCCTCACCCACAGGGGCGCCGCCGAGCACGCGCCGCCACAGGCGTTGGCGGGGACGATTAATGATTGCCTGTCGCGGGCCGGCATCCAGGCGCGGGTGGCCCCGGAGTTCCCGCTGCGCCTCCGGTGGGATTTGGGCGAGCTGAAATCCCGTAAGGTCAGCCTGCTGGTGCCCTCCCGCCTGAAAGGCGGGACGCAACTGGCCTGCATGCTCAACGTGCTTGCGGAGACAGCCTATCCCAATTTCGAGATGCTGGTTGTGGTCACGCAGGAGGGGCCGCTCAACGCCACGCAGGCCGCCGCCGCCCGGCGGTTGCGGCTTGATCCGCGTGTCCGGGTCGAGTTGCTGCGCCATCCGACGTTCAACTATTCCTTGGCCAACAACGTTGCGGCATCCATGACCGATGGCGACTTCGTATGCTTGCTGAACGATGACATTTCCATCTTGGATGGCGAATGGCTGGACTGGATGGTGGCGCATTTCTCCGATCCGCTGACCGGAATCGTCGGCGCCAAACTTTACTATCCCAACATGACGACCCAGCATGGCGGGGTCATCATGGGCATGTCTGGGATGGCCCAGCACGTCAGCCGGTTCCTGCCGCGCGGCGAGCCCGGCTATGCCTGGCGAGGCGTGCTGGATCAGGAACTCTCCGCGGTGACCGGGGCCTGCCTGCTTGTCAGGCGTTCGCTGTATCGACAACTGGGCGGGCTCGACGAGAGCTTCCCGATCGCCTTCAACGACGTGGATTTCTGCCTGCGTGCGCGTGCGCTTGGCTATGCCGTCGTGTTCGCCGGGAGCGTCGAGTTGGTTCATCACGAGACCTTGTCGTTCGGACATCATTATGGCGACAACGCGGCCCAGGAGGCGATGGACGTGCAGCGCATGCAGGAGCGCTGGCCCGAAGTCTGCAAGGTCGATCCGTTCCACAACCCCAACCTGTCCCTGGCGGGACAATCGGAGTGGGAGCTGGCTTATCCGCCCCGCATCGATCCGGACTGCGCGATCGAGATAGCCAAGTTGAAGCGCAATGCCGGTCGCGATCTCCCCCTTCTGAATTGAGTGCTGGCCAAAGGACAGGATTGCTCAACCGGGGACCTGCCGCACTCCTAGCAAATCCGCCATGCACTCAGTGTTGGCTAGGTGCTGGGCACGCAGGCGCCGCACGAAATCGGCGATTTCCGCGCCAGGCCGTCCGACGTGAAAAACCTGTTCCCGCAACGGCACGCGCGCGCGGTCGAGCAGGAACACCGGGGCCGCGTCGTCATCGTCCGACTCGCCCGGAAGCGGCAGAACCACGTCGTCCCACCAGCGCACCTTCCGCGTTGTCACGCCACCCAGCGCCAAGGCGGCCGGTGTTGCACGCAGCCGCGCCAGCAACTTGGCGCTGGCATGTGGAAGCAGCAGGTCGACAGGATCGAGACAGGTGAAATAACGGCCCTTTGCCAGCTCCAGGCTCCAGTTCAGCAGCGGCACGCCCAGATCGAACGGTTCGGGATGCCGCCAATTATGCAGGGCGACGCTGGCCGTCTCGTCCACCGGACGCAGCGCCCGCATCGCCGCGCGCACCGCCTGCGCCTCGGTAAATGAAAACCGACACAGCATCACATGGAGCCGCGTCGGCTCGGAGAAATCCCCACGATCCGACGTGATCCGGTGCGATTGGCCCAGAACCGAGAACACGCAACGATCGAGCAGCGGCAATTCGCTCGTGTCGTTCAGTCGGACAACGACGTCCAGGCCAGATGCCCGCATCAAGTCCCTGCTCCGCTCGCGGCGAAGAACAGCGCGCGGGGGCAGTGCCGCACGCCGAAACCAAGAGCCCGCGCACGTCCTGAGAACTCCATA
>JAABVA010004920.1_pt1 | contig 12248 bp, 8 predicted proteins | sample 5560331 | NCBI WGS metagenome assembly JAABVA01 (sample SAMN12812661, study PRJNA571458) | rock metagenome | isolation source: Antarctica rocks | place: Antarctica: Victoria Land, Mt New Zealand sud | collected 2016-01-07
GCGGGCGCAACGGTTCTTTCTGTGCTCGTGCCATACCTGTCTCTGCTTCCCTCCTTCCCCCAGTCTCTCACATCGCCCCCTTCAATTCCAGTTGTTTGCGGCGTGACCCACTAGTAGTCCGTCAAGGCTACTTTAGACGGTTGCCAAGCCTGAACCGAGCGTCGTGCAACTGTCAAAACATTGGCTGACGGACTACTAGTAGCTAGTGTCGATTTGCGTGGCGTTGCCTCGTGAACAGCGAGACAACGCTACTAACTACGAACAACTAGCTACTAACTACTCGTTAGATCGCGCCGTCGCGGCGCATCACCTGATAGAACAGATTGGCTAGTAGCGTGTAGCCCCGGGTGCTGGGGTGGAAGCCGTCGGCGCCGATGTTGCTGAGGTTGTGCAGCACGGGCTTGGACGCGGCGTAGAGATCGACGACCGTCGCGCCGTGGCGGGCGCAGACGGTGGCGATGACTCCGTTGTACAGGCGTACGATTTGATTGAGGTCGGACGCGCTGACGCCGAGACGCTTGTAGACCGGGACGAGGCTCAGGTCGGGCATGTTGCCGACGTAGACCCGCGCGCGGGTCTTCTGGAGCGCGGTCAGCAGCCGGTCGAGTTGCGCGCCGTAGTCGTCGGGCGTGACGAGCGCGTCGAGGTCGTTCACGGCCAGCCACACCGTGATCAGGGTCGGCTTGGCCCTTAGCGCCGCCGGCAGCTCGGTCGTCAGCGCCTGAGAGAGCGTGGACCCGGAGCGGCCTAGGTTGACGTAGCGCGAGGCCGCCGGCAGCCGCCGCGCTAGTTGCGCCGTCCAGTTGTCGCGGGCTGGATTGGTTGCCCCCAGCCCGACGGTGTCCGACGCGCCGAGCGCGACATAGACAATGTGGACTGCGTGGCGCGCCACGGGCGTCGAGGCCGCCCCAACAGGCCGCACACCGACGATGAGCACAGCGAGCAGGAGGGTAATAACGAGACGGTATGGGGAGATCAAGCGCATGAATAGATCCTTTTGTGAATGGTGAGTGCCGAGACCCGCGACCTCAGTCGCGGGTCTCGGTCTTTAGCGCCCTGGCAGCGCGTAAGCGGTCAAGTGGCCGCTCTCGTCCGAGATGTAGACATAACCGTTGACGGCGATGGGGCTCTCCCAATGGATGCCGCCGATGCCGCCGCCGGCGGAGGGCAGGGTGCTCGTCCATAGGCGACGGCCGGTGCGGGCGTCGAACGCGTTGAGGACGCCGCTCGTCACCGCGCATACGACGCCGTTGCTCACGACGGGCGAGGTGCTGCCGACCCCTGCGGTCCAGGCCGTGACGAGCCGGCTCACGCCCTGCCCGTTGGTGACGAGGCGCAGCGCGCGCAATTCGCTGTTGTCGCCCACGTAGACCCACGTCCCGCCGCCGGGTTGACGCCACATGGCGGGCTGCGTGAAGATCACGGCGCCGTCGATGTGGAGCGTCTGTACCCCCGCGCCGACGCCGCCGAGGCGCGTGCGGTCGACCAGGTGGATGGCCTGGTCTTTGCCGCCCTGCACGGCCATCAGCGGCGTGCGGCTGCGCGGCTCACGCGGGAGCATGACCGGCGCGGTGCTGCCGAGGTCGAGGTCATTCTGCTCCAGGTAGCTGTAGTTGGGCGGCGTGAAGTAGCCGAGCAGGCGCGAACCGTCGGCGTTGAGCGAGAGGATGGAGTCGCCGTAGTTGGTCCCGCCTTTGTTGGCGTCGAACAGGCCGTTGCCGCTGGCGGCGTAGATACGTCCGCCCATCGACGGGTCGGGGTCGACGACGACGCCCGCGCGCGACCACATGCCAGACTTCGTGTTAGGGCATGAACTCGTGCTGCGCGCGTCGTACTGCTTGTCGAGCGGCAGCGCGCGGATGTTGCCGCACAACGTGTTGAAAACATGCGTGGCGCCGTCGCGCAGGCGCAGCACGACGACGTGCCCGTTATAGGGGCCGCGGTCGCCGACGTAGCCCGAGGTGACGGCGTACAGGTACCCGTTGGCCAGGTTCAGGGCGGAGGCGTCCTTCTCGACGTCGGGCATGCGTGTAATGCGCAGCGGGAAGCCCAGCCCCCGCACGTCGGTTCCGGTGGCGGCCGTGAGCTTGTGTACTTGCCCGTCGATGGCCGGCGCGTAGATGTAGCGCCCGGACGGGTCGGCCACGGGCGTCGAGGCCGTGATCAACTGGTCACGGCTGTTCGCCGAGAAGGCATAGACCTTGGGCTGCGGCGAGGTGTAGCGCCATACAATCGCGCCGCTGTGGGCGTCGAGGGCGTAGGTGGCGCCATACCTGGTCGTCTGGAACAGCAGAGCGCGCGTGCCGCCGCGCGTCCCCGACACATGGGCGAGCAGGATCGGCGTCGAGTCGGCCGTGTCGGAGAAGGTGGTGACCCAACGGCGTTTGAGCGTGCCCACGTTGGCCGGCGCGAGGCCGCCGTCGCCGGCGCCGCTACGGGCGGGATCGTGTCCGAACATGGGCCAGTCGTAGGCCTGGGTCGCGGCGGCGCGCGCGGACCCCGCAGAGAAGGGGACGACGGTGACGAGTGCGGCTAGGGCGAGGACGCGCAACGCGTCGCGGACGGGACGTAACGGGTCGTTCATGGGCGATGAGTCCTTGAAATAGGAGCGCGTGTGTAAGGGCGGCGCGTCATAGTAGCGGGTACGCATTGTCATTGTGCCAGAGGCCGCGGTTACGCAGAAGTAACCCGGCGCCGCGGTCAAGGATATGTCGCCAATTGGTAACTATTCAGCGGGAGGCAAACAGGGTCAATTGGGGTCAACTAGGTCGAAAAGACGGCACACTCGCTTGATGTCGGGCGTCGTGGTACGGGGCGCCGGGCGGCGTCATGCGCCGGCCGCGCGCATTGCCGGCCGTGGCCGCGCGCGCTGTCGCAAGGCGTAGTAGAGGCCGCCGGCGACGACGATGCCCACGTAGTAGGCGATGTCGGCGCCGTGTAGCAAGCGGGCTAGCGGCCCCTCGTAGAGCGCCGAGTTCATGAACGGGACCGAGACGGCGAGGCCGGCCAGGAAAGAGGCCAAGCCGGGCCACGCGATCGCCGCGCCGCGCCGGCCGCCGGCGCCGCCGTCCTGTGTCCGCCCCAGGAAGAAGTCGAGCACGACGATGGCCAGCCAGGGGCCGATCCAGTAGGAGATCAGCAGCAGGAACTGCTCGTACTTGGCGGAGTAGCCGTTGGAGCCATACAGCGCGAGCAGGCCGCCCAGGCCGCCTACGGTGAGGACGGATACCCAGCGCTTGAGCGGCACGTCGAGCGTGAGCAGCGCGAGCGACCCCGTGTAGATATTGAGCGCGTTGGCCGCCAGCGTGCCGAGGACGACGGCCAGGAGCGCCGGGACCCAGAACACGCCCATCACATGCGTGACGAGGTCGATCGGTGTCAAGGTGAGCCCGATCGTCGCGATGGCCGCGCCGAGGACCTGCAACCACACACAGCCGAGGAAGGCGCCGCCGAAGACGGCCGCGAACACATGACGCTTTGGCGTGCCGGAGGGAAGGTAGCGCGCGTAGTCGGCGGCGTAGGGCGCCCACGAGAACACGTAGGAGGCCACGGCCGTGGTCATCAGCACGAACAACCCGAGGTGGTCGGCCGGCGCGAGGCGCGAGGTGAGGCCAAGGCGCGCTTGCGGCAGTCCAATAACGGTCATGACGACGAAGACGGCGGCCAGCAGGGCCGCGCTGACCGCCTCGAAGCGGTGGATAAAGTTGTAGCCGTAGACGCCGAGCAGCATCTGGCCGGCGGAGAGCAGCAGCAGCGCGGCCCAGAAGGGCAGCGAGGTGAGGCGCGCCAGCGCGAAGGTCCCCAGCACCGTGTTGACGGCGTACCAGCCGCCCGTGCTGATCCAGTTGAGCAGAGCGGGCAGGTAGACACCGCGCGCGCCGAAGCTGCGCCGCGTGAAGGGCAGTTGCGGCAGCCCGATGGCCGGTCCCATGCTCGCCGTGAGCGCCAGCAGTCCGCAACCGACGATATTGCCGGCGACGATCGCGGCCACGCCGTCGGTGAAGCCGAGGCCCAGCACGACGGCCAACGCGCCGACGAGCCAGACGGGCAGGCCCATGTTGGCCGAGAGCCAGAGGGGGAACAGCGACCGCGCGCGGCCATGCCGCTCCGCCGCGTCGATCGGCTCAATGCCGTGCGGCTCGATCGCCAGCACGCGCTCCCGGTATGCCGGCCCCACGCCGGCGCTATCTCGTGTCACTATCGTCGTACTCATGCGTCTATCCTCCCCATGTGTCACTCATCACTCCCAACTGATGGCGCCGCTGACGTGTTCTTGCCAGGGCAATTCGCGGTTCCAGGCGCCCGTGAGCGGTCCTTCGAATCGGTAGAGCTCGCCCGGCCGGCCTACACGCCCGCTCGTGGCGCGCTCCCCGGTGGGCGCGAGCGCGCCGGAGGCGAACAGCGGCGCGAAGGCTTTCTTGAAATTGCCCGTGTTGAGCCGCGCCAGCGCGGGGTCGAGGATCGCCGCGTAGACGGCGCGCAGCTCGGGCAGGGTGAACGTCTGGGGCAGGAGTTGGAAGGCCAGCCACGAGTAGCGCAGCTTGGCTTGCACGCGGTTCACGGCCACGCGCAGCATGTCGGCGTGGTCGAAGGCCAGCGCCTCGGCTGGCACGCGGCGTACGGGGACCCAGTCGGCGCGCATGATCCCGCCGCCCGGCGCGAGCGTCAGCTCGTCGGAGCGCTGCAGCGCCAGGTGCGCCACGGAAACGACGCGCCCGCGCGTGTCGCGCTCGGGCTGGCCGAAGGTCCCCAGCTGTTCGAGGTACCAACTCTTCGCGTCGAGCCCCGTCTTGGTCTGCAAGGCGCGACGGGCGGCGGCGTCGAAGGTCTCGCCTGCGCGCACGAGCACACCGGGCAGCGAGAGCTTGCCGGCGAAGGCCGCGTCGTCGCGCTGCACGAGCAAGACCTGCCAGGCCTCGTCGACCGTCTCGGCCGGCCGCACCGTGAACAGCACGACATCGACCGCGACGACCGCGTTGGGCAGCAGCTTGACCGTCCCGTGTTCCATCGACATCTTTACTCACCCTCCTAATTTAGACTATAGCATATTTAAATATACATTAGTCAAATTCATGGATGATAGCCGGCGCATGGCTACGGATGGGCTACCTCATGACGCGGTCGGGCTAGCGGGGCTGGCTAGCGCATGGGCGTATCCCTGACTATGCGCTCAGGGAGCACGCGCTACGCGCCACTCATGGGATCTGCTCGCCGGCCTCGACGCGGATGTCGAGCACGTTTTCCGCTGGCGTGAGCGGGCAGACCCAGCGCGGGTCGAAGGCGCACGAGGGCTGGTAGGCGAAGTTGAAGTCGAGTACGATCGTGCCCGCCGCCGGGTCGCCGCCGAGATCGGCGCTCTTGGCCGCGTCGAGCAGGTAGCGGCCGCCGCCGTACGTTTCCACGCCGTTCGTCGCGTCGCGGAAGGACAGGAACAGCCCGCCGGCGTAGCCTTCCAGCCAGTACAGGCCCAGGCGTCGTTCCCCTTGAGGGAAGGGCACATCGACCCAGCCGGCGCGCCGCACGCCCAGTGTCCCATCGCCGCTCGTTGGGACCGTCGGGCTTGCCCCGTCGTCCCTCGCGCCTTCCGTAGAGGGGACAGCCGGTGCGTCGATTGCCGTATCAGGGACGACCGTTATGTCGAAGCGCAGCGCGGAGTCGTGCGGGAAGTAGCGCGGCGTGTAGCCGGCCCGGCCGCCGGCAGGGATCGGCGATTGGGGATGCTCGCGGTACAGCTGATCGCGCGTCGTGCGCCAGTGGTCGTAGGCCGCCGTCGGGGAAAACGGCCCGTAAATCTTCTGTAGGTTGCGTATCTCCACGTACAGTTGCGCCACGCGGCGACGCCAGTCGGCCAATTCCAGATAGTTCGCCCCAGGAACATCCATGCATCACCCTCTTGTACCGATCATGATCAAAGGACAGTAATATACGTGTCGTTTGGCCCCTCGGGGAGGAGTTCCAAGCGCCTGTTGACGATGTTCGGTTGCAGACCGAGGACTTCCATCGGGACGACCCCAAGCAGCGGTTGTGTCCCCACGGGTAATTCGATGCACGAAAAGGTGTCTTCCCGCCCCATGACCTCCAACAATGCGTCCCGAAAGAGGCGGACGCGCCCCGTACCTGTCGCGGTCCGGATATTTACCTCTCGTGACGGGCGCAGCCCAAGGCACGCGATCACATCGGCCGGTAGACATAAGTGGGTGGCGCCCGTATCTACCAACACGCCTTCCAGGACGACGGAACGAACAGTAGCGGCGTCGATCTCGTTGGCCTCGGCGCGTATTTGATCGACGTTATTGGTGATGGTGAGCGTCGTATCTACGCGGCCTATCGGGACCTCCAGGTTGAGTGATGCAACGGCCATAGTCTTCGCCTCGTTCTCGTGTTAGACAATCTATCAGCAGTATAGACGGTCCCCATCAGCAATGGCTCATCAGCAATGGAATGATGCCATTAGAACCATTCCCTGATGTGGATAGGCCCTTGCCCTTGCCAGCGCATTTTATTACCATTAGCGGGTGCCTTCACGAGATTTCACCCACCTGCACTGCCACACCGAATACTCGCTGCTCGACGGCCTGGCGCGTGTCGGGCCGTTGATGGACGCTGCCCAGAAGCAGGGTATGAGCAGCCTGGCGTTGACCGACCACGGCGTGATGTTCGGCGCCGTCGAGTTCTACGGCGAGGCCAAGAAGCGGGGCATCAAGCCCATCATCGGTATGGAAGCGTATGTGGCTCCGCGCGCGATGCACCTGCGCGAGGGCAAGCAGGACGCCTCGGGCTATCACTTCGTGCTGCTGGCCGAGAACGAGACCGGCTACCAAAATCTGCTGATGCTGGCCAGCGAGGCGCAGCTGCGTGGCTACTACTACAAGCCGCGCGTCGACAAGGAACTGCTCGCCAAACACAGCGACGGCCTGATCGCGCTCTCGGCCTGCCTCTCCTCCGAAGTGGCGCGCCACCTGGTGAAGGACGATATCCAGGCGGCGGAGAAGGCGGCCAAGTGGTACGCCGAGGTGTTCGAGCACCGCTTCTACCTGGAGGTGCAGGACCACGGTATCGCCGAGCAGCGCACCGTGAACAAGCACATCGCGGCGATGGCCAAGCGCCTCAGCCTCCCGCTCGTCGTGACCAACGACGTGCACTACATCGCCAAGGAGCACGCGCGGGCGCAGGAGATCCTGCTGTGCGTGCAGACCGGCACGACGATGGACGACCCCAAGCGCATGAAGATGGACTCGCATGAGTTCTACCTCAAGAGCGCGGACGAGATGTGGCATACCTTCGGGGACGAGTTCCCTGACGCGCTCAAGAATACGATGGAGATCGCCGAGCGCTGCAACCTCAACCTCGAATTTGGACGCGTGCAACTGCCCGAGATGCCGGTCCCGGCGGGCCACAGCGTCGATACATACCTCGCCGAAGTGTGCCACGACCGCCTGGCCACGCGCTACGACGAGGTGCGCGACGATATGAGGGAGCGGCTCGACTACGAACTCTCGGTCATCAAGAAGACTGGCTTCGCCGCCTATTTCCTGCTGCTTGACGACATCATCGGCCACGCGCGCCGTGAGGGCATCATGGTCGGCCCTGGCCGAGGCAGCGCTGTCGGAAGCCTGGCCTCCTACTGTCTGGGCATCACCAACGTCGATCCCCTGCAGTTCGATCTATTGTTTGAAAGATTCCTGAATCCTGATAGATTGAGCATGCCCGACATCGACACCGACTTCGCCGACGACCGGCGCGACGAGGTGATCCGCTACATCACCGAGCGCTTCGGCGCCGACTGCGTGGCGCAGATCTCGACCTTCGGGACGATGGCGGCGAAGGCGGCGATCAAGGACGTGGGGCGCGCGCTCGCCATTCCCTACGGCGACGTCGACCGCCTGTGTAAGCTGATCCCGCCGATGCCGCTCAAGATCACGATCAGGGAGTCGGTCGACGCGGTCCCGGAGTTAGCCGGCCTCTACAACAACAACGACGAGATGAAGCGGCACCTTGATATGGCAATGGCGCTGGAGCACGTCAAGCGCCACGCCTCGACGCACGCGGCCGGCGTGGTCATTTCGCACGACCCGCTGGTCAACGTAACGCCGCTGATCCGCGTAGGCAAAGAGGGCGAGCAAGGGCAGGCGTCGCAGTACGAGGCGGGTATCCTCGACAAGATTGGCCTGCTCAAGATGGACATCTTGGGCCTGACCACGCTGACCTTGATCCAGCGCACCGTGCGCAACATCGAAATTTCGCGTGGCGTCCTGGTCGAGCCCGACGAGATACCGCTCGATGACCCCTGCATCTACGAGTTGCTGACCAGCGGCGAGACGGCCGGCATCTTCCAACTCGAGAGCGGGGCCATGCGCAAGGTGCTGCGCGACATGAAGCCCGACCGCTTCACCGACATCGTGGCCGTCGTCGCGCTGTACCGCCCCGGCCCGATGAACTTCATCCCTCAGTACATCGCGCGCAAAAACGGCGCTGAAAAAATTACATATTTACACCCCGATCTGGAAGATATTCTCAAAGAGAGTTACGGAATAATTGTTTACCAAGATCAAGTTTTGAGAATAGCCATCAACTTCGCCGGGTTCACCTGGGGCGAGGCCGACAAGCTGCGCAAGGCGATGGGCAAGAAGCTCATCGACGAGATGAAAAAGCAGCAAGCCCATTTCGATGAGGGGTTTGCCAAGACGACCAAATGGGTGTATCAGCAGGACGAGGCGGGCGCGCCGACCGCCGTCGAGGTTCCCAAGCCCGCGTATCCAGTAAAGCTTGCCCATGAGTTGTGGCCGCTCATGGAGACATTCGCGGGTTACGGATTTAACAAATGCATTTTTGCAACAACGTATATCAAGCTGCCCAACGGCACGCGCATGCAGATTTCGGCGGCACACAAAAATCCGCCCGAGAAGATTATGGCGATGTGGCCTGGTGGTCAGATCCGACCGCATAAGGTCCAGCGTATCGTCAAGACCGGCAGAAAGGCGCTCGTAGAAGTGCGGACTCGTGCGGGCAACGTGATCAAAGCTACGGCTGAGCATCGCTTGCTTACGACCGAGGGGTACAAGCGTATAGACGACATGCGCGTCGGCATGGAACTCATAACTGTCCCGCGCAAAGTGACGGATGATATGCGCCGCGCACGCCGTGACAATATGACGCGGCTCAATCGGTTAGACGAGCAGCGCGAGAGGGTGAGTATCCGCGTCGCACAGTATCAGGCCGGGCGACCACTGGAAGATAAAATCGCACATATGAAGCGGATGCATCATCTGCATCCCGATCTGACGCGTAACGCGGTCGCGGCGATGCACGAACGAAAGAAGTGGCTTTGGGAGAACGACGCCATATGGCGGACGAGGTGGATGGAGGCTAGCCTCGCCGGCATTAAGGTGACACGCGACACAGGACCAGGCTACGGCCGCTGCTCGATTGCCTCGAACGGCATGTGGTGTGCGAGCCAGAACGAACGCGACATGTGCGAATGGCTGATCGCTCAGGGCGTCGACTTCGAGATGCATAAAGTCTTACTCAACGGGCGTATCTGCGATTTCTACTTCGCCAGCGTCTATTGGGAGATGGACGGCATGGATCGCGTTCCGGCGTACTTCGCCCAGAAATACGGTGAGTTGCCCTACGTCGTGGTCACACCCGAGGACTACAAGTTTGTCGTCGAGCACCACCTCGCGCTAGTTCATGCCGAGAACGGCGACCCCATCGTATCCATCGAGCCGGCCGGTGAGGGGCAGACCTACGACATCGAGATGGCCCCCGACGGGCCGCTCAACTTCATCGCCAACGAGGTCGTCTCGCACAACAGCCACGCCGCCGCCTACGCGCAGTTAGCTTGCCAGACGGCATACCTAAAGGCCAAATACAAGGTCGAGTACATGGCGGCCTGCCTCTCCATCGAAACGGGCAGCCCCGACCGCATGGCCGTGGTGCTCGGTGAGTGCCGCCGCCTGGGCATCACCCTCCTGCCGCCCGACGTCAACCACAGCGACCTGGACTTCGCGGTCGAAGGCGACAGCGTGCGCTACGCGTTGCAGGCGATCAAGAACGTCGGCGCCAACGCCATCCGCTCCATCGTGACGTCGCGCGAGAAAGACGGCCCCTTCAAGGACATCGACGACTTTAGCCGTCGCGTCGACTGGAAGGCGATGAACAAGCGCGCCCTGGAGAGCCTGATCAAAGCCGGCGCGCTCGATTCGCTGGGCGACCGCGCCCTGCTGCTCGGCAACCTGGACCGCATCGTGTCGCGGGGGCAGCGCGCCGAGCGCGACGCCGCCTCCGGCCAGGTCTCGCTCTTCGCCGACGTGGCCGACCTCGAGGCGCTGGCGCTGCCCTCGCTCATCCTCACCACCGTGCCCGATGTGCCGACCAAGCACCTGCTGGCCTGGGAGAAAGAGATGCTCGGTCTCTACATCTCCGAGCACCCACTCACGGCCTTCCAGGAGCAGGGCCGGCTCCTCGGCGTGGTCTCCATCGCCGCGCTAGGACCGTCGTACGCGACGAAGAAAGTCAAGCTGGGGGCTCAGATCACCACGATGCGCCAGATCCTGACCAAGAAGAGCGAAACGATGATGGCGCTGGAGTTGGAGGACCTGGAGGGGACCATCGAGGCCGTAGCCTTCCCGCGCACGTACGCCCGCTACAAAGAGCTGTTCACAGACTCGGCCATCCTACTCGTCGACGGGACGGTCGACCTGCGCAACGATCGCCTGCAGCTCATCATCGACGAGGTGTCCATCTTCGAGGGCAAGGTCAGCGCCGGCGTGGAGCGCTTCAGCGTCTACTGCCGGCGCAGCGGCGACGACGAGCGGGATCTGGCGCTGGTGCAGGACGTCTATCTGCTGCTGCGCGAGTTCCCCGGCAAGGATAAGGTGCAGATCCTGACCGACAGAGCTGGGCGCCGTGTACCCATCCCCTTGCCCGACGGCACGAGTTGCTGCTGTCCCGAGTTGCTGGAACGCCTGCGCGCGCTGCCCGGCGTCGGACCGGACGCCGTCGAGATCGTGTCTGCCGCGCCGCCGGCGGCGCCCACCCCCGTTATCGAGCAGGACATGATATCCGACGCGCCGCTCTCGCGCGGCTACATTGACCCGTTCGCCGCGCTCGACTCGCAAGACGACGTTGCGTAGAACTGCCAGCACTGTTCTGAGCAGGCATTCGACCGAATGCATCATGTAGTGATCCACAAGTGACACTAGTGCGTATTAATAGATGGCGGGATGATAGGCGATGGGTGGCCGGACCGCCACATGATCGTGTCGCGGCCATCGCGGCATGCACAGCACACGTAATCCATCAAGGAGAGTTCTTATATGGAGACCAACACGACAGTGGCCGGCGCGCAGACGCTGGACAACCTGGAGATTTGCGAGCAGGCGCTCAACACGACCCGCAAGCGCAAGCAGTTCATCAAGGGCCTGGCGGCCGCCAGCGCGGGCATGGCCGCTGCGGCCGTCATCCCGGCGTCGGCCATGGCCGCGGGGAGCAAAGCAGCAGTCCCAGCCAGCGACATCGCCATCCTCAACTTCGCGCTAACGCTCGAGCACCTCGAGGCCAGGTTCTACGACGCGGCCCTTGGCGTGGTGCCCTTCGAGCAGAATATCGTCAGGGCTCTCGCGCAAACGCTCAGGACGGACGAGAATGCGCACGTTGCCGCGTTGACCGCCGCCATCAAGCAGGTCGGTGGCAGCGCGGTCGGCCCCGCCCCCAGCTACAACTTCGGCGTGGATACCTTCAAGACGCAGTCCGGCTTCCTGAAGCTGGCCCGCCTGCTGGAGGACACGGGTGTGCACGCCTACCTCGGCCAGGCGGCCAATATCAAGACCCCGGCGATCTTGCTGACCGCGGCCAGCATCGTGACCGTCGAGGGACGTCACGCCGGGGCGATCCGCTACCAGTACGGATTGTCGCCGACGATCAGCCCGTTTGACGGCGGCTATAGCAAGGAGAAGGTCCTGTCCATCGCGGGACCCTTGATCGGCAGTTAGAGACGAAGATAGCGTGACGGGCGGGGCGGCGGGGGCGCGCACGTCCCCCGTCATGGAGCGGCGACCGGAGAAAAAGCCCAGTTTTTCGGCCGCCGCTTCTTTAGCTATCAGCCATCAGCCTTTTAAAACCAATACGGTTTAGTTAAGGGCTCCGTAGGTAGCGGAGCGCCCAGCGGATCAGCGCCGTTGAGCGTAAATCGCCGCCAATGCAGGCCCTGTCGAGTCACCCATTCTGGCTTAACTAAACCGTATTGC
>JAABVA010004921.1_pt1 | contig 12247 bp, 10 predicted proteins | sample 5560331 | NCBI WGS metagenome assembly JAABVA01 (sample SAMN12812661, study PRJNA571458) | rock metagenome | isolation source: Antarctica rocks | place: Antarctica: Victoria Land, Mt New Zealand sud | collected 2016-01-07
GCTCGTCGATCCCGCCGCCGAGGGTGTACATCACGGTGTCCAGGTCCGGGCAGATGCGCAGCCCGTACAGGGTGATGTCGTCACCGGTGTTGACCACGACGGTGAGCTCGGCCTCCGGTACCGCGGCGCGCAGGCCGCGCAGGAAGCGCGCGCCGCCGATGCCGCCGGCGAGGGCTACGAGCTTCATGGGCGCAGTCTCCCAGCCGGTTCGGCTGCAACCCTCCCGCCACCCCTCACCCTGCACGACGATCTTCACAGCCGTGCCGGTCGTCCACAGCCCGAGTGGGCCGCCAGCGATCGGCCTGCTCGCGGCGGGACCGTGTGCAGCATGACCAACCTTCCTGTACTTCCGGCCGCCGCCCTCGCCGCCCTTGCGCGGTCGATCGGCGGGGTCTTTACCACCGGTGCATCCTCAGCCTCTCCGCCAACCGGCCGGCACCCCGACCCCCCGACCTCGACGCTAGGGAGCCGGACCGGTGGCTCGACACCGCCCTGGAGCTGATCGACCGACTGTTCGGAGGGATGACTACGCCATAGGCCCGCGGATCATCACCGCGGAGACCAAGCGGGAGATGGAGCGGGTGCTTGCCGAGATCCAGGACGGGACGTTCACCCGCAAGCTCATCGCCGACGACGACGCGGGTGGCCCCGAGCTGGCGCAGCACCGCAAGGCCGCGGCCGAGCACCCCCTCGAGGTGGTCGGCACGCAGCTGCGTCCCATGATGGCCTGGATCGCCCCCGAGTAATCGGGGCCACCGGGGTCAGCCGCCGAACCACCCGGAGACGTCGGCGAGCACGCCCACCGAGCCGGTGCTGTTGTAGATCCGGATGTGGTGCGTCGTACCGGTCTTGGCCAGGTCCGCGTCGGCGGCGGTCTGGCCGCCCGACAGGTTCAGCACCGAGGTGAGGGGTGGGCCGGAGCCGTCCGTCGGCGTCGGGTAGATGCGCAGGTTGGTGGTCGTCGAGGCCGCGATGCCTGCTGCGTTGACCACTGCCGCGCCGGCCAGGCTCGGGATGCGACCGACGCCGTCCAGGTCGACGTCGAGCGTGGCCGCAGGTCCGAGCGTGGTCGGCGCTGTGCTGGCGGTCCCCGTGTGGTTGCGGGTGTCCAGCACGCGGGAGGGCTCGACGGGTCGGAACAGCAGCCCCGTCGTACCGGGGGCGTAGTAGCCCGCGAGGTCGACGAACAGCTGGGTCGTGCCGGCGCTGTTACGCAGCCGGACCCGGCCCGCGTCCCCGATCTTGACGATGACGAGGTTGGGGGTGGGCGACTGCTGCGGCGTGATGTTGATGTTGCTGACCGCCGGGACCGTGGTCACACCGCTGGCCGGCGTCGGGTAGACGCGCACGTTGGTCACCTCCGAGGCCGACAGCGCGGTCACGGTGACAGCCACGGCCGTCGCGCCGCTGGGCACGCCCGCCTGGACGACGTCGAGGTCTACGGACTGCCCGGGGCCGACTGGGGCCTGCGGGGCGTTCAACCCGCTGCGGGTGTCCAGGACCCGGACCGGCGTCAGCGGCTGGTAGCGGGCGCTCGCGGCGGGGGCGTAGTAGCCGGCCAGGTCGGCCAGCACGTTCACCTTGCCGACGGCGTTGCGCAGCCGGACCCGGCCGCCGCTGCCGACCGCGACGGTCGTCAGGTTGGCCCGCGTCTCACCGGCACCGAGGTTGAGCGCGGAGACCACCGGCGGCGCGAAGGCCGCGCCCGGGGTGGGGTAGACCCGCAGGTTCGTGACGTCCGTGGGCGCCACCCCCGTCACGTTGAGCACAACAGCGGTGGCGTTGGCCGGTACGCCGTTGGCGCCGGTGACCTTGAGGTCCACTAAGCCACCGCCAAGGACCGGGGCCGCCGGGGCGCCGGTGCCGTACCGGGTATCCAGGACGCGTACGGGGGTCACCGGGGTGTAGGCGGACCCGGGGGCGCCGGGGACGGCGTAGCCCATGTCGGACAGCATCCCGAGTGCGATCGGGCCCGGGTCGTGGATGGCCTCGCCGGCGCTGAGCTGCGGGGTCATCAGCGCATTGGCGCTGCCCCGCGGGTAGCTGCTCTCGTCCAGGTGGCTGTAGCTCGAGCCCGACTGGAAGGGGTTGGGGGCGTAGAGGCGCACGGGTGCGCCGCCTCCCGCGGCCCGGCCGGCGGTGCCGGACCAGTACACGCCGCCGGTCGGGGTGCCGCTGCTGTTCGGGAACCCCTCCAGGGCCGTCCCAAGGGTGGTGCTGCCGTTGGCGTAGCTGGTGATCGGCGCGGTCGCGGTGGGCGAGGCGGCGTAAGTGAAGGTGTCGAAGACCCCCTTCGGCCCGTACGTGCCGTTGGCGTACTGGAACCGGTTGTAGCCCCGGGCGCCGTTCATGTCACCGGCGCCGACCAGCCCGAGCCCGTGGCCGAGCTCGTGCAGCACGACCGACTCGAAGTCGACCTGGGTCGTCCCCGGGCGCCCGTCGGTGCCGAAGTACAGGCCGGTGCGCTGGGGGTTGAACTCCGCGAAGATGTCCGAGTACGTCGGGTCGACGCGCGTGGTGGACTGGGCGTCGGCGTAGGCCAGGGGGTAGGCGACGTCGGGGTCGGCCTGCGTGACGAAGTCGCCGGGTCCGGCGTCGCCGAGCAGCGCCGGGTCGGGGAAGCTCGTCGCGTGCGCCTCGATCGTCAGCGGCTGCTTGGACTGGATCTCGTGGCTCCACACGTTGACCGCAGCCAGGAAGGCGGTCCTGGCCGGGGCCGTCCAGCTCGACGACGTCGAGTCGCTGATGAAGTTGACCGCGAAGTTCGACACCGGGGTCGTGGTGCCCGTGGCGGCCGCTGCTGTGACCGTTGACGTGGAGGTCCCGCTGGTGCTGAGTCTCGCCCGGCCTGAACGGGACGGGGCGAGAGACAGCGAGCCGATCGCCCGCGCGTGCACCGCGTGGAACGCCCCGCCGGGGTGGGCGTGCGCCGCCGCCGCCGCCGGCGCTGCCGTGGCGTTGCCGGCGGCCATCGGCAGGGCCAGGCCGCACAGCACGAGCACCGCGGTCGGCACCGCGCGGCGTGGTGTGGGGGAGGTGCGCACGGGGGCTCCAGGGACTCGATGCGGGTGGTGCGCCCGGGCGCGACGAGGGCGTCGCCGCCATCGCCAATGCCTGCTCGCCCCGTAGGCTTCGACGGCCGCCGACCCGGACTTGAGGACGACTCGTGACATCTCGCCCCGTCGTGCTCCTCGCCCGGTCCGCCCTGCTGCCTGCGCTGGCCGAGGCCGACGCCGTCATCGTGCGCAGCCGGGAAAATTGCCCGGTGATCGGCGGCTAACAGCGACGCCTCTCCGTCGTTCCACAACCTTGGAAGTGAGACGGTCCGCTTCTGGCCATACGCGGCGAGGGATGCCACGCTCAGGTAGGTGTCCGAGAAGTCGTCCCACAACGGCGTGCGCGTGAGTCGTACGCCGCCGAATTCTCGTACGGTCCCAGGGTGGAGTTGGGGTAGGCGCGGGTGTCGACCGCCAAGCAGGACTTGGAGCGGCAGAGCGCCCTTAGGTCTTGCGGAGTAGGCCGGTTACGCCGGCGATAAGGAGCGCAGTGAGGAGCCAGCCGAAGGTCTTCAGTCCGGTGAGCGTGTAGGCGATCCAGTCCTGCGTGGGGCGCCACGCCGTGCTCTGTCCGGTGCTGACCGTGGGAGGCAGCACGACGTCCAGGCTGTACAGCAGGGGCCGTAGGCATGGGTAGTTGCCACGGAGCTGGCCGCACGGGTCGCGCCCGTCACCTATGAGGCGGCCGGTGTTCCGAGCCGCGCTCCAGCCCTGCCTAGTTGGTTGGCGCTGCTGGCGGCGACGCTAGACGCTGCCAACGCCGATTGGAGGGCGGCGGGGTTCCCGGGCAGGAAGCTGCTCATCTGGGTGCTGGTTATCAAGCATGCACACAGAAGCGCGGCCAGCAGCCAGGCACCAGCCAGCAGCGGGAAGTAGCCGTAGCCGACGAGCAGGCCGTAGCCCCAGCGCGGCGGCTTGGACCACCACGGCGCGTGTGTGGTCGCCTTCTGGGCTGTACTGAGCCGCAGGAATCGGGTGTCAGCCGGTTGGCCCATGCGGTCGCAGACCTGCGCCAGCTCGTGCCACGGTTGCGCCACGAAGCGTGGCGCCGAGGCAAGCCACCGGGCTGCTGCCTTGCGATCTGTACGAAGCCCGCCATACAGGTCCTGCACCTGCCAGCCAGGGTGCGACCAGAGGGCTCGGGGGCTGGTCGCCGGTGGTAAGACCCCCAATCTGGGCTCGGATTAGGTTCAAGGCCCCCGAGGGCGTTGTCGAAGATGACAGGTCGACCTGCGAACGTTCGAGGGTGAGGGCGTTCCCGTCCGGGTTGGTCAGGGTTTCGCCCTGCAGGCTGAGCTGGCTGGTGATGCGCGCCCCGGACGCCACCAGCTGACCGGTGGCGGTCAGCCGGTCGCGACGCTCAACGCGAGCAGTCCCTCTCGTGCCACGCCGACCATGTCGGCCAGCGCCACGCTCAGCGCGTCCGGCAGATCTCCCATCCCTGACAGCTCGTCCTGGGCCACAACGTGCACGTTCCTCGGTACGGTCTTCACAGCGGTTTCCTTGCTCGGTCGGGTCGACTTGGCGGTCGCCCAACACCTACCGCGAGGCAGGCATCAGTCGGGGGACCGCCACCTCAAGTTGCACGAGGACCGGGACAACCTCCCTCAAATTTGAGAGCCAGATCAGTGGCCCTTGCGGATGCCGGAAATGGATCAGTCATCGATGCCTTCCAGGAATGCTCGCCTCGGTCGCCGTGAACTTTGCGACACCGGCGCCGGCGCCGGTCCTCGGCGTAGTGACCCAGCCCGCTGCCCGCCTCCAGGGCGTCCTCCCCGAGGTAGGGCAGCGCCAGCTCCGCCAGCCACCGCCGGTAGTGCGTCGCCTCGACGACGTCCTCGAGGACGTCTGTCTGCAGGGCGGTGTCGCCCTCGACGTGGTTCAAGGCAGCTCCTGGATCGGTGACGCGGGTGGGTCGGTGCGCTCACGGAGCACCCTGGAGGATCAGCAGAGGTTCGATGCCCACGCGCAGCGTCGTCACCTGGCAGCCCGCCAGGGCCTGCTGCCAGCCTGCCGCCTCAGGGGACGAGAGGTGGCTCCGTACGACGAAGACACGCCCGTGCGGCCCGAGCCGGCGCGCGGCTTCCTGCAGCGCCTCCCCCGGGGCCGCCCGATCGCGTGCGTGCATGGCCACGACCGCGGGGTCGTCGTAGCGGACCAGGAAGCCGGTGGCCGAGACGGCGCCGCTGTCGATGATGGGCAACGGGTTCGTGCCGCGGTAGTACCCGTAGCCGAAGCTGGCGGTCAGGTCCACGATGACCACGTCACCTGGCCGCTGGTGCAGCTGAACGTAGCGCGCCTGGGCGCGGACGTCCTCGTCCGGGATCAGATGGTCCCGCACGTGGCCGGTGTTGGCCACGGCGAAGACGCCGCCGCCGAGCGCTGCCAGCACCACCGCGACGCCGCGACGCCCCACGGCCGCCCGCTCGACCACCTGCGCCAGCCCCAGCCCGGTCAGCACCACGGCGAGCACCGCAAGCCAGGTGGACGTGCGCAGGTCCAGCAAGGGGAACAGGTGCAGCGCGCTGGCGAGCACCAGCTCGCCGAACGCCAGCGGCAGCAGCAGCGCCGAGGACCGGCGCCGGCGCAATAGCAGCGCCGCGGTGCCCAGACTGCAGCCGACCAGGACGAGCGGCACGCTGCCCAGCCCGGTCGTCGGCGCCATCGCCTGCAGCCGGGCGAGCAGGAAGCCCCAGGCGGCCGAGGGGTCCCCGGGTGGGTAGTAGGCGTCCCAGTAGTGTCGGAGCTCGGCGTTCTGCTTCGGCAGCACGAACGCCACGAGGGTCCCGCCCATCAGCAGGGCCGCGCCGGCGCCGGCGAGGACGACCTCGCGCAGGCGGGACCAGCGCCGCTCGAACAATGTGCTCGCGGCCACCGCCAGCAGCGCCGCACTGCCGATGAACAGGTCGGCGTTGGAGACCAGCGGACCGAGCCCGACGACGAGCGCCAGCGCGAGCAGCCGCCGGCGGCTCCACCGGGCCTCCAGGTGCAGCAGCAGCAGCAGGACCAGGACGGCCCCGAAGGCCTCCGCGGTGTAGGGCTTCAGGTCGTCGCGGACCAGCATGGCCGGCACGAACAGCGCCGGGAGCGCGAGCAGCAGGATCGAAACGCTCCGGCGCAGGCCGAGCTCCCGGCCGGAGAGGTAGGCCATCGACAGCGTCGCCCCGGCGAATGCGAGCGGGACGAGGCGGTGCCGCTGGTCACCGCCGACGACGGCCACGCGCAGGAGCAGGCTGAAGCCGACCGGCGTCACCGCCGTGACCTGGGGGAGGTCCGACAGCGGCACCCGCGTCGAGTCGGCGACCCAGGCCTCGTCCAGCCAGTACGCATGGTGCAGCACGTACCCGACGTCGTGCACCAGCAGGACGCCGAGGGCCACCACCGCAGCCAGCGCCAGGTCCGGGCGCCGGCGGCGGGTCAGCTCCGCAACCGACCGGCCCGGTGCCCCTTGTGAACCGGACGGCTGGCTGGACGCCCCGCCGAGGTTCCCCACTGCGGCCTCCTCGGGGCCCGAGACGCCCGCCTTTGCGCAGGAGAGTCTAGAGGTGCATCCCGTCTACACAGGAGGAGACGCACCCGTCGCTCACCGCCAAGGCCCGACCGTCCCCGCGACGCTGGCTCCTGAGGAGTGGTAGCGCGTCATGTGCTCGTCCAGCGTGCCCTCGGCGGACCCGGCGCTTCGGCAGGACAGATGGGGGTGGCCCCTCCCCTGCCTCGGGCTGTTCAGGGTGTGAGGTAGCCCATGACGTCCAGGACGACGTCGGTCTGGCCGTTGCTGGCGCTGAGGCTGATCGCGCCACCGGTACCGAGCGGCATCATGACCAGGTCCGCCACCGACATGGGGTCCTGCAGGTTGAGCACCGAGGTGCGCGGCGAGGGCTTGAAACCGGTCGGGTACACCTCGAGGTTGAGCGTCTGGCTGGCGTTGACGCCGGTGGTGTTAACCACGACGCCGGTCGCTGAGGTGGGCACCCCGTTAAGCCCGGTGATCGGGACACTGCGGTCGCTGCTGCTAGCGACCGGCGCGTGTGCCGACCGGGTGTCCAGGACCCGGCGAGGCGCCAGCGGGACGTAGCGGCTGCCCGCCGAGCTGTAGTAGCCCAGGACGTCCGCGACGAGGTCCGCGCTGCCCTTGTTCACCACCAGCTGCACGCTGCCGTTGGAGCCCAGCGGGCTGGTCACCAGCGCCGCTACGACCTGACCGGGCACGACGTCGGTGTTGCTCGTGGGCCGGCTCGGCCGCGCGCCGGTCGGGTAGACCTCGACGTACGCCGGCGCGGTGGCGTTGACCGCCGTCAGCGTCATCACCACCGAACTCACACCAGCCGCCGGGACCCCGCCGTGGCCGGCGACGACCAGGGTGCGCTCCTTCGAGCCGGTGACCGGACCGCCGCCACCGGAGGTGCGGGTGTCCAGGATCCGGGCCGGGGTCGACGGGTGGTAGTAGTCGCCGGCCGAGTCGGTCGCGTCGCCGTACCAGCCCACCACGTCCAGGGCCACGTCGGCCTTGCCGACGTCGACCATCAGGCCGATCTTGCCGCCGGTGCCGACCGCGACGGTGACCGCGTTCGCCTGGGTGCGCCCCGGCCGCCAGTTGACGTTGCTGGTGGCCACGGCCGGCTTGGCGCCGAGCGGGTAGACCTGCAGGTAGCCCTTGAGCGCAGGCGCCGGCACGGTGGCGTTGAGCACCACGGCGGAGACACCCGTGGTCGGGACGCCACCGACGCCGGTCACGGCGACCTGGCGGTCAGCGCCGGCCGCGACCGGGGAGGCCGTGGTGCGGGTGTCCAGGATCCGCGCGGGGGTGAGCGGGTGGAAGCGCCCCGGAGCTGCCGGCGGGACGAACAGCAGCGGGCCGGTGATCTGGCGGCCGATGACGCCGGCAGAGGTCTGCTTGTTGTCGGCGACCTTGGTGCTGGTCACGCAGGCGGCGGTGCAGCCGTCGGCGTAGGCGATGACGGCGTGGCCGGTCTTGTCCACGGTGATGTCGTTGAAGTCCAGCAGGTTGCGCCCGGCGCTGCACGTGGTGCCGTTGGTGCAGATCTGACCGCGCTGGACCGGGTCGGTGGGGGTGATGTCCTGGGTGTGCCAGCTCGCCCCGCCGTCCACGGTGGTCGAGGTGTACATGTCGAAGGTGCCGCCGGTGTAGGTGCTGCCGTCGGCGGACTTGCCGTACGGCGCGAGGTTGCGGTCACCGGGGGTGGTCGAGCCGACGAACGCAACCGTCGCCCGGCCGGCGTCACCGGCGATGACCTCCGGGTACACCGACTTGGCGATACCCGCGCTGTCGCCGATGTTGATCGGGGCCTTCCAGGTGTTGCCCTTGTTGCCGGAGACCGAGACCTGAGGCTTTCCGTCGGAGCTGATCGAGGCGAAGTAGACGTTCCCGGCCCGGTCCGCAGCCACCGACGGGTCGCTGCCGTCACTGACCGTCGTGCCGGTGACCGGCTTGACCGTCCAGCTCTGCGCGGCGTTGGTCGACACCGCGAGACCCTGGGTGCCGCCGCAGCTCTTGTTCGGCAGGTAGACGTTGCCCTCCGGCCCGACCCGTACGTGCCCGTGCAGGCCGCCGCACTCATTGATGTACGGCGGGGCGCCGTTCTTAAAGGTCGTTCCGCCGTCGTCGCTGCGCGAGCAGAACGCCCCGGCCGCGATGGTCTGCGAGCAGTAGTAGAAGGCGTGCTTGTAACCGGTCGTCGGGCCGACCGTCAGCGGCAGGGTCTTCGGGTAGACGCCACCACCCAGGGTCTGGTGGTCGGGGCCAGCGGCCTCACCACCTCCCTGGCTGGGCTTGCACGTCGTCGTCTGGGGCCCCGTCGGGTTGGGCGTCGAGTCGAAGAAGTTGGTGATGCTGTTGGCGCCCACCGGGTTGGCTAGCAGTTGGCTGACGCCTACCCGCCCCGTCTGGGAGTCGGTGAACATGATCGGGTCCAGGGTGGTGGCCGTCGTCGCCGCGCAGCTCACGTCGGTCAGCGTCGGGTTCGCCCCGTAGGAGGGGAACTGGGCCTTGACGGTGTTCAGGTTGGCCTGGAAGTAGACGTTCCCGGTCCCCCAGTCCACCCCGATCGAGGGCTCCCCGGACTGGTCGGTGCCCGGGACGGCCGCGAGCGGGTAGTTGCCGTACGCCGACGGTCCGGCCGTCGTGCTGGTCCCGCCGACGGTGGTCGTCTGCGTCGGCAGCGACGTCGTCAGCGTGACGCTCGCGGTGTACGGCGAGGAGCCGGCGAAGGAGCAGGTGATGGCGTCGTAGGTGCCCGAGGGCGGGTCGGTGATGCTCTTGCTCTCCGTACCGCCGACCGAGCTGTTGTCGGAGCTGCCGAGCGGCACCGAGCCGCGCGACAGGGTCAGGATCGAGTCGGCTGCGGACGCGGTCTCGGAGACCTCCATCGTCAGCTTGTGAAAGCTGTAGAAGCCGGAGGGCACCGACAGGGTGAAGGTGTGGTGGTCGTTCAGGCTGTCGGAGGTGCTCTGGGAGCAGTCGCTAGTGGCGTTCGCGCCGGTGATGGTGCCCGACCAGCTCGCGCTCACCACCTCCGGGCCCGGCGACGGGGTGAGCACCCCGGAGTCCGCCGGCGTGCTCGCCAGGGCAGGCACCAGCCCGACCGCGGTCACCGCAGCGACCGACAACACCAACAGAGGACGGCGCAAACGCATGAGCAACTCATCTCGCAGCAGCAAGCCACCAGGGGTAGACGGCCAACATAGGCCCTTTGTCACGTTTACGCAGTCAAAGCCGTGCCTCGGCTGCGGCGGGGCCCGATCGGGTGACTCGGGGGCTACCTCGTGGGCGACGGCACCGAACCCCCCCGCGGCTGGCTCGATTCCGTCACCGGGGTCGATGACGACTCCCGGTCCCGGTTGCGGTGCTGGGGGCGGCTCAAGCGGGCCGCTCACCGCCGACCCGTCGCCGGGGCTGCAGCCGACCTTGGGTTCGTCACCGCCTCTGTTGTCACCGCCTCTGTCGGCAGCGCCGCCCTCGGCTGCGTCGCCCTCGGCGGAGAGCCGGCCGGGCGTGGTGGTGCTGCCGGGGGTGGTGGTGGAGGCGGTGCGGTCGTCCTGTCGGGTGCTGGACACCGGCGCTGGTCGGTGGCCCTGTCCGGCCCAGGGGTGGCCGGGTTGCGGGACAGTGACCGGGTGCGGGTCACCGGGCGGCCCCGACCAGAGCTGCGCGGGCTGTGCGGCCGCACGTTCACCGTCACGGCAGTGCAGGTACTGGGACGTACGGCAGTGACCGGGCCGCCCCGGGCGGGGGTCGGCCGGTTCACCGGGTGATCGCGGCGGCTACCGGTTGTGCTGCGCGAGGGCGCCCAGGAACGCCACGCCGTTCGGGGTGCCGACACCGGCGACGTCGTCATAGCCCGGTCGGGTGTCGATGCTGCCGGTCTGGCCCAGCGTCCGCAGCGAGGTGCGGGCGCCGGCGGAGGCGTCAACACCGTTGATGTAGGCCACCCGCACCACCCCGGTGACGGTCCGGGAGTGGTCGATGTCGTGGAAGGCGCTGCTGCCGTTCAGCTTGTACAGGGTGGGGTTCAAAAAGCCCAGCGAACCGCCGGCGACCTGGTCGGCGATGGCGCTCGCGCTGGCGAACAGCGGGCTCGACAGGCTGGTGCCACCGATCTGGTACTCGCTGTACTTCACCGAGCCGTCCGGGAAGCTTTGGCTCTGCCCGACCAGGAAGCTGGTGCTGGGGTCGGCGACCATGACCACGCGGCACCGCCCGGCCGGGCTTGCCCCCGAAGTACCGGGAGGTGCCGGCCGGCACGACACCCTTCTGGTAGCCGGGTTGGGCGAACAGCTGGCTGGTGCCGCCGCCGCCGCCGTAGCGGTACTTCGAGGGCAACGGGGTCCACTTGCCGTTGGTCAGGGTGCACTTGCCGGTGCCCCAACCCTGCTCGAAGCTGTAGGAGTTGTTCGCTCCGACTGCCAGGGCGGTGCCCCCCACGGCGGTGACGTAGGGGTCGGAGGCCGGGTAGTCCACCTGCCGGGTGCCGGTCGCGGCGCTCTCGTCCCCGCTGTCACCGGAGGAGAACAGCATGCTGGTGCCCTAAGCGGCGGCCTGCAGGAACGTGTCGTGCTCGGCCGCGACGTCCGCGATTGTCTTGGGCTCCCCGCTGTTGCCGTAGGAGTTCGTCACGACCTGCGCCAGGCCGTTGTCGACCACCGAGTTCACCGCCGCGTTCAGGTCGTTGTCGTTGCAGCTGCTGGGCCCGACGTAGAGGATGCTCGCCGCCGGGGCGGTGGCGTGCACCGCCTCGACGTCCAGGGTCTCCTCGCCGTACCAGCCCGGCGCGTCGCACGCCGCGGTGTCGGTTTAGGTGGCCGGGGTGGACTGCGCGAACAGGTAGTCACGCAGCGGGTGCCACGGTCGTTGCGCCTGGCATAGGTCTTGGTGTCGCTCAGGATCGTCGGGGAGGCGTAGGCATCGATGACCGCGACGGTGGCGCCCCGCCCGTCGTAGCCGTGCTTGAGCGCCTGGTCCAGCCCGTAGGCGCCCCGAATCTGCGGCGGGGTGTAGCCGCACGGGCGCAACTCAACGGGTGCGGCAACGGCGGCGGCTCGCTCGAGTCGGTCCTGGAGGAGGAGGCGTTGCTGCATCTTCTGAAGCTCGGCCGCGGGGACTTGGTGCGGCAGTACGAGGCCCGCGACCGGGAGGGTCGGCTGCTCGCACGGCTGGACTTCGCCTGCGTACTCCTCCGGCTCGCCATCGAGGTCGACGGCTGGGCCTCCCACTCCGACCCGGTGGCGCGCAGTCGTGACTCGCGCCGGGACTGGTTGCTGGCGCCCGAGGGCTGGACCGTGGTCAGGTTGACGACTCACGACGTACAACGTCGGCCGCGCGCCATGCTGGTCGAGGTCGCGCGGGTGGTGGCTCGGCTGGAGGCCTCGGCGGCTTGAGGTCGTGCAGGGCGGGGGTGGAGGGGGATGGCGGGCCCCCGTGCGACGTAGGGTCGAGCCGTGGAGCAGCCGGGGATGCGCAGGGCCCTCGCGCGGGCCCGGGACGGCAAGGCGCTGGACGTCACCGAAGCCACGGTCCTGCTCGGTGCGACCGGCGCCGAGCTCACCACGCTGTGCGGGCTGGCGGCGGCCGTCCGCGACAAGGGGCTCGCGGAGGCGGGGCGCCCCGGGACCGTCACCTACAGCCGCAAGGTCTTCATCCCGCTGACCAGGTTGTGTCGGGACCGCTGCCACTA
>JAABVA010004925.1_pt1 | contig 12242 bp, 13 predicted proteins | sample 5560331 | NCBI WGS metagenome assembly JAABVA01 (sample SAMN12812661, study PRJNA571458) | rock metagenome | isolation source: Antarctica rocks | place: Antarctica: Victoria Land, Mt New Zealand sud | collected 2016-01-07
AATCGGTCAAGCCGTATGGAGGAGCTAGCCTTTCGCCTTCTGCGTCCAACTGTTTACAAGAGTAAGTGTACCCTTGTAATGGCCCTGTCGTCGAGGGGCTTGCAATTAGTTTAATGTAAAAGGAGGAACACCTTGGATCGCAGCTTTTATCATACCAGCGAGTTCGCACGTAAAGCATCTGTATCGGTACGCACTCTGCGCTATTACGACAAGATGGGGCTACTCTCACCTTCGCAGTATACGGAGAGCGGCTATCGTCTCTACACTGATACGGACCTGCTCAGGCTCCAACAAATCCTGGCCTTGAAGTTTCTTGGCTTTTCGCTACAAGAGGTTCAGCAGTGTCTACAGGTCGGGCCGACAATCTTGCAAGAGTCGTTGGCACAGCAAAAGGCCATGATGCAGGAGCGTAGGACGCAACTCGATACTGCTATTCAGGCAATTGCTGAAGCGCAAGAGTTGCTACAAGCGAACAAGCTAAACTGGGATTCGTTGTTACATGTGATCCAGGTGCTACAAATGTCACAGACAAACGATTGGCGTGAAAAATACTTTACAGCAGAACAATTACAACAGATGGAAGACCTGAGTAAAAAACATTATACGGAAGAGCAAAGGCAGCAGATAGCCGAATGGGGCAAAAATTGGGGCGAGGAGGATCAGCGTGCTATTACTCAGAAGTGGGATGTAGCCATTGCTGAATTGAAGCGTCTCGTCGCAACAAGACAGGACCCGGCAGGCCCAGAGGCACAGGCTCTTGTGACACAATGGAAGGCCCTTGTCGGCGAGTTTACACACGGCGACTCAGGCATCCAACAAGGGTTAAACAGTATGTACCAGGATGTTGGCAACACACCTGCAGAACAGAGACCTTTTCCGATGCCATATACACCGGAGGAGGGAGAGTTTCTGCTAAAGGCAATGAAGGTTGAACAATAAGCAGAAACGGTGTTGCGCGAACATATGTGTTCGCACAACACCGTTTATTGGTGCATCCGGTACATAAGGAGCGGTAGGGACCGATTGATCGCGTCCTCGCACGAGCGAAGCAAGGTGCGAGTCCCCTTGTCATGTACCGAATGCACCGTTTATGCTTATTGCGGTATAAGGTCCGCCACAATCTTACCGGACAGTATCACCAACGGCACACCGCCACCAGGATGCGTGCTACCACCTACAAAGTAGAGGTTACGTATCTCTGATACATTGCCAGGACGTGTGAAGGGTGCCATACGTGCATTCGAGGATAAGCCGTAGATCGAGCCAGCGTTGGCACCATATTTCTCCTGAAAGTCCTCTGGCGTCAGTATCGCCTCGCAGACAATATGTTCGCGTAAGTCTCCCAGGCCAATTTGTTTGTAACTCGCCAGGATATCAAGAACATGGTCTCGATACATCGGGGCATCACGTTTCCAGTCGCTCTTTGCCGTAAGGTAGGGTGCGTTCACCAGCACAAACAGATTTTCATATCCAGGAGGTGCCTGTGTGGAATCGCTACGGCTGGTGTCACACACATAAATCGTCGGGTTATGCAAAGGAATATGCCGCTCGAATAGGTCGTCAAACTCGGCTGGATAATTGTCGGAAAAGAAAATGTTATGATGGGCAAGTTGCGGATACTGTTTATCAAGTCCGAGCAGCAGCACAAAGCCAGAACACGACGGTTCTAGCTGTTCCAAGCGGTGTACGCGGCTACGGTTGCGTAGAGCGGGCGATAAGAGTTCTTTATGCGTCGTCACGACATCGCTATTAGCAATCACGATATTACTACGCATAACACGTCCATCGGCAAGTACCACGCCACACGCCTCGTTGCGCTCCACTAGAATACGACGCACATCACACTCCATCTTGATGCTCACGCCCAATTCACACGCCACCCGCTCTAACGCCTGAGCAACGGCGTATATACCACCACGCGGATACCAGCCACCATCGGCAAGCTCCACATAGGGAATGATGCTATACACCGACGCTACTTGATAGGGCGAGGAGCCGTTATAGGTCGCGTAACGATCAAAGAGTTGGCGCAGGTGTTCATCTTCAAAAAAACTTCGTACACTACTGTCCAACGTTTGAGGTGAGAGGGCGGCAAGCACGGCTTTGAGACGCGAAAACAGGGTTGTTGCGTTTCCATTCGAACCATGCGCTTCGGAATCAGGATGTCCCCATAACACATAGCGTATGAATGTTCTCAGCACATCCAACGGATTGCCTAAGCTGTGATACAAAAATGGGTCTGCTGCCGCCTGATAGATATTGCGTGCGGAGTCGAGAAAGCGATAGAATGCCGCGCCATCATGCGGGTTGAGGCGTGCGAACTCTTCGGCCAATCGCTCATGGTCGCGCCATGCATTCAACACAAGGCCATCGCGATAAAAATAGCGACATGTGATGTCAAGCGGCACAAGGTCAAGATAGTCCTTGAATTCGCGTTGTGCCGCGTGAAAGAGGTCCTCAAGCACATAGGGCATGGTGATGAGCGAGGGGCCGGTATCGAAACGAAAGCCGTTCATATCGACACGGTTCATCTTGCCGCCAACCTGTGCCTGCCGCTCTAGCATAGTGACAGAATGTCCTTGTGCAGCTAAGCGAATGGCGGTGGAGAGGCCACCGATACCCGCTCCAACAATGATAATCTTTTTTTGTGACACGTTGTTCGTCCCTCGTTGTTTTCGTTACCCTATGGATGTTATCATAGGTGGTAAATGGGTAGATAAAGGATAGTAACAAACCATGATTCCCGCACGCAAATTTCCGCTCGGCGAATACCTCGTCGAAGGTTTGATAGATAATTCGTTCCGCACACATTTTGACCGCATTCATTATCGTCAACGCAGCCCTTATAGAGAAGAGCAACGCGCCTTGCCCATGATTATCTGTGCCAATCATTCGACGTGGTGGGATGGCTATGTGGCACTACTCGTTGCACGTCAACTCGGCGTTGACCCCTATTTGATGATGGAAGAGGCCCAGTTGCGCCGCTATTTCTTTTTTAGCTGGATTGGTTGCTTCTCGGTTGACCGTCAAAATGCACGATCCGCGATGCAATCTCTTCAATATGCCGCACGCGTCCTGAAAGAGAAACAGGGCCGCATGGTCTGGCTCTTTCCACAAGGTGAGATTGCGCCTAATGACTACCGCCCACTTGAGTTTTTTACAGGGGCAGCCCATCTCGCACGCCTGACTACGCCGAGCCTTGTCTATCCCCTCGCCATTCGCATCGACTACCTTGCCGAGCAGCGACCCAATCTATTTATCAGCCTCGGCGAACCATTGTGTATCAACGCAGATATAGCTCGCACTCCTGGTTTCCTCAAGCAATGTACGCACCAACTCGAAACAATGGTGACAGCCGAACTTGACCAGTTACATGCCGACATTATCGCCCGTGATTACTCCTCTTTCACCTTATTGACGCACGGCAAGCCATCAACCAACAGAATCTTCGACACGCTGCTGTTCAGAAAACAGATTGGCAGGCAGTAGTGTTACAGAGGCTTATGTTTGCATGGAAACCAGGGCACCTGCTGCCTTCATCATTCCCCGAATGCGGCTTCGGGGATGCCCCTCCCATACAACGTATTGCGTTTAGTACGTTCGTGTCTTATACACCGACGGACGCCCACAAGGGGTTACCCTACTATATGACGATCTTGCATGCTACGCATGCCGTGTATAGTAGGGTAGCCCCTTGTGGGCGTCCGTCGGTTCTCAATTCAACAACATTCTTCTTATTTGAAGAGTTTCGCCCCTTGCGAATGCTCTTGTTCGACACAGCATTACAATTCCTAACCATATTTGCATTATTCGTCCTGTGTATCATGTTCGTTATTCTCATCGTCAACCTGTGTACCTTTCCGCGCTTACGACCACAAGCTAGCTTACAAGCAAGTAATCAATATACAATGGTGCCCCTTGTCTCTGTGTTGATTCCGGCACGTGACGAGGAACTTGCTATTGAGCGTTGTGTACGTTCGCTGGTGGCACAAACGTATGAGCGGCTAGAGATACTTGTACTGGACGATCATAGTAGCGACGCAACGGCGACACTTGTGCAAAGAATTATCGACGGCCTACCACAGCATCAACAAGGGAGATTACAACTTTTGCAGGGGACAGCGTTACCATCTGAATGGGGAGGTAAAAACTTTGCATGCCATCAGCTTACACAGTATGCAACGGGCGATTACCTGTTCTTCACCGATGCTGACACCACACATGATCCAAAGATGGTTACATCCGTTCTCGCCATGATGCAGACGCAAAAGGTCTCTCTACTCACAGTGCAACCAACATACGAACTTGATAGCTTGGGCGAGCAGCTTGTCGTGCCACTGCTGACCTTCACCATTCTGACATTGTTACCTGTCGCACTCATTCCAACACGGCCTGAACCGAGCCTCGCCACAGGCAATGGGCAACTGCTCTGCTTCGAGCAGACGGTATACGAGCGTATCGGTGGACATGAGATTGTGAAGAATCGCATTTTAGAAGATGTATTGTTGGCACGTGCAGTAAAGGCCGCTGGCTTTCGCATGCTGTTTGTCGATGCACAGGACATAGTATATTGCCGTATGTATCGTTCCTTCAGTGCTGTATGGTCGGGTTTCTCAAAAAACCTGTTCGCCTTCTATAATTATTCGTTACCCTTTGCACTTGTTGCCTTGCTACTGAACATACTCCTTTTTGTAGCACCAGTGGTATTCATGATTTCTGCACCACTGCTACATCTTTCTGACACGGTACGTCTCTTAGCAACAATTGCTTACCTGCTGCCAGTTCTTATGCGAATCTTGTTGACGCTCCGCTTCACACATGTACAGCGTGTAGAGATGCTCTTACTCTGCTTCCTCCATCCCATTTCCATTGCGCTTGGGTGCTTGATTCTGCTCAACTCGATACGCTGGCACTATCGCAAACGCGGCACCGTGTGGAAGGGGCGGGAATATGTGACCTCACGGTAATGATTTCATCGCTCTTCGCTCGTACACCATAAGGCCCACCAGATAAACACGGCCTGGAATGGGAGGCGACCCCACTGGTAGAGGCGCGTGTTCATGAAGCCGCCGAGTTGGATGTTTTTCACGGCTTGATAGACGTTGGCTGGGAAAACAAGGATGAGCAGCGCGACCAGTCCCCATGCAGAGGCGCGACGGACCTTCGCGTTGGGAACGAATAGGCCGAGGCCACCTAAAAACTCCAATATGCCAGTAATATAGAGAGCTTCATGGCGAAATGGCAAGAATGCAGGAATGATCTTTAGCTCGGCTTCACGCGCGGTAAAATGCAGACTGGACGCTAATATAAAGAGAATACCCATTGTGAAGCGTGCGATAGTTTTCAACCACGAACGAGACGATATCTTACGTGTTTGCATATGTTTTTTTCCTTTTTATAAATAATAGCCCCGACACAATCAGAGCAGCCAGTATACCAAGCAATGTTGCACCATAGTAGCCGTGCGTGAGATCGACAAGGCCAAACATAAAGAGGCTGGCAGCAAAGAGGAGGCGCGGCGTTATTGTAACTAGCTCCGATGTTGGTGTAGCAAGTACGGGCGGTAGAGAGAGACGAAAAAGCACGTTATCGACCAGCAGCAACAACACGAAAGCCACGACAAACCACGCCGCGAAATTCGCTAACGGCACTCCGTAATAGTTCACATGCCCTGGTGCCAACCACTGCCAGTAGTGTTCAATGTGTGCCGCGACAGGCTCAATTTCAAGGTCTAATAGTGTTGCGAGTGTCGCACCGAGCAAGGCACTCAACACGCCGATGCGTCGCTTCTCGACCTGTATACAGCCGTATACGCCAAAAACAATCAAAACCCATGCGAACAGCACCGCCATCGGTACGCCCCCTGGCAAGCGTGGAAAAAGGACATTAGTATAACGATACACGCCAAAAGGAACGCCAGTTCCTACCCCCAGCGTCTCAACGAGATACGATAGTATAAGCACAATCAAACCTGCAATGAGGCCACGCAACCACGTATAGCGCAAACATGCTGCAACTATAAGCAGGATGCCTTCAAGAAAAAGTAAGGCACTACCAGCCCAGTCGAGCGAGAATGGCGGATGTACATCGAAGGCAACGCCAATAACGGCGAAGGGATAGGCAAAACAGAGTAGACTCAAGAGCGCAAGAAAGACGCCTTGTCCCCATACAGTAACATGCCGCTTATGCTTCATTGGATGCTACCCTGGACAATTGCAATAACTTGTGCATAATTTTTTGTTGCTATGATTGGTGCAACCGCTCCATTAGTAATATCCAATGCATAAAGGGTACCATCGGAGTAGAACGTCAGCGTAGAGTTGTTTACCCACGCACCTAACTCGACGAAGAGGTCCGTCGATGTTGCCAACAATTGCGGCTTGCCAACCTTGAGCTGTGTACCAGTACCACTTGTCTGAACCATGTATATGGCACTATGCCTATCAAAAGGCGTTTGCGCGTCGCTCGAAAATACTATATAGATAAGGGTACGGCCATCTTGAGAAAACGTTGGTGTTGTCACCCAGTGATAGGCCGCACTATTGCTCAAATCACGCTGCTCTGGCAAAACTACGTGTGTCCCATTCTTTACAAGAGCAGGGGTTTCTCCAGTCGTGGAAACGCTGATACCCGTCATTGAGAGACTGTTAGCGTAGTTCAACGAGGCTATGTCTATAGGCACACTGCCATCGTCTGTGGTAGGTACGATACCCAGACTTGTCGAATAGAGCAATGTGTTACCAGCAGGAGAGAGAGCGAGTGGTCCCTGTAGCGTGTCACCCGCAAGCAACATTTGTGGATTTGCAAGCGGCATGTCAGTCAGACTCAGGCTCCATAGGCCATACTGCACCGCGTGATGATCGCCCCGATCATCCGTGAGCAGTACTGTCGAGTCCGCCTTTGCGCCACTGCCATTTAAGAAAGAGAAGACACGATAACAGGGGCAATCGGTGGCATCATGTTGATAGATTGGCACCGATTTTTCCAATGGGCCAGCATACAATACCGTGTTGCCGATGCCATTTGCAGGTTCGGTACTCCATGCAATTGTCGTACCATCCGTGCTTAAAGCCATAGAAGTAATCACTTGGCCTGCGGGTAGTGTCGCGATTTGTTGTGCTGTACCATCGAAGATATCCGCCAACCATAAACCATTCCCACTATAGAGAAGTTGGCCGGATGGGAGTATTCGCGCAGGTACGGCACGGTTATAGCTATAGCCAGGAGTTGTTATCGGTGTGGCAATACCACCGGAGGCCGCCACAAGGGAAATGTTTGTTTGCTGCTCGTATACAACATATTTTCCTGTCGGTAATGTGAGTTGTGGTGCGCTCGATTTCCCAGGCGGCAGTAAAGGGCCACTGTCTACATTTACGATTGCAGTCGGACGTGGGCGTGGACTTGCTTTGGGCGTGATTGTTTGCGAAATGCTCCAGGTAAGTTGACCCGTGAAAAGCAGCAGGAGCATACCAACAAGCACTAGCAAGACCAGTATCCCTCTTTTTGAGCGATACTTTCGTTGCTCTGGTAGAGGACGCGAGACCTGCTCAGGAATTGGTGGGCTACTTACTTGCTGTGTCACAGTGTATTCACTTTCTTTTCCGCTTACGCTGTCTGATCGCTTGCACGAAGCGACCTTTCTACGTGGCGTTGCACAAATGCAATGGTCTTCGCAAACACTTCTTCGCGATCATGGTCTTTCATAATCACATGATAGGAACGATGGAGCGTGACCAGATGTTTCTCCTTTGAACCAAGCAGGCGATAAATCTGGCGACCATCGCGTGCTGGCACAACGTGGTCGCGCTGCGAGATTATCACCAATGCAGGTGCGGTAATCTGTGCTAACTCACGGCGTAATTGTGGCAAGAAGCGCAGCATACTCTCAACGGGTGCCATTGGTGTCCAACGGTAAACATCCCGCGTATAGCGACGCCGTGCCTCTGGGTCTCGTATATCCTCGCGAAGCGTGGGTAAGAGTGGCGTGGCATGTTTGGCAAGTTGGATTATTGGTATCATCCACGGACGCATCGTGATAGGGGCGCACATCGACACAATTCCCGCTACCTCTTCATGCGCGGCTGCATGCAAGCACAACGCACCACCAAGCGAGTGTCCAATAAGGAAGACAAGATCACAACGCTGTTTGAGTGCGTGCAGTTCAGTACGCACCGCCTCTGCCCATTCGGGCCACCCCAACGGCAACATATCACGCACCTGGCTCCCATGACCGGGTAGCAAGATATTCTCTGTCACCATCCCTTGAGCATAGAAGAGATCGCTCAACTCCTGCATATCATTCTGGCTGCCATTTAAGCCGTGTACCAGCAGCACACCAACCTTTGGCTTCTGGCTTGTACGTTGATTTTTCTGTGGTAGTGACCCAGTATCGCCCATTCTAAATATCTTCCTTTGTCTCTGCCGTGGTCCGCCCCTTGCCCATCCTGTTCCTCACCATATCATACCACGCATATGAAACGAGGGCGTCATGAATGAGGCCCGTACTTTGCTCAATTCCTGCCACGTTTTCAAGATTGAACCATCTGTATTTGATTGTTAAAAATGATTTTTAGACACGCTCAAATAACCCATCATGCTACTGACATACTGTTGTCACTTTCCTGTTCTATACTTGTCTCATAGCAACAAAACACTATTGGATGGTTTCAAACAGTCAAGTAGAAAGAACAGGAGAACGAACACTATGTTGACAACAGGATTGAACTTCGTGATGTTACACGTTTCTGACGTAAACGCGGCAACAACTTTTTTCAAGGAGAAATTTGACCTCGAAGTAGAGACCCAGCAACCGGATTTTGTGCAATTCAAGCAGCCACAGGGCAATGGGGCTTCACTCGCCATTGGGAAAGCTGAAACTACACCTGACGTGGGTACAGAACTGTGGTGGTACGTCGATGATGCCGACAAAGCTCTTGCGACACTACAGCAAAAAGGTGTCACGATACGGGAGCCACTTACCACGATGCCTTTTGGTCGAACCTTCTCAGTGCAGGGACCAGGAGGATATGTACTATACCTGTTACAATTGGCGCAATAAACACTCATTGACAAAGAAAACTGGATACGATGTGTTTCCACACATCGTATCCAGTTTTCTTTGTCAACATCCATACATGTTATAGCGTGCTATGATATATCGCATAACGTATATTGGAGGCGATGATGGAACAAAGAACGCTAGGCAAAACAGGATTACAGGTGCCTGTGGTTGGTATGGGCACATGGCGTACATTCGATGTACGGGGCAATGATGCTAAGCGGAATACGCAAAACATTGTGGATACTGCCCTGACTGTGGGCGCGAATTTCCTGGATTCTTCACCGATGTATGGAGCTGCCGAACAGGTGCTGGGCGAGGCACTACAGGGGAGACGCGATCAAGCAATCGTTGCCACCAAGCTGTGGACACAAACACGGAGCGAGGCACAGGTGCAGGTCAAACATGCGCTCTCGTTTTTCAATAATTTCATCGACCTGTATCAGATACACAATCTCGTGAACTGGCTAGAGCATCTTGCACTGCTAGAACGGTTACAAGAAGAGGGCAAGGTACGTGCCATCGGTGCGACTCATTACAGCAGTTCCGCCTTCAAAGAGCTACGACAGGTGATGAAAACCGGGCGCATCACCGCTATCCAGATTCCCTACAATCCGCAGCAACGCGAGGTTGAGCGTGACATTCTACCGCTCGCAGCCGATCTCGGCCTTGGCGTTGTCGTTATGCGCCCCTTTGCCGAAGGCGGTTTGATGCGCCGCAGTCCCTCACCGACAGACCTGGAGCCGCTCAAGCCATTCGGCGTGACAACATGGGGGCAGGCACTGCTCAAATGGGTGTTGAGCGATCTACGCTGTCATGTCGCCATTCCAGCTACCACGCGCCCCGAACGTGTCAGCGAAAACGCCCTCGCTGGCAATCCGCCCTGGTTCGGAGCCGAAGAGCGAGCATTGGTCGCAAAATTGGCGGGGGCGTGATACATAGAGACGCAACACCCATGTACAACGTATAATAAGCAGTGAATGAGAAGAGATGGATTATGAATAGAAGAAATTGGGTATAGAAAGGAACTGGCATGAGTAACATTGGTACATCGGTAGCGAAGATGACAATGCTTGTAGGCGGCGCGGTACTCGGCGCATTTCTTGCGCGTCTATGTGATGAGTGGATGGTAGCACATTCACGCACACAAGCTGACTATGATAAGACGCGCTATGCACAGGGGCTAAGCGCGGTAGCGTTGCCGCCAGTGGCACCACCACAAGCACCTTTTCAAGCTCCAAATGTAGAAGAGCAACGGCAGTATAACGAATACGAATAGAGGGGTAGATACAACTTATGGCAGCTACAATGACAGCAAGTGAACGCGTCCATGCCGCATTGAAAGGCGAACCTGTAGACCGCGTTCCCTTCTGCTTCTGGCATCACTTCAAACCGGAAGGGTCGGGCGAGAAGCAGGCCGCGCTCACAATGGAGTTCTTTCGGCAAAAGTTCGACCTCGACATCGTGAAGATCATGCCCGATCTGCCCTATCCCATGCCTGCCGATAAGCTGGTCGAGGCAGAACAGGTGCGTATGCTCCCGAAACTTGGCCTCGACACGCCCATTTTCGAGCAACAATTAGTGGCTATTCGCACGTTGCGTTCGCAGCTCGGTCCTGACTATCCGCTCATCGCGACACACTTCAGTCCGTTGACACAACTCTTTTATATGATGGGCAAGGAGCGAGCTATCGAGGAGCTACGTAAAAATCCCGAACCGATTTTGGAGGGATTGGGTACGATAGCATCGAACCTGAGCCATCTGTTTGCAGCCTCGATTGAAGCGGGTGCGAGTGGCATTTTCTTTTCCTGCATGGGTGCGACGAACACCGATATGACACGCGAAGAATACCATCGATTCGCCTACCCCTACGATCTACAGGCGTTGGAGGGCGCAAAGAATGGCTGGCTCAACATTATCCACATTCACGCCCAACCTACGCAAGAGGGCGACGAAATTTACTTTGAAGATTTCGTTGACTATCCCGTCTCAGTGTTAAGTTGGAGCGACCGTCTCACAGGTCCCAGCCTGAGTGAAGCCCTGACAATGACCGATAAATGTCTCATGGGCGGCCTTGCTGAGCGCGGCCCCTTGACACATGGTGGCGAAAACGAACTCGATAACGAAATCATGAGTGCCGTCACGCAGACCAAAGGTCGTCGCCTCATCCTTGCCAACGGCTGCTCCATCCCCGACGACACACACGAAGAATGGCTCCATGTCGCCCGTCGGCTGGTTGATAATTTAGAGTGATGTAGGAATTGGAGACAGGTGTACGGGCCTGATTTCATCACGCCCTCGTCCCCATCTCCACTCATCCCCATCCATTGAAGACGTGCCGCAATCCTCACAGCATTTCTCCACTGCCATCTCATGCCATCCAGTGTAGCGTATGTTTGTGCGTTCTGCAACCTATTTTATTGTCCTCTACCACATCCGTTTATGTTATTATGATGAAGGTCATTTCATCAACGTATTTTCCATTTTTTCATGCGGAAAGGACACATCCCCCTATGCAACAGCAGACACAACAAGACATGGACAGCGTTATCGCCAACGAGCTAGAGGAGGGCGAGCGGGTCCTCTGGACAGGCAGACCACACCCCAGCAGTCGTGCGCGGAGTTCGCAGACGCGCATATTCGCCATTCTCGCTCTCGTCTATGGTATTCTCGGCATCATCTTCATTATTGTAGGAGTTATCGTCACTGTCACCACCTCTCCCCGCAGTACACTTGGTCTCTTGCTTGGCTTCTCCATCCCTGGTGGCATCTTTGTCTTGCTCGCCATCATCTTTGGTATCGTGGCCGCCGTGTATCGCCCTGGCTTGAAAGGCACGGTCTACGCGATTACGGAGCAACGTATTCTCACGGCGACAACGGGTCGTGCGCTGATTGTGTACTCATATGGCAAAGACGATATTAGCTCACTTACTCGTATCGAGCAAAAGGACGGAACGGGCGACCTGATCTTCTCCACCAATAGACAAGCCTCCCCCTACGGCATGTATGGCAATGGGTATTATGGTGCCTATGGTGCTGGCAACACAACGGGTTCTAGTGTCGGGGCAATCGGCAGGGCATCGTCAAATGCTGGGAGATTTCTCGGTATCCCCAATGTACGCGAGGTGGAGCGCATTGTACGTCGCACGTTTAAGTAGCACAGGCGGGCGACCACTTTTACTCC
>JAABVA010004927.1_pt1 | contig 12241 bp, 27 predicted proteins | sample 5560331 | NCBI WGS metagenome assembly JAABVA01 (sample SAMN12812661, study PRJNA571458) | rock metagenome | isolation source: Antarctica rocks | place: Antarctica: Victoria Land, Mt New Zealand sud | collected 2016-01-07
GCGGATGCTGCTGCACTTCAGGTATAGCTGATAGACAGCCTGAAACCGGTCTGTGAGTCAAGGTTTCTGGCAGACTGAGTGCAAAAAGTGAGCCGTCCATGCCCTTCAATGCAGCGTGATACAGTTTGATGCTTGTGTATTAGGACTGTCAAGCACACAGCCCAACTTGTCTGCACTACCTACTAGGTACCTAGTAGGTATGCCTGCTCTCAGCTGAGCCTAGCAGCTATGAAAGGGTTGTAGCCTTGCATCTGATTCATTCTTGTCAAGTGCCATTCAGACCTGCAGAAGTCTCAAAAGTAGCCTCCGTTTGCTGCCACATTGGCTGCTTCAATATCATCTGCCGGCATGAGGGCCAGGAATTGCTTCAGCTTGCCCTGCATTGTCAAGATGGGCGATTGCTGTGATCAAACGTGTACACATCATCCATAGCAGGCTGTCCCATTACCGCTGCAAAATAACATGACTGATGACGATGAACGCTCATGCCAAATCGCAAAAGGCAATTCAGCAAAGATCCACACCTGTGCTGCTTTGATGCTCTGAGACGAAAAGTCTGAAAACAGCTTCTCTTTCTCCCCGCCTCTTGTGCCAACAGCGCCCATAGATTCATAATACTTGTTGTAGTTGATCTGATCCAGGTACTCAAGCAGATCAAAGGCAATACGCTCTGCTTTTGACTTCTTCCCCTTGTCTTCTAGACCTGCATGCATCTGGTCCTTCAGCAAGGTGCAATGGAATGTTGCCGATGCAGTCCACTTCAGCTACGCCAGTATACTGCACACTGTACATTCAGACAACAAAGAGCAGCAGCTGCAGCATCATCTCCTTGTGTGATGGCAACCAAAAGCCAGCAGCAATCAGGACAAGAGCAGTCAATAAGAACTCACATGAGAAACCATTGATCAGATTTTCTCTGGCAGAGTTTGGGGGCCCTTGTATACGAGACAGCAGTGACTGCAGCTCTGCAGAATACCAGCAAGTTGCAACAATCTTGGGCGGCAGTAGCAACTGAATCACAGCACTGAGCAGTTGCTCGCACCATTGCATGTTTGAACCCTCCGTTGAATGCCCTGTACACTGCAAGTAGACTGCATGCACTCACCTGTCCAGTTCCCATTCACTGCCAGATCTTGAGCTTGTATTAGCAATTGCTGCAGCATTCAGCACATGTCACGCAATGTTGCATCTTATGCAGTTTGTTGAGCAATCAACTAGTGAAAATGGCAGAAGTGCTGTGAACAGCAAGGTGAAGGTTGGACTTACCTGGACACGAACAAGTGGCGTCAGATAAAAGAAAAGGGGTTTGGGGGGTTTGCCGCGCAACTCTGCTGTTGGAATCAAAGCCAGAGCAACAGCAGCTGCTGTCAAGCCTAAGCCAATCAACAAACGCCGCTGCATCCAGAAACATGTCACCATGTGCGCTTGTAAGCTGTTTTGAAAAGACACACTGATGCCAACTGATGCACATTGAGGTCACAAGCAGGTTGCGCCTACCTGCACAACAGCTCCAGAAGCACTGTTGTCTGTGGAAGCATCTGCACCCTCAGATGGACCTCGTGCAAAGAAGTCCAGGTCAGCCTCTTTCAGCCAGCTTTCATCACCTGCACAGCAACTCTGACTGAGCCTGGTGCAGATTTAGGTTGCCATACCAGCTGAAGAGCACAGGACGCATGCGGCAGTGATGACACATACCTCCTCCAAACAACCCTTCTCTACGCATTCCAGTCCCAGTAATGCGGGATATCTGCTTTGCTGTCTGCTCTTGCTGCTGCTCAAGATCATTGAGAAGCTGTGTGTCCCCACTTGCCTGCATCCAGGGTCATGCCATGATGCTGGACAAGCGTAAATGCATGCAAGGTGAGCAGCAGTGTCCACAGAGGAGCAGAAGCCTGGTGCCCTGAGCCAATACATGCGAGCTCCAACTAAGCTAATGTCTGAGACATGCATGCGGTGTAAACAAGCAAGCAGAGTGTCTGACATAACAGATGCGAGCTGGGGGCACCCCTTGCTTGGTGTGCATGCATATTGGCACCTCAGCTTTTGCCTTGGCCTCAGCCAGCTGTTCCCGAAGTGAAGCAGCTTCCTCCTCCGCCTCTCTCAACTTGCGCAGGACATCTTGTCCAAGCTGGTCCTTCACACTCTGTTTACCGTCAGCGTGGTTACTGTCAGCTCGACAGTTCCCTTGGTATCGAGTCGACGGTCGCCGAGCCGCAGCGAAGGGCTTCCTACATGCTGGTGACGTCAACAACAATGTATGATGTCGCCCAGCGCTCACAGCTGGCGACAAGATCCGCTCCATGGTGCGCCACAGAGACTGTTGCTCTTTTGACTTTTGCATGCAGCTGTCACAGCATGGGATAGGGCTTCTGCATGCATGGCAATGCTATGCTATGCTTTGACATGGTTCCCATGGTTCGTTCATGCTCGGTGTACGTGCACTGCAATTCAAGCATCAACTGAGCAGAATGTCATGTTTGTGGGTGTGATCACAATCACAATTTTTGCTGCTTGTAGGACTTCTGAGGAGGTTTATTCTTGTTCTTCTGGCAGGTAGCAGCGTGAGATGTGACCATTTTCCAGACCTTTTTAACCCCACTGCTCAAACCTAACTCAGACAAGCTCTGGCTGTTGACCCACTGCACTTTGCGAAGAGAAGTGTCCTGTGCTTGAGTGTCTCTTGTCCCCTGCATGGACTCAACCACCCCTGACTCTACATGCAGAGTTTGCAAATCTATTAACTTCAGCCAGCACAGCATCACCCAGATGCAAGTTGCACACATGCATCGACATGCTGCTGCTTACCTGGAAAGTCAGTAACTCCACGTGCATGGTCTGTTGTATATGCGAGAACACATGCACCAAACTGCCCAGCTGCATGCGCTGAACAACTTGAAGGTCCCCGGTATCTTGCATTGACTCGAATCCTATCCACTCAGGCAGACAACTGTCAACTGCACTCTGTCGTGAGCCCTGATCAGCAGCAGTGTCTAGTGCTATTGCACAGCTTGGAAACTCCAAGAGGCCTGCAAGTTGCATTGCTTGAGCTGGGCGCATGTTCTGCCATGCTGGCATCAGTTAGTGACAAGACAGCATTGCAGATGCTGACAACAGGTCTTGACAGACACAAATCAAAGGGTAAAGATCAGCTGTGGCAAGCAGAGTGTGAGTACGAAGACCATTGAGGATGACGCACCAGCCAGAAGACCTTTGCTTGGACGCTGAATGAGCAGATATTGGCTGTCTGCACTTGCATCGCCGTCTGGCGGGAGCAACTGTACCACACAGACTGCCACGTCCTCCTCCCGCCTGGGAGCTTTGACAGCCTGCATGCGTACAGTGGAGTGCAAAGGCAACTCTGCAACACAGCCTGCATGTTGGTTTGCTGATGCCAATACATCCTGCAGACTACGGCTTTCAAAGAAGATATCAATAGAGCAGCAGCTTCTTGAGATCTTCAGTTGTCAAGACTCTGCGTCAGACGAGGCATGGTCAGACATGCAGCAAAGTAAGCTGAGAAGACTAAACAAGACTTGAGTGATGGGGATGAGACTCACCTTGGCCGGGTATTGCGACACCAATGGTGCATCAACTCCAGTCACATCTCCTCCCTGGGACAGGTACTCTTGCAAGTCCCCATAGGCTTGACAGTGTGGCTGGATGGGGCATGATGTGCAGGCTGGAGGTTGATGCACGGTGCATATGCATGCCCCAAGCTCCATCATGGCCTGCAATGCACTGTAGCTATCTGCTACCTGAACACAGTCAACCGGGACATGCTAATTTGCTGCACTGTGCAGCCCCACCTACACGTGATGTGCCATCAAAAGGCGACACCCCAACCACAAAACACTGACATTCGCCTACAATACACTACAAGCTGGACTTTGGGCATCTGCAGATGCAACTTTATCATGCTACAATCATACAGCCGCCGCAAAAGGCAGTACAGGCTTGTGGTACCTGATTAAAGCAGCCAGGCCTGTGTGGGTCCACCAGGCTATCTGCCAATTGAGCATTCAGCTTGACAAGTGTACCACTCTTTTGGTCTCCCGCCAGCCTACGCAGCCTTGCCAAGACTCGCACAACGTTTGCATCATTAACTGCCACACGCTGATTGCCTGCAATTGAGGCTATGGCATTGCCTGTGTACGGCCCTATGCCTGCAGCAGCATAGTGTTGATTGAGACCGGCACACATCGTGATCTGGAAAGGAATTAACATGCAACGCAACATTTGCTTAGCTGGTGGCTGCTGCAATCGCTTTCCCCCAAAGGAATTTCTGGGACAGATAACTCCCATCTTCCTCCACTTTTGGTTCACGTGTGTTCTGCTTGTTGTCAGGCAATCAAAGCTACGCAAACAGCTGTACAAAGGGCTCAAGTATAGAGCAGCGCAGAAATACAGAGCCCGGCTCACAAGACTGCCTGCCTGTACAACACATGCAAGAAGTACTCAGATGTACTGCCAAGACATTGGCCACAGCTTGACCTGGAATCTTCTGCAGCTCAGAGGCAGTCAATGGCATCTGCCCAGACATGTTTGATTGGATGTGCTTTGCGCCTTCCAGCAATAAGCGGGCTCTCCTGTAGTAGCCAAGGCCCGCCCACATCTCATTCACCTGCTCCTGGCTTGCATTTGCAAGGTCCTGCATGATTTTGCAGCAGCCTTGCATGTCGGTGTAATCAACTTACAGAGCTACTTGTTGCCAGCAGAAGCACTTTTGGACCATGACATGCGGTCCAGTGCAAAGAAAGGACTGGTGTGCATTTTCACCTGTACAGTAGGCCACTTCTGAATCCAACGTGTGAAATACTTAGCAACCCTTAGGACTTGAGTCTGCTGTGACATGACTTCACACACCCAAACACAGTATGCAAATTGTTGCTGTGGAGTATCCAGTGCAATGCTTTGATACTTGTCATTCGCTTTTGGCTCCCTCGTAGAATGGGGATTTCGCCTCCAAGGTAGCACGCGATGATTTTTGTCATACCAGCCAAGCAGCTCCTGCCTGATCTGAAGGGAACCAGAGTGTTTCATTCCCTGTGCTGTGAAGCCTTATGCCTTGAGCAAAGCACCACTGATGCAGTGTGCTGCCCTGCTTGTGTCTGCGTGCCAGAAATTACAACAGCGAAGAAAAGGACAGCTTCTTACCTGTTCAGTCTCCTGTGCTGTGAAACAGGCACAATCCTCTATATCTACGCTGTAGCCTTCAACTTCCCCGATGCTGCCAGCACCATCTGACTGTTTGCGTCTTTTCTGTAGGAGCTTCGAGGTTGAGGGGCCTGCAGCCCTCTTCTGTGAGCCTGTGGTAGGCTTGCCGGCATCCATAGCCCTTGAGCCTGCAATGAACTGCCCAGCTGGGTGACGTGAGTCAATCAGAACAATCGGTGAACCTGAGTTGCGACAAAGGCTACGGATCGTATTTGAGCCAGAATGATCACTTTCCACGGGAGCACATTGCCCTGTCTGGCTCCGCAACACGATTTTTTTCGCGACGCTGTTTCTGATCTGTGCACGCTCGGAAACGCGCTGCTGTGGCAGTCTACTTTGAACCACGATCAGCTGCAAATTCCGCATCTGCAACACGGCGAGTCGACTGCAGCAAAAACGCAGCGTAAATTAGTCATATGGATGACCAGACGCACGTGAATGCGGATTACGTTAGGGAGTCGTCACCCCCCATGGACATCTGACTAAGCCCTGACTGGACCTTCACTGTGAAAGTCTTCGGCTTGTCAGCTCGTGCCCAGCGCACTTTGGGTGTCAGAGTATCAGCGTCGGCCATGAGTGAATCCACGGTTCGTGGCAGCGCTGCGTGCACAAACCGGCTCTTGGCCGCTTTGTTAGGTGGGCCTCGCTCACGAAACCGTTGCACAAGAGTCAACAGGCCAGCCCGTGCAGCATTGTCCCCAAGTGCGGCGCCAGCAAACGACACCTCTGGCATACAACAGCACGATCGCCTTACATTCGCGGACTCGAGACAGGACAAGCCAAGTCAATCATGCTGCCCCGATTTGGGATACTCTCGGCAGCTCAATGTTCGATACGACGTCGGTCAACAGATTGGTGCTGGGGGCAACGCTGTTGTTCACATCGTCCAGAGCAAGCTCACGCATAAAGTGCATGCATGCAAGAGTATTCCAAAGTCAGCGGACTCCAGCGCAACGCCAGCAAAGGCTGCAGAGCATGTTGCTGCGTTAAAGCGGGAGATCAAGGTCTTGAAACAGCTCAGAGGCAGCCTGAATGTTGCATGCCTTGACGAGGTGTACGAAGATGATACTCATGTTCACTTGCTTCTGGAGCACTGCAAAGGCGGTGAGCTTGCTTACCGAATTGGGAGCAGGCACTACAGTGAGAGGACGGTATGCGCTTCTTTCCAGGCCTTCATCCATTTGCAACCAAAATGCATGTTTATAGGCTGAGTTTTCACAAAGAAGTTGGATGCAGGTGGCCAGTTATATGAGGGCTGTCTTACGGACCCTGACCCAGTGTCACTCGAACCACATCTTGCATAGGGATGTGAAGCCAGGTAAAATAGAAGCTCACACTGTATTCAGGTTACTGTGGGTCTGACAGTACAGCATTTCACAAGACCTCTGGTTGCAGGCAACTTCATGCTGGTGAATGAGCATGACAAGGCTCCGCTCAAAGCCGTAGATTTTGGCCTTGCTGTGACATTTGAGACATCCAACGAACCAAGGTCTGACTTGGGTTTAGAAGGCACTCCTTGGTAAGCAACCAATGCTGTCAATCATCTAGCTAATTTTGACGATCCAAGCTCCTTGCTTGCAATGTACAGGGCTGTGCTCACACTTTGCTGAGTGACATGAGCGCACACAGGTACATGGCTCCTGAGGTGCTGAGCTCACATGTGCTGCCAGCTTCAGATGTCTGGAGTGCCGGCGTCATGGCACACCAGTTGCTGACTGGCCAGTTCCCTTTTGACGACAAGCAGAATCCATTCAAGCCTTCCATTGCAAAGATCTGGTAGGCAGCCTATCACAAACTGTCATCTGTGCTGATCAGATAGCAAGAACCTTTAGGACCTCATGCATGCATGTGCTCATTGCATGCTGCATGCAGGCGGTCTATTCTGACCAGCAATCTGAGCTTCAACAGAAGCTGCTGGTCAGGCATCAGTGATGATGCTAAGGACTTTGTGCGCAGCTTGTTGAACAGGGACCCTGCTGCTAGGCCAACTGCTAAGCAGGCCCTTCAGCACCCCTGGCTCAAGGGAGAGGTAGGGGAGCGCTCTCAAGGGCAGCCCCTGCACAGATCTGTCGTCCAGCGCATTCAGGTGGTCCCTCATCCATTTTGAACTGATGCAGTGCATCAGTTGTGTATGTTCTGCTGATATCAAGCATCATCATCATCATCGTCATCGACGTCATGTGTTTCCTAGTTTCTCCCTGTAAAGTTAAAGGATATGTGCAGCAAAAGAGTGCTCGTGACCAGTGGCTGGTACTGTCTATACATGGAGTATTGCAAGTTGTCATGGAGACTGAAGCCAGAGTTATTTTCATTGGTAACAAGATGCTCAAGCTTTGATGTGTATGCAGCGATTTGCTGCAAGCAGTCTGTTCAAGCGCACAATCTACCAGCACATTGTTGAGGACCTGTTGGCTGCTGGTCCTGGGTCAAGCCCGGCTGTGTCTTGCCCAATTGACAGCCGAGCACGGCCTCTGGTGACCCTGCCCACAGACTCACCGCTGCAAAGGCTGTTGACGAGTCTGGACTTTGAGGACGATGAAGTTGTGGACAGACACAAGGTGTCAGCAGGGCTGCAGCGTCTTGGTAAGCTTGCATATCATATTTGCAGCATTCTGTGATGCATCAGCAATAGATGACGATCTCAGCATCAATGTAACAATGGCTAATACATGCAAGCTGGCTCATCATTGCAAGCCCTATGTCATCTTCCAATAGCTGGCAAGCAAAGCAATCAGTGTAATTCAGGTTACAAGTTGGAGCTTGATGAGGTAGAGCAGCTGCTAGATCAGATAGATACTGCCCATACTGGTCAAGTTGCCAAGAGCCAATTGGCAGCCAGCCAAATGGACTGGCAAGCAATGCAGCAGAACCATGCTGATCAGTGGCTGGCATCTGTGCACAAGGTGTTTCAAAGTTTTGACACAGATGCTGATGGCGTCATTGCTTCTGAGCAGATACTGGAGTGCCTACGCGCTAAGCTGCCGGCATCAGAGGTACATACTGTCACTGAATCATCTGAATTGTTGTGCACATGCACTTTGTTTGCCATGCTAAGATCCGGCGAGTACTACAGCTGTGAACTTCTCACGCCTTTGATCTGAGCCTTATGCTCTCTGGTCCAGGTGCAAGCTGCTCTGCAGCAGGCGATGCAAGAGGCGCAGAAGCGTGAGCAAAGCATGCATGAAGGCCTATCATTTGCAAACTTCTTGAAGATGCTGCGCAGCAACAGTGCAGACAGCCTTGATCAGTTTGACGACAGGATGAGCGCTGGGGGCTCATGGCATGGAGCCAGCTCTTATGACCATCTGGATAGCTTACTTGAAGGCAGTGTTAGGTGTGGTGACATGTATATGAAGGCATCAGCTTTGGATCCTATCTCAGAAGTGTACTGAAGCGTAGAGAGTGACCATTTGGCAATCCCAGTGTCTATAGAGTCCTTGTACATAAACAAATAAAAGTAACTTGTATGCTTGTGGGCATTGTTAGAGCTGTACCATGTAACTGTTTTTCACATGCTTAGGTCAGTGCAAGGCATCACAGCATACCAAATAGAAAATGCCTGATACATATGCATGAGGCATGAGCCAGGACTTTGGCAGACCGACAATAATTGGTGCTTCACTGTGATGAATAGCTGTAGCTTACCTGTACATGTGTATCAGTTATATTACTTTCACATGCACGGTCACAACCCCGCCAGTGGAGCAATGTCTCATAGCATTTGAGATAGCACAGTTCATGATTGCTGATCAGATTCTGCAGCCTGAAATTGTTTGAGATTGACCTTGTACAGACACTCAGCACGCCTTATGCAATCAAAGCACTCCGACTCCAGCAATGCATTCTCAACTGACTCCTGCCCACCTCCCCTTGTTGTGCCACGCGTCTTGCTGCTGTTACTTTGCTGACTTACAAATTGATCATGGCCTTAGACCCAAGGGCAGGACCAGAGCGGCAAAGAGCAGCCCTGCGCAGAAGAAGAGGAAGATGCAATGCCCTCGACTGAAAGCATCCTCATCCGGTCTGGTGAGCGCCATACGCAGCAGTGGTGCAACCTGCACGCGCTGCAGTCAGCTCCGGGCAGTGCTGCGGCTGAATTTCTACACGGTGACGTTGAGGCTCAACGGAACGGTCGGTCGGTCTGGGAACGTCAGGTGAGCCCCGCGCGGGATCTTCCTGCTCTCTAGTCAACCGTGTGCGTGAGAACCCCGAAGTCGATCACAGATGCGTCAGCAAAGTTACTGATCATGTCAGCATGGGCTCTCGTGCATGACATATTTGATCTGCTGCTACGCGGCAAGAGCGCGACACCTGATGACTGAGTTCAAACTCGATCAGCAGATTGACTTTGTTTCTGAGACCAGATACACCAGCTAGGCTGTACACATTGGTATCATCAGCTGCTGTGGACAGCAAATGCCTCTTAGGACAGCTTCAAATGCCCAGTCAGCGTTGAAGCAGAGTGATGCCTGCTTGCTGTGTTGATTGCTGGGCACAGCTGGACACTACAGAAAGCAGGGCAATGAGATCTGTAACACCTTGACATCAGTGGGATGCTAACGGCACTGCCCACATCGGCTCCCTTCTGGTATGCAGGATCATGACTTCCTGTGCGCCAGGTGTCACATGTTACAGGCTGAGCAAACCTGTGTGCATCCCAAGGAGTCGTATGGCGCGGCAGAGTTGTCCGCAAGGTCTTATGAAGCCCTTGTGCAGCAGGTGACTTCGGTCGTCAATGGGGAGCATATCAAATTGTGCAGAATGGTCAGGAGTTGTGTGACTGTTGCTGTTGTGTTCAGGCTCACAGCTGGCCTTCAAACCGGCCTTCGACGTCAACAGAAGAAAACCCGACATGGAATGACATTTGCGAGCAAGGGTGAGTCAGATGTGAAGGGCGATGTTGGCAGTCCAATGGACCGTCAGCCTCTGAAAGGGGGTAGCAGCGGCACTCAGGTGCAGATCATGCTTTTGTGTGTGTGGTTTTTACGTCACCAAGTAGCTTTCTCTGTTATGCCTGGTGTTCTCAAACCGTGGGAATCGGCACTGCAGGAATCATCAAAGCCTGCGGCATCAGGCTCAGGGCAGCAGCAATCGCTGCAGGATCTTCCAGAATATCCTGAAGACTTTGTACGGCGAAGGCTTGTCGTTTTTGTTGGCATTGTTATCGGGTAAGGCCAGGCATGCTGTTTGCACTTGTAGGCTCTTATTGAGAACCATGCCATGGATTGTCACCCAATATTGCTGTCCACAAGATGGTGATACAGATCACTTGTTGTTGCAGGTACGCTTGCTATTATCTGACACGTAACAGTCTGACATACACAGCGCCTGTCATGACAGCAGATCCCGCCTTGAAGATGGACATCACACAAGTGGGCACTATGACATCAATCTTCCCCATTGCATATGGGTTCAGCAAGTTCTTATCTGGTGTGTTGGGGGCCAGAACCTCTCCACGAATCATGCTGGCTGGTGGCTTGATGGCCACTGCCATCGTTAACATCTTGTTTGGGTTTGGCCACTCTATGGTCTGGTTCTGCAGCTTTTGGGCCCTGAATGGTGTTCTTCAGGTGATGCCCGACAAGTTTCGCTGCTCTTGTTGCCGTGTACAAGCAAAGTGTGTGAGCGACTGTGTTGTCATCATGAACACAGCTCATCATGTTCCAGTGACATGCAGGGTTTCGGTGGGCCGTGCTGCGCACGTATCCTGACATCCTGGTTTGCAACCAAGGAAAGAGGCACCTACTGGGGCATGTGGAATATTGCTCACAATCTTGGAGGGTTTGGTGCCCCCCTCCTGGCAGGAAGTTGTGCTCGCTCTTTTGGATGGAAATGGGGTGAGTGTGACGTCAACAGCACGCATTTATCTGTACATGTAGTGCAAGAGCAGCAGCAGCACATTCACACATCTGCATGCCTGTTTTCATTCAAGCAACACCTACACTATTGCTGATCTGTAGTATTCATGTCTGTCGAAAAGAAAAGCTTGCTGACAAGTCCCTGACTGCAGGCATGTGGGCACCTGGTATAGTGGGTGTAGTCATTGGTCTCTTTCTGCTTGTTGCTGTCAAGGACTCCCCAGAAAAGATTGGATACCCACCTGTGGAGATTGTCAAGCCCAACAAGGTACAGTCAAAAGCAATGGCAGCATTCTGTGCTTCCGCTGTGCCGTTGTTGAAGGCAGGACCAAACTTGCTACCCAGCATTGGCATGTGCATGTGCGTGCAAGTGTGTGTGGGCGGGGTAGGGGGGCTGACTTGTTTACTGCTTGTGCAGAAGAAGGACTCAGCTGGAGTGGAGCAGAAGGAGTCCCTACTTCAGCTGCTTGTCCAGAATGTCCTGAAAAACCCATACATCTGGGGCATGGCCCTCACCTACTTCTTCATCTATGTAGTGCGACAAGGAGTGACCTCCTGGTTTGTGTTCTACCTGATGAAGGTGAGATGCTGTTGCTGACACTGTCAATGTACCTTGATTGCACTTTGCTGTCTGGCAGCTGTACATTGCAAACTTATGCGGTCAAAGATGGTCAAAGACTCTGCCAGGAAGCAGATTGAGCTGCCAATGGGCCAATGGAGCACCACTGCTTTGCTGTGTGAGTCACCAAATCACAAGACCACTTGCATGTGATGACAGAGACCAGTACTGCATTCTGGGCAGCACTTTGATCTTAAGTCCTTCCAGATCATCTTGCAAACATGTACAGGCTAAGGGTGTGGCAGATGCCGGAAGCGCCGCATTCCGCGTCTCTGGAATGGAGCTGGGTGGACTGTTTGGCAGTCTTTTGGCAGGACGTATCAGTGATGCTCTCATTGCAAAGAACCCCAAGGGTGGCAATGTGGGCAAGCGTGTGCAGGCAAGCCCATACATGATGCAATTCAAGTTTGACCAATACACCTGGCCTGAGCTCCTGTGATCTTTGATGTGTCTCATTTGATTCCCCATCAGCAGTTGCCATACATGCAGCATGCAGCACACTTGCTGTTGACAGCTCTTGGAACACCACCACTTGATGTTGTGAACATGT
>JAABVA010004928.1_pt1 | contig 12240 bp, 16 predicted proteins | sample 5560331 | NCBI WGS metagenome assembly JAABVA01 (sample SAMN12812661, study PRJNA571458) | rock metagenome | isolation source: Antarctica rocks | place: Antarctica: Victoria Land, Mt New Zealand sud | collected 2016-01-07
CAGACCGGCCGGAAGCCGCTCCAGCACCTCGGAAAACCGGTCCGTCAGAACAGATGCTGCATCTTGCATCTGCCTCCAAAACCAAGCCGCTCCGAGCGGGTCAAGCACAATTTTAGCGCCTATGGTGGTGGGCGGTGTGCTGTATGTAACGCCCGAGCCAGGCAGAAGACCTTGGAACTCGCGTGTGGCCGTGGCATCAAGGACTACGTGCATCGACTTTGTCGTTGATCCCGGCTGCGTCGATGTTGAGTACGCTGATGATGTCTTGAGGTGGGTGCTATTGCGCGTCAGCACGTCGAGTGTGGCCGATAAGGAGATGGGTTTATTTCCCCGTAGTTGTGGATCACGGTGCCGCAGCCGTCCTGATTGAGCAGCGGGTCAGGCCAAGCGGGGTCGACTGCCTAGGTCTAGCCTCCCTTGTAAACGGCCGCACCACGGCGTGAGCAGGTGTATTCCTATGAAGCCCAATGACATTGTGAACTTTGGTGATGATTCGCAGGTCGTAAGACCGCTCGCATTGGCGGATGCGGTGGCACCACGCTTTGACAACGTTAGATGCACTATGCGGAGCTGGATTTCATGCTGCATTTGGCCACCCTGGCGGTTTGATACATAGCCTCGCAGGGCAGATCGGTCGCTGTCATCGCAAATACCCGGTCGATTACTCGGTCATCGAGCGATGATCCGTAGGAAGGGCCGGTCTTGTCGCGGGAGCAGCCTGTCCACAACCGCCTGCATGAAGCGCTTTTGGAAGCGTCATATACAGCTTTTGTCCCTGCCCGTTACGCGCATGGTCTCGTGGGCGCCGATGCTATCTGCCGACAGCAAAACAATTTGTGCCTGCCAGACGCGCTTCCGCGAGCTGTTTCGATCAGCCATATTGCCTCCGAGACGGATACGGTCTGCAGCACTGGATTGGACGGCAGCCCTTTTTCATCGCTGAGGCTTGAATGCTATTCGATTGTCACGGTTTTTACGAAATCTGATTTATAGATAAAACATCGCAGGGTTGGTCAATTGTATCGGACCGATAGATATTCATTAACAAAACTTTACTTGGGTGATTGTGAAGCGATGCAAGGTTTGATTGTCTGAGTTGTATACGGACTTTGATGAACTTCAGGATGAGCATGAGCAGGGAACAGCCACATGCGGTGGCCCTGCAGCAACGAGTGGAGCTTTGCAGTTCTTGATAAATACGTGCATATGCGCGTAGCTTCGATTTAAATTCGGAGGGCGAGGCATGTTACAGCGGATTCATCCGGCTTGGACGGTGGCAGCTTGTACGTTTTTGGTTTTGCTGGTAGCGGCGGGAATACGGTCAGTACCGGGCGTGTTGATCGTGCCGCTGGAGACAGAGTTCGGGTGGTCGCGGGCGGTGATTGGGTTCGCGGTTGCAGTGAACATTGCGCTGTATGGGTTGATCGGGCCATTTGCGGCGGCGGTGATTGAGCGGTTTGGGCTCCGCCGTACGGTTGGAATAGCGCTAGCTGTGATTGCATTAGGCGTGGCTTTGACGCCGTTCATGCAGGCGTCCTGGCAGTTAGTTGCCCTTTGGGGCGTGGTTGTAGGCGGCGGCAGCGGGGTGACGGCGTTGGTGCTGGCGACTACTGTGGCAAGCCGGTGGTTCAGCACGCGGCGTGGGCTGGTGGTCGGCGTGCTGACAGCGAGCACGGCAACCGGTCAATTGGTTTTCCTCCCGATGCTGGCCTATTTGGCCGAGCATTTTGGATGGCGTTGGGTTAGTGTGTTGATTGCCAGTGTAGCAGCGGCGCTGATCCTGCCGATCTTAGCTTTCATGCGGGATCGACCAGCCGATCTGGGCATCCCGCCTTATGGTGGGACAGTGGTGATCGTGCGAGTCGCGCCTACGGTGAACCCCGCGGTTCGTGCGCTCAGGGCACTCCGGACCGGGTTTGGGTCGCGCGACTTCTGGTTATTGGGAGGCTCGTTTTTTGTTTGCGGGGCGAGCACCAATGGGCTGATTGGCACCCACCTGATACCGGCCTGTATCGATCATGGGATTCCCGAGGTGCTGGGAGCGTCGTTGCTAGCAGCAATGGGAGTGTTCGACATGGTGGGAACGACGCTATCGGGATGGCTGTCGGACCGATGTGACAACCGCATGCTGCTGGCATGGTACTACGGGCTGCGCGGGCTAAGCTTGCTGTTTTTACCATTTGCGTTCGATTTTGGGTTTGAAGGCGCGGGATTTTTGGGGCTCGGTGTGTTCGCGGTTTTTTATGGGCTAGACTGGATCGCAACGATTCCGCCAACGGTGCGATTGGCGGCCGGGTGCTTTGGTGAGGAGAATGCGCCGGTGATGTTTGGATGGATTGCAGCAATGCATCAACTTGGGGCTGCTGCTGCGGCATGGTCGGCCGCATTGATCCGAGTAGGAACCGGAAGTTATATGGCAGCATTTTTGGTAGCAGGCGTTTTATGTTTTGCCGCGAGCCTGTTGGTAATCTTTATTGGACAGCCGAGCAATAGAATTACTGAAGCATGGCCGGCCTGAAGCGCACTTAACTATTTTGCTACGTTGGTTGCTTATGCTACTTACACCCAATTGAAGGTGGAGATAGCTGATGAACATTCGCGTTTTAAGTTTTGTGGGTTTGTTGACGGGCGGCTTGCTATTGATTTCGGGTCCTGCAAAGGCGGTGAGCTTTAATTTCGTGCCGATCAGCAATGACACGTTAACTGGAGCGCAATCGGCTGCATTTGCGGCAGCAGCAATGGCTTGGTCGGCTGTGCTGACCGATCCGGTGCAGGTGAGCATAGGCATTGGGTTTCGCGATCTGGGAACGGTAAGTAATAGCACGGTCCTGGGGTCAACGAGCTCGAATCTTTTGGCGGAGAATTACGGAATTTTCAAAGCACAGCTTACGGCAGACGCGAAAAGCGGGACGGACATGACAGCGACAGCGCATTTGCCGATCTCCGTACCCTCAAACCAAGTGCTTCTAACAATGGCTCAAGCGCGGGCAGTCGGGTTAAGGACAGCGGGAACATCGGATGGTTCGATAGAGTTTACGTCGCATAGCGGGATCTCATATGCGACAACACGGGCGACGCTGACAGGAGGCAGTTATGACCTGATTGGGGTCGCCGAGCACGAGATTGGACATCTGCTCGGGTTCGATTCGTCATTGGATTTAGGAACATCGATACGTTCTGTGCTAGACCTGTATCGGTATTCGGCGTCTGGTGTGCTGAGCTTTTCGGCCGGGCAGGCGTCATATCTATCGATTGACGGCGGACAAACAAGCCTTGGCAGTCTTTCGGTAGGTGGAAGTGGACAGTATCAAGCGAGTCATTGGCTGTCGGGCACAGGTGCGTTGCTCGATCCGGCGATTTCGCCTGGAAGGGAGGTCGATATCACACCGCGAGATGCGCTTGCACTGGATGCTGTCGGATGGGACGTGGCGGTGGTGGAACCAGCATCTGAGTCTGTGATGCTTGCAGGACTAGGAGCCTTGGCGCTCTGGCGGCGGCGAGCCGTATCAGAGCGGATACTCTAACGGACGAGCCAGGCAACAATTGCGCCGAGTGCGGCGAAAGCGCCGAGCAGGATGACTGCTCGGGCAGCGGCTCCTTGCAAGTTGGGGCCGAGATATTTGCGGAGAATCGTGTCGCTAGGGTCTGGCATGAGTGACTCCGAAAGTTCGGATTTCTGTAGCTTAGGTAACTCGTTGCCGGCAACGGTTGGATTGATCGCACAGACCAGCTACGGAGGAGTTAGGGATGCGTGTTGCGGCCCTCACGATGTCGTATAACGAGCCAATATGGGCACGGATCTGGGCGCGGCACTATGCAGGCCAGCTTGGAGGCGAGCACTGCACCGTTCTGGACCATGGGTCTGACGACGGCAGTGCTGATGGTTTACCGGTGCGGGTGCGTCGCTTGACGCGTTCGGTGCTCGATGAGGCTTGGCGAGCGGCGGTGGTTGCGGAGGAGGTGACATCACTTTTGGGTCGCTATGACGCGGTCATCCATACCGACGTGGACGAGTTGCTGGTCGCGGACCCATTACACCACTCCGGGCTGCATGGGTTTGCGGCGGCCATGGCCGAGCCGGTGATCACGGCGATTGGGTTGGAGCTGCAGCATATCCCGAACTGCGAACCACCGTTGGATCCCATGCGGCCGATCGGAGAGCAACGGGAGTGGGTTCGATTTTCGGCAGCCCTGTGCAAGCCGGTGCTTGTGAGACGTGCAGTCGAATGGGCGCCGGGATTTCATTGCTGCGATGCTCCGTTGGTGCTGGATCGGTTATATTTGTTACATATGCGGTATGCTGACCTGGGTGCTGGGTTGCGACGATTGGCACGAACACGGGCGCAAGCGGTAGTGGATCCAATTGGGTTTGAGCATCAGCGGGTGCCGGATGCTGATTTTGCGGGAATGATGCAGGCAGTCGCCGGGCTTCCTCGGCAGGAAGGAATACTCGACCCGTGGTCCATGCCTTTGCTGGGATTGCTCGATCGGTTGCGAGCCTCGCGCACGCTGCGGGAGGCACAGCTTTACAAGCTCGACCTCGGCCTATCGGGGGACTCGCTGTGGCGGTTGACGCCGGGCATGCGGAGACTGATTTGAGCTCGACCCAAGGCGGACCGGACCGTGGGGGGCATTTGCTTCTCACGAACCGGTGTGGCGAGCGCACGGCGGAGGTTTAGAGGCGTTCTAGTCTAAGATTTTTGCGGAGGATGAAAATGCAGAAGCGGGTTGAGACTCGGCAAGCCAGGGCGCGGTTTCGAGTGATTGCGATGCGGCAGGGCACGGTGATGCCATGGTGGTTCTGGGCAGCATTGGCGGTTGGCCTATTGGGTGCGATTCCGGCTCGGGCACAGGCTACGGCCGTACCGGAGCGTGAAGCTCCAACACTGCCGCCAGGAGCGGGCGGAGATCAGGGTCTCTCGACGCCGCGCAGCGAGAGGCCGGCGGCACCATTGGATGGTGAACGGCCAGTGCCGGATCGGGGAGTGATGGCGCCTCCGCCGGTGGGTGGGGCGACGCCAGTTATTCGGCCCCCCTCGACAGGAACGATGCCGATAATTGCGCCGCCGGGAAGCCCGGGCGGAGATAAGACTGTTGTGCCAAAGTAGCGCGTCTAGCGACGGGTGAGCTGAACGGTGTAGGTGCAACGAGGTGTCGTATAGATGCCGAATGCTGCTTCCCTGGTCCAGGTTCCAGTAAAACGGGTAAGATAAGCTTGTTTATTGGCGCCGTGGCCGGTGCGTTCGGCCTCAAGGGTGCCGGCGGCGGTAGCGGTTCCGGTTAGGGACCAAGTGGTTTCGTCGGGAATGAAAAGAGCTTGACCATCATGTAGGCGGAGAACGGCCTGGCCAGGTTTGCATAGTTCCGAGGCGGTTGTTGGGTTAAGTGCGCCTATGTAGCGGGCGTCGAAGGTGACGGGTGTGGCGCAAGCGGTCAAAAATAGAAGGTAGGGCGGAGCTCGCATTGTAGGGTCTTAGCGGATGAGGCCGATTGGGTGCCAGGTTTTCAGCCCGACGATTTGCGGGATAAAACAAAAATCTACTCGGCCTTGCTGCGCCTTGAGGAAAACCGATTGTTGGATGATCTCGGGGCGGCGAATGGGTGAGCTTCGGTTCGCGGAGGCACCATGGATGCGGCGGAGATCACGCGCAAAGATCTGACCGTAACGCAACTCTGTTCGGCAGCGGCCCGGGCTCTGGACACTCGGCAAACCTGGCGCATTCTGGCGATCGCGATGATAGTAGATGGCCACACGCAGCTTGTAGCCGCATACGCTGGCGGCGTCGAACCGAGCGGGTCGCCGGACATGGACCAGCAAACGCTGCGCGATTGAGCGTATCGTTACAACTCCGACGGCCCTGGCAGACTGAGCGATGTCTGCCGTCCCGGCCGCAAGCCCGACGCTCCCGGGGGTGACGCTGAAGCGGCCGCTGGATTTGGTCCTGGCCGGGCCGGACCCGTTGCTTGACGGCGTGGTACGCTGGCGCTGCTTCGATCCACGCTTGGCGATTTAGCGGTGCTAGAACGTAATGCTGGACGCGCGCACGGTGGGCAAGCTGCTGCGACGCTTGGGCATGAGTTGGGTGCGGTCGAGGGCCTGGATTTGGCTTTTTTTCGTCCAGCGACAGCACGACCGCATGCTCCGGCGGGTTGACGTGGAGGCCGACGATGTCGCAGACCCCTCCGGTGGCTCCGCCACCGGCTGCTTCGCCGTCGGATCGCCAAGAGGCAATGGCCGCGAACTGCGGATAGTCGGACAGCTTGAATTGCCACATCTGATGCGGTCGCAGGCCATGGCCGCGCCAGATGCGATGCACCGAGCTGACGCTGATCGCGCGGGATCTGGCGATGGCGGCCGCCGCCCAGTGCGTGACTTCACCCGGCGGCTCGGTCAGCGTCAGCGCCACCACGCGCTTCGTGACCGCTTCAGCCAGCGACGGAATGCGCGACGGGCGCGTCTTATCGACCAGCAACCCGTCCGTGCCCGCGGGAGTGTCAAAAACCTGGGGCAGCCTGCTTGCGGGTCTCGGGCTGATTGGCCTGGCTGATGCCTGACCACGAGGGTGGCAGGCGTGATGCAGTGGACGGTGCGGTTGGAGACGACGACGAGCGCGGGCGAGGTGAAGACGACGGAGCTGGTGACGATCAGCCGGCCGGCAGTGGTCAGCACGCTCGCGGAGGTCGGCCTCATGCTCGACGAGACCAAGGTGCTGTTGGCCAGGCTGCAGGCGAGCATGCTGTGCGGTCAGATGGCGGAGTATGCGGCCCACCGCCGGATCTGCCCGCAATGCGGGGTGCTGCAGCCCCTCAAGGACCGGCGCACGCGCCGGCTGCAGACCCTGTTCGGCACGGTCGAGGTCGAAGCGCCGCGGTTCAAGATGTGCCGCTGCCGCCCCTCTGCGACCCAGGAGCTGGCACGGACGGTCTCACCGGTCTACGCGTTGTTGACCGCCCGCTGCACGCCGGAGCTGGAGCGGGTGCAGGCCGAGCTGGGCGCGCGCACCTCGTTCCGAGACGCGGCGCGCATTCTGGAAGCTCTGCTGCCGGCCTCGCCTGCAAACCAGGAGAGCGTGCGCACCCGCACCCATGCCGTCGCCCTGCAGCTCGAGGCGGACGACCGGCAGGCAGCAGCGGAGGTCACGGCTGTCCAAGACGGGCCGGACAAGGCCGCAGCGGCGGACGCGAGCCGGCCGACCGTTATGCTCGATGGCGCCTACATCCGTGCCGTGCCCGGTCACCAGGTTCGGAACTTTGAGGTGATCTGCGGCAAGGTGGAGCGCGAGGGCCACTCCACCCGACGCTTTGCTTTGATGCGCAGCGTGGCCGAGCAACCCTATGCGTTGCTGCGTGCGGCGCTGCAGGACCAGGGCTGGCGGGAGGGCGACGCGGTCACGACCATCAGCGACGGCGACCCCGCGCTGCCGGCGTTGGTGCGCTCGGCCACGAGCGGCCCAGTGGAGGCTATCCTCGACTGGTTTCATCTCTCGATGCGCGTTCACCATGTCGAGCAGGTCATGGGCGGCCTGTGCGCCCTCGAGCCGCCGCCCCTCGTCCCGCTCGACCAGGCTCGGATCGACGTGGAACGATTGCGGCATCTGCTCTGGAACGGCCACCACGAGAGAGCGTGCGAGGCTCTGGGCCGGATTGCGAGCTGGGCCAAGGAGGCCAGCGTGCTGAACGAACCCGCAATGGGAGCGGGGGCGGGGCGCCTGGTCGCGCGTTGCAAGGAGCTGCGCGCCTACATCGAGAACAACAAGGGCACGCTGATCGACTACGGCCAGCGCTGCCGGGGCGGCAAGCCGATCTCGACCTCGCGGGCCGAGGGCACCGTCAACCAGCTGGTGAGTGCCCGCATGAACAAGCGCCGACAGATGCGCTGGTCACCTCGAGGCGCCCATCGCGTGCTTCAGGTCAGGGCCGCGGTGCTGGACGGGCGCTTTGGCCACCAGGCAATCCAGCTCGCGGCGTAGCGCCCCAGGTTTTTGACACTCCCCTCGCGGAACAAGATGTGTGAATGCCGTGCCGCGGGGGGAGAGGGCTTTTGGCGCAGTTAGTTTGCGGCCTGGTTGATCTTGACGAAGGATGGGAAGGCCAGCTTGGTGTTGGCGAGGTTGGTCGGCCATACCGTCATCTGCTTGCCGTCCTGCCACTGCACGGTCAAGCCGCTGATCAGCCCGACGCCGTATTTCAGCGAGTGGGTAAACTGGTCGTCCTTGCCGTAGAACTGGGTGCGTCCGATGGTGCCCTCCCAGTCGGTCTGCTCCAGCGCCGCCACCATCTTGTCCGGGTCGGTCGAACCGGCGTGGCGCACGGCATCGGCGATGTAGTAGACCTCGTCATAGGTCGTGTAGCCGCAATAGGCCGGGGTCACGCCGAACCGCTTCACGTAGGCGTCGGTGAACGGGTTGGTCTTCGGCGTCACCGCGACGCCCGGGGCCGAGACTGTCTGATACAGCAAGCTTTCGGAGGCGCCGTTGGTGTCTTTCCAGAACGTGCTGGAGGTCGCCTGCCCGCTGATGCCGAACATTGGGATCGGCACCTGCTGGCTGGTCCACTGCACGGTCGGCTGCACGCCGACGTGGCTCATGCCGGTGATGATGACGTCCGGCTTCTGACCTTCGATCTTGTTGAAGATCGGCGTGAAGTCGGTGGTGTCCGGCGCGAAGCGGATGTGGTCCAGCACCTTGATGCCGATCTTCGGCAGGCATTCGAGGTAGCCGTTGTCGAGCGGGGTGGTCCAGGCGGCGTCCTCGCTCATCACCACGGCGGTCTTCATCTTGAGGCTGGTCACCAGCAGATCCCTGGCGCCGTCGCAGACCGAGGCTGCCAGCGCCGCCGAGGTCAGATAGCCGTGGAAGGTGTACTTGTTGCGGTCGTAGTCCTTGTGCACCGCCAGGCTGATCTCGTTGCTGCCGGTGCCGGGCGTGATGAACGGCATCTTCAGGCGCGCCGACCAGGGCTCAAGAGCCAGCACGACCTCGCTGACGTAGCTCGCGATTACGACGTTGACCTTGTCCTGGTTCGCGGCGCGCTGGAAAGCGCGTACGGCGTCGGCGGAGGAGTTGTGGTCGTCATAGGTGACGATTTCGATCTTGCGGCCGTCCACGCCGCCGGCTGCGTTGATCTCGTCGGCGGCGAGCTGGGCAGCGTTGGGAATGGCGGCGCCGGAGATCGAGGAGACTTCGGCGATTACTCCGATACGGATCAGGTCGGCGGCGATGGCCAGGTTGCCCGGCAGCGACGCGCCGAGTGCCGAGGCGACGATGGCTACGGCTGGAAGGCGGCGCCGGCTCGGATGTGTCACGTGGTATCCCCCTGTATCGTGCGCGCCCTGTGCCGGGTGTCACCTTGATGTGCGGTGTTGGTCGCTGGACCCGGCCCTGATTGGCCAGGAACGATCTATAGCTTTGAAAAGTCGCTGATATCAACGTCACACGGGGGGGATGCCGTGCGTTATTTACTGGATGTGAGGCTATGACGGCCTGCCGCTCCCGCCCGGCACCATGCGCTGAATAACGCCTTCCCGCTTGACAAGCGCGTAATATAGCGCACCCGCAACGTGCAGCGCGATCACGGCCAGCAGCGAGATCGCGATGACGGGGTGCACCGTGGCCATAGCCTAGCCGAACGGGTCGTCCTTGGGCACGGGGGTCCGGTAGATGCCGTAATGGGCCGGCAGCGGGGCTGACTTCCCGGGCTGGTCTCTTCCAGAGTGATGGTTCAGCGCGGGCAGCGTTGTTGCAGCGATCTGGCGATTGGCGGCGTGAGCGGCGTTGTTGCACGGATCGCTCTCAAGCATTTCGATGCTCTAACACATATTGAAAACGCGATTGGACTCCAAAACTGCCTGGTTTGTTCCGGTTTTAGCGTATTTTCGGCGCCAGTTGCGAGATCTTATCATCTAGGCCGCTTCTACGCTGAAGATAAGTCATTGATACTGGTCTAGAACTTTGTGAAGCTCAATCATCGATCCGTGCAACAACGCCTCGGGCACGCCAACATCGCCACCACGCGCATCTACGATCACCGCCGGACGCGACCGGAGGATAGCCCGACGTTCAAGGTCGCCTATGGCTGAGGTGCAACTTGGCGGCGGCGACGCGGCGGAAGCGGAAACTCCACAACGGTGTAGGTCCCCTCCTCCGCCTTGTCGCAGGCTTCAAGGACGGCTCCGGCCCTAGATTTAATAGTTAGCCAATGATTGGTCGTCAGCACGACGAGTGCGATCCGCCGGCCGCTCAGATTCTGCTGATGCGCAACATTCTGGTCCGACGTGACTATGATTGCGAAACCGGCCGCCTCGGCCGCCGTCAGCAGTCGCCCGTTCGAGATCGCGTCCCAGCCCATGTCATAGGCGGTCCTGACATCATAGCCGGTCAGGATCTGGCGAAGGCCATAAGGAGCATTCTGATCAAGCAGGATGCGGCGCATACACCCGTCTGGCGAACTCGATTACGCGGCGGGTCGACTCAACCGGCAGACCGTGGTAAATCTCCGCCGCGATCTGCTCCGCGGTAAAACCGTCCTCGGCGTTGTCGATCACAGCCTGCGCTGGAACCCGGGTGCCGCGTACGACCCAAGCGCCCGAAACTTTGCCGGGCACCTGTTCGACATCAGGGCAGAGAGACCAATCGATCATGGCTTATAAGATAGCACGCCTCGACCACCGTTCGTAGGTGTAGTGGCGCGCAATCGAAATGTGGCGGACGCGCCTGTGTGGACATCGGGTAATCGCGGCGAGGGCATAGGCCATCCATGATGCTGCGATCCGGGCAGTGTCGCCCGGCGGTTCGCACCATAGGAGGCGGTTCGATGACCCGATTTGTTGGTTTGGACGTGTCGCAGAAGCTGACGGCGATCTGCGTCGTCGACGAGACGGGACGCAGGCAGTGGCGCGGCCAGTGCGCCACGGACCCTGGGCAGATTGAGCGGACGGTAAGGGGGCATGCGGGAGAGGACGCCAGGATCGGCGTTGAGACCGGCCCCATGACGCCATGGCTTGTGCATGAGCTGCGCGCACGAGGGCTCAACGTCACCTGCCTTGATGCAAGGCACGCCAGCGCCGCGCTCAAGATGCAGATGAACAAGACCGACCAGAACGATGCCATCGCTCTTGCGATCCGTCTGCAAAGCAGCGATCGGCGGAGCCGATCGAGGGGGCCTGGCGCAGATCATGCGGACAGGATGGTATCGGCCGGTACACGTGAAGTCGCTTGAGGGAGTGTCAAAAACCTGGGGCGCTACGCCGCGAGCTGGATTGCTGGGTGGTCAAATCGCCCGTCCAGCACCGCCGCCCTGACCTGATGAAGCACACGATGGGCGCCTCGAGGTGACCAGCGCATCTGTCGGCGCTTGTTCATGCGGGCACTCACCAGCTGGTTGACGGTGCCCTCGGCCCGCGAGGTCGAGATCGGCTTGCCAGTTCGGTAGCGCTGGCCGTAGTCGATCAGCGCGCCCTTGTTGGTCTCGATGTAAGTCTGCAGCTCAGTGCAACGCGCGACCAGGCGCCTCGCCCCTGCTTCCATTGCGGGGTGGTTCAGCACGGTGGCGTCCTTGGCCCAGCTCCCGATCCGGCCCAGAGCCTCGCATGCTTTCTCATGGTGGCCGTTCCAAAGCAGATGCCGCAATCGTTCCACGTCGATCTGAGCATGTTCGAGCGGGGCAAGCGGCGGCGTCTCGAGGGCACACAGGCCGCCCATGACTTGCTCGACATGGTGCACGCGCATGGAGAGATGTCGGGTAGCCGGGTCTCGTTGCCGAGACCCAGCCCCCTCAGAACCGGACGTGACGATTGCTCGTCATCCGGCTCAAGCCTCCGCCGCCTGGCATCCGCCCGCAGCCCGGTAGATCCGACCCTGTAATCGTTTCACAGCAGCCTCCGCCGCGGCCCAATCAATTTCGGACCACGCCACTGCCGCTGCTCGCTGGTCTGTTCGGTTTGCACCGTCTAACGTCTCCAGCAATCCCAAACGATCCAAGGCTTCCCAACCGGTGAGACCATGACGGAAGTCTGCGCCCTTTCGGGCCGGGTATCCCCTCGTCGCCGAGGCCCTATCCGCCCCATTACAGGGCGGCCTTCGCTTGCTCCGCCGTTCCTCTACCCCCTCCGCCATGTCCCATAGGCGCTAAAATTGTGCTTGACCCGCTCGGAGCGGCTTGGTTTTGGAGGCAGATGCAAGATGCAGCATCTGTTCTGACGGACCGGTTTTCCGAGGTGCTGGAGCGGCTTCCGGCCGGTCT
>JAABVA010004929.1_pt1 | contig 12240 bp, 9 predicted proteins | sample 5560331 | NCBI WGS metagenome assembly JAABVA01 (sample SAMN12812661, study PRJNA571458) | rock metagenome | isolation source: Antarctica rocks | place: Antarctica: Victoria Land, Mt New Zealand sud | collected 2016-01-07
ACGGCCCTCGGCTGCTCCACCGTGCGTGCCCGGCTGGTGCTGCGCACGGCTCCCTCCGGCACGTTGGAGTAGAGGGCGAAACGCCCGGACCCGCTGCGGCGGATGGGTGCTGGGGCAGGTTCCGGGGCGGAGACCGGGGGGTCGAAGGTTGCCCACTCGGGCGACTCCTCGGCGGGATGGAGGAAGGACAGCACCTCATCGCCCCGGATGGCCAGCGCCGTCACGTGCTGCTGTACCCGCATGAGGTTCTGCAGGACCTGGCTGACGGCGGTGACGGGCAGCGCGGCGACAGTGGTGGGAAGGTGGCGGACCTCCGTGACGGTGGCAGCAGCGAGTCCGGCGGCAACACGTACGGCCAGTGGCATACGAGGCATAGCTACCAGGGTGCCTTATGTGCTGGCCGTACCGGCGAGGGGCCGCTGCTCCAGCGTGTCCCACGTAGGCTGGGCCCATGTCTGCTGCCCAGGGTTCGACCTCTGCTGCGCCTGCTTCCAGCTCGACAGTTGCGGGCAAGCGAGTCTTGCTTGCCGAGCCGCGTGGTTATTGCGCGGGCGTCGACCGTGCCGTCGAGACGGTGGAGCGCGCGCTGGCCAAGCACGGTGCCCCGGTGTACGTCCGCAAGGAGATTGTGCACAACCGGCACGTGGTACAGACCCTCTCCGACCGTGGCGTGATCTTCGTCGACGAGGCCGATCAGGTGCCCGAGGGTGCGCTGGTGGTGTTCTCCGCGCACGGCGTGTCGCCGGCCGTGCACGCCTCGGCGGCCGAGCGTGGCCTGCGCACCATCGACGCAACCTGCCCGTTGGTGACCAAGGTGCATCAGGAAGCCAAGCGGTTCGCCCGCGACGACTTCGACATCCTGCTCATCGGTCACGAGGGCCACGAAGAGGTGGAGGGCACCGCAGGGGAAGCGCCGGAGCACGTGCAGCTCGTGGACGGGCCCGACTCCGTGGACTCCGTGCAGGTGCGCGACGAGTCCAAGGTGATCTGGCTTTCCCAGACCACTCTGAGCGTGGACGAGACGATGCAGACCGTGCAGCGGCTGCGGGAGCGCTTCCCACAGTTGCAGGATCCGCCGAGCGACGACATCTGCTACGCCACGCAGAACCGGCAGGTGGCGGTGAAGGCGATGGCACCGGAGTGCGACCTGGTCATCGTGGTGGGTTCGCGCAACTCCTCGAACTCGGTGCGCCTCGTGGAGGTGGCGCTGGGCGCGGGGGCGCGGGCCAGCCACCTGGTGGACTACGCGGAGGAAATCGACGACAGCTGGCTGGATGGCGTGGCGACGGTCGGCGTGACCTCGGGTGCGTCCGTTCCGGAGCTGCTCGTGCGCGGCGTGCTGGACCGGCTCGCCGAGCGCGGGTTCGGGCAGGTGCAGCCGGTGACCACCGCCAACGAGACGCTGGTGTTTGCGCTGCCCCACGAGCTGCGCAAGGGCCGCGTAGCGCGCTGAGCAAGCCTGCTCCGGGAAGGCCGACGGGGTGTCGGCCGATCAGGTGTGGCGGCGCGGGCTCGGCGACGGGGTGCCGTCGCGCCGACGCTGCTTGGCAACAGCCGAGGCGGGGCTGGCCGCGGCGGGGGTTGCGCGGGAACTGGAGGACATCCGGGCGCTCGGGGCGGGCCGGGCGGCTGTCGGACGGACGACACCGGGGATCGGTGCGGGGCGGGCGGTGCGGTGCTGCAACGATGCCCGGCGCGGCCGGTACGCGTCGCGGTTCGCCTCCATCCGCTCCGGAGTGTCCCTGGGGTAGGCGCGACGCTGGATGACGATGCGGGCGAGGCCAAGAGCGAAGGTGGCCAGCGTGGTCAGCGCCATGGTGGGAAACCCGTTGACCAGGGGCAGCGCCATGGTGATCACCTCGTCGCGCACCCCCCCACCCGACGTGGTGCCCAGGGCACGCACCACCAGCGGAACCGCGAGCGCCAAAATAAGCGGCGGCTGCACCATGGCGGCGAAGATGCCCCGGTGCGCCACGGCCAGCACCGCGGCGATACAGCCGACGGCGTAGAACACCAGAAAAATCTTGGTGAGCGTGTCGCCGAGGGTCAGGTCGACGGCGATTCCGATTCCCGTCATGGCAAAAGCGCCCAAGACGGCACCCCACCACGGGATGCCGGGCTTGGTAGCGACAACGGAACGGTCCGCGAGGGGAACCCGGCGCGGGGCCTGGATCGTGTAGCTCACCCCCGGCACCCTACCGCCAGGATGTGCTATCCCGTGTCCTCTCGCAGTTCGGCGGCGACCACGCGGCGCGGCAAACGATCGATCTGCACCGGCTCGGGAACGGCGGCGGCCGACACCTGAAGCGCACCGATCTTGCGTGCGGTGACCAATACCCGGCTCTCCATCGAGGTGACGGTGGAGTTGAACGAGTCCACCGCCCGACCGAGCTGCGCGCCCAGCTTGTCCAGGTGCCCGCCCACGGTGGCCAGGCGGCCGTGCAGTTCCCGGCCGAGGGCATGAATCTCCGCCGCATCGCGGGACAGCGACTCCTGCCGCCAGGTATGGGCGACGGTGCGCAGCAGGGCGATCAGCGTGGTCGGCGTCGCGATGACGACGTTGCGGGCGAAGGCGTGCTCGAGCAGTGCCGGATCGGCGGTGAGCGCAGCCTCCAGGAAGGGATCGCCGGGAACGAAGAGGACCACGAACTCGGGGCCGGGCTCGAAGGCCTTCCAATACGTCTTGGCGGCGAGGGCGTCGACGTGGGTACGGAGTTGACGCGCGTGCCGGCCGAGCAGCCGATGGCGGTCGGCCTCGTCGGTGCTTTCCGCCGCATCGAGGTAGGCAGCAAAGGGAACCTTGGCATCGACGACGATGTGCCGGTCGTTGGCCAGGTGCACCACCAGGTCTGGCCGGATCGTCGTGGCGGCGTCCGCGCCATCCAGCGTGGCCGACACCTGGGTGTCGAAGTCGCAGTGCTCCACCATCCCGGCCAGCTCCACCACCCGCTCCAGCTGCAACTCGCCCCAGCGTCCGCGTACCTGCGGCGCGCGCAGGGCCGTCACCAATTGGGTGGTCTGCGTGGTGAGCAGCGCCGACGTCCGGTGCATGCCCTGGACTTGTTCCCGGAGTCCCGCGTAGGCATCCACCCGGGCTCTCTCCACCCGGGCGATGTGTTCGGCCAGCGATCCGACCGCGTCCCGCAGCGGCCCCACCACGCCGGCGATCTGGGCTCCGATGGCGCCGGACTGCCGTTGCGCCGAGTCCTCACTGAGCAGGCTGATCGAGCGGCGGACCGCTTCCTCGTTCGCCCGGCCGGCGGTGAGCGCGGCCTCGGCCCTGGCCAGCCGGTCGCCGCTGCGCGCCGCGTGGCTGAACCAGCCCAGGGCGACGCCGACGGCCAACACGATGAGCAGTAATACCGCGGTGAGCAGATCCATGCCGCGCATCATGCGGGCCGCCGCCGACAGTTTCGTGTCGGACCCGCTTTTGCGCAGTTCTGTCGGTGCGGTGTCCTAGCGTGCTGGCCATGCGAGTTCTGCACACCTCCGACTGGCACGTCGGGCGCACCTTCCACGGGGTCGATCTGCTGGCCGACCAGGAGCAGGTGCTGGGCGCTGTGGCCGAGCTGGTGCGGACCCATGGGGTCGACGTCGTGGTGCTCGCCGGTGATGTGTACGACCGTGCGGTCCCGAGTGCCGAGGCTGTGGGCGTCTGCACCCGGGCGCTGGAGCGGATTCGGGCCGCCGGTGCGGTGATCGTCGCCACCTCCGGCAACCACGACTCGGCGCCCCGGCTTGGCGCGGCGGCCTCGTTTGCCGCTGCCGGCGGCTTGCACCTGCGCACCCGCGTCGCCGAGCTGGCTTCGCCGGTGCTGCTGGACGACGAGCACGGTGCGGTGGCGTTCTACGGACTGCCCTTCCTCGAACCGGACACCGCGCGCCACGCCCTGGGCGAGCCGGCGGCGCGTACCCACGCGGCGGTGCTCGACGTGGCCATGCAGCGGGTCCGGTCCGACCTGGCCGGCCGTCCCGCCGTGCGGAGCATGGTGTTGGCGCACGCCTTCGTCGTCGGGGCCGCGCCGGCCGGCTCGGAGCGCAGCCTTGCCGTGGGCGGTGCGGAGACCGTGCCGGCCGGCGTGTTCGACGGCGTCAACTACGTCGCACTGGGGCACCTGCACTCCCCGCAGACCCTGAACGAGCGGGTGCGCTACAGCGGCAGCCCGCTGCCGTACTCCTTCGGGGAGCGGGCGCAGCGCAAAGCGGTGTGGCTGGTTGATCTTGACGCGAACGGCCTCGCCGGGGTTCAGCGGATCGACCTGCCCGTGGTTCGCCCCTTGAGTCGGCTGGAGGGAACGTTGCCCGAGCTGCTCAACGATGCCGGCCATGCGTACGCAGCAGAGCACTACATCTCGGCCGTCTTGACCGACGAGGTGCGTCCGCTGGACGCCATGCGGCAGCTGCAGCAGCGGTTCCCGTTCGCCGTGCACCTGGAGTGGCGCCGACCTGCCGGTCTGCAGCAGCTCCGGTACGTCGAGCGGGTGCGTGGCCGCACCGACTGCGAGGTGGCGCGCTCATTCCTCGACGACGTGCGCGCCGCGCCGTGCGCCGCGGAGACCGCCCTGCTCGACCGCGCCTTCGCCGCCACAGCGCAGGGACCACCGCGATGAGACTGCATTCCCTGCGGGTGACTGCGTTCGGGCCGTTCGCTGGCACCGAGACGGTGGACTTTGACGCGCTGGCTGCCGACGGACTCTTCCTCCTGCACGGGCAGACGGGCGCGGGTAAGACGACGGTGCTCGACGCGGTCGCGTTCGCGCTGTACGGCAGCGTGCCGGGTGCCCGCAACGAGGCCAAGCGGCTGTTGTCCGACCATGCCGGCCCGCACGCGCGCCCGGAGGTCGAGCTCGAGCTGACCGTCGGTGGCCGGCGGCTGCGCCTGGTGCGCAGCCCCGAGTATCAGCGCGCCAAGCGGCGGGGCAGCGGGACGACTAAGGAGAACGCCCGGGCGACGCTGACCTGGCTCGACGAGCCCGGGTCGGAGGGGCTCACCCGGCTGGACGAAATAGGACGCACGATTTCGGCGCTGCTGGGGATGAGTGCCGCCCAGTTCTTCCAAGTCGTGCTGCTGCCGCAGGGCGAGTTCGCCCGGTTCCTCAAGGCGGATACCGACGACCGTGCTCAGCTGCTGCAACGCTTGTTCGATACCGAGCGTTTCGGTGATGTGGAGAGCTGGTTCGTCGAGCAGCGCCGGATCAGCGCGGCACGGGTCGAGCACGCCCGGGCCCAGGTACGGGTGGTGTTGGGCAAGCTCGCCACTGCCGCCGGTGTCCCCGACCACGATGGCAAGGGCGCCGGGGGGGAGCAGGAGTACCGGTGCTGGGCGGGGGAGCTGGCAGCGGCGGCTGAGCGCGCGCTCTCCGGCTGCCGCGCGGAGCTGGACGCGGCCCGTTCCGCGGCCAGGGCCGCGGATGCGGCGCTGACGGCGGCCACCACGCGCGCTGGATTGCTGCAGCGCAGGCGCCGTGCGCAACGCGAGCTCACGACCCTCGAAGCCGGGCGGGTGAGCCGGACAGCCCGGCAGAACGAGTTGGCCGCGGCCCGGCGAGCGCAGCCGATCGTCGCTGCCGCCGCAGAGGCCGAGCAGGCGGCGGCAGCGGCGGCAGCGGCGGTGCTGCAGGCCGAGCAGCTGAGTGTGCTGGTACGCGCCGACGCCGACGGTGCCGCCGGGCTGGCCGGCAATCTCGAGGAAGCGGTGGTGGTCTGGCGCTCGGAGCTCGGTCGGCTGGACGAGCTGATCGAGCTGGCGCAGCGCACCGAGGGGGACACCTGCCGGCTGCGCCAGCTGGAGCGCGAGATCAAGGGCCAGACCGCGGCTCTCGACGAACTGCGGACGCGGCGCCTTGCGCTGCCCGACGCCGTGGCTCGCGACGAGGGCGTGCTGCTGAACGCGCAACGAGCGGCCGAGTCGCTGCCTGCCCTCACCGACGCCCGAGAAGCGGCCGCGGAAGCCGCCCAGGCGGCGGTGGAGCTCGCCGTCGCCGAGCAACGGCTCACCGAGGCTGGCGACGCGGCGAACATCGCGAGCGCCGCGCACCTCGACGCCCGGCAACACTGGTTGGACCTGCGGGAGCGCAGGCTGGACGGAATGGCGGCCGAGCTCGCAGACACCCTGCACGCGGACGCGCCGTGCCCGGTCTGCGGATCCCTGGTGCACCCCACCCCCGCCGTCTCCGCCGGACAGCACGTCACCAGGGCGGCAGAGCAGCAGGCGCACGAGGCCGAGCAGCGCGCCGCGGCAGCACGGGACCATGCTGTGGCCGCCCGGCACCAGCGGGAACGCACGGTGGACGGCCTGGTGATGCGCAGCGGTGGTGGTACAGCTACCGAGCTGCAGGCCGCACATGCGGATGTTTGCCGCGGCCATGCCAAGGCAACCGAACTCGCGCAACAGGTGCCGTCGATTCAGGAGCGGCTGGAGCACCTCCGCGCACAACAACGGGAGCTGGACGTCGACGAGTGGGAGCTACAGACACAGCTGACCACCGGGGCCGAGCGCTGCCGTTCGCTGGGGGAGCGTGCGGAGGACGCCAGGCAGCGACTCGCCGCGGCTCGTGGCACCGACTCCGATGTGCACGCTCGCCGACGCCGTGTACAGCAGTTGTCCGAGGTCGCGAGTGAGCTGCTGACGGCCACCGTGACGGCTGACTCCGCAGCCAAGTACGCCCAGGACCGTCAGTGCCGAGCCGAGGACATGGCGACGGAGGCGGGATTCGCCGGCGTGCCCGCCGCCGTGAGCGCCGCGCGCGCAGAGCCGGTGTTGCACCAACTGGAACTGTTGCTGGCGCAGGCCAGGGACGCAGAGGTGAGTGCGCGGGCGGTACTGGCTGAGCCGGAGATCGCCGCCACCTCCGACGAGGACGTCGATCTGGCGCTGCCGCAGGCGATGTGCGCGGAGGCGGACGAGGCGCTGGCTCGTGCGCAGGGGGGTGCAGCGCAGGCCCAGCGCAGGTTCGAGGAGGTCACCGCACTGGCGGCGGAGCTTGAGGACCTGTGCGCGGCGCTGGGTCCACAGATCGACAAGGACGCGCAGTTGTCGTCGCTGGCCGACGTGATCAACGGCCGCGGGCAGAACAGTCGGCGGATGTCGCTGCATTCCTACGTGCTCGCCGCCCGGCTGGAGGAGGTGGCCGCCGTGGCCTCGATACGGCTGCAACGGATGTCCGGTGGCCGGTTCGAGTTCGTACACTCCGACGCTCCTGGCGCCCGCGGAACCCGTGGTGGCCTGGGGCTGGACATCCGCGATGACTACACCGGTGTCGTTCGTTCGGCGAAGACCCTCTCCGGAGGGGAATCGTTCCTCGCCTCCCTGGCGCTCGCGCTGGGTCTGGCCGACGTGGTCTCCGCGGAGTCCGGTGGGGTACCCCTGGACACCTTGTTCATCGACGAAGGCTTCGGCACCCTGGACAGCGGCACCCTGGAGGAGGTGATGGCCGTGCTCGACGAACTGCGTGCGGGCGGGCGGGTCGTGGGCCTGGTCAGCCACGTCGAAGAACTGCAGCAGCGGATCCCCAACCGGTTGTTCGTCCGAAAGGCACGCGCCGGCTCGCACCTGGAGCTCTGCTCGGCCTAGCCGTGGGGCGCTCGTGGCCAGTGGTGAGCCACCAGGCTCCCGCGTACTCTCCTATGCGGATTTCCTCGTCAGAAGGGGCCAGCATGCGCGAGCTCGATGCTCGACGGCAGCGCGACTCGGCAAAGCACTACCTGGGTCTGGACGTTTCGTCCTCTGCGCTGCGCACCACGCTGGGATTGGCTTCCCACGCCCTGGGTTGCCCGATCGCCATGCTGACCATCTTCGACCAGACCGGCCAGCACATTGTCGTCAGCAGCGGCCAGTCGGTGATGTCCCGCGGTGCCCACCAGGAATCGTTGTGCCGCAAGGTGGTGCACACCGGCAAGCCGCTCACGGTCGGCGACCTGTCCACGTCAGAGTTCAGCGACGAGCCCTACGTCCGTGCCAGCGGTGTTCGTGCCTACGGCGGTGTGCCGGTCACCGGTCGCGAGGGGCTCGTCGTCGGCACCCTGTGCGTGGTCGACATGCGTGCGCGAGACTTCGAGCGGAGTGACGTCACGAAGCTGCGCCGCTTCGCGGCCGTGCTCGAGGATCAGCTGGACCTGCTGCGGCGCATCGGGGCTCCGCTGGGCAGCGTCAAGGACTTGGCCCGTGCCATCGATACCAAGCAGATCGTCCCGTGGTACCAGCCGATGGTGGAGCTGGAGCGTGAGCGCGTGGTGGGTTACGAGGCGCTTGCCCGGTGGCAGCACCCGACTCGGGGCTTGCTCCAACCCGAGGACTTCATCCCGCTCGCGGAGGACAGTGAGCTGGTCATCGACCTGGACCTGTCCGTCCTCGAGCAGGCCGGTCGGGTGCTGACTGGGTGGCGGCAGACCGATCCCGGGTTGACCGTCAGCGTTAATCTGTCCGCGCGGCACTTCGATCACGACGAGTGTGTGGACCGCCTGCACGAGTCGGCGATGGCCGCGGGAGTACTTCCGGACGCGGTGATTCTCGAGCTGACCGAAAACTCCGCCTTCGCCGCTGACGCCCGCAACTGTGGATTTCTGCACGAGCTGCGTGCGCGCGGCTTCCGGGTGCATCTCGACGACTTCGGAACCGGATGGTCGACCCTGGACCATCTCACCCGGCTGCCGATCGACGGGGTGAAGATCGACCACTCCACCAGCAGCATGCTGGGCACGCGGGTGGGCGATGCGGTGGTGCGCGCGGTGGCCGGTCTGGCCCAAGACCTCGGGAAGACGATCATCATCGAAGGCATCGAATCGCCTGCGCAGGCTGCCGCTGCCCGGGCGTTGGGCTGCACGCACGCCCAGGGTTATCTGTGGTCGGCCCCGATGCACGCCGACGCGGTGCTGCTCTGATCGGGGTCTGCTTGCGGGATCACACCGATCGAAGCTGCCGCCGCTGGGTGGCCAGCAACGCGACCAGGGCAACGACGGCCAAGACCGCCACGCCGAGGGTGAACGCAATGCCCGCTTCGATCAGGCCGAAGGCCTGCACCGCGAAGCCCAGGCCGACGACCGGGAGGGCGAGGGCAACATAGAGCACCACGAAGAAGGCCGACGTCACCTCGGCCGCGTTCTGCGAGCCGATCTGGCTGGAGACGGCCGCCAAGCCCTTGCTGAAGCTGGTTCCCTGACCGGCGCCGGCAATCACGGCGCCCACGATGAGCGCGGAAAACGACGCCTGCCACAGCGTCAGGGCCACCAGCAGCAGGCCGGCAATGAGGCTGACGCACCCGAGATTGACCGCGCGGTTCTGGGGCATGCGGCGCAGCGCGATCTGCGCGGCCGTCGACGAGGCGAGCACGATGAACACCGTTCAAGCAGGACTACCCCGACTTGCTGGCTAGGTGCAACAAGCACGGAGATGCGATCCTCGACCGCCTTACGGCACTGAAGTGGCTACACGCGAAACGGGCGCCCAAAGTCCGCGTCAGTTTTCCGCTGTCGAAATATCTGCCCCTGGACCACGATTACGGCGCCCAGGAAGTACGTCGGGAACAGGCGCATTGCCCTATCGGTGCGCCTCAGTTCGATGCCGTGAGGAAGTTGCCCAAATAGCGCGGTTTGAGCGCTGTGCACCTCCCAACTCGTGCTACGCTCCACATTAGATCGACAAGTGGCCAGCGCTCACCGCGAGGTGGGTTGCCGATCCTGGAGCGGCGCTCCGAGGCCAGAACCCGGTGGGGACCGGTTCGTCAGTGAGAGGCCTGACGAACCATGTCCGCATTCTTCTCTGAGCGCCAGCTCACCGCACGTATCGCCGCCCACGAATCTTGGGCGCACACCGAAGATCGTTCAGCCCGCACCGCGCCCGCACGCCGGGCCATGCTCGACCGTTTCGAGCGTGAGGTCGACCCGCACGCCGAGCTGATCCCTGCCGAGCGCGCTACACGCGCCGAGCACGCTCGTAAGGCGTACTTCGCGCGTCTGGCGCTGAAGTCGGCGCAAGCGCGCCGACGTGCTGGTGAGGCTCGTGCTGCTATACCCCAGCTCGAACGGGAAGCCGCCGCCGCTAAAGCTGAGCTTGCTGGGGGCGCTGCCTCATGATCCCCGCCCGAACGTGGGAACGGGACCCCGCCGCCGAGGTCCCGCCCGGAGATTCAGCCACCCGCTCAGGCGCATCGTCCAAAGTAGATTTTACCGCACGAGTAACCCCGCTGCACGTTCCCGAGCTGCCCGCCGACGTCGACACGGTCACCGCTGCATTGCGATACGCCGAGGCCGGTTGGTACGTCGGCCACACCAAGCGGGGCAGCAAGAGTCCTGCGGACATGGGCGCGGGATGGCCGGATCGCACCAGCCGCGACCCCGAGGTCCTCGTGTCGTGGTTCGCGGGCACCGATCACGGTCTGTTTCTGCACTGCGGGCGGTCCGGCGCGGTGGTGCTCGACGTGGACCACCCCGACCTACTGCCCGAGGTGCTGGCCGACGCGCTGCACGATCACCCCACCGCGATGCAGACCACCCGTGAGGGTGACGCCGACCGCGGGCACTACCTCTATGCGATGCCGCCGGGGCGCATCAACGGCAACGGCACCGGCAAGCTGGGCGGTCCCTGGGGTGATGTGCGCGGCAGCAATGGCGTGATCATCGTGTCCCCGTCGGTGCACAAGCACGCCGCTGACGGTGGCCTGTACGCCTGGCAGCGCACCGGCCCACTGGCCCCGCTGCCGGAGTCCATCGCGGTGTTGCTGGGCGACGCTGAGACCAGCACAGCCCCAGCAACACCGGAACGGCTGCGCATCTTCGCCGACACCTACACCGCGGACCTCGACCGGCGCCCGCTGGCCGCGTGGTGCAACCGATTCGAGAAGCTCACCGCGGGGGGTGCATCCCGACACGAGACGATGAAGGATCTTCTCCCCGGTGCGTTCGAGGAAGTGCTCGCAGGGCTGTATCCGGCTCGTCTGGCGTGTGAACGGCTCACCGCGGTGTTCACCACGGCCGCGATGAAACCGGGAGCAGGTGAGCAGCAGGGCACCGCCCGCACCGAACGGGAAGCGGACGCGGAGTGGCTGAGCATGGCGCGCTGGGCGTTGGCACGTGCCGAGACCAGCGACCCGGCAGCAGTGCTGGCGCGGGTGCAGAAGGTGTTTCCCGACTTGCAGGCACCAGGAAGGGAAGATGGTGGCGCGGCGCGTGACAAGCTGTCCGCACCCAAGGGCGCACCATCGGTGGCGACGCAGCTTGTGGAGTTGGCTAAGGCCCGCTACCGGTTCGGCCAGTCCAGCAAGCAGGAGCCGTTCGCGGTGCCGATGGAGGGGTCGAACGTAGCCCGGATGCTGCGGGGGGCGGGCGGGTCGCTGCGCGCCGAGCTGGCCGCCGCCTACTTCGCCGAGCACCGCAAAGTAGCCCCTCAACAGGCACTCACCGACGCCGTGCTGAGCCTGGAGGGCTGGCGGATACGGGAATCGGCGCCGGTGCTGTTTCACCGGACGGCGCTGACCGCAGCCCTGCCCGAGCCCGAGACCGGCGGCACGCTCGCTGAGCTGTGGGCGATGCTCAACGTCGCGGGCGACGGCGTCATGAGCACCACCGCGATCGCCCTGGTGCTCACCGTGACCCCCACCAACACCACGAGGCTGATCACCATCCGCTGCCCGCACTGCTGCAAGACGCACACCCACGGCTGGCCGTTCGGGGACGACAGCATCGGGCACCGGGTCGCTCACTGCGTCCGAGGCGGCGACGGTGGCTACTACATCGCGACACCCGAGGAGCAGGACCGATGACCGATCAAGCAGCCGCTGCACAGCCCCCGCTCGTCGTCCCCGGCTACGGCCTGCGTGATGCGATCTCAAGGACGGCCGACACGTGGCCACGTCACCGTGCCCGTGCCCGGCAGCGCCGTTTGTATTACGTCGGCGCGAAAAGGCAGCGCCAGCTGCGTCGTGCACAGCAAGCCCGCCGCGTCCGCAGCTACAGGTCCGCGGCGGAAGCATGACCACACCCGCCCTCGCTCTCCTGGCCGCGCTCGCCCCCGCGGCCGGTCTCGACGGTGCGGCCTGTACGGGCCGCGCACCGCTGTTCGACCTCGACGTGGACGGAGAGACCGGGAAGCCCGCGAAGCCCGCCACGACCGCGCTAGGGGCCTTTGCGGCGGTTGCAGGGTATTGGAGGTCTGCAGGGCCTCGCTGGACAGCCTGCCGCCGCGGACGACCAGCAATCGAGCAATGATCAGAACCTGTGGATGGTGCTCGGCGAGGTGACGTGAAG
>JAABVA010004930.1_pt1 | contig 12235 bp, 11 predicted proteins | sample 5560331 | NCBI WGS metagenome assembly JAABVA01 (sample SAMN12812661, study PRJNA571458) | rock metagenome | isolation source: Antarctica rocks | place: Antarctica: Victoria Land, Mt New Zealand sud | collected 2016-01-07
CGACCCGGACGTCGACCTGGCTGCCGTCGAGCGGTACGAGAAGGCCCACCGCGACCGCAAGATGGTGCACGCAGCGATCGCCGGCCGTCGGGCCTCCCGGCAGAGCTAATCGTCCCCCACGCCCGACACACAGCAGGCAGCCGAGCACAAGGAGAAGACGCATGACCGACACGACCCAGCACCAACAGCACCAACAGCACGACCAGCACGACCAGCACGACCAGCCCGGCCAGCCCGGCCAGCCCGGCCAGCCCGGCCAGCCCGGCCAGCCCGGCCAGCCCGGCCAGCCCGGCCAGCCCGGCCAGCCCGGCCAGCACGACCAGCCCGGCCAGCACGGCCAGCCCGGCCAGCCCGGCCAGCCCGGCCAGCCCGGCCAGAGCCAGGAGCCCGTGACCGCCGCCGCCGAGCTGACCAGCGCCGGACCGGCGACCGCGACGGTGAGACTGCCGTTCGGCAGCGTCACCTTGTCCCTGCCGCAGGTAACCGCAAGGCTCGCCGGACAGCAAGGCGAAGCAGGCGCCGGTCGTGGCAGGGCTGGGGTTGAGCGGCTCGCCCTGTACGGAGGGGCCGCCCTGCTCGGCGCCCTGGAGATCGTGGAGTGGCCGGTGGTGCTGGCCGCGGCCGGCGGCACCTACCTCCTGTCCCGGGTCGCCGCCCGCAGCTCCGGCCCCGGCGACGGCTCCCACACCCCGCACGCTGGGCACGAGCACACACACGGCCCCGGCTGCGGGCACGCCGTCATACCGCACGGCGACCACACCGACTACCTGCACGACGGACACCGGCACGCCGCCCACGACGAGCACTGGGACGAGCACTAGAGCGGAGGCCAGTCCTCCCTCGTCCGTATCCGGCGGGCCCTAGCCGTGGTCGGTGGCCGGTAGAGCCCTGGGCTGGGGGGCTGGGGGGCTGGGGGGCTGGTGTCGCGGCCGCGGCCATGCCGTTGAGGTGGTCGCGGCGGGCTGGCGGGTCGGGCAGACCCGACCGGCGCACTGCAGTCTGCGCAGGACCGGCGCTCGCACCTGAGTACCATCGAGCGGCACAGCTACGCGCCCCGGCGCAGGTAGCAGGCCAGGCGAGCTGCCGGCGCGGTAGCCGGCGGGCGACAGGCGCCGCGGTGGCGGCAGCGGCTATCGTCAGTCGCGGCGAGCACCGCTTTGGGCAGGGTTCGCCCCGTTCCACGAGTTGAAAAAGAGGTGCGGCTGTGTCCGGTGATCCTTCCAGTAGTAGCCGCGTCCGGGGGGCGGCCGCCCCCAGTGGCCCGCCGCCGAGGTTGGTCCCCGCGTTGCGGGCCTACCTTGGCCGTCCTGACCGCCGGGTGCAGCCAGCCGGGTAGCGAGCTGGCTGGGCCATCGTTGCCTGGAGGCTTGTGTGCCCAGCCGTTCGGTCGTTGCCAGCACGTCCCGTGCGTCGCTGCCGGGGGCGCAGGCGTTGCGCCGCCGTAGCTCGGCGCGGGTGGAGCGGGCGACGACGAGCCGGTCGGTGCGGTCGACGATCGTGTCGGTCGCGGGCCTGGTCGGCACTGCGGTGCGCAACCAGACCGGTGCCGAGGTCGGGCAGCTGGTGGACGTGGTGGCCCGGCTGTACGGCGAGGAGCGTTACCCGCCGGTGACGGGGCTGGTGATCCGGGTCGGACGGCGGCGGGCTTTTTTGGATGCGTCGGCGTTCGCGGTCATCGAGCATTCTGGTGTCGGTTTGCGCAGCTCCCGGCTTGACCTGCGGGACTACACCCGCCGGCCGGGGGAGGTGCTGCTGGCCCGGGACGTACTCGACCACCAGCTGGTCGACGTCGACGGGGTGCAGGTGATCCGCGCGGCCGACCTGTACCTGGCGCCGCTGGGTGAGCAGGTCCGGCTGGTCGGGGTGGATGTGAGCATGCAGTCGCTGCTGCGCCGGATCGGACCGCGGCGACTGCGCCGCCGGCCCACCCCGGACAAGGTGATCGACTGGGATGCGGTGGCACCGTTTAGCGAGGACTCCGTCGACGGGCCGGCGACGGTGCGGCTGCGCGACAGTCAGCAGGCGCTGCGCCGGCTGCGGCCAGGGGAGCTGGCCGACCTGCTCGAGGACCTGGGCCGCCCCGCCCGCCGTGAGCTGCTCGCTTCACTGGACACCGACACGGCTGCCGACGCGTTGGAGGAGATGGACCCAGGCGAGCTGGAAGGGCTGCTGCGTGAGGCTGACCCGGCGCAGGCGTCGGGGCTGCTGGCGGCAATGGAACCCGATGAGGCGGTCGACGCGCTGCGCGACCTGAGCGCCGGCGAACGTGATGAGCTGCTGGCAGCGATGCCGCCGGACACGGCGCAGCAGCTGCGGGCTCTGCTGGGCTACCGGCAGGACCGGGCCGGCGGTTTCATGAGCACCACCTTGGCGCAGGCTGCCAGCAGCAGCACCGTTGCCCAGGTGCGGGCTCAGCTAGCCGGCCTGGTCGAGCACCGCAACGAGATCGAAGCCGTCGTGGTCCTCGACGACGGGGGCTGCCTGCTCGCCGACCTGGCGCTGTTCGACCTGCTCACCGCTGCTGACGGCCAGAGCCTTGGCGAGCGGGTCGAACAGCTCGGTCATCCCGAGCCGCTGACCGTGGACGCGGGCGCCGACGTCGACACCGTCGCCGGGGCGTTGATCGAGTCGCGCCGGTCCTCGCTGCTCGTCGTCGACGACGAGCGCCGTCCGCTGGGGCGCATCCTGGCCGACGACGTGCTGGACGCGCTGCGCGCCGGGGACAGCCGGCTGCACTTCCCGCGGCTGCTGTCATGACTCGGCCCGACACCTCGGCGGCCGCACCACCTGCCGAGGGCAGCGACCCCGGTGACGAGGAGGCTGTTCGGGCCGGCTCTGCGTCCCCGGGCCAGGAGCTGTCGGCGCGCGGCCGGCTGCTGGCCCGGTTGCCGGGCCGGCGGGTGTTCGCCTATTTGGCGATCGCCGGCCCGGGGCTGATCGCGGCGAACGCCGGCAACGACGCGGCGGGGATCGCGACCTACGCCTCGGCGGGTAGTCAGTTCGTCTACCGGACGTTGTTCTTCATGGTGCTGGTCACCGTGGCCCTGGTGCTGGTGCAGGAGATGGCGGTACGCCTGGGTGTGTTCACCGGCAAGGGGTTGGCGGCGCTGATCAGAGAGCAGTTCAGCCTTCGGCTGACCGGGGTGGCGCTTTTCTGTGTGCTGCTGGCCAACACCGGGCTGGTGGTCAGCGAGTTCGCCGGGATCGGCGCGGCGTTCGAGCTGCTGGGCGTGAGCAGGTACGCGGTCATCCCGGTGGCGGCGGTGGTGATCTGGGCGCTGGTGCTGTTCGGGTCCTACCGCTACGCCGAACGCATCTTCCTGGTGCTGAGCCTGGCGTTCTTCGCCTACCCGGTGGCGATGATCCTGGGCCACCCGCACTGGGGGGCGGTCGGGACCAACCTGGTGCTACCGCACTTTTTGCTGTCCAAGGACTACCTGCTGCTGGGTGTCGCGCTAATCGGCACCACCGTCAGCCCCTACATGCAGCTCTACGCAGCCGCCGGTGTGGTGGACCGGGGGGTAGGCCCGGCCGACTACCGCAACGCCAGGGTCGACGCGATCAGCGGCGCACTGTTCGCGTGCGTCATCTCCATCACCATCATCATCGCCACCGGTGCTGTGATCGGCGGGCAGGGGCCGTTGCAGTCAGCCAAGCAGGCTGCTCAGGCGCTGCGTCCGGTCGCCGGGTCGGGCGCTGAGCTGCTGTTCGCGTTCGGGTTACTCGGCGCGTCCGCGCTGGCCGGGGCTGTGGTGCCGCTGTCGAGCTCGTATGCCATCAGCGAAGCGGTCGGCGTGGAACGGTCGGTGTCGCGCCGGTTCCGCGAGGCACCGCTTTTTCTGGGGCTGTTCAGCTTCCAGGTCTTCCTCGGCGCTGCGGTGGCGATGACACCGGTGAACCTGATCCAGCTGCTGATCGGCACCCAGGTGCTCCAAGGCATCGTCGCCCCGGTCGTGCTGGTCTACATCCTGATCCTGTCCAACCGGCCTGACGTGCTCGGACCAGCTGTGAACAAGCCCGGCTTCCGGGTCGCCGCCACCACCGCTGTGGCCGCGGTCGGCGCCATGTCACTGCTGCTGCTGGGCCAGACCCTGCTCGGCCTGGCCGGCGTGGCATAGCAGGATCAGCCTGCTGTTCCCCCGACTACCGGCAGGGGAACTGCCGCGCAACTGTGGCTGCCAGCCGGGCACGACGAGCATCTCTACCGCCTGACACCCTGCGCCGCACCTACAGCGGCGCTACCGGCGGTGCCATCGGAGGCGAGATTTACTGGTATCAGAACCGGATCCGCAACTGCCGCTAGCTCCCGCCGGCCGCGGCTGCCACCTCAGGTGACGCTGGCGCCGATGAGGTGGCCAATCAGGTAGGTGACGCCGGCTGCCAGCACACCCAGGGCGAGCTGCCGCGCGCCGCTGTACAGCACGGGCCGGCGGGTCAGCCGGGCGACCACCACACCGGCGGCGAACAGCGCGACGGCGGACAGCACCAGAGCGACCGGAAGGCTGTTCAAGCCCAGCAGGTAAGGCAGCAGCGGCAGCAGCGCCCCGACCGAAAAGAAGGCGAAGCTGCTCGCCGCCGCCGTCCACGGGCTGGGCAGCTCGTGCGGGTCGACTCCGAGCTCCTCGCGGGCGTGGAAGCGCAGCGCCTCCGCCGGGTTGGCACCCAGGTCTTGGGCGACGGCCAGGGCGACCTCGGGCCGCACCCCCCGGGCGATGAACGCGTCAGCAAGCTCGCGGGACTCTGCTTCGGGGTGGCGTTCGAGCTCGAGGGCCTCGATCCTGACCTCGGCGCAGACCGCCTCGTTCTGGCTCGCCACCGAGGTGTACTCACCGGTCGCCATCGAGAAGGCACCCGCCACCAGGCCCGCCATGCCGGTCAGGATCAGCGTGTGCCGGCCCACCCCGCCGCCGCCGACACCGGCGATCAGGCTGACGTTGGTCACCAGCCCGTCCATCGCGCCGAACACCGACGGCCGCAGCCACCCACCCGACACGTCGCGGTGGGCGTGCTCGTGCACCTCCGCCCGGAACGGCGGCGGGCCGGGCAGGTCCAGATCGACATCGCCAGCCATCAAGCACCCCCTCCGCAGCCCAATCGATTGAGTGCGGCATACCCCCCGCCGGACCGGGTGACGCCCGCCGGCACGCGTCGGATACGGCGACGTCCGGCACCCTTGAGAGGCGGGGAAAGGCCTGAGACGCGGACCAGCCAGCTGGGTGCGTCCGACCCAGCGCGCACAAGCGTGACCTAGCTGCAGCCACCCGTCACGCCGGGCAGCCGGTCCGCCGTCCGCGCCACGCGCCGGGCGGACCGCGTTCAGTGGCCCGCTACGGCTCGAACGGCGGCGCGGTTGCCCGTTGGCTAGAGGAGTCCGCACGCCCTCGGACACGGGAACGCAGTCGCACAGCCACGAGCCACGGCAGGGGCCGGGGGTGCGCGTCCGGCGGCTGAGGCCTCGGCCCCTTGTTGCCCGCTCGGCCCGGCAGGAGCCGGCGTTCAGCGCACTCGTCCACGTTCGCCCGGCCTCTGCCCGCACGCATCCCCGCAGGTCGTTGCAAGTCATGGCTGTTGTCGTGCCGCGCCCCAACCCGGCAGGAGATGGTGCGTAGGCGATGTTGCGTAGGCCGATACTGCAGGTGTGAGCAGATGCTTGACGCCGAGGCGGGGTTGTTCTGCGAACCGGCCGGTGGGCCGGTGAACGCACACGTCAGCGACGGCGCCTTGCTGGCACGGGTTCTGATCGGGTTCGCGCTGTCTTTCGTGTTGGGCTTCGAACGGGAACTGCGGGGCAGCGCAGCTGGGGATCGGACCTTCGCCCTGGTGGGAGCTGCCAGCGCCTGCATAGCCGCGGTCACCGCCACCACCCCGCAGGCGCTGGCGGGAATCATCACCGGCGTCGGGTTCATCGGCGGGGGCGTGATCCTGCGCACCAGCGAGGACAACATCAGGGGCGTCACCACCGCCGCAGCGATCTTCGCAGCGGCAGCCGTAGGCCTGGTGGTGGGCACCGGGCATCTGGTCCTGGGCACAGTCGTCGCCGCTTTGGTGCTGTTCGTGCTGGAGCTGCGGTTCCTGCCCGTCCTGCGTGGGCTCGATGCCCGTCGCTACGCCGCCCGGTTCCGCCCCGACGCCAGCCCGCCAGGCTGACACCACCGGCAGCGGGTGGGACAACTGTGACCAACCTCTGACCCCGGCGCGGCACCCGGGGGACAACCCGACGGACCAGGGCGCAGGCCGAGACGTGCAGCAGGCCCGCCTCGTCCTCGGTTCTGCGCGACCAGGCCCAGCAGGGCGAGGGCACACGCGCGGTCCGGCAGCACCGGTGACGAGCCACCGCGCGGGCGCCCGCATAGCGGTCCGTGACCGGATTGTGATGTTTCACAGCCGAACCAGCGAGAAGTTTCGGGCGATGATGAAGCTGCGTTCCTCGACGGTTGTACTGGCCCTGCCGCTAGGGGTCGTGCTGGCCACGACGTCGGGCTGCGGTAGCAGCAAGAAGCACACGGCGAGTGCTTCCACGGTCCCGTCGCACCGCGCTGCCAATAGCGGCACCGCGAGCGGCGGTAGCGCGGCCGGGGCGACGAAGACCTGCCCGGCTGGTGATGTCCGCGGCACGATCAACGGGGCCGTCAAGTGCCTTGCTGCCGGCCAGCAGTGTTCGGCGAAAGCGATTGCCCAGTACCCGCAGTACCACTTTGTGTGCCGCCGGCAAGGCACCGGCTACCTGCTCAGCCGCAGCTGAGCCCACTGGTCTGGGTCCCCCAGGTGCCGGCCGGAAGGTTCTGCAGGAACCCCAACGTCGACGCCGCGCCCAACCCGGCACCGTAGTCCTCCGCCGAGCGCAGCTTCGCGCTTGTCCGTCTCTTGCGAAAGGCACCTCATGATGTTGCTCGTTGAACCTGCTGCCGTGACCCGTCCCGCCCGCCGCGTCACAGCGGTGCTGGCGCTGCTGCTCGCCGGCTGCCTGCTGGTTGCCGGCTGCGGATCGAAGACTTCGACGACCGGCACCGGATCGGGCAGCGGCACGACGAGCAGCAGCCCGGCTGGCAGCAGCCCGGCTGCCCCCAGCACCAGCAGTGGCAGTAGTGGCAGTAGTGGCAGCGGGGCGGCGGGTGCCGGCTCGAGTTCGAGTTCTGCGTCGGGCTCCACCGACGCCAATGGCTGCCCGACGTCGAACACCACGACGTTCGCCAAGAGCAAGTTCGTGTTGCACACCGGGCTGGCGTTCGGCACCTTCCACCGCTACATCTACAAGCCGTTCAAGGCCGGCCAGTTCTCCTCCGGCGCCAGCGGCCGGGTTGCGACGTTCGCCAAGGCCGGGGCTACCGCCCTGTTCGCCAAGCGGGAGATCCGGCTGGCCTCCCAGGACGTCAAGGCCAACCCGACGCTGTGCCGGGTGCTGGCGGCACCGCTGAGCAAGCTGGCGGCCACGTTCGACGGGCTGGGCACCAAGCTCAAGCACGGTGACACCAGCGGTGTGAGCGACGCCAACTCCCAGATCGCCGGCATCTCCGCTGCCAGCGCCAAGGGCGGCGCGCCCATCACCGAGCGCACCGACGAGAACGCCGGCTGAACCTCCGGACGGCCCGCACCGGGTGGTGATACGTCCACTCGGTGCGGTTCCTGCCCGGAGGCAGCAGGGTCGCGGGGCAGGGCGACGCGCACCGGCGGGTACGGGAACCAGGCCGGAAGCTCGACCGGCGGTTGATCGTGGCCGCAGCCGCCGCGATCATCGAACGGGACGGTGTGAGCCGGCTGGCGATGCGCGGCCTCGCCGACCAGATCAACTTCCCGGTCATGTCGCTGTACCGCTTGTTCCCGAGTCGCGGCACTCTGCTGGGCAGCGTCGCCGAGTACGTCATCGACCAGCTGCACACCGACCCTGGCCTGCTGCTGAACGCCGCTGGACGGTGGCAGGACGACCTTGGCCGGCTCGCGCACGACGTCCGGCGCACCGCGCTGTCCCATCCCCAGCTGTTCTTGTTGACCGCCACCTTGCCGCCGACCTCCCGATGGACGGGGGCCGCCGCTACCGAGCCTTCGCTGGAGCGAGTCGTCCCTGTCCGCGCTGACCAGGTACGGCTTTGCCGACGGGGCCGCAGCCGGCGTCTTTCGCGTCTTTCGCCGCTTCCTGCTCGGTGAGCTGCTGGGAGAAGTCGTGGCCCGCACCGTTGCCGCCGCCCGGCAGCGGGATTGCTTCGACCCCGACTCAACTGTCCTGACCGGCTATCCCGGTCTGCTGCGGTTGCAGCCTGACCTGACGCGTGAGCAAGCGGCCGGCCAGTTCGAGGACTCCCTCGCCGACGTGGTCCGCCAGGTGCAGGCAAGCCTCGAGCGTGCTGGCAGGGCTTGACACCGGCCGTTGGCCAGCGGGCCGTGAGCAGGGTCGGGACGCGCCGGGGCGTGCTGCCAGGCGGCGAGGAAGGCTTCCTGCACCACCTCTTGTGCCAGCATCGAGTCACGGACTGTGCGGTTCGCCAGCCGCAGGCAAGCGTCATGCAGCAAGGCGAACACCTCGCTTGGTTCGGCGAGCAGCACTTCGTCGGTGAGCTGGCCGGGCTCATTCGACTATGTCCCCGGGCGGGTTTGCACGGCACGTATGCGCAGCAGCGCCTTGAGCGCTTCATCTACCTGGGCCCCCGTGACGGAACAAGGAAGCGGGGCCAGCGGACGGCTTGACCGCTGCCCGCCCGCGGTGCCGGCGTCAGCGTGGAAGTAGCCGGCCGGTTACCTGCAGCGCTGTGCTACTGGGCACCGACCCGTGCCGGCGGAGCTCGGCCAGCCCGAGCGGCCTGCCTTTCAGGACGGTGTCGAGGAAGGCGACGATGCTGGCCCGTACCTGCCGATCGGCCGGGGCTGATCCGACGGCGGCGCTGGTGTGGGAGCCGGCGACTTCGGTGAGGTAGGCCTTGGGTTCGCTGAGCTGCTCGAACAGGGCCCGGCCGCGGGGAGCGGGGTCGGTGGTGTCGGCCAGGCCGTGCTCGACGAGCGTCGGTATGGGTGCGCCGGTGGGTACCGGCGGGGGAAAGGCCCGCCCGGACAGCACGACAGCGGCCGACACTCGCGGGTCCCGGTCGCCGGGGTAGAGCACCATGGCAGCGACGCTCTCCGCTCCGTCGGAGTGCCCGGCGATCGCTACCCGCGCCGGGTCGACCACTCCGGACCAGGTCCCGTCCGGACGTGCGGCGAGCCGGGTCAGGGTGGTGATCACTGCGGTGATGTCACCGGGCTGGCGGGACATGTCATCCTCGCGGGGTGCCCCGGCCGGGCCGGCTGCGCTGATCGGGAACAGCGGAGCGGCTACCACGTAGCCGTGGGCGGCGAGCTCGTGCAGCAGCGGCTCGTAATACTGCGGCGTGACGGCGAAGCCGTGGGCGAACACGACAAGCGGGAACGAGCCAGCAAGCGGCCGGGCACCGGCTGTGTCCGCAGTTGCCGGCGACCCGGCTGCCGGGAACCACAGCATCGTCGGCAGCCGCCTGCCCTGGTGTGCCGGGACGCTCCCGCGCCGCGGGGTGATCCCCGCCGGGTCGGTGACCAGGATGTCGGCAGTGCCGACACGGTAGGAGGACACGGCCGGCGTCGGCCGGGTCGCTGCCGCCCCTGCTGGCGTGGGCGGCTGTTCGTGCGCCGGCGTTCTGGCGCCGCACCCCGCGCCCCCGGTCAGGGCAAGGACAGCAAGCAGGGTGAACAGGACGGCCCCACCCGGTTCGGTTGCGTCGGCGGCCAGGCCCCGTTTTCGCACGTGCACATCCTCACCTGCCGTCCTGCGGGGCCAGCTCAGCTGGTGCTGTGACGTTCGCTGGAGTCCGCCCCGACAGGGCCAGACATTGCCGCTGCCGGCGATCGGCAGGGTCGATGGCCGCGATCTAGGTGTCTGGGGAGCTCACGCCGCCACTGTGACGCGCTGAGCCGCGGCAGGAGCCTCTGAGGAAGAGTGATCGGATGACATGGATCGACCGTCTGCCGGCCCCGGCGTTCTGCCTGCCTGTGGTCACGGCGCCGAGCGGCGTGCGATCTCCTCGGTGAGTGCGACGACGGTCTGCTCGTCGCACAGTTTGGCGGCCTGGGCTCGTTGGGCGTCCTCGCTGCCGCTAAGGAACCGTTGACCGGGTTCAAGAGGCGGCGGTGGTGTCAAGGCCGCTGCTCGTGCCCGCGACTGCTCGAGCCGTTCGAGCGCATCGTTCAGCGCGGTGCGCAGCCCTCCGTCGCCTGCGGGCACATCGCGGTATTCGACGGTGAACTCTCCCGGTGCCAGGGCCGTCGCTTGGATGTGGCTGCGGACCTGTTGGTCAAGATCGATGTCGTTGATGCCCGCGACCGGGTCGCCTCCGGGGACCAGAGCCGTCCAAGAGCCGTCGCTGCGCTCGCGGTAGCGGGGTACCAGCACCGGGACGCAAGGATCGGGACAGGGCTCGCCAGACACGCCCCAGCCTCCCACAGACCAAAGTGTGGCCATACGAGCTGTTCGGAGGGCACGGGGGAGCCGTCGGCGAGCACAAGGTCGGTCACGGCCACAACCGACTGGTCGGCAGGCTAGGAGCCGCGGGCGACAAGCCGGGGTCGACCACGCCGTCGGCAGTGACAGAAGCGTCCTCTATCTACTGGTATCAGCAGGCCGCCGATTTTCGATGGCCAGAGCATTCTCGATACCGGCGGCGGCGGCTTGCAGACGTCTGGCCGGTACGGGCAAGGTCGTCCTCCTTAAGCCAGGGATGTTGGATGAAGTGGTCCCGCCGCCCGGGCCAGACCCGGCCTTAGGTGGTGGACCCCGCGACTCGCTCGGTCGCTCCGACCCATTGCGAGACGGTCCGCATCGGCATGCCCGACCCGGGGCTCTGTGCAGAGAGTGCGGTGGCTAGCGCGGCGGCTAATCAAGCAGGCGGAGCTTTCAGGGGAAGAAGATCCGCCGAGTTGGTGCCGGTAGCGTTCGCCGGGATGCTGAGAACGTCGTGTGTTGCCCTGACACTGGGTGCGTCGGGCCTGGTGGCGATGAGCGGGTGCGGAGCAGGAAAGGCGACCGGCTCTGGGGCGCCGTCTCCGGTCCGATCGAGCGCGCCAGCACAGCTAGCCAGCGGCGTATCGGCGTCACCGGCCGCCGGCCCGGTCCCGCTGGCGCAGGGCACTGTAAAGATCATGGACACGTTGGGCTACTCGGTGGTGCTTTCCTTCAGGATGCCGCCGCTTGACGCAAGCCTGGACACTGCGCAGGCGTCGCCAGGCAAGACCAAAATCAGGTGGTCGGTTGTCGGTTCGGTCGACCTGGCGAACACGACCCCTGGACGCGACCTGCCGCTCGCAGTCGACAGCGGGCTGAGCCTCTACAGCTTCGGGGGCTTTTTCTCTGCTGACAGGCCGACCTGCACGTCCAACCTGGGCGTGCCCACCGGTTGGACATTTTCCGGCGGCCCTACCGGTTGCTACATCACGCTGAGCACCGCAGGCTCGATCACCACCGACGGGAAGGCCGTCGTCCGGGTCGGTGGAAGTACCCACCTATCCGTGGCCCAGCAGACGAGCGCTCGGGTTCCCCAGGTTTCCGCGTCCGATGGCGCCGCTGTCGTCGCTGACTTGCAGCGCGGCCCGACCGTCACGGTGCTGGCGGTTCCGCAACAGTTCACGTCGACCGCAGGACTGCTCACCCCGAGGACCCACTGCAGCGTGGGTGACGTTGCCGAGGGCCAGATGGCGCCGGCCGGTGTGGTCACACCGGCGGATTTCTCCTGCCAGCCGCCGGGCGCGTGACCCCTTTCCCGTAGGAGGTCCACGCACGATCAACTGACCATGCAGACGGCGGCCACGGTGTCCTTGCGCCGGCCATATAGCGGTCCCGTGGGGGTGGGCCGGTTTGAGAACCACAGAAAGGTTGCTGGTCGAAGGTTGCGGCGGAGCTACTAGTACTACAGCCGGTGTGCCAAGAACGCGGAAGGTGAGGCCGATGTAGGGGACCTCGCTGGGTGCGGTGTTGTGCAGGAGATGAAGGTTGTGGCCCTTCGGCGTCGCCCTGCGGGGGGAGGCGTCAAACCACCTCGTGCTGCGTTGGCTGAAGACCGTCGTGGTGAGCGTCGAGGAAAAGGCGCACGTGATGCGTCAGGTGGGGATCGGGAAGGCGAGCGTGAGCGAACCGCTGTTGACGTGTCGAGAAGTAGAAGTGACGTCGAAACCGGGCCGATCGGCTGTGGTCCGGGATGAGCCTGGCGGGTGCCCGCTGATTGGCCAGGCGGCGTCCGGCATG
>JAABVA010004931.1_pt1 | contig 12235 bp, 11 predicted proteins | sample 5560331 | NCBI WGS metagenome assembly JAABVA01 (sample SAMN12812661, study PRJNA571458) | rock metagenome | isolation source: Antarctica rocks | place: Antarctica: Victoria Land, Mt New Zealand sud | collected 2016-01-07
TGTGCATGTCCAACTTGGCTGGCCTTCTATCAAATGATCATTCCCCATACGCAACTTGTTAGCTCTCATGTTTCTTACAAGCAGGTGACTGGGAAAGCCATAGACAATGGGCACAACTTTAGACTGTCTGCAGGTTGGGCACTGCATAGAATGCTCTGCTAAGTGCCTTTGCCTGTATGTCTCACGCCATGTTGATGGCTCAGGATGCTGATCGGTACAGGACCTGAGAGTATCAGACTGACACAAGGTGGAATGTTGAGTCCGGACCAGGTCACCCCAACGCCGCTTGAAAAGGGTTCGCCACACCATATCTGACTCAACAGCCTGTACAGAATCAAAGATGGTTTTGAGCTGGCAAAAAAAAATTGGTATTATAATGCCTTGAAACGTTGAATGCACTGTCTTCACAAGGTTACCAACCAAACACAATGACAGTATAACTACCGTATTGGAACAAGGCGCAGTGCTGAGTGATTGGCTGACGCCATACATGTTTGACAGACAAAAGCTCCTCCGTTTGACAGTCACAGGGTCACCACAATGCTTTACCTGGCGAAGGCCTCTGCTGGCAGCTGCAGCACTACAGGCAGTGAACAAATCTGTTTGCTGCAGAACATGCTCCACAACTGAGGCCGGAAGGCTGTCAAATGTCAGTTGCTGAACATTTGCATCGGACTCCTGATCACATGCCTGTGATGCTGGGCTTTGGCAATTTGCCAGCTGAGCATATTGCTTTGGCTCAAAATCTGCTCGCCGAACTTGTTCAGCCAAGACCGCCCGAAAGTAAGTATTCACTGCATCATCAGAGGCATGTGAGTAGTCAACAAGATGGACGTGTTGAAATGTTGGTGCACAAGTCACATACTATGACAATTACCTGCCCAAAACACTTTGCCACGAGCAGCGCGCAAATGATACAGCAGAGCTGATTCTGAAGCATATGGACCCAGCTTGGCCCGCATGCAGTTCATGAGCTGTCCTTCCCCATCAACAGCCTGCTTGCAAGGCAGTGTGGTAAATGGAGGTGCAGCAGCTATGCTGACTCAGCAGCTGCAAGACTTACAACAGTGTAGACGTTTACCGGAGGGCTGTTCTGCAGCGAAAACTTGGCGTGCGGACCAAACAACGTGTTGCCTTCACCACAACGTCGTTTTTGCACAGTCTGGTCCGCGGGAGGTTGTGAGCACAGATAGGTACAGCCACCAGCATACATGATTGACGACACTGCGCAGGTGCTTTTCGGAAAACAACTGTGGTAATTATGAGTGCCCTGCTTCGCCTCAAAATGTGAGCTGATGGTGGAGTCCTTTCATTACTCGTCCCGCACAACGCAACACGATCTGAGCTGTTGGTGATTGCGATATACGCTGCACGTCAAATGAAACGCCAGCGTGACGCAGCAATGCACAGTGGCGTTTCAACCACACCTTCACATGGTGCACTGCTGCGTCACACATACCAGCAACACAACTTGCAGCAAACAGACAAGTTGTACGTGTTCGCTCATGAATTTGACGGCTTTGACGTCCCGTCCCCAGCCCGCTCTCCACCGTCTGCAAAAAGCAGGGTTCACACCTCGCACCCGGTCGCCTGTTTGCAACACCGCACGAGCAGCTTCGGGTACAACTTCTGCCAGTAAGCTCAACAAAGTATTGTTTACCATACCCTGGAAAGTCGAGTTTGGACAGTCCCTGAGCGTGAGTGGTGAGGGAGAGGAGCTTGGGCAGTGGAATCCCGACAAAAGTCTGCCTCTGAAATGGAATGACGGTGACTTGTGGGCAGCAGAGGTTCCTCTCCCTGTCGGGTAAGTCGAGTCTGTGCAGTCTCTGCTGCAGCCTGTAAACTGTCTGTATAAGGAAGTGCCTGATGACTGCCAGGCTGTCATCACCATCGAGTGTAGTGGCAAAACCTTGACAATACATGCTTTCTCCCATCAGTGCTGCATCAAATTCGTACATGGCATATGTCTGAGCATTTCTACTGTGCCTTCAGGCAGAAAGTTGAGTACAAGTATGTCGTTAAGGACGCTGCAAACTGTCTGAAAGCATGGCAACCCGGCAGCAACTGTGCTGTGGCGGTTCCTACAGCATCAGATGCCAGCCTTCAGATTGCAGATGACTGGCATGGCAAGTCACGCAGCGTCATCTTCAATAATGGTGAGGTGGAGTCTGCACCAGCAGGCACTTTTGATGGACCCCCAGCACAGGCATCCTCACCACCAGATTCCATCCATTTGGACTCTGCTTCTTCCCAGTCACATGACACTTCCAATGGCATCCACAGTCAGCCTGATCAGGACTCCATCGCCGCTTCAACTGCCTCACCCAGTCAGCCAGTCACAGCTGAACACAATGGTGCCACAGCCAATGGCTTGCAGCCAGTTGATGAGCCTGCTGCAAAGGAAAGCGAAGGTGCAACAGAAGGTGCTGTGGTGGATGATGCTACTGGCGCACCATTGCAAGACCTGACTGTGAAGGATTTGAAGGACAGGTTAAAGGACCGTGGGCTGATGGTGTCTGGCCGCAAGTCTGAGCTGGTCGACAGACTGGCAGCGGCTAAAATCACTGAAACAATTGAGTGACCAGGTCCGCTTGCATACAAAATTTACAGACAATGAATGGTCTTGCAAATCGCGGTTGGTGTGTGCTTGCATGGCCCCTGGGGAACAGCTCCATGCCATGTCTTCAGATGCCCTTTTGATCACCACTTTACCAATGCATGTGTTTGGTCAATGTATGTGTGAATGAACATGTGAGTGACTATGAGGGGTAATGCTGCTTCTGTCAAGGCAAACGTGGTCTATAGGCCTCAAATTTACGTGTGATGCATGCTATATAGAATCTCGTTCTGGTCGCTTGTGCTTGGCTAGTCAGGATCAATACAAGGCGGATCATCCAGAAGCCGCAAGTACAGCAAATGCAACCTCCGTGACGTACTTGCCTGATGATGCATAAAATGACACGCGCCTGATCAGAGTGCCTGCAGAGCAATGCATAGAGGTGCCCTCGGCCCTGAATTTCGCAAAAACGGTGGCGAAAAGTGCAGGTCAACTGCTGTAACCAACTTTTGGCGCCGCTTCTTCGGCATTCGAGCCGATCGTGGTCACAGGTCTTTCCTGAACGCTAAACATAAATATGTCAAAAGCATGGCACAGCTGACCTCAGACTTAAGGATGCGGCGACTCTGAGCTGTCAGCGTGCATGCAGTGTTCCTTCACTGGTGAGTCTCTTGTGTGAAGAGGCTGTGAATGACGGCTCAGGGTGTCAAGCCCAAACAGCAAGTCGACGTAGATGCATATGCAACAGTTGCATTTCCAGCGGTCGACAGGCCGGTATCGTTGGGGGCCTTCTCAGCCAGGACAAGCCCAACCCCTTTGGCTTCTTTCAAACATCCTGCCACCTATGGCTTGTCACCTGAACACAGCCTTCATAAGAGTGCACCGCACCTTGCTGCTATGAGCCTAGGCAAGCCAGTGTCTTCTGAATTTCATGCATCCAAGAGTGAGCAAGGCTGCTTTCTCTGTGTTGACTCTCTACCGTCAAAACTGTCTGCATGACTTCTGCAAGATCCGTTTGATCACCCTGCATTCTGCAGGATCATCATCAATGTTGCAGAGAAGTACAGCGTCAGCCAACGGCATCTCAAGCAAAACTGAGGCTGACATCCTGACAACTGCGTTGCCAACCACTTATAGCGCCGGCCCCGGTCCACGGCAGATACGCAAGCACCAGCATTGTCCTGACAGCATAACAGGGCTGGCATCAAGACCGCCTCCACCCTCTCTAGCAGATATGTCACTCAATGGCAGGGTGCAGCCCATGTCATTTGTGACTCCCTTTGCATTGTCACCTGCTCATCATAGCAACAGCAGCCCAATTTTGGAGAGATCAAGTCAACACAGCTCGAGTGGAAAGCATAGGCAGGATGTTGTGGTGTCTGGGGTGAGACTGCGCAGCAGTCAGGACCCACAGCCTTCCTTGGCTTCATTTGACTCTGCCATCCCCAACAGAACAAGCAACAGCATGACCACACAGTTACAGCCTAGAGCATACAGTGCATCGCACACTGCTGGAAGGCAGGCACAGGCAGCTCGCACAGACAGTCAGGTTGCTGGCGCTTCCATAGAAGCTGTCAGGTGCTCGCTGCCTGGCCTGTAACTGTTGTCATGGATGCAAGCCTGCAACCACATGCTGCACCTGCTACTGGAACTGTTGCTGCCCAGTTCAGAAATGGTAACAAATGCATTTCTAATTGCTCCTGCATGAAACTGCTGTGTCCATTGCAAGAAGCAAACCCATTTGGGACAAGTGATATTTGTCTTCTAGAAAAAATCTCAGCATACATGCTGTTTGCACATGATATTGTGGGACGTGCAGCTGTACAGTGGATGTCAGTGCCAGCATGTGCATAACAGATGATGCAGTCTAGGCACATTCTTGAGAGATGAAAGCTCCACGTGACATGACATGCGCGAGTGCAAACAGGATTTTGTGATGCCTTGAACAATCACAGTGACAATGAATGTATTCCACAGGCTAGACGGTAGTGCCCCGCCTCAGGCAGAGGCTGCTCTTTCTCCAGATGTATCCAAAATCAGCTTCAAGATCCTCACCTCCGGCAACAGATGGGCAGGCCAGAGGGGCCCCTGCTCACCCCTTACCCCCATCCCTGACTCCCCCAACACCCCCTTGCCCTGGTCCAGGTATACCAGCTGTCCACTGGCAGCCCCCCCCCTGCATGTTTCCCACTTTGCATTGGCTGTGACACATGCGCTGCATGATTAGTGTTACTGACTGATGACTTCATCCTTCTTACTGTTGTGAGACTTACTGTCATGTCCTGGTCATGTGCACTTCAAATATGTATATGTGTGAGACGGGCTTGCATGAGTGATTGCAGGTGTAGCATACTGAGGAGGAAGCATGGAGGTCACAAGGATGGACACTTTGAGATGCATGACCCGTGTGGGGTCACCTTTGTAGCCAGCCGCAATTCTTGGTCGCACAGTCATGACCTGTTCATGCACAGCAGTTCACACGGTACCCTTTTGTCTGGGAACATGTCCTGACCTCACCGCTGTGCCTATATTTAGACCCTAAACCCTACTAACCTCACAGCTGGGCACACCCATTGGTCACGTGCTTCCTTGTTTGCAAGGCAGAAACACCCCATGCCTAAGTGATGTGGCACAGTATGATTTCACAGTAGTCATTCTGCGCTGATGTATGTCGAGAATTACAGCAGCCAGCTGTTCTTGCATTTTGGCTAACCATACTTGCTGGCTTAGGTCCGACAACACAAGTGTGTGAGTGCAGGGCGCACATACATTGGAACCGTGCAAGCAAATACAGGGGATTCTCGCTTTCTGTTGCTGGGCAGCATGGGAAGCGGCCACCCCTCAGTGCTGAACCCAAACGCTGATCCTGTGCACATGACAATCAGCTATGGCAAGTCAAGCGAGGGTCAGCAGCAAGTTTTGGTCATCATTCCTGGTGGGTTGCTTCAGACTATTTGTCTTGCACAGTTGCAAGCTGTGCATGCCTATCTTGCTTTTACTGCAGCACCATGACATCAGCATGCGTGCCTTCTGATCACTTGTAGCAATTGGAGAATATGTAAAGCTGGAGCAACAGCATGTTTTACAGCATCAACTGATGATTCAGTTGCAACAGTAGTGATCACATTCTGCAGGCAACATTGGTCAGCAACAAGCAGCAAGTGATACCAGCACACAGGCTGAAGACCTTGGAGACGAGCGCAAGATCGGTGACATGATTGAAAGGCTGACTAAAGGTCATCTGGTGCCAGGAGTGCAGGCATTTAGGTCCCGCATGCCTTCCTGGAATGCCATTACAAAGCAACGCCAGCTGCATTTTGATGGAAGGGTGGTTCTCAAGTCAAGGAAGAATCTCCAACTGCAGGTGAGATGAGACAAGCCTGCCTGACCAAGCCCAAATAACACGTTCTGCTCACCATGAGGCAATACACTAGCTGAACATCATGCTATGTCAGTGAGGATTTGGGTACCCAGGGTGCATGCATTCAGCCCGGGCCCACTGAATGCTTTGGAGACATGCAGTCAACCCAACCTTCATAACGATGTTAGCCTTGTGGTGCATCCTGATGAGACGTCTGTGCTACGACATTGACCTGAAAGGTTTCCCAACAATGCTGACTGGGATTGTGCATGTTGACAGCTGGATAGCAGGCTGACTGCATGGCCAACAGTAAGGGCAGGCACCCGGTTCAGAATGCCAACTGGTGTGAGCAAGGAAAGCTGCAAAACAGACTCTCTAGGACTTGGTCGTGGTTCTGGAAAGCTTGTGGTGTTTCAATGTGGCCGTCTTGGCCCAAACGAGTTTCTGTGTGATTATACACCTAGGCTAGTCAGTAGCGTGCAGGCATTCTGCATTGCGCTGAGCTCATTGACACGCAGGCCTTACTATCACTGGCTGTGACATGAAGCACATGTGCCTGCTGGACGAATTGAGTCATGAAATGAACACGTGTCTTGTGTGTTGATACTAGCGTATTGATGCAAACATCCAGTATACACAATAATTGACACTCCATTCATTTCATGCGTCGAACAGGATAAGAGGAGGTCACAACCTTGCACAGCAATCTAGGCATCATCTCCAATATTGACAGAATCTGTATGCCTGCTTGCCTTTGTTTGCAAGCCTGCATGATGTGTCATGTGACTGCAGGCTGCTGCGTGCTTTGTGCTGATCTCTATTGCTGGGCAAGTTGGCCTTGCCGCCTCATGATAATTTTCTGAACAAACTTTGGGAGCTGAGTAGGTGTATAGCCCATGCCTTGCAGCAAAGGAATGTACACAGCATGCATGACACATACATGCAGTGTAGAGTTGAAAGCCAACAGACAGGCAATGACAACAGCCACAACCAGTGGAGATGGAGTCCCAGATCCTCCAGCAATCCTGTCCTGTAAGCAGCACAGATAGACATTGGCAATGCAAACATGGCATAGCAAGGACAGATACTGACATAAGCACAGCACATATCGCTACCGCATGGACAGAATTTGGCAAAAGAAGCATGAAAGCATTCGCAGACAGCATTGCACATTCCATTGATGATGCGCTGAAGCACAATTGTAACACCCACAGATCATCAGCACTTGCTAATAGTCCAGCTGCAAAGAAGCAGGTCCAATCTGAGCATGAGAGGCACATGACATTTCTGATTGTGCATAACATGAGGTGTACCAGACAGAATGGCATAATCACCAATAGGGAATAGACATTTGCCAGCAGCAAGCTGAACAAGTCTTCGTTCAGGGTCCAGGAGGTGACCCCCAGGTAGCCCAGTGTTCCAAGCAACCTGATGATGGAGCCAGTGACCAGAGTGATCCCCCAGTGGGCCCTCCAATGCCAAAGGGCACCCAGGCAAACTGCCGGCAGTCCATGCATGAAGATGTAGGTCACTGCTCTGATGGGACCCAGCAGCACTGCATATCCGCCAGTTGACAATTCACTTAATAGGGGAAAGACAGCAGAAGGTGCTGGCAGGAAGCAGAACACTGCTGCAGGTCTTGCAGCTGGTATTGCAATGCTGCAATCAGGCGTGTTACTTCAGACCCTTTGCACCTGCAACGGCTTCACCAAGGACGCAAGATGAGACCGCACAACTGCTCTCTGCTGAATGGCATGAAAGCAGATGCAGGGTTGGTCCTGACGCCGTACACACACTTGACAGGAGCCATGTCTGTGCAAACAAGTGAATGCAAAATGCTGCTTACATAAGAGCAGGAAGCAGGTAGCGGTCATTGTCTTGCGTCCAGCAGCAGGCCCAGAGCGCATAGCCGCCACGATGACAGGCATGGGCAGGAAGTAGTCCAGATAGCTCTCTAGCTTCAACAGTGTAGCGAGGGTATAGGCCAGGCCTGACACAGCTGCCAGCATGGCTGTCTCAACCAGTGACTGCAGAAATTGCAAGCTGTCTGGAGCAAAACTGAGGAGGTGACAGGTCATTAGTGAGTGCGAAGTGGCATTTCACAATGGCCACTTGCATGCATAGCATATGCGCTGGTATGCCTACTGAGTGTAAGAATGTCTTCCAAGCAACACAAAGCACAAACCTTGGCAACTGGCAAGGAAACGGGTGGACTGCTTTGTTGCTGCTGCTGGCGCAGCGCATCTTGAGCATGTTGCAGGCGTGGGTCTGTTGGTGAGGGGGGTGCTACAGATTCTTGATCTGCCTGTCTCTGCAGCTCAAAATGCAAAATATGTTTGTACTCAAGCCTGCCAAGGACAGCTTTTCACAGAACATGTCACAGCAGCGTACCTGACCAGAGCTAGCACTGCATGCATATCTGGGCACATGCTTGCACCGTTCGAGTGCCTTGCCTGCACCTAGGCAGTGTGTTCAGGACCAGAACTTGCAAAAGCAGACTTTGAGGGTTGCTGTGAGGGACTCAGTGACGATACCTCGAAACCTGGATCGCCAACAAGATGGCCGCGCAAGCTGTGCAGCCAATACCGACGAGCCGCAACGATGGCTCAGCTTGTTTGTGGTCTCTGGTAAGCTCCGATAACTACAGCTGATCGGGAACATGTGATGAGCAACGGCGTACGTTTCGTCGCTCAGCTGGCTTCATCTAGCAGGGAGAATTCGCACTGTCGGTAGGTCATTCCATGCTGCAGCGGGCACGCACAGCTCATAGCGAAACAGATGCAGCTCAAACGCCATAGCCAGGTCAATGCAGAGTCACTGCATTCAGATTCAAGTATGCATCTTTGAACCTTCCGCAAGATTTGACCAAAAACGACACATGTGCTTGGACCGCTTGCGCGAGTCGGCGCACACACTGCGTACGATCTCTGCACATAATGCAGCGGGCGCCGTCCACTGTTTTGGGAGCGTGCGTGGGTCACTCGGCCTTGCAGCAATATACGCATTTGATCAGTGACTGCAGTCAATTGCTGTACTGCAGCAGGTTCTGGGATGTCGCTTTCACATGCAGCAATGCTGAAGTCGTGCACGCTAACCGGGCGTTCCTGGCCGCAAGGTCTGACTTCTTCAGAGGGTTGCTGTTTGGCGGCTTGCAAGAAAGTTGCTTAGCAGAGATCACACTCCCCAAGGTCAAGGCCGCCTCGCTGAGGCTTGTACTGCATTTCTTGCACACACTAGAGATCAAAAACGCAGGTGGTCATTAGCGTCGAAACTCTATCAATTGAACAGCCTTCTGTGTACTGCACAGAGGTACTGTCAGTGCCTTCTGCCTGACCTATGTGCAAGTCTGCAAGCGCTGGCAGCCACAGACAGCAGTAGCCTTTGCCGGTGTCACTCATATAGCTCAGATCTCTCCGGCATGCAGATGCGAGCGAAATGATGGAGGCCTGTGAACTGGCCCGCCAATACAACATCCCTGAGTGTGAGAACAGCCTGCTGCAACAGCTCCGAGACCAGACAGCCTTGAAGGGCAAGGCAATCAGCGCAGTACTGGACAAAGCCGGCTCTCTCAGCATGCCACAGCTGGAGCTTCTTGCTCTTGAGAAATGCTCCTCTATGCTGATCACTCCCACGGCTTTCCTGGGCTTCTCACCATCTGCACTAGACCTGTGCCTGTCAGCTGCCCACCTCAAGGCGTCAGAAGCAAGCGTGCTTGAAGCAGTCATACGCGGGGGCAAAGATCGACTCAGCACAAGCCCACACAGCTCTCTCAAGCTCGTGCTTGCACACATCTTGCCAAAGCTGCAGCTAGAGAGCATACCTGTCGACATTCTTCAGCAGATGGTTCAGGGCCTAGACCTGCTATCAGCGCAAGAGATATCAGCAGTGCGGTGCAGTCAGATGGCACAGGAACAGCCCTGCTTGAGTAGGCAGTATGCTCGCAGGCCGTGGGGGGAGCTGGGCCCTGACATTACCTGCACTGACATAGACATCATTGAGTTCAAGTCTCAGCAGCATCAGGGGGCGCGCAGCAGGCACTGTCTCCGGGCTGGAACAGGGTCTTATGTGTGGCACCTGTCTGTGGACCGTTACAGCAGCTGCACATGGATTGGCCTGGTTGATGAAGCTGCAGATATGAGCAGGCAAGCCTCCTTTTTCAATGCCTGGACGAGTCTGCACCTTTTGAATGCCACAGGAGCTGTAGCTGTTGGAAGCTGCCATGGTCAATGGTCTGTGCCGGCACATCATAATCTTCCAGTCTATGCATGCCAAGCTTGTTCTGAAGCTGCTCGACCCTTGCACATGCAAGCCTGTCTTGCAGCCTCAGTGACAAAAGGCTGGCACAAGAGGAGTTGTCCTGAGTACAGCGTGGTGCTGCGTCATGGCCCTTGCCGCTTGCACAAGTGGCTAGGCAACCAGCAGGGGTGCTGGATGATGGGCAGCAATGGGTCCCTAGCAGCCGCAGCCCCGCAGTGTGACTGTTGCTCACATGAGTTTGGCTGTCCCGTGTCCCCCACAGAGAAGGTGAGACAGGTGTCATGTACTTTGCCAGCTGTCTCCTTGCTTGCATACTTGTCTGGACATGTATCAGCCTCTTTTGTAGTGTGTGACTGTAATGTATGGTGGAAGCTGCTCTGTGTCTCTCGCAGCAGCCTCTGTTTTGTGCTCCTAGCTACATTCATCTGGGCTCACCACATAAAAGCATCTAGAGCTGTCTCTTGGTGAAGACAAGTTGCTGCTTCATGGCTATCCCGAACGCTACTGGACTGCAGGTGTTGTCTTGTTCTTTGAATTGTATCTGGTAATTTGCATTGCATAACAACAATATGGTGATTACAGGTGTTGTATGGCAATCAATCGTATCACGTGATTCCATATGGTACCAAGTATGAGGCATTGCATAACAACAATATGGTGATTACAGGTGTTGTATGGCAATCAATCGTATCACGTGATTCCATATGGTACCAAGTATGAGGCAGATGGCACACGTGTGACAGTTCACATCGACATGAACACCAGGCAATGCAGTTTTGAGGTGGATGGTACCCACTTTGGAGTTGCTTTCTGGAACCTGCCTGCACAGGTGTATCCTGCAGTGTCCATGCGGTATGGTGGCAAGGTTAAGTTCATCACTTGTATGGGTGTATGTTGAGGCTCCATTGGTCAAATGTGTTCTTAGTTGCTTCAAATCTGTGCTGGTATATTGGTAATAATGTTGGCTGCAGTAACAAATTCTTTTTTTCGTATCTGTTTTGAACTTGTATATCTGCCACGGGAATCAAATATGATGGAATCTTGAAAGTTATTGTAGTAGTGCTGAATGGATATAATGACGTAGACAGCCGTTCATGCCAGCCAGTTGTGCTGTGTGTAGATTATGTGCAAGCAATTTGTCTGTCAAAACATTGCATGCATTTGACAGCATACTAGCTGCCAACTAAGACGAGTCATACCATCTGTAGCAGTGATGCATTGACCATGTCATTGCACGCTAATGTGCAGCATAACGCGGTGCCGAGCTGGCAGTGGGTCATGCTCGGCCCTCTCTGATGATCTTCACCAGTGCATTGGTATTGTTGGCTTTGATTGCCCCTCTGCATGCCGTGACAACTTGTGCCTTGGGAGCACCCAACCTCAGCCTGGCCGCATGCTGAATCATACTGTTCACCAGCTTCAATGCCTCTAGCAGTTCATTGTGGTTTGTTGCACGCTTGGTATGCTCCATGACTAGCTGCCTGCACGACTCAACCCATGTTAATTCTGATGTTGACAGCAAAGCACAGTTGGGGTAAACTGTGACTGAACTGCTTCCTCTCTGTTGTTCAACCTGGCATGTCTTGATGTGTGCTGGCTTGCATTGCATGCTGGAGGGCAAACAGCTGAATTATAAAGTCATGCATGTGAGCAATGAAGTTTGACTGCATGGCATCATGCAACATTAGTGTACAAGTCAGCTTCTCAGCAGCAGGTTGCTGTGGCTTTGCTTCCCAAGCTTGATTGCATGCTGCAGGAAGCATTGCTGATGCATCAAGCATCAGTGCATGACGCGCTGTCACACATCAGTGCCTGTAGCAGTACCTGTTGAGATGTTGTAGTTGATTGTACATCTTCTTCATGACCTGGAACTCCCCTAACAGACGTGCATCCTCAGCCTGCGCAGAGCAAACACATCTGCTTATTTAACATGCCACGCAGCCCATGCATATGGCTCCCGTACCAACTTTGTGCAGAAGCCAATTCCCCAATGATATGTATTCAATGACCAAAAATCAAGTTCCTACAGTCCTTTGCATTGTGGCATGATGCGGGGATGT
>JAABVA010004932.1_pt1 | contig 12224 bp, 5 predicted proteins | sample 5560331 | NCBI WGS metagenome assembly JAABVA01 (sample SAMN12812661, study PRJNA571458) | rock metagenome | isolation source: Antarctica rocks | place: Antarctica: Victoria Land, Mt New Zealand sud | collected 2016-01-07
TCTTTACTCTTCTTTATGTATATATAATAGTACACTTTCTTCAGATCTAAACTCATAAATTATTTAACTTTTTTTAATTTGTCTTGCAATTCTTTTATTAATAATAAAGAATAACTATTTCAATATATTATCTTATTCAGTTATCTATAGTCAACACAAAGTCATTTAATGTCATTTTTCTTTAATACAAAAAGTATCAGATAATCAGTCAATGACTTTAATAATTTAATGAATTTTCTCTTTAAATTCTCAGCAAAATAGTCTCAAATTATTTTTAGCTAATCTTTACTCATTAAATATAAAGACATTCATCAAAAATTCTTGTTATCTATAAATGATATTTTATAATTTTAAGACTTATACTCTAATAAGCTTTTTTCTAATTGTTTAAAGATCTCATATATATTCTTTATTATATACAGTTCTTTATTAATTCAGTTAATTTGAAAGTTCTTTTTATGTAATTAAAGTATCTTTAATATAACATCATATTTAATTAACTTAAAAACATTCAGTGTTAACTTTTATAAATTATTCAGTATTATAACTTTAATATGAACTTCTTTATAATTTTAATTTAAATTCTCTGTTAATCATATATATTTACATAAACTTTAACACTCTTTATAATGTTAATTCTAATCATTTAATCACTCACTACAATATAAAGTTATCAATCATTTCTAAATCTATCATTACTCAAAGCTGTCTCTTCAGTGATATCTTAACATTAATTTATATTTTATAATCATTGTTATTGTCAATTCATTAAGACATTAAAAGCTTCTTATTTTTTAGTTTTAATGAAAAAGCTTAAGATTTTTTAACTTCTTAAAGCTCTTTACTTCTATTAAAGCTTGCAGAGCTCAACTTTTGCTTTAAAGTTTATTAAATTTTCTTTAAAATTCTTTAAACTTTATTAATTTTATATTTTCTTATTACTTTTAAAGATCATTGACTATCTTTTATAAGTAATACTGTTCTTATTTTAATTATTATTACTAATTTTTAAATGTCTATTATTGTATCTTAACATATATATTCTCAAAGTACTCATACTAATTCTTAAATTTCATATTAACTTCTCAGTTATTGACATTCTCTGAGTTCACATTCAAATTTAAATACATTTAGATGAAATTCTTTAAATCTTTAACTTCTACAATGTTTTTTTTCTGAGTTTTGCAAATATCAATTTTTTTAATTTCATTCATGTCATTTCTGACAACTTTCTCTAAAATAGCTAATCTCTTTAATTTATTCATCATGATATAATTAGCATTATATCTCTTCTTAAATTTTTATAATCATCATTTAACTTCATCTTTACTGCTTATGTACACAAAGCAGTTATTATCATAGCAGACTGTTCAGCTCAGTTAATTATGCATTATTATTAAGTTTATTATTACAACTTTCTTTCTCTATTATTAAGATTTCTTACAATCTTTAATAAGATGTCTGAATTTATTACAATTATAATAATTGTAAATCTTTACTCATTAAGTATAAAACTTATAAAGCTTACTTATATATTGTTCTTGCTTTACTGATTTAATTTCTAACTTTTAATTATATTTCTTAATATTATTAAGATTCATCAAATCTTCTTATATTCTGATGATAAATCATTGTCTTTACATTCTTAAAGCTATATAAAATTCTATCTTCTTCATTCATCATTCTCATTGTTAACTATCAATGCTAATAAAGATATTTATCATTTCTTAAAGTTCTTTAAGACAATCTTATTGTATTATTTTATTTTTAATAAACTTATTTAATTCTTAATAATATTGCAATATTAAGACATCATCATCTTAATTTATTAAAATCATAATGCACTAAAACTTCACTAAGTACTTAACTGCTAACTTATTCATCTTTAATGTATAAAGTTATTGTTTCACTGCTCTTTTCTCATTAATTACTTTAAAAATCTTTTAAAGTTCTTTTTTAAACTTCTTAAAGTCATTAAAAATTGATTTTTTATCAACTTTATGTTTTCTTAATGACTTATTTAGAAATTCATACAGTTTAAAATTGACTTAATTGAACACTGCATTCTTAAAATAAATTACTGTATATAAATCTTTATTCATTTTAAAGTTAAACTTCTTCTAATTGAAATTTATGTATAAATTAAGCTTTATTAAGAAGCTTTATAACTTCTTACATTCTTTGCTGAATACATTTAACATCAGTATTTTCAGTATATTATTTATTTTTTGTAGATCTTTAAAACTTTAAAAATTAATTATATTGATAAAGACTGCTTTCTGTGTGCTGAAAAACATTACTTATATTGTAAAAATATTTAATATATTACATTCTGATTAAAGATTTCTCTGATATAGAGTTTAAAGATTAAAGCTTATGATATAAAAGAGTTTTTAAACATATTTAGAATTAACTGATAGATAGTAGATGTTAAATAATGATTGTCATTGAATATAATTGTTTTTATAAAGAAAATAATTCTATTATATAATAAGTTTACTCAACAGTGCATGTCTATGCAATCTGTTAAATTCATTAAGCTATACTCACTCTGCTCATCTTGCACACTGTTAAGTTCATCAAGCTCATTGTACTTATACTTAGATATATGCTTCTGTCTTAATAGCTTACATACTGATTGCATCAGTAGTTCTTTCTCAAACTATAATTATAACAAGTATCTTCACTGTTGCTTGCACTAAAGTGATATCAGAGTCTTATCAATTATTAAGTGTAGATTTTATTAAACTTCAATAATGATACATAAAAATTCTTGTTGAGTCTATTCACAATTAAATAATGAATACAAGATGTTTAAGTTATTCTTTTAAACAAAAAGAAAACTTTTCACAGCAGACAAGATATCTCTTGTTTATTGATAATACTTTTACTGTAAGCAATATTAACAGCAATGATTTCTTTTTAGACAATCTTTAAGCATTTAATGAGAAATGAGAAACTCTATATAGATAAAACATTAAGTTCTTAATCATTACATCTAAGAATATGTATCTTATTCTGAGACTCATCTTAGCTGTTATCTATTCTTAAATAATGACTAATCTAACAGACATATTATAAGATTCTGAACAATTCTTTGCAGATTATATTGCTGTAGTTGCACTAACACTATATGCAAGTGCTTAAAAAGATTACATTCAGAGCAATTTACAAATGCACTATGCTGTTATTTATATGTCTTTTTGTTTTAAGCAGTTGCTGAAATTCTATAGAAAGAAACTTAAAATGACAAGATGTGCTAGATATTGTGATATAAAACAAATAGTAATGTAAATCAGTCTGTAGAAAGTTGTTTTTATTTGTTTATGCTATGTAGAGTATATATAGAAAATGATGACTAAGATATAAATAGAGACACTTAATAAAAGATAAGTAAGTAATAATATTACATTCTTTTCTACTGTATAGTCACAACAGTTCACTGATGTGAGTGCAGAGATTTGCTTAACATTTTATAAAATTTCTGTCTACAGTTTATATTTACATTGTTTTACTTCACTTCACATTACTATTATCATTCAGTATAAATAACAACAACTTAAATTGAAAGAAGTCTACTTTTAATTGTACTCATAAAATTACTGACTATTTCTATTTTAAGAAAAGCTCACAAAACTCTTTTCTTAATATGTTGTTGTCTTAATTTCAGTTCAAAAACTAACAATACATAAAGCTAATTAAGCATTCTGCTTCTGATATTATCATTTTCTAGTTTATGAGAATCTTTTTCTTAAGTCTTTTACATAGATTATATAAGCTCATATTTCTTTTACAGATCATCATCAAATCACTGTTAATCATTATTAAAGTTAAGACTTTTTAATCTTTCTTTTAGCTTTATTACTTGTTCACTTCAACTTTAACTCATCATGTCATTATTGCAAGTTTTTATTAAGTCATTTTTAATCATTCAGTTTTTTCTTAATATCATATAATGTCAAAACTTTCACTCTCTTCTGATTACATCTCTCTTCTATCATAAGTGTTAAAGTCAAGTCATCAGCATTTCTTTAGCTTTCAATAATTTTCTGTAATGTATTCATCACATTACTTACTTCAGTCAAGATCAGTTTAAGAAAAGCAATGCTTTAATGTACTTTTAAAATATTCTGTAATGAGAATATAGATAAATTTATTTCATTTATAACATTTTTATATCTTATAAATTGTCTTTTAAGAAAGATTTTCTCTTTTTTTTACTAAAAACTTATGTAGCTCTTTCTTTTATCTGTGATCTCATTTGACTCAAGATATAATTGAGAATTCTTTATAAAAAGATAATAATGACTTTTTCTATTTAAGAATCTCATCAACTTCAGAACTTAATTACTGCACAGATAATTTAGTTCATTTTAGACTGCTTTGCAGCTCTAAACTAGCTTAAAATTTATTGACATTAAAGATATGTGCTTTTACAAATTAATTATTATGAATTAAATTTCATAGAACACACTCTATGAACATTTCTAATGCATAAGTTTTTAATGAATGAGTTTTCAATATCTTATAAAATTTAAATTATTTAACTTTAAACTTCTAAGACTCTTCATTTTATATAAACACTCAGTCTTCTTTCTTTGTAGTGCTTAACTGCACTGTTTCATCATGAATTGTTTTTAATTCAATAATCTTTTATAAAAGAATTTTATTAATAATTACTTAAATCATCTATATCTGTTTAATTTATTTTAACTGATCTTCAAAGTCAGTTTCTCTCAGTAATCAGAGATTGTTTAAGTCATCTAATAGTTATAAATTTACTTTATATAATAGACAGAATGAGCTCTATTTAGTTATACTATGAGCTCAAATTTAAGCTGCAAAAAGTATTTGTGATAAGTATTTGTTTTATAATTAAGTTGATTTACTCATAAGATATTTTGTAAGCATAAAGCTCAACATTTTATTTAGATTTTCTATCTTTTCATTTATGCAGAGATAATAGAAAGTCATTGTTTTATATTGAGTTCTGAGCTTTTTCAAATAGTAAATTACAACATAACTGAAAAAGTTTGTACTGTTATTGAATAGTAACTCTCTCAGTGAATTATAATTTATAAAGATTTTGTTATACAGAAAATCTGCAATTATTATTTTCATTGCATTCAGAACAGCTTTAGTCACAGATCAATCTGTAATATAGTTAATTGCTGTTATAATTCAGCAGTTTTCTCAGAGTGTTTAAGATAATATATTTATTATATTAATTTCTTATCTTTTAAATAGCAGTAAGTTCTTATAAGTTAAATATGAATGTTCTTTGATCTCTTGATGTTTTCAGAGTCATTGAGTAACTTAACAGTTAAGACAGTGTTTTATAAATAATTTAATATTTTGTAATAGTTCATGTCATTAAGCTTAAAGTTAAATGACTTTTAGCAGTCTTAACACTTCTAGATGTTCATATTTAATGTATATATGTTTCAAAAAGTCTACATAGTACTGAAACTATAAAAATGACACTTTGCTGTTGTCTTATTTCTAAATCAAATATAGATTGTTTAATTTCAAATTGTAATGCAGTCAAAATTGATTCATCACATTATTTTTGTATACATACTTGCAAAGCAGTGACTTTTCAGATTCTGTATCATCTTTCAGATACAATATCATTGCTTTTTCTTATTTCACATTGTCTAGTTCTCACAGAGCATTTAAAAACACTTTATTTACTGAATTTTTCTTTATAAAATCAGATTAACAACTAATTAAATTAAATATGACAGTCTGAGCTTCAGATTGATATTAAATGTTGAGATTATACTGCTGAAATTCATCAATTCATTGAGCTAGTCATTTAAATGAGTGCAGTGTATTCTTTAAATATTGTAGATCTTCATAATTCATAATGATAGTTATAGTATAATCATTTTCAATATAGTACTGTCAAGTTCAAAGTGCATGCTTAATGATCAATAACTTCTTTTTATAAACAGAATAATTGAACTCTGCATCTTGTAACTTTTAATTATTATAAATAACTGAATAAAGTTTCTCATCTATTTCATTCTGCATTAAAGCACAGTCAATTGCTCATTTAAAAGTGTCTGTTTTGATAGTAAATGATTTGCATACAATTACTTAAATAAGTATTAATTTAAATGTAAGTGCATTCTTAAGCTGTTGAAAGACACTGTTACATAATATATTTCAGACAATGAATCAATTCTTCTTTATATACAACTCAACATCATTCTTCTTAAATAAATTCAATAGCAGTACTGCAATCTATGCAAATTCTTACACAAACTGTCAGTAATACAAAGTCAGTTTAAGAAACTGCTGTATATAATGTGCTGTCTTTGAGACAGATCAATTCTTAATGACTAATATCTTAATAGAGATTGATCATAGTGTATTTTATTTCATAATATATTTACAAAACTTAAGAGTTTTTATCTCAACAATGCATTTATTAAACTTAACATATAGCTTATATTTCTTTAAGATACTGAGAATGATTCATAAGTGTTTTTGATGATTTAAAACTGAGTCAGAAAAGATCAATATATTGTTGAGATATATTAAATAGAATTTATTGAGTAAGTTTCATAATATAAAGTTTATCATTGACTGAAATGTTGTCAGAACATTGCATAGTTTAAAGAACATAGTTGTGAATTTATATTTGTTGTAATGAGTGTTGAAGACAGTCTTTTTTGTATCATTTTCAGTTATATAAACTTGATAATAGCTCAAAGTAAGATTAAGCTTGATTAAATATCAGATTTTGCTGATTAGATCTAGACAATTTTGAATTTAAGAAAGTAAATATTCATTTTTAAGCTGAGTACACAGATTGCCTATAGGTTGTGTGAGTTTGAGTTGAGTTTGAGTGTTAAGTTAAGTAGAGTAAACTTTTTTTGACTTAAGTTAAGTATAAATTAACTTAACTTAACTCTGTGTAAGTTATAAATTGTTTGCAGATTAAGTAAGCAAGAATTAGTCTGACTAAGCAAGTATAAGTTAATATAAATATGTAAAAGTTTTTGTCAGTTAGTTTAATAGTGTGAATGTTAAAATTATGCATTAGAAATGAAGATTTTATCTTAAATCATAACATGTATTATTCTTTAAAAGTGCATAATGATGTTGTCATTAACTATGCTATAACTCTATGCTATAAAGTCTAATCAGCACTTAAAATAATCATCATCATTTATTGATGAGAATTTATCTTCATTTACTGTTCAAAGATCTATATCTTTTAACATTAAAAGACTTAAAACACAAACAATCATTATTTAACATTACTTTATTAACAAAATGATGTTAAACATCACTCTATCAACAAAATAATATTAAACATTGCTTTATCAACAAAGATTGAGAGCTTCTGACTGTGTGGTTTTACTGAAAATTGAGAACTCTTAACTATGTAATTTTACTTAAGATTAAGAGTTCTCAATTATGTAATTTTACTGAAGATTGAAGATTCTTAACTGTGTAATTTCACTGAAGATTGAGAATTTCTGACTGTGTAATTTCACTGAAAATTAAGAACTCTTAACTATGTAATTTTATTAAAGATTGAAGACTCTCAATTATGTGATTTTGCTGAAGATTAAAGACTCTTAACTGTGTGATTTCACTGAAGATTAAAGATTCTCAATTATGTAATTTCATCAGAGATTGAAGACTCTTAACTGTATGATTTTGTTAAAAGGTGGCACCACACTAATAGCACAGCTATCATGAGTTATATATCTAACACTCCTTCTAACCCGCGATCGGCCCGCAACTGACCCGCAGGTGTAAAGGGTGCGCGCAGACAGCGGTTCAAACTTGTGACCTTTTGGACTTACTTCCTCACCATGGACTTGAACCACCGGCAGAGGTGGCCTAGGCGCCACTTTACGCAAGTTATCACGCACTAACCCGGGCTCATAACCTGTTAAAAGGTGGCACCACTTTAATAGCACAGCTATTGTGAGTTATATATCTAACAGATTTCATTAAAGATTAAAGGTTTTTGACTGTGTGATTGAGTAATGTGATGAATGATGAAATAATGAAGCATGAAGAAGAAGTAATGTAAATAAAGACAATATAATTAAAGTTAATTTAATATTCACTATTAAGAGTTAACATTATTTACTGTTAAATTATTCTCATGCAAATTTACTTATTACTTATCTTTCTTCATTCTCTTCTTTCTTCTCACTCTTCAAATGCAAGTGTTTTTTTTAACACACAATGTATTTCTCTTGAAAGCAGAGAAGTTGACATTGTGTTTTGAATAGATTGTAGTTTTATAAATTTTTTATATTTATTGATATAATTATTAAGCAAATCTCTTCTAACTCTCTTTTCAGAATAAGCTGAGAAAATTGATAATGTAATTGATTGTAAAGATGCTGTAATATTGACTGATTCATTCAGATTGTAACATTTTAGTCTTTTAACAAAAAATTCTAATATGCATGCATCAGTTAGCTGTCTTCATAGATATTGAGTCTTATATCTTTGTTTAGATCATTAGAGTTATCATTTAAAGTATTGTGAGAATTGCATTTTAAAATGTTATAAATGATTTAATTCAAAGTATCAGTTAAGCTGTTATCTGAAATGTTAAAAGAGTTGTGATTCAAGATAAATACATAAGATAAATGCTTCATATCTATATTAACTTCATTTAAAAACAAGTTTTCTGCAGTGTTCTTTCTTTCAGTTATAGGCTGAGTGTAAAGTCAAGTCAAATTAGAAAAAAGTGAACTAGAGTTCAGGTCAAGTCAAGTCAAGTTTGTGTATAGATTAACTTTACTCATATCTGCATAGATTAAATCTAAGAACTTTAAGCTAGTCATTATGAGTAAGATTAGAGCTAAAGCTCAAAAATGTGAAAGCTTATTGATATATTAGTTATAATAAATTACACCTTAACTAGTCATATAGAGATAAATTACATGGTCGCAAGATATATTACTGAATAAGTTATGAAAATCATGACTTTTTGCAAAGGTGTGTGTTAGAAACACACATTAGTAAGCATGTGTATGTGCTTACTAAGACTATATATAACTTATAAAAAACTCATGACTCTATGCAGATCAAGTTAGATTAATCTGCACTTAACTTAACTGAATAAAAGTTAATTTAACTTAACTCAATACTTAAACTCAACTCTAATCTATGTAATCTATAGGCAACTTGCACACTCAGTCTATTCAGTTATAAGATAATTCAGTTTTTAATGTTAAAGTAAATTGAACTTAATCATTATAATGATCTTAATGATGACTTTATTTAGTTAATCTCTTCAATAAATAATGACATCTTAAGCAAGATTGAACAGTCATTCAATCTCAACATTAGCAATAAATATAGTAAGAACATTCTTAATCATTGTAATTAATGCTGAAAAGATCATGATCTGTAACTTTTAATATTTTAAAATGTTAAGATTATTCTCATTAACTGAGTACAGTGAAGAATTTAAGTATTGATTAACTTTCAAATTAATAGTTATAATGTCATTAAGTTGAGTCTTAAATTGCTGTGCTTTTGTAATGAGATTTATGAATGATTTAATGATAGATAATATTAAATTTTAAATATGATTATATGACAAAGCATTCTTATATAAACAATAATAATCTTTATAATAAGTTTAAAACTCAATTTAATACTATGCATAATATGTCTAATCTCATCTAGCTGACTGTACACCTCAGCAATTAATGATACACATTAAAAATATATGTTAAAAAGATCAGTAAAAAATGTATTTAATATAGTGAAAGTTTCTGTGTAGAATTAAGAATGATAACAATGTTATATAATAAGTTATTCTCATTTTCTATCTACACATAATACTTCTTTATCTTAATTAATGCTTTCTCAATAGCTGTCTTTAGCTTCACTATTTACTTTAAAATTAAGTTTAATTTCTTTATGTTATTCTGATTCTTTAGATGATCAAAAAGATTGATGTACATAAAAAATATCTTATATATAATTAAATTATACATTTAATTCATTGACTCTGTGTACTTCTTAAAGAATTAAAGAAGTATTATTATATATATGATTTGCTGTCACTTCTGCTCAGATATACATAGAGTCTTAAGCTTCTTACTTAATTTTGTAATTTTATTATATTCTTGACTGATTCAGACACATATATCATTGCAAAGTTGATAGACTCTTTATATTATATTATAAATAAAGTTTCATTGTGTTCTAACATTCTGTATAAGTGTCAGAACAGAATATAAATAAATGAGATACTAAATTCTTTTAAATATTTTATATTGCTATAAAGAGAAATTTACAGCAATAGCAAGCTGTCAAATCTAGATATTTAAGAATGTATTAGTCATATCTGTTAAAACTATCTGTTAGAAACAAGATAGTAATATATTTTGAATAGAGTGTTAAATAGAATGATTTTCTTAATGATTTATATCAAATTATTCTTATTAAATGATAAAGTAATTGACTTATTAACTGCTGATGTCTTTAATGAGTCAAGTAGATTCTTGACAGCTAGCTAAATAATATATATAAAGTAAAAAATGACATTGACTGCAGTTTATTATATTATATCTTTTCTTTTTAAAAGCTTACTTAAAGCTCTCTACATAAATTCATTATTGCTGCAGTTATTCATAATCACTGCAAGAAGATACTTCTTCAATTTATATTCTTAAAGAATTGCAAAGATCTCTGTAGTCATTAATTGATCAGTATGTTGACTGTAAAGTAATTAAAAAATAAAAAGAATTTTCTGATAATTTTAGTTCTTATTAATAAAGTAAGCAGTAACATTTATAAAGATTAGATGACTGAGATTGATTTAGTTATTAAGTGCAATTAAGATTTTAATAGTTCACTTAAGCTTAGTGAAAAGTGTTTCTTAAATATTTTAATGTTATATCTTTACTAAATTGTCAAATCAGTATCTATTAGACATCAACATATCTAACTACAGCATTTAAATGAGTTTTTGAAATTCAAAGTTCTTAAATGCTTAAAAAGAAAGATTTAAAGAAAGAAAGCTATTTAAAAGTTATTTAGTAAAGTTTTTAACATTAAAATGCTTATTTGTTGATTTCTTGTTAAGTTTTGTTTGCTGTGCTATGTCAGAGATATGCATTAGAAATATATGTTAAAAAAATTAGAAATTCATATTTTTGAAAGTGAATTAAATATTTATGCTTAAGTAGATATTTATAATGATAACTAAACAGTTCTTAATTGATCTATAATTTTAAAGAGAATTTATATCACTGTTAGTTGATGTTAAATGAGTTATATTTTCATCACAATGACAACAGATTAAGTAAGATACATTAATATATTAATGTGCTGTCTTTAAATACTTTTATTATTCATTGCTGACATGAAAATAATTATCTCATTACATAGTACAGTGTTTTCAATTAGATTTGTCAATACTAAATTAACTGTCATCAATGTTTTTTTATTTATAATTAATTAAAATTCATCACTCTTTAAATTTACTCTGCAGCTTATTCTTTCTGACTGAGTCATCATGTTCTGAGTATTAAATTAAATGTCTTTAAAAGTCAATGAATTTTAAGTTTAAAGAAGATTTCAGAAATGATTTAATTGAAGTATTTAAAGATTCTGTTTAAGAATTGATGACATTATCATAAAGTATAGATGATGTTAATTAACTAAAAATCATATAAATAATTAAGCTATAGAAATACAAAGCTTTGAGAATTACTCTGTAAAGTGTATGTAATGTATTTATAGAATTGTGATACATTCAAAGACATAAACATACTTCATAGTTAGAAGTTAAGAATTAAATACAATTACTATTTAATGTTTTTAATGTATTTTTCTAACATATAATGACTGCAGAGAGCTCTGTCTTCATTTTAAATATTTATTAATTGAAAAGAACTCTTAATTTAACTACTGAGTGAGTTACTCTTAGTTAAATTAAGAAAAATAATATAATTTAATTGTTACAGTAATTACTTCATCTATCTTATGTATTTGCTGCTCTTCTTCAAGAAGAAATCAGAAGATAAGACAGAAGTTATATTAATGATTTTGCTACAAATATATTTAAAAGCTATACTGTATAATTTATGAATATTATAGATTATCTTTACTTTTACAATATTGTGACACATTCAAACACATTTAACACATAACACTCATCATTGTAATTAAAGAAATAAAGTTAAGAATTAATATTTTTAACAGACTTTTCTAATATATAA
>JAABVA010004934.1_pt1 | contig 12219 bp, 13 predicted proteins | sample 5560331 | NCBI WGS metagenome assembly JAABVA01 (sample SAMN12812661, study PRJNA571458) | rock metagenome | isolation source: Antarctica rocks | place: Antarctica: Victoria Land, Mt New Zealand sud | collected 2016-01-07
ATTGGAACGGCGCGTTGCTCGACTCGCTAGAGGCGGTGTGCGGGTTTACCGCGTCCATGACCTGGAAGGGTCTCCATCCCGTGGTCGACCTGGTGACCACCACCTACGCCACCGGCGTCAAGCTCACCACAGAGGCCATGGCCGTCGTGGAAGCGCAGGTCACGCGGCTGCCCGCGCTGGATAAGTGGTTCGTCGATATTCCCTATGTCCCCGGAGATCTGCGGGATGCGTAACTATTTCCGCGTCCCTTAATCTCTTCCTTGATCGTGTACGTCTCACGAACCGGGACTAGAAGCATGATTCCGTCGCTGCGCGCTTGTACATTTTCCCGCACGATCGCATCGCGCAGCCATGCGGCCATGCGCTCAGACCCACACCGCACCGCTATCCAGCCCGGCGCCGTCGCGGCGGCGTTCAACCCGCTTACCGCGTCTATCCCCCGGATCATCTCGTCCACGGCACGGCAGTATCCCACACTGGTTATTTGTGCCCAACCCCTCGAAAAGGTCAAAGTTCCTGCACGGAGCGGATCGTCCCCCTGATCCCGCAGATCCTCAGTGCAACAAGCCGCCGCAGCTGCCTGGTAACCGCACGTTGATTCTGGCAACGGTATGTGCGTGGTCAAAGGGGGACGCAGGGCCAGCGTAACGCTGGTGGTGAGGCCGTGTGCAGAAAGTAGACTTCCCGCACGCCACCCCCCGTGGCGCTGGACTCGCCGCAGGGGACAAGGTGGGACAGCAGAGCCCCCTATGCGAACTTTTACCTTTTCGGGGCGTTGGGCAAAAATAGCCTTCGACGCGATGACCTCGGACCGGCCCTACCGGCGCGGCATGCCCGTGCAGAAGGCGGCGGGCATCTTGCGCGAGGGGCGGGGACGGCAGTGGGACGCGCGGGTGGTGGACGCCTTCCTGCGCGGCATCGCCGACCAGGTAGAGCGACCGGAGCCTCACCTCGTTACCGCCGTGATCGTGAGCGAGGGATTTACCCTGCCCGAGGGTGGTGAGGTTGCGTGCTGATAGGGACGGACGTGTCGGAACCTCGCACACGATTCATAGACAGGTCACGTCGTATCTCCGACTCTCTTGGGGTGGAACTGCTCGTCACGCGCTGTAACTGCCCCTCGCCCCGACGCGCTCCCGCTGTGACAGCACTCGAAGGTTCACGGAAACGGCACGGTATGCTGCGCATTAGGACAACGCTCGTCACTGATCACCCCTGGTACCAGGGGACAGGGGACGACGCGCCCCGTCAGCCGACCGTCGCCGTTTCCTCCGGCTCGTAGGACGCGATCGTCACGGTGTGCAGCCCGCCCCGTACCTTGTAGTCGAGCGTGACCGCCATCCGGTGCGGCTGGCAGGCCGCGACGAGGTCGCGTAGGATGCGGTCCGTGGCGTGCTCCTGCACGATACCCACGTCGCGGTAGGAGAGCAGGTAATACTTCAGGGATTTGAGCTCCAAACACGCGCGGTCGGGCGTGTAGCGTACCACCAGTGTCCCGTAGTCGGGCAGGCCCGTCCAGGGGCAGACCGCCGTGAACTCGTCCGTGTCGATGGTCACCTCCTGCCGCGCCCCGTCCGCAGGGTATGGGAACGTGAGCAGGCAGCCCGCGTCGACGGCTTCAACGCCCGTGATGGGCAGCTCTCGGTCGAGAGCCCGATAATGATCCCCTAACCGTGTCTCATCGATCGTGTCCATTGTCCCTCTCGCATCGATTGTCGTGGTCCGGCGAGCGGTGCTGCTCGCCGGTATGGCGGTGGTCATCGCGGCGCGTCTGTGTCTATTGTCCCATGTCACACGCGGAATCGTATCGTCACTCTCTGGCAGCGTGCCCTATCATGTCGAACCGCCCCTGCCGGTCTGAGCGATCATGCCGGGCGACCAGGCGACACGGATGGCGCGACATGGGCGCGGACGCCGTACACGAGCGGGATGGAGACGAGGGTCATGGCGATCTTGGCCAGGTATTGGCCCTCGATGATGCGCAGGCGCGCTTCGGGCGGCAAGGCAGCGAACGCGATGCTGGCGAACACGACCGTGTCAACGAGAAGGCTGACCGCGTTGGAAAAGAGGACGTATTGCCAGATGGGCCGCCGCAGCGCGATGCGCTGCGCGAGGAGATCGGTCGCGCTGGAGCAGGCCAGCGCGAGCAGGCCGGCCACGGCGATACGTCCGACACCGCCACCCCACACGGCCGCGTAGAGCATGGAGGCCGCGAAACCGAGCACCACGGCGGAGAGCGTCGGCCACAACCCGTACTGGCGGCGGATGTCATCGTAGGTCGTGAACCCGAGCGCGAACAGAAACGTCCCACCCGGAATGAGGAACGGCCCCACCGTGAGCAGGAGATGGGCGGCTAGCCAGTTCGCTGAGACGTCGAGCAACACGGCCAGCGCGATGGCCGTCGACAACATGATGCGGTGCGTTGTCATGTCGCCTCCCCGCCCGTGGCTCCCGTCGGCCGTGGGGTTTGATACGGGGCGGGGTCGGCGAGGTCGTTCGCGGCGAACCCTTTGAGTCGCAGCAGGCAGGCGTCGCAGTGCCCGCAGGCCTCGTCCCGTGGCGAGGGGTCGTAGCAGGTGCGTGTCAGCCCGTAGTCGACGCCGAGGTCTAGGCCCCTGCGGATGATCTGCGCCTTCGTCAGGGCGATAAGCGGCGTGCGGATCGTCAGGCGTTGTCGCCCCTCCACGCCGGCCTTCGTCGCAAGGTCGGCCATGCGCTGATACGCCGCGATGAAGGCCGGCCGGCAGTCCGGGTAGCCACTGCTGTCGAGCGCGTTGACGCCGATGAAGATGTCCTGGGCGCCGAGCGTTTCCGCCCACGCGAGCGCGAACGAGAGGAAAATGGTGTTGCGCGCCGGCACATACGTCACCGGAATGTCCCGATCCACCGTCGCGAGATCGCGGTCCTTGGGCACGGCGATGTCGGCGGTGAGCGCGGAGCCACCGTACGAGGCGCAGGTCAATCGCGGCGAGGGCATGGTGCTCCACGCCGAGGGCGGCGGCGACGCGACGGGCCGCCTCGATCTCCCCCTCGTGGCGCTGTCCATAGCGGAAGGTGAGCGCATAGATCGCGAAGCCCTCATCCTTGGCGATGGCGAGCGTCGTCGCGGAGTCGAGTCCCCCGCTCAACAAGAGAACCGCTTTGGGGATGCCGTCACGGGATGACATCGTCGTGACCCTCACTCCTTGAATCTTTCGGATGTGTTCCCGCAGAGGTGGGGCCTCGGGTGAGGCCCCACCTCCGGGGGAACACATCCGCATCGTTTGATGCGGATCGTCAGTAGCCGGCGCGCCACGCGAGTCCGCGTCGGTCGTCCGTCACATCATACGGACGTCTATCCCCACGTCACCATCCCAAAGAGTCTACAACGTGATCTCAGCGAGTGTACAACGTGGGAGCCGCGGGCCGATCGATCATCGTCCTTTGTCCCATCGACATCCCACGATCGGGAGAAGCGCACGGTCCCCGACACAGACGCGCTCGTCCGAGCCAGGATAATAAGAGACACGCTACGCCCACTGTGGTGGCGTCACGTCCCGCGCGCCCCAGGATTGTCCGGCGCGGCTTCCCACAGGTCCAGGAACTCCCGCGCGCCGGTCGAGTTGTGCAGGGAGGCGAACTGCGCGACCTGTCGCCCCACCGCCATCAGGCGCTGCCGCACACGCTCATCGGTCAGGCACCCCTCGACGTCAACATAGCGGCGTATCTCAGCGATAGCCGCCTGCTCGGGCACGACCCAGGCGTGGAGGGCGCGCCCGACCGTGCGCAGCCCGTCGATGGCGTGCAGCGCGCCCATCTGGCCCCCCGAGACGCCGACCAGGCCGACCATCTTGCCCGCGAACTCATCGAAGCCGAGCCAGTCCAGGGCCGTTTTGAGGGCGCCGGAGTAGCCGCCGTGGTACTCCGGCGTACCGAGGATGATCCCCTGGACGGCGCGCAGGTCGTGCCGCAGCCGCAGTACCCCGGCGGGTGCGTCCGCGTCGGCGTGGACGCCATCGCAGAGCGGTAAGTCGTATGATCCCAGGTCAAGCATGACGGTCCGCACGCCCGACTCGGCAGCCCCCTCGAGCGCGGCTCGTACGACCAGGTGCGTGCTCCCACCAGGGCGAATGCTGCCCGGCAGCCCGGCGATCGTGATCGCCGAGCGCGCGTCCTCGACGTCGGCCTGCGCGTGCGCGATAGGCATCGTTATCTTCTCCTCTTTTACGTTATCCCTGTCATACGCGCACACCTTGGTTCATCTAGTAGCGGTGCGCGGTGAAAAAGTCTAGTTCCAGAGTCATCGCGCGGCGGTAAGCGACGCGCGCGGCTTCACCATCCGTCACGTATCGGTCCAACAAGCTTTCCAGGTGCGCGGCGAGCGCCTCAAAGGCGGGATGCGCATAGGTCTCAATCCACGCGCGATACGGCGCTGCTACGTCCTCCCCGCGTGCGGCTAAGGCTTGCCCCAGGTACGCGTAGAGGCGCATGCAGGGAGTCAGCGCGGCGCACGTCTCACCGACCGTGCGCAACGCCGCTGTCGCCAGCAGGAAGTCAGTGTAGGTCAGCGTGGCTCGGTGCGGCATTACCTTCTCCCACTGCACGCCCCAACGCGCGGCGTAGGCGTCGTGTACCTCCAATTCATCCAGCGCGCCGGAGAGTAAGGTGAAGAACCCGCGCACGCCCTGGCGGTCGGGACTGTGCGCCAGGGCGAGGGCGTACGCACGGACGAAGGCATCCAGAAAGTAGGCGTCCTGCGCGATGTAGCGCTGGAAGGCGGGAAGCGGCAGCGTCCCATCCCCCAACCCCTGGACGAAGGGATGCGCCAGCGCTTCCGCGGCCAGGTCGGCGTTGTCCGCCCACAGTGTCGCCGCCAGGCTCATCGGTCGCTCTCGGCCCAGGACATCGCCCAGAAAGCCTGCTCTAGCCGGACGACCTCGCGGAAGGCGCGCTCGGCCACGCCCTCCGTGTCGCCGGCCACCAGAGCCCTGTCCGCGGCCGCCTCGAGACCGACGACGTACGCCGCGAACGCTGGTGTCGTCCAGTGGTCGACAAACTCCCGGTACGCCTGCTGGCCGGGGGCGGCGCCGCGCCAAGCCTCAAGATACGTCCGCTCCAGCGCCCAGAGTGCGACGAGGGCCGCCCCGTAGGGCTCACGATCCAGGCCTTCCAGGGCAGCATTGTACGCCACGGTCGTCGGATGGCGCGGCGCCCTGAGCGCCACGCCACACAGCTCCGCTTGCCCTTCGAACCACCCAAGTTCGGCTTCGACGGCGACCAGCCCGCCGGCCAAGACGCCTTGGTCCGCACGCGGGGCGCGCGCCAACAGGCGCGCCTGGGCGACGAGCACGTCCTCCACAAACAGGTAGTCCTGCGCCAGCCACGCGGCGAACGCGTCGGCAGGCAGCGCGCCGTCACGCACCGCGTCCAAGAACGGATGGTGGGTTGCCGCGTGCCACGCCTCAAGGTGACGTTCGATCAGATGGGCCGCTCTCACGTCACGCTCCCCCCGTGGTCGTTTCCCGGATCGCCCGCAGCACGGTGACCATCTCGATGGCGCTGACGGCGTACTCGTAGCCTTTGTTGCCCGCTTTGGTCCCGGCGCGCTCCAGCGCCTGCGCGATGCTCTCCGTCGTCAGAACGCCGAAGATGACCGGAACTCCCGTATCCGCGCTCACAGCGGCGATGCCGGCGACAGCTTGACCGGCCACGTGGTCATCGTGCGTCGTGGCGCCACGGATGACCGCGCCCAGGCACAGGACCGCGTCGTAGCGACGGCTCTGCGCGAGCGCGCGCGCCACGAGCGGAATCTCAAACGCGCCCGGAACCCAGGCCACGTCCACGTCGTCCGCGGCCACGCCGTGCCGGCGCAACCCATCGCGCGCGCCCTCCAAGAGGCTCCGTGTGATCAGGTCGTTGAAGCGCGCCACCACGACGCCGACGCGCAGACCCGTGCCGATGAGGGTCCCCTCGAAGGTATGTCCCATCTGGCCCCTCCTTCTCTCTCTCTATCCAGCCAGGTTATCCGGCGGCGGCAGGTGGCCCATGCGGCGCGCCTTCGTTTCTAAGTAACGCACGTTCTCTGGCGAGACCCCGACCAGCAGCGGTTCCCGGGTGACGACGCGGACGCCATGCGCCTCCAGGCCCGCGACCTTCGCTGGGTTGTTGGTCAGCAGGTGGACGGCCTCAATCCCCAGGTCGCGCAGGATAGCCGCCCCGACGCCGTAGTCGCGCGCGTCGGCGGGTAGGCCCAGGGCGAGGTTCGCGTCCAGCGTATCCAGGCCCTCGTCCTGGAGCGCGTAGGCGCGGATCTTGTTGGCCAGCCCGATGCCCCGCCCCTCCTGGCGCAGGTACACCACGACGCCGCCCGCGCCCGCGATCGCGTCCAGCGCCGCGTCGAGTTGCGGCCCACAATCGCAGCGCGTCGAGCCGAGCGCGTCCCCCGTGAGGCACTCCGAGTGTAGGCGCGCCAGTGGCGCCCGCCCCGTCTCTCCTGGCATTCCGGCGACGAGCGCCAGGTGGTCCGCGCCCGTGGCGAGTTCGCGATACACGACCGCCCGGAAGACGCCGTGGGTCGTGGGCAACGTCGTCTCAGCTATGCGGCGCACGGGGCTGTGGCCCTCCTCCAGGTAGGCGACGAGGTCGGCGATGTCCAGCAGCGGCAGGGCGTGCCGCGCGGCGAACGCCTCCAGCGCCTCTCCCCGCAGCGGCGCGCCGTCCTCCCCCAGGATCTCGCAAATGACCCCCGCCGGGGCCAGACCCGCCAGCCGCGCCAGGTCGACCGCCGCCTCGGTGTGCCCCCCCCGCGCGCGCACACCGCCCTCGTGCGCCCGCAGTGGGAGGAGATGCCCCGGCCGTTGCAAGTCGCCCGCCACGGTCGCCGGATCGGCCAGCGCCCGCGCCGTTGCCGCCCGCTCGGCGGTCGAGATGCCGGTCGTACTACCGATGACGTCGATCGGCGTCAGGAAGGCCGTGCCGGTCGGCGTCGTGTTGGTCGGAGAGACCGGGACAAGGTCGAGCGCCTCCGCCTGGTCCGCGGTGATAGGGGCGCAGATCAGGCCACCGCCCAGGCGCGCCATGACGGCCAGCGCGCCGGGTGTGGCCCGTGCCGCGGCAAGCACGAGGTCGCCCTCGTTCTCACGCCCGGCGTCGTCACGCACCACCGCCATCCGTCCCGCCCGCAGCGCCCGCACCGCCGCCTCCACATGCGCGAAGCGATCGGTGGTGTCCGTGTCGGTGAGGCTCATGAGGCCCTCCCCGCGACGAGAGCGGTGGCGCCGGTGGCGCCGCCGAGGAGCTTCTCGACGTACTTGCCCAACACGTCCACCTCGACATTGACGCGCGTGCCCTCCCGCGCGGTCCCCAGATCGACGTGACGCCGCGTGTGGTCGATGAGTTGGATCGAGAACCGGTTGCCTTCGACCGCAGCGACGGTGAGGCTGACCCCGTTGAGGGCGATGTAGCCCTTGTAGACGATATAGCGCGCGAGCTCCGGCGGGGCCTCAAAAGTCGTCCAGAGGGCGTCATGCTCCTCGTGCGCGCCGACGACCGTCGCCACCCCGTCGACATGCCCTTGGACAAAATGCCCGCCAAAGCGGCCATCGACGGGCAGCGAGCGCTCCAGGTTGACCCCGTCGCCCACCTGGAGATCGCCCAGCGCCGTGCGGCGCAACGTTTCGGGCGCGAGCCCCACGATAAACCCCTTGTCATCGAGCGCGGTGACCGTCAGGCACACCCCGCCAACCGTGATGCTGTCGCCGATCCCGGCGCCCGCCCGCGCGATCGCGGACGCGACCGACAGATCGATTCCGGCGCGCGCCGGCGCCGGCCCGATGGCGCGGACCACCCCCATCTCCTCGACAATGCCCGTAAACATACGATACCCTCCCCGCCCGACGCCGCCGGAGCCCGCTGGCGCGTCAGGCGCAACAAAAAAGCACCCCGGACTGGTCCAGGGTGCGCTGTGTGTGGGAGAAGCGGTATACAACGACAACACACGAGACCCATGACACGCCGAGCGCGCCACGATCCACGGCAGATGCCGTTGCCACCTTCTTCCATCCGGACTGTACCGTCGGCTCTGGCGTCGCACCAGATCTGCTGACATGCCCCACGCTCATGCGTCGAACACCGCTCGCGGGCTCACCCCTCGTCGAGGGACTTACCGCCGGTCGGGAATCTCACCCTGCCCTGAAGGCTCCATCTGTAGGATAGCAGGATCGGCTATGTCGCGCAATCCGACCGCTTTTATCGGATAATCGGATAATAGGTCAGCAACACATCGTCGCCGACCCGCTCGACGGCGTCGAGGCGCACACGGTGGGCGTCGGCGAGCAGGGACGACCCAGGCCCGCCGACCGGTCCGGGCGCGGTGACGCCGCCGATGACGAGAGGCGCGGCGAACACGAGATACTTGTCGACCAGGCCCGCCGCGACGACGGAGGCTACCACCTCCGCCCCACCTTCCACCAGGAGCGAGGTGACGTCGCGCGCGCCGAACGCGGTGAGGAGGGCCGTGAGATCGACCCCTCCATGGGCGCCCGGCGGCAGCACGACGACCTCGAGCCCCGCCGTGGTCAGGGCCGTGCGCCAGCCGGGCGAGGACGCGGCGGTGGTCGCCACGAGAGTCCGACCCGGCAACGCGCCGGCGACGATGCGGGCGGTGGTAGGGAGTCGACCACGCCCGTCGAGCACGACCCGCAGCGGATGGCGCCCGTCGTGTCCGTCCAGGCGCGTCGTCAGGGCAGGATCGTCGGCCAGGGCGGTCCCGCTGCCAATTAGGATCGCGTCGGTCACGTCGCGCCAGGCATGGACGCGCTGGCGCGCCACCTCGCCGGTAATCCAGCGGCTCGCGCCGGCGCGCGTGGCGATCTTTCCGTCCAGGCTCATGGCCCACTTCACCGTGACGAAGGGCCGCCGGACGGTTGCCCAGTGCATGAAGGCCTCGTTGACCCGGCGCGCCTCCTCGGCCCAGGCTCCGTCGCCGGGGACGACGGTGACGCCGGCCGCGCGCAAGACACGCGCCCCACCGCCCGCGACCGGATGCGGGTCACCACTGGCGTAGTGGACCGCGGCGACGCCCGCGGCGATGAGGGCGTCGGCGCAGGGCGGCGTGCGGCCGTGGTGGCTGCACGGCTCCAGGGTCACATAGAGGGTCGCGCCGCGTGCCCGGTCCCCGGCCACGCGCAGGGCCACGACCTCCGCGTGAGGGCCGCCGGCCGGCTGCGTCGCGCCCTCACCGACCACGACGCCGTCGCGCACGAGCACCGCGCCAACGGCCGGGTTGGGGCTGGTGCGACCCACCACCCCACGCGCCAGTTGGAGCGCCCGCGCCCGCCCGTTGTCGTCTCCTGTATCCATGCGTGTCGTCGTCACCTCTCACCGCTCTCCTCACCGCGCTGGCACCGCGTGACGTTATGGCTCTCGTTCCCTCATCCGGCATCGTTTCCTGGATAGGATACTGGCTGTAGGAGAGACGGGTGATGCGTCTGTCTAAGGACGGAGCCGGTCATCGACAGCGCGGTCTACTGAGCGCACCACCGTCAACCGATCCGCCCCATGGATGCGTCCGCCCTGGAGAATATGGGCCCGCAACCCACCCCGATTCCTCAAGGCCTGATGTAGTCCTGGTCGTGCCAGGCTATCGAGGTACCGACAGGGGGCGCAGCGCCGGACGCCGACGAGGCGTGCGCAGCCAAACTCGAACGTGACGCCGATAAGATCAGTGAGCCGCACGCCTCGCGTGACGATGTTGCGGCGCAACTGCCCCGCGTCAATAGCTAGATCGTCGGCGACCTCACCCTCGACCAGGGTCAGCTCCTGGTCGGGCCACCGTGGATCGCTCCAGTAGCCGAGACCCGTCGCGTAGCGGTCACCGTCGATGCCCACGCCAGGCATGGCGTCAACCCAGGCCTGTGCGCGCATCGGCGCCCCGCTAGAGGCGGCCGTGTACAGACCAATGACCCGGGCGTGGGCTGAACGCGCATCGTCACCATGATCGACCATGCGGGTGCGTCTCTCTCCCCGTGCTATCCGCCTCCACTGCCGCTCCGAGGCGCTCCCCCACTACACCGTAAAGCACGGGACGACACCCGACGATAGGCTGTTGCAACCCCCGCGAAAGGGGCGGCTTGGGGGGATGAAGGATGAACGGCAGCGCCCCCTTGATAGTATACGTGACGCGCCAGCCGCATAGTCCCTCCTTGGCGTGGCGACGTCCATCTGGTGGACACGATGGCGGCGCCCGCCCTCGCATGGCCCATCCAATTCACACGACGCATTCGAGGGTACGTGATGCGAGGGATCGTCATAGGCCACCGTGGTCGGGACGCATTGTGCGCGGCGACGTGCAAGATATCGGCGCCAAGCGTTGATGGGCCGGCATAACGTCCGGCGCTGACAGGGCCGTGACGGGCATCGGGCAGACGAACGGCAGCCCGCCCATAATGTAGAGGGATGCACGGTGGCGGTGTAGCTATGAAACCGAGGCAGATTCCCGTAGCCCCTGGACGGCTGCCGTCGCACATGGACGCAACGGCACGCTTGCTGGGCGCGCGTGTCTATGATGGGGGGCGTAATGGGTACGCAGCGCGCTCACCCGCGACCCACACGGACTGGGATGATGCTGATAGGCCCAGAATAAGCATAGCTGTCACCAGGGGCAAGGTAACCTTATAGACGGACACTCAAGGTGTTGATTAAAGTGCTGATTGTGCTGCTGGACGTAGCACTTGAGACCTTGCGACGGTCAGTAGCATAGTACAAAGCTATTCTCGACCGTCCCTTATCCTGAATAAGTACCGACACTGTCCATTCTCGGCACTTTGTCGACAACCTTGAGTCTCCTCTTGTAAACCTACTTTGCACTTCCTAACAGCTTCGCTTATTCTAGGCCTGATAGACAGGGCCGATGGGCGGGTGTGCCGATCTGTCCCCGTAGCCACGCCCGTCCAGCCGCGCGGGCAGCGTGCGGGGGATGGTGGCACTGGTGGTCCCGTTCTTGCCCACTCAGGGGCCAAGGAACAGACATGATGACGATAGGCGCTTCGAGGGAGGATGAGGGTGATGCGTGATGGTGGACTGGCCGTCTTACGCGGCGTGACGGGGGGGCTCTTGGCGGGGCACGGCGCCCAGAAGCTCTTCGGGGCGTTCGAGGGTCCGGGCCTGCAGGGGACTGCGGGGTTCATGGAAGCGCTCGGCCTGCGACCGGGGCGGGTCTGGGGGACGGCGGCGGCCCTCTCCGAGTTCGGCGGCGGGACGCTAACGGCCCTCGGCCTTTTGCACCCCTTGGGTCCTATCGGGACCATCTCGGCGATGACCATGGCGACAGCGAAGGCCCACTGGGGCAAGCCGATCTGGGTCACGGCGGGCGGCGCCGAACTTCCGGTCATCAATATCGGGGTGGCCGTGGCCGTGATGCTGACGGGGCCGGGCGCGTATTCCCTGGACAACGCGCTGGGCATTGAGCTGCCCAAGGGGGTCGTGGCGGCGGCGATGCTGGGGGCTGGGGCGATGATCGGCTACGGCATCCTGCAACAACCGGCCCCGCCCGAGCCGGCCAAAGAGGAGGCGCGCACCACCGTCCAGGGCGGCGAGGCGGCTGCGGATTCGGCCCTTCCCTAATGCAAGATTAAGAAACGCACTTTGCAGTGCCAGCCCACAACTACCTGCGATCGGTCCGTGGTTTGCCATGCGGCCACAGTCGCAGGCGTGTTCGCTGTAAACAGACCGCTTTAAGATGACACGAAGGAGTTGCGGGCGTCGTCGGCGTAAGCCGGCTGCACCCGGCCGCTCGCCCACCCCGTCAGGAGGGTGTAGGTAATGCATGTCCATGGACTACATCACGTGACGGCGGTGACCGGTCACGCGGCCGAGAATGTCACGTTCTATACCAACGTGCTGGGCTTGCGCTTGATTAAGAAGACCGTCAACCAGGATGACCTCTCGGCCTATCATCTCTTCTACGGCGACGAAATCGGGCATGCGGGCGCCGAACTCACGTTCTTCGATTGGCCCCAGGCCATCTCCCATCGGCCCGGCGTCGGCACGGTCGCGGCGACGGCGCTGCGCGTTCGGGGCGCGGCCTTTGACTGGTGGGCGGCCCGCTTCGACACAGCAGGCGTGCCGCATGAGGCGATCACGGAACGGGCGGGCCGCCGGACGCTGGCGTTCGTCGATCCGGAGGGGCAGCGTCTTCAGCTCATCGATGACGGCGCGGCGCCGGGTGGGACGCCCTGGGCG
>JAABVA010004936.1_pt1 | contig 12216 bp, 12 predicted proteins | sample 5560331 | NCBI WGS metagenome assembly JAABVA01 (sample SAMN12812661, study PRJNA571458) | rock metagenome | isolation source: Antarctica rocks | place: Antarctica: Victoria Land, Mt New Zealand sud | collected 2016-01-07
GAAGGAACCATGACGCACGCCTCTGACATTCGCGAACAAACGTTGCTCAGCTACGCCGGATCCAGCGCTGCCTCACGCCTGGCTAGCATCTCAGCACGACAGGATTTTTGGTGCGAAGTCCCTGGGCGTCGATCGCAGCCGAGCGGACGGTCAAGTCACGATCAAGCTGCGCCATGTCCACGCCGGCTCCGGCCACGGCGCCGCGCAGGGCGGCCTCATCCATCGTGCGCGGCAGCGCAAACAGGGCCTTCTGCACCGCGAGGTACTTGCCCTGGAACTGCGCCGCGAGCGCCACCCTCGCGGCCGATACGGAAACGCCGCCGAAGACCGGCCAATCCTTGAACAGGATGCGCACCCGCTTGTCCTTGGCGGCGAGCGCCTCCAGCCGGGGCTGCATGACCCGGCAATACGGACAGCGGTAGTCGAAGAACTCGACGACGGTGACGGTCCCCATAGGGTTTCCCGCCAGTGGCGTGTCCGGTTCGTCTTGGAGGCCCCGCAACAGTTTGGGAGACAGCGCCGCCGCGGCGGCTGGCGACACCACCCCAGGAGCCTCGGCCGCCATCCGCCAGGCGAGCCCAACCGCCAGGGCCGCCGCTGTCGCGACCCGGCGCCTCACGGCTTCGCCCCGTTCACGACGGGCGTGACCCAGCCCCATTTGGCAAAGATGCGGGCGCCTTCGTCGGACGACAGGAACGCGACGAATGCCGCAGCGGCGGGCCACACCTTTCCGCGCCGCGTCACCGCCACGCCGGCATCGCGATAGATGCGGTACTCCGGCTCGATCTGGACCTGATCGGCGATAGTGGGGTTGGCAACCTGCCAGATGTTCCAGATCAGCCATGCGTCGAACGCCGAGTCCGTCGTCCAGGCCTGCTTGGCGTCGGCACTTGTGGCAGCGAACCGGCCGATATTGGACCGCAGCGCCTGGACCGAACGTATGTCGCCCAGCCGCCCCGCGACATCTTCCCATAGCCCGCCCTGACCGGAGCCGGTGACGACCAGCACCTTGTGCCCAGGCTGCAGCAGGTCTTTCAGGCCGGTGATGCCGCGCGGGTTGCCTGGGCGCACCAGTATCGCCGAGGGGCGTAGATAAAGGGGCGTTGCGCTTTGCGCGTCGATCTGCCCGCCGAGTGCGGTGGCGAAGTCTGACATCATGCTTTCGGAGCCGCTGAAGATCACGTCGGCGTCGTTCTTGGCCTGCTCCAGCCACTGCCCGGTCGGCCCGGCCGTGACCTGGACATCGACGTAGTATGCCCGGCCAAACGTCTCGGCGGCCTCTTTCATGGCGGGCAAGGGACCGCCGGGGCCATAGACACGCAGCGGCGCGGCGGCTGACGCAGCCGCGGACACGTGGAGACCGAGGACGAGGCCCAGGACAATCCTTGAAGCAAGCATCATGTTCCCATCGAGCTGGTGTGGCGCTGAGAGCCGGGCAGCGCGCCGAGGTTGCGGTAAAGCATGTAGCCGGCCACGACGAACACGAGGGCGGCGAACACCTGGTTCAGCGCGGCCTTGCGTGGCGCGAGGTGGGCGCAGAGGCGCATGCCCAACAAGCCGCCCACGACGCCGCCGGCGATGTACTACCGCCGCGACCGGCCAATCGATCAGTCCGGAGACGGCGTAGTTGACCGCTGTGGTGAGGCCGAAGCTGCCGACGGCCAGCAAAGACGAGCCGACCGCGAACAACATCGGCATTCCGGTCGCGAACAGCAGGCCGGGCACGATCAGGAAGCCGCCGCCGAGGCTCGACCCGGCAGCCGCCCCGACGACCCCGACCACCGCGAACAGGATGGCGCTGCGCCAGCGCACGTGGCCCGCCCGCGCATGGCCGCCGAAATTGATGAACGAGTTGACCGAGACGGCCAGCGCACCCGTCCCGATCGCCACGTGCGGCTGCAGGCCCACGACATAGAGCAGCAGGGGCGTCGCCATGATCGACCCGCCCCCGCCAATCAAGCCCAGCGTGAAGCCGACCAGGGCACCGGAGAGGATTGCTGCCAAGGGTTGCAGGAGGTCCATCGGCCGGGCTCAGGCCGCACGCCCGCGACGGCGGTCCCAGGCGGTCATTCGGCCGCCAGCACGGTCGCGAACACGGCGGCGGGCCTTGCATGCGGGTTCCGGGCCGGCACGGCGGCCCGGTCCGGCGGCGCCCGATCCAGCAACGTCTGCGCGACCGTGATGCCGAACCCGGCGGCCAACGCCGCGACCAAGCGGCGCTCGTCCGCACCGGCCAGGCTGTAAACGACCGACTTCGAGGAGCGCCGGCCGGTGACCAGGCCAGCTTCCCGCATCTCGGCCAGTTGCTGGGACAGGGCAGGCTGCTTGATGCCGAGACCCGTTTCCAGCGCGCCCACGGCCTGCTCGCCCTCCAGCAGCCGCAGTGCGATGCGCAGGCGCCCAGGATTAGCCAGCACCCGAAGCAACGCGGCGGCAGCGTCGATATCGGCCGGGTCCGCCGCCATCAGCCGCGCTGCCTGGAGCGGGGCGTTGCGCCCTGGGGGAGCGGTGCGGTCCGGTAATACCAGTCGGTGCCGCTTTCATGGCGGTCGAACGCCGCCTCGGCAGTAAGCGGGGAGGGCAGGATGACGTCGTCGCCGGGCTGCCATCCCTCCGGGGTCGAGACGCCATGGGCGTCAGTGACCTGAAGCGCGGCCAGCAGGCGCAGCAGCTCCTCGACGTTACGGCCGGTGGTTATGGGATACCAGCTTATGGTGCGGATGATGCCGGCCGGGTCGATGACGAAGGCCGCCCGCACCATGGATGCGTCCGCCGCGTTCGGCGCGATCATGCCGTAGGCGCGGGCGATGGCCATCGAGGGGTCCTCGATGAGCGGGAATAGCACCTTGACCCCGAACTGCTCGTGGATGCTGCGCAGCCAGGCGACATGGGAGAACAGGCTGTCCACCGACAGGGCCAGCAGGTCGCAGCCGAGCGCCTCGAAGCGGTCGGCGGCGCGGGCGAACGCCACGAACTCGCTGGTGCAGACCGGCGTGAAGTCCGCCGGGTGCGAGAACAGCAGCAGCCAGCGGCCCCGGTACTCCGAGAGGGTCCGCTCCCCCAAGGTGGTTCGGGCGCGGAAATCCGGTGCTGGGTCGTGCAGCAGCGGTGGCCCGAGGCGAGAGGGCGGGCTCTCGATGGTCACAATGCGATCCTCAAAGCCATGGTCCCCATTCCGCCAGTCACATTTTCACGATTAAGATAGATATGTAATCATAAAATTGCAAATGATGCACGCGGCCCGGATTGGCGAATGAGCAGTTCGTGATCCCGGCACCCTCGACCGATGGAGAGCTGCATGGATGCCATCACGCCCGATCCGACCGCCGCCCTCTCACAGGGCATCAGCGGTTCGCCTCAGGCCTTCACTGTCCTGATCGTCGGCGGCGGCGCCGCAGGCATCACGGTGGCGGCTCAACTGCGCCGGCACCGCCGGGACCTGTCGGTCGCGATCATCGAGCCCTCCGGGACGCACGCCTACCAGCCCGGATGGACCCTGGTCGGCGCCGGGGTGTTCAGCCGCGCCCAGACCGAACGACGGGAGGCGGACCTCATGCCGGAGGGCGTGCAGTGGCTCCGGCAGGCAGCCACGGCGGTCATGCCGGAGCGGAACATGGTCCGGCTCGCAGACGGCAGCCTGGTTGGATACCGCACCTTGGTGGTCTGTCCGGGCCTGCAACTTGATTGGGACCGGGTGGACGGACTGCGGGACACGCTCGGCCGCAACGGCGTGTGCAGCAACTACCTTGGGGAGCATGCCGAGTACACTTGGGCATGCATCCAGGCGTTCCGCGGCGGCACGGCGCTGTTCACCCAGCCGGCCCTGCCGATCAAGTGCGCCGGCGCGCCGCAGAAGATCATGTATCTCGCCGCCGACCACCTCCGGACGCACGGCCGGCTCGCCGGCTCCAGCGTCGAGTTCTGCCTGGCCGGCGACGTCCTGTTCGGCGTTCCGGCCTTCGTGCCGCCGTTGCAGCGCGCCGTGGACGAGTATGGGATCAAGCTGAACTTCAAGCACACGCTCACGGCCGTCGACGGCCCGGCGAAAAAGGCGATTTTCACCGTGGCCGGGCCAGACGGGCGCGCCGGCCAGGTGGTGCGAGGCTTCGACCTGCTGCACGTGACCCCGCCGCAAAGCGCGCCGGACTTCATCAAGGCCAGCCCGCTCGCCGACAAGGCCGGCTGGGTGGAGGTCGACCCCGCCACGCTGCGGCACGTGCGGTTCGCGAACGTCTTCGGCCTCGGCGACGCAGCCGGCACGACGAACGCCAAGACCGCGGCAGCGGTGCGCCTGCAAGCTCCCGTGGTGGTCCGCAACCTGCTTGCAGCGCTGGACGGCACGGTGGGCGAGGCGCGCTACGACGGCTATGGCTCATGCCCGCTCACGACCGCCTATGGCAAGGTGGTGCTGGCCGAGTTCATCTATGGCGGCAAGCTCACGCCGAGCTTTCCGCTTGACCCGCGCGTGCCCCGGCGGAGCGCCTGGCTGCTCAAGACCCGGCTGCTCCCGTTCCTTTACTGGCGCATGATGCTGCGGGGCAATGAGTTCGACATCAAGCACAGGGAGCGGCTTTTGGCCGAAGTCGCGTGAGCACGGTCTTGGCGGACAGGGGCTGCATCCGGACGAGGCCGGACGTGGCCGGCTTCTACGACGAGGCGACCTCCAGCATCCAGTACGTGGTCAGCGACCCGGCGTCCCGCCGGTGCGCGGTGATCGATCCGGTCCTCGACTACGACCCGAAATCGGGCGGGACCCGGACCCGGTCCGCCGACGCGCTGCTGGCGCATATCGAGGCACACGGCCTGACGCCCGACTGGATCCTGGACACCCATCCGCACGCCGACCACCTATCCGCGGCGGGATACCTCAGGGACATGACGGGCGCCCGGACCGGCATCGGCGTGCGCGTGGCCGAGGTGCAGCGACTGTGGAAACGGCTCTACAACCTGCCGGACCGGTTCCCCACGGACGGCTCGCAATGGGACCGCCTGTTTGCGGACGGCGAGCGGTTTGCGGTCGGCGGGATGGAGCTGTCGGTGCTGTTTTCGCCGGGCCACACGCTATGCTCCGTGACCTATGTCGCCGGCGATGCCGCGTTCATGCACGACACGCTGTTCATGCCGGACTCGGGCACGGCGCGGGCCGACTTCCCCGGCGGCGACGCCCGGCAGCTATGGCGCAGCATCCAGGGCATACTCAGCCTGCCGGACGGGACGCGGCTGTTCACCGGGCACGACTACCGGCCGCATGGGCGGGAGGCGATGTGGGAGAGCACGGTCGCCGAGCAAAAGGCGCACAACGCCCACGTGAACGGTATCGACGAGGCCAGGTTCGTCGCGCTCCGGACCGAGCGCGACCGCAGCCTGCCGATGCCCGAGCTGATCCTGCAGGCGTTGCAGGTGAACATCGCCGCCGGCCGCCTGCCGGACCCGGAGGGGGACGGCCGACGCTACCTCAAGATTCCCCTGAACGCTTTCCCGGACGCGCCCTGGAGCAGCCCGCATCATGGGTAGGGCGATCCCGGTGCGGTCCGGCCAGGTCAACCATCCTGTAGATTAACGACACCCACGGCTACATGGAGCCGCACCTGGGACTCCGTGTGGGAAGCAGGGCACGGATGGACGGGGCCTCTATCTGCATTTGGCCAAGCATCACGAGCACGAGCATGAGCACAAGGAGCTACTGGCACGCGCCGATGGTGCAGCGCCGCCCGCACTACCCGGACTTGCATCATCGGCACACACACGCCGCCTGAACAGCGGCCTGATCGGGCTTTTGGGTCCGTTACTGATGCAACTGCTACTGCGGCTGGTTGGGCAGCATCCGGCGCAGCACGCCGTCCTTCCAGAAATAGTGGTGCACAAGGGCAGCGCCCGCGTGCACGGCCGCAAGCACGAGCAGCACCGTGACCGCCGTGCCGTGGACCCCCACCATGTATTCGCCCAGGTCCGGATTTGCCGGATCGAGCTTGGGCAGCCGGAACAGGCCGAAGATGCTGTCGCCTCGCGCCCATGTCGTGATCATGCCGAGCGCCAGCACGGCTGCGAGCAGGCCATACATCGTCCAATGCGTTGCCTTGGCGACGACATGCAACGCGCCGCTGTCGGCGGCGGGCAGGCGCCGGCCCCTGGTGGCGCGCCAGGCCACCCGCGCGAGCAGCACGGCCACAAGGGTCAGTCCCAGGACGATATGGGTTGAGCGCACGGCCACCCGCGGTGTCCCGTTGGGGAACAGGTCGATCACCTGTGCGATCCCCCACTGCGCGGCGATCAGGCCTGCGGTGGCCCAGTGCAGGGCGATGGTGCGGGCGTCATACTGCCGCGCGCCGGTTGAAACGGGTTGCATGGTCTCTCCTTGTGAAACGCTGCCGGGCCATGCTGGCAGACAAAATGCATGTAATACGATTTGAGAAAAACATAAATCAGCCAAGCATAAAACTGCATTCATATTGTGAAGATGGCTTCATTATCGAGTTTATGATTGCATTGATGAAGTTGTTATCATCCTTATTGCAAACTCTTGATTGGCACGACCAATACGAGTCGCGCCATAAGGCTGCAATCCTGCCGCGGTGGCAGGCGATACGAGGTCCCATCTTGACGCAATTTTTCAAACGTCTTCTGGCCGGCACCGCGTTGGCCATACCCCTGCTCGCCGGTCCCGTGCTCGCGCAGACCGCGGGTAGCCAGGCGGCGCAGCCCAACCAGGCGCCGCGCGCCGACAGCATCTCGCCACGCGCTGGGATGCGCGAGTTCCAGCCGCTCGGCAGCTATCCCACCAACACCGTGACCAACCGCCCCTTCGTCGGCCCGCAGGAAGGCAGCGAGGGCTACAAAACCACCGTCGCGGCGCTGCAGCGGACGCTGACCGAACTGCAGCAACTGCAGCTTGAGCAGAAGCAGGCGCACTGGAACGTGTCCGGCACGCTGTGGCTGACGCCGCACGAGCTGCTGCAGGAGCACTACGCCGCTACGTCCAAGTATGCGGACATGGTGGCCGAGCGGCTGCTCGCCATCGGCTCATCCTCGGACGGACGGGCACACACCATCGTGCAGGGTTCGTCGATCCCCGAAATCCCCGGCGGCTACCTCGACGACTCCCAGGTGATCGCCTGGTTCGTCAACGCTTACAAGGTTGTCGGCGACGAACTCCGCCAGTCCATCAAGGACACCAACGAGCCGGACCCGACCACCAGCAACCTGTTGCAGGAGGTCGAGCAGAACATCGACAAATACCAATGGCAAATGCGCGCCTTCGTGCAGGCGACGCCCACCGACCACAACACGGGCTGGGACCTGAACGACAACAAGCCGATCGACCTGCCCAGCGGCACGCCGGCCGGCCAGCCGCCCGCAGGCCAAACCGGGGCGCAGCCCAACCAGCGCAAATAGCCTGCCTGATGGGGCCGCATCATTCCTAGAGCGGTCCCACCAGGCGTTGCGCAGCAAGCTTTCCAGACACGCTGGCCTGTGGAGGTCCGGCGCTGTCACTTTTCTCGATGGAGGACGACATGGCCAAGGAAATCCAAGAACGCGCCCAGGCCCGCATCAAACACGACGGCGTCGGCCTGAGCCGGCGCCTGGTGCTGGGCAGCACGGCGACCCTTGCCGCCGCGCCGCTGGCGGCACTGGGCGCCGCCGCGCCGGCAGCCGCCCAGGCGCCTGCCCAACCGCCCCCGCCCCCGGCCGCCACAAAGGATCCGATGCCGGCGGGCGCGCTGACCGAGTCCGGCGAGGCCCTGACCACCAACCAGGGGGTCAGGGTCAGCGACGACCAGAACTCGCTCAAGCTCGGCCCGCGCGGCCCGGTGCTGCTGGAGGACTTCGCCCTTCTTGAGAAGATCAACCACTTCGACCACGAGCGCATCCCCGAGCGCGTCGTGCACGCCCGCGGCACGGCGGCGCACGGCTACTTCGAGCTGACCGCCTCGCTGGCCGACGTGTCAAAGGCCGGCATCTTCCAGCGCGTCGGCCAGCGCACGCCGGTGTTCGCCCGGTTCTCCACCGTCGCCGGCAACAAGGGCTCCACCGACCTCGCCCGCGACGTGCGCGGCTTCGCGGTCAAGTTCTACACCCAGGAGGGCAACTGGGACCTGGTCGGCAACAACATGCCGGTGTTCTTCATCCAGGACGCCATCAAGTTCCCCGACATCATCCACGCCGTCAAGGAGGAGCCGGACCGTGGCTTCCCGCAGGCGGCCAGCGCCCACGACACGTTCTGGGACTTCATCTCGCTCACCCCCGAGAGCATGCACATGATCATGTGGGTCATGTCGGACCGGGCCATCCCGCGCTCCCTGCGCATGATCGAGGGCTTCGGCGTCCACACCTTCCGCCTGGTCAGCGACGCCGGCCGCAGCACCTACGTGAAGTTCCACTGGCGGCCCAAGCTCGGCATGCAGTCGGTCGTGTGGGACGAGGCCGTGAAGATCAGCGGCGCCGACCCCGACTACCACCGCCGCGACCTGTGGAACGCCATCGAGCAGCGCAGCTACCCGGAATGGGAGCTCGCGGTCCAGCTCTTTGACGAGGACTTCGCGCGCCGCTTCGACTTCGACGTGCTGGACGCCTCCAAGCTGATCCCCGAGGAGGTGCTGCCGCTGCGCGTCATCGGCCGCATGGTGCTGGACCAGAACCCCGGCAACGTGTTCTCCGAAACCGAGCAGGTCGCGTTCTGCACCTCGCACGTGGTGCCCGGCATCGACTTCACCAACGACCCGCTGCTGCAGGGCCGCAATTTCAGCTACCTCGACACGCAGATCAAGCGGCTGGGCGGCCCCAACTTCGCGCAGCTCCCGATCAACCAGCCGCGCTGCCCGATGCACAACTTCCAGCGCGACGGGCACATGCAGATGGGCCTGCAGCGCGGCCGGGTCAGCTACGAGCCGAGCGGGCTTGGGGGGAACGAGGCGCGCGAGGACCCAAAGGCCGGGTTCCGCAGCTTCGCCGCCCGTGAGGAGGGCGACAAGCTCCGCACCCGCCCAGAGTCGTTCGCCGACCACTTCAGCCAGGCCCGGCAGTTCTTCATGAGCCAGACCAAGCCGGAGCAGAACCACATCGTCGCCGCCCTGGTGTTCGAGCTGAGCAAGGTGGAGACCGCGTCGGTGCGCAGCCGCATGCTGGGCCAGCTCGCCAACATCGACGCCGCGCTGAGTCGGCGGGTGGCGGACGGCCTCGGCCACGCCGGCCCGGTCGAGGCGGTGAAGGCCGCCGCGCCGACGCGGACCGACCTCAGGCCCTCGCCGGCGCTGAGCATCCTGGCCAAGGCCGAGCCCACCCTCAAGGGGCGCATGGTCGGCTGTCTGGTCAGCGACGGCGTCGACCCGGCGCTCGTCAGGGCCCTGGCCGCCGCGGCCAAATCGGCGGGGGCCACGATGAAGGTCGTCGCGCCCAAGCTGGGCGGCGTCCAGGGCCAGGGCGGCACCGTGGTCGCGGCGGATGCCCAGCTCGCCGGCAGCCCCTCCGTGCTGTTCGACGCGGTCGTGCTCGCGATGTCCGAACCCGGCGCGAGCCGGCTCGCCCAGGATGCGGCGGCGGTCGCGTTCGTGGCCGACGCCTACGCGCACCTCAAGGTGATCGGCCACACGCCCGGCGCCGCCAAGCTGCTGCAACGCGCCGGGGTGCCCGCAGGCGAGGGCGTCATCGCCCTCAACGGCGACAACGCCCAGCCGTTCCTGGCCGCCGCCAGCAAAGGCCGGGTCTGGGACCGCGAAGCAGACGTGCGACCCATCTTCTGAGGCCGGTCCTGGCGAGGAGTCACAGCATGATCATTCAATCGAACAGGGGGCGGCGCAGTGGCGCTGCCCTCGCGGCCAGCCTGATGCTGGCGCCGCTCGGGACCGCCTGGGCCGCCGACCCGCAGGCAGCGCCGGACCCGCTCGTGGCGCCGGCGCCGCCGGGCCAGCCGAGCATGCGGACCGTCAACACCAAGACCACGACCCGGCTGTGGGGCGCCGATCCCTATGCGCAGGCGGTGGCCGTCACGCAGCACCTCTGGACGGCCGCACGCCCCGCGGACGCGCCCGGTGAGAACGACAACGTGCCCGACCGGCCCTGGGGCATCGTGCTCGTCACCGCCGACGACCCGCTGGCCGCGATCAGCGCCGTGCCCCTCGTCCATTTTCCAGACGATGCGCCGATCCTGTTCGTCACCAAGACCGGCATCCCGCAGATCACGCAGGACGAGATCAAGCGGCTCGGCCCCACCGGCATCTCGCGCAACAACAACCTGGACGTCATCGTCGTGGGCGATGCGGCGAACCCCGGCGTGCTGCGGGACCTCGACGCGCTGAAGCTCAAGCACGACGAGATCACCGCGCCGGACGTGTTCCAGCTCGCCGACAAGATCGACCAGTACTATGGCCGGGTCAGCAACCGGGATACCGGGGTTCCCGCCATGGGCGGCACCGCAAGCTCGGGCGGCAACGGCATGATGAACGTCATGGTCGGCTCGACCGAGGCGTGGCAATACGTGCTGCCGGCGACGCATTGGGCGTCCCACATGGCGACAGGCCTGTTCTGGGTCACCCATGACACCGTGCCGGAGGCTACGGTCAATGCGCTGAAGCGCCGGCGCGGCATGGCGCACATCTACGTCTTCGGCGGACCCGACCAGGTTTCGGGGGCCGTGGTGCAGCAGCTCTCGCAGTATGGCTCGGTGAGCCGCATCGACAACGACGACCCGATCGCCTTCAACAAGCCGCCAAAGAACGACCCGGTGAGCAGCTCCATCGCGTTTGCCAAAATGTGGGACCCGATGGGCATGGTGGGCTGGAACATCACTGGGCCGGGCCATGGGTTCACCCTGGTGAACGTGAACGACTGGCAGGCCGCGGTCGCGAGCGCGCCCCTGTCGCATATCGGCTTCCACGCGCCGCTGCTGCTGACGGACAACGCGGACACACTGCCCAAGGCACTCGACGACTATTTCACCATGGTCGCGCCTAGCTACCTGAACACCCCGGCGCAAGGCCCCTACAACATGACCTACGTGCTCGGGACATTCGGCCAGGTTTCCTGGCAACAACAGGCCAAGGTGGATTTCATTTCGGAGATGAGCAATCGGCGCGTCTGGAAGCAGGGGACCGGCAGCATGTATAGCGCCAGGGGCTACGCACGAGAAGCTCTGGGTTGAACCAGACCGTTTGCTATTAACTAGCAAGCAATCATCTACGCTTCGCACGTACGCGTTTTCTCAACCACGATAATCATGCCAGACCAGGCTGAGCTACCTGGGCGATCTCATGCGTGAGCCCTGTGTATAGCGCTGGGATGCCTTAGACCAGGCGTTCCCAACCATGGCGGGGCGCTTCGCAGCCATTGTGGGTCTGGCGCTTGCGGCGAGCGGAGGGGCAGCCCTGGCGGACCCCCAAGGTGTCACGCCCGTGCAGTTGGAGGAGGCCGTCGCGGTCCGCCCCGGCACGATCGAGCTGCAGGCGGGGAGCCGCTACACGCTCGATCGTTACAACAGCGCTGGCGACCACCTCGCCACTTTCTACCCGCGCGTGAAGGTCGGAGTCGTAGGCGGGCTGGAGCTGGACCTCGCCGCTCCCTACAGGATCGGCAACCAGAGCGGCGGCAACGCTGGCAACGGCAGCGTGGCCGTGCTCTACGATTTCGACAACCAGACCAAGTACATCCCCAGGCTGGCGGCGCGCGTCTCTTATCTTCCGTCGTTCGGATCGGGTGGCGACACGCAGCAGTACGTGGTCTAGGGCGCCGCCACGAAATGGCTCGGCGCCACGGAGCGCGCCCCGCGGCTCTACCTCAACCTGGTTTGGAACCATTTGGCGCAGCGGTCCAGCACGCAGCGTACGGACTGGATGGAGGTTGCCGCCGCCTACTCCCAGCTTGTCGGGCAGCATACGGCGGCCGTGATCGGCATCGTGCATGGCGCCAAGCCTAGCGTCGGGCAGAACCAGACCATCGTGGATGTCGGCCTGCGCCGCGAGTTCGGCTCATCCTGGCTCGTGTCGGCGGGCGTCGGCGCAGGCATCGGCCAGCAGTCGCCTGCCTTTTGCCCCCTGCTCGTGCTGCAAAAGAGTTTTCGGGTATTCTGATAGGGTCGTGTCGGCGGACGCCTCGCGCATGCGCGCCGCAAGGGCGAGGAAACAGGGGAACAAGGGCCATCTATGGCAATGGTGCTGCTGATCGAGGACGACGACATCACCGCGCACGAGGTGGCGGCCGGCCTGGCGCGGCACGGGCACGCCGTCG
>JAABVA010004939.1_pt1 | contig 12213 bp, 8 predicted proteins | sample 5560331 | NCBI WGS metagenome assembly JAABVA01 (sample SAMN12812661, study PRJNA571458) | rock metagenome | isolation source: Antarctica rocks | place: Antarctica: Victoria Land, Mt New Zealand sud | collected 2016-01-07
TTAATCTCACTTTGAGCTATTATCAAATTTGTATAATCAAAAACAATACAAAAAAAACTGTCTTCAACACTCATTACAGTAAATATAAATTCATAACTATGCTCTTTAAGCTATGCAATGTCTCAGTAACATTTCAGTTAATGATGAACTCTATATTATGAAACTTATTTGACAAATTCTATTTAATATATCTTAACAATATATTAATCTTTTCTGACTTAATTTCAGATCATTAAAAACACTTATAAATCATTCTTGATATCTTAAAGAAACATAAGCTATATGCTAAGTTTAGTAAATACACTGTTGAGATAAAAATTCTTAAGTTTTGTAAATATAGTATAAGACAAGACACACTACAGTTAATCTTTATTAAGATATCAGTCATTAAGAATTGATCTGTCTTAAAGACAGCACATTACATACAGTAGTTCTTGAATTGACTTTATACTATTAATGATTTGTACAAGAATTTGTATAGATTGCAGCATTGCTATTGAATTTGTTTAAGAAGAATAACATTAAGTTATATATAAAGAAGAATTGACTCATTGTCTGAAATATATTATGTAACAGTGTTTTTCAACAGCTTAAAAATGCACTTACATTTAAATTAATATTTATTTAAGTAGCTGTATACAAATCATTTACTATTAAAATGAACACTTTTAAATAAACAATTGACTGTGCTTTAATGCAGAATGAAACAGATAAGAAACTTTATTTAATTATTTATGATGACTAAAAGTTACAAGATACAGAGTTCAATTATTCTATTTATAAAAAGAAGTTATTAATCATTAAGTATGCACTTTGAACTTGACAGTACTATATTGAAAATAATTATATTATAACTATCATTATGAATTATAAAGATCTACAATATTTAAAGAATACACTGCATTCATTTAAATGATTAACTTAATAAATTAATAAATTTCAACAATATAATCTCAACATTCAATATTGATCTGAAGCTCAGACTGTTGTATTAGATTTGATCAGTTATTAATTTAATTTTATAAGAAAAAATTCAATAAATAAAGTGTTCTTAGGTGCTCTGTAAGAGCTAGATGATGTGAAATGAAAGAAAGCAATAATATTATATTTGAAAGATGATATAAAATCTGAAAAGTCACTGCATTGTAAGTATATATGCAAAAATGATGTAATAAATCAATTTTGACTGCATTATAATTGAGAATTGAATGACTCATATTTAATTTAAAAGTAAAACAATGACAAAATGTCATTTCTATGATTTCAGTATTGTGCAGACTTTTTAAAACATATATATACTGAATATAAATATTTAGAAGTGTTGAGACTGCTAAAAGTCATTTAACTTTGAGCTTAATGACATGAATTATTATAAAATATTAAATTGTTTATGAAGCATTATTTTAACTATTAAGTTGCTCAACAACTCTGAAAACATTAAGAGATCAAAGAACATTCATATTTAGCTTGTAAGAACTTATTATTGTTTGAAATATGAAAAATCAATATGATAAATATATTATCTTAAATAATTTAAGAAAACTATTAAATTATAATGACAATTAATTATATTACAGATTAATCTGTGACTAAAGCTGTTCTAAATGCAATGAAAACAATAGTTGCAGATTTTCTGTATAATAAAATCTTTATAAATTATGATTTACTGAGAGAATTACTATTCAATAATAGTATAAACTTTCTCAGCTGTGTTGTGATTTACTATTTGAAAAAGCTTGAAACTTAACATAAAACAATGATTCTTTATCATTTCTACATAAATAAAAAGATAAAAAGTCTAAATAAAATGTTAAGCTTCATGCTTACAAAATATCTTATGAGTAAATTAACTCAATTATAAGATAAATACTTACTGCAAATACTTTTTGCAGCTTAAATCTGAGCTTATAATACAATTAAACAGAGCTCATTCTATTTATTGTATAAAATAAATTTATAATTATCAGACAACTTAAATAATTCTTAACTGCTGAGAAAAACTGACTTTGAAGATCAATTAAAATGAATCAGACAAATATAAATAATTTGAATAATTGTTAATGAAATTCTTTTATAAAAGATTATTAAATTAAAAACAATTTGTGATAAAACAGTGCAGTTAAGCACTATAAAGAAAGAAGACTGAATACTTATATAAAATGAAGAGTCTTAGAAGTTTAAAGCTAAATGATTTAAGTCTTATAAGATATTGAAAATTTATTCATTAAAAATTTATGCATTAGAAATGTTTACAGAGTGTGTTTTATGAAATTTAATTTATAATAATTTGTGAAAACATATATTTTTAATGTCAATAGATTTTGAGTTAGTTCAGAGCTGCAAAGCAGTCTAAAATGAGTTAAACTATTTATGTAGTAATTAAGTTCTGAAATTAATGAGATTCTTAAATAGAAAGAGTCATCATTGTCTTTTTATAAAGAAATTTTGATTATATCTTAAGTTAAATGAGATTGCAGACAAAAGAAAGAACTATATAAGCTTTTAATAAAAAAGAGAGAAGATCTTTTTTAAAAGATAATTTATAAGATATAAAAATGTTATAAATGAGTAAATTTATTTATACTCTCATTACAGAACATTTTAAAAGTACATTGAAGTGTTACTTTTTCTGAATTAATCTTGACTAAAGTAAATAATATAATAAATGCATTATAGAAAATTATTAAAAGCTGAAGAGATGCTGATGACTTGACTTTAACATTTATAACAGAAGAGAGATATAACTGAGAGAAAGTGAAAGTTTTGACATTATATAGTATTAAGAAAAAACTTATCATAATATCACTATGCACTCATATTAAATCATAGCTGAACTTCTTACACAATAATTGATAAGTAAAGTACTATATAGACAGTCTTTACATACAAATCTTTTGAGTTTCTTAGTTGTTAATCTTTATCAATACAAGATTTTAACATCAGAACTTCATCAAATAGCTGTTATAACATAGTATCTTACATTGTTACATATCTTACTCATCAGTCTCTTATAGATAAGAGACTTGTGAGTTTACAATTTTAACAACTTTATCTTTTTAAAGAGTGATGATTTATTACATTATAATATGCAGACTAAAAGTCAGTAAAACAGAACAGAGTCATTTTCTGACTGTATTGAGACTTAAATAATTTCTGAAAAACAGAAATCTGCAGAGATTCAGGCTGCTATTTAAACTGTAAAGAAAAAGAATTGATGTTTAGATGAATATATTTATCTGACTGAAATTAGACAAGTTAATAATAAGAAAAGATGATGATTCATGAAAATCAATTGTAAACTGTAAGTATTTAATATATATAATGAGATCAACAAACTTCTGAGAGATAAAGATTCTTAAGTCTCATTTAAAAAAGAACTGCATACAGAATCTTTTTATGCTTTTATTAACTCTTTAAGTTTAATAAAGTGACATGTATCTAAAGTTGTATATGCACTTTCAGTAAAATGAATGCAACAGCTGAAGAACTTGTTCATATATAATAAGAAGTTCATTTATGAATATACTGAGTTTATATACAGCATTGTAACAGCATTTCACTTAATTTCTAAAAACTTCTTTAATGACTATGATAAAATTCTCTTTGTTATGCAGTTCTTAGCAGAAGAATCTTAAGATACATAATTTCATTACATTAATAAGAGCAAACTTCTAAATAACAAATTATAAATATTCTTTTTAGAGTTTCTGCTCAATCTTGTTGAGAACTCAGTGAACTGCAGACTTAATACATGTTACAGTCATTGTTCTAATAGACTTATTGAATGTGTAGGTTCAGTGAACTACATCTTGAAGGTATACAGCTCAGTGTAAGCTCACAGTGCTCATAAATGAGCTGAGCAAGCTGACTTACAGTGCTCATAAATGAGCAAGGTGAGCAGTCTGATATATATACAGACCATCTTTCTTAAGAAGATGAGCATGTTCAATGCAATCATTACTTAACATACTACTAGCTATCAGTTAACTCAATGTGCCTGAAACTCTCTTATATCACAAGCTCTAATCTTTAGCCTCTATATCAGAGAAATCTCTGATCAGAATGTATCACATTGAACATTCTTATGATATAAGCATGATCTTTAGTACACAGAAAGCAGTCTTTATCAGCACAGTCAATCTTCAGGATCTTGAAGATCTATAAGAGATGAATAATATACTGAAGATATTGATGCTGAATGTGTTCAGCAGTGAACATAAAAAGTTGCAAAGCTTCTTGACAAAGCTTAATCTATACATAGATTTCAATCAGAAGAAGTTCAACTTCAAAATGAACAAATATTTATACACAGTAGTCTATCTCAAAGATACAGTGTTTAACTGAGTCAATTTTAAACTGCATGAGTTTCTAGACAAGTCATCAAAGAAATGAGATGTCAATAAAGAGTTGATCTTCAGTGACTTCAAGAAGTTTAAGAAAGAACTTTGAAAGACTTTTGAAGTAATTAATGAGAAAAGAGCAGCAGAACAATGACTTTACACATTAAAGATGAATAAGTCAGCAGCTAAGTACTTAGCAAAGTTTCAGTGCATTGCAGCCTTAACTGACTGAGACAATGATGTCTTAGTATTGCAATACTATTGAGAATTGAGTGAAGATATTAAAGATGAGATAGTCTGAAGAGACTGATTTGAAGAACTTTAAGAGATGATAAATATCTTCATCAACATCAATAGTTGACAGTGAGAACAACAGATGAAGAAGATAAGATCTTATACAGCTTTAAGAATGTAAGAATGATGATTCATTATTAGAATGCAAGAAGACTCAATGAATCTCAACAATATTAAGAAGCACAATCAGAAGCTACAAGCTAGATCAGTGAAGCATGAACATTACAACAGATAACTCACTAAGTCTTACACTTAATGAGCAGAGATTCATAAATGTTATAATTGTGATAAATTCAGATATCTTGTCAGAGATTGCAAGAAATCTTAATGACAGAGAAAAGAAGTTGTAATGATAAACTCAGTGATAATGCATGATTAACTGAGCTGAACAGTCTGCTATGATGACAACTGCTTTGTGTACATGAACAGTAAAGACAGAGTCAGATGATAATCACAGAAGCTTAAGAAGAGACACAGTACTGATTATATTATAATGAACAAATCAAAGAGATTAACTATTTTAGAGAAAGTTGTCAAGGACAACTTAGACAAAATTGAAGAGACTGATATTTACAGAACTCAGAAGATAGACATTGTAGAAGCTTAAGAACAAGAAGATCTTATCTGAATGTATCTAAATTTGAATGCAGACTCAGAGAATATCAATAATTAAGAAGTTGACATGAGACTTAAATGAAACTATGAACACTCTGAGAACTGATGTCTGAAATGATGCAAAAGTCTGCTAGAAGAACAGCAGCAGACACTTTAAGAAGAAGTTACTATTAACAAATGACACAAAGCAGAAATGACAGTCATACAGCTAGAAGAGCTGATGACAATGATATGATTTGCAATATAAGATTGAGGAATGTCAAAGTGATCAAGAAAAGATTATGAAATCAAGATATGTCTATTCACAGACTATGTAATGCTCACAGAAGAATGTTGAATGCATACAGAAGAGTACATGTCATCTGAGTTTCTCAATAAAGTGAAAGCACTAAAGAATCTCATTCAACACAAATATGATCAGTATGAGGTGTACTGACACTCAGAACAAATTGTCAGAAAAGAAACTGACAATTATACAAAATTAATTACAATCAATGAAGAATCAGCATGATTCAAAGAACTATGAAGAAAGTTCACTGAATTATAAGACAAACTTTGAAGCATGAACAGAGCTTAAGAAACTTTGATAGAAGCAAAAAGCTTAAAGAAGTCAAAAAATCTTAAGCTTTCTCAGCAAGACTAAAGATAAAGAAGCTTTTAATGTCTTAATGAACTGACAATGATCAAAAGATATGAGTTGATGTTAAGATACTGCTGAAGAAACAACTTCAAGTGATGATAAATTTAAGAACAATCAATAACTTTATCTTGCAAAAAGCAATTAAATGACTAGAACTAACACTGTGATGAGTGCCTAAGTTTACACAAGTGTATATGATCAACAGAGAATACAAATGAATTTATGAAGAAGTTTATATTGAAGTTATAATAAAGAATGATTCACAGAAATTAAGATTAGATGTTCTTAAGTCAGTTAAGTATGATGCTATACTAAGAATGCTCTGATTACATAAAAAGAATTCATAGATTAACTGAATCAATAAAGAACTCTATGTGACAGAGAACACATATAATGTCTCTGAATAACTGAAAAAGAACTTATCAGAGCATAAGTCTTGAGACTATAAGATACTGCTATTAAAGAAAAGAAAATCAAAGTGAATGTTACTTTATCTTATGAGTGAGAATTAGCTGAAGAAAGTTCAGAACTATTTTGCTGAGAATTTAAAGAGAGAATTCATCAGATTATTAAAGTCATCAGCAGAATATTCAATTCTGTTTGTATTAAAGAAGAATGACATCAAGCAACTTTATGTCAACTACAGACAACTTAACAAGATAATTTACTGAGATAGTTATTCTTTACTGCTGATAAAAGAGTTGCAAGACAGACTAGAAAAAGTTAAGTGATTTATGAGTCTAAATCTGAAGAAAGTGTACTGCTGTGTACACATAAAGAAGAATAAAGAATGAAAAACAGCATTCTGAACAAGATATAGATATTATGAGTACATTATTATGTCATTTGAGCTTAAAAACATCTTAGTCACCTTTTAGAGACTTATCAATGATATATTGAGAGAATATCTTAATGATTTTATAATCATATATCTTGATAATATTCTGATCTATTCAGACAACCTTGAAATGCATCACAAACACATGTATAAGGTCCTAACAAAGCTCAATGAACAAGCTATGTATGTGAAAAAGTTGAAAAGCAGATTCAAAATCAAGAAAATACAGTTTTTAAAATATGTTATTTGATCTAATCAGATTGAGAAGAATCTCAAAAAGATAAAGATAGTTTAAAACTGATCTACATTGCAAAAGATCAAGAAAGTACAAGCCTTTCTAGAGCTAACAAACTACTATTGAAAGTTTGTATTTAATTATGCAAGAATTGTGAAATCTCTTATGTATTTGATATGCAAGAACAAGAGATGGCATTGAGATAAGAAACAGAAGAATGCATTCTATGCATTAAAGAAAAGTCTTAGTGAAATTATATATCTGTAAATACTCAATTAAGCATGCAAAAAGATACTGAAAATCAATGCATTAAATTTTGCAGTTGAAGTATATCTATATTAGATCAAAGATGAGCAGAAGAAGTCTATTGTATATTGATTTAGAAAGTTGTCAGAATCTAAGAAAAGATATGAGATTCATAATAAGAAATTTCTTGCAATAATAAAAGCACTGCAAGATTGAAGATCTTATCTTGTAAGTATAAGCAAGTTTATTCAGATCTTTATGAATCATAAGAATCTGAGAAACTTCATGACAATTAAGCAACTGAATCAGCAACAGATTTGCTGAGTGAAACAGTTAGCAGACTTTGAATTTCAGATTCATTACAAGAAGAATAATGAGAACAGTGATGCAGACACTTTAAGTAGATGATCTGATCACAAAGAAGTGAAAATGATTCACACTGAAATTCTGCATAAAGATGAGAAGAAAACATTCATGAAAGGCTTAACAGCAACATTTAAGATGAAGAATGCTTTCTTGATGAATAATAAATTCATTAAAGTATGTCATGACAGCAGAGCTGATGAGCATTTAGAAGTCAAATGTACAGAAGATCTTGTATAAAGAAGATGCAACATAGATGATCTTTGCAATTGAATTACAGAATACATTGTTAAATGCAATTCATACTGATGCAATAAGATTCAGAGAGATAAGCATTACAACAAGATAACATAACTGAATATACTGAATGTGCTCTGAGAGTCTGTTATCATGAACTTTATCATTAAGCTATTAAAGTTCAAGAACTCAGCATAAGAAGTTAGATTTGACAGCATATTGATTATAGTGAATAAATTAATGAAGTACATGATGTTCATTTCATTCAGAGAGACTGCAACAGCATCAGTATTGATGTACATTATACTGCAAGAATTGATTAACAATCATGAGCTATTAAAGAAGTTTATCATTAACAGAGACAAGCTGTTCACAAGTAAGTTCTGAGAAATGCTTACAGCAGAACTTGAGATAAAACATAAGATGTTGATGATATATTATTTATAGACAGATAAACAGAGTGAATGAATGAATCAGACAGTTAAGATGTACTTGTGACATTATGTCAATGTGAAACAGAACAATTGAGTATAACTGCTGCTGATGATACAGTTTATGTACAACAATGTGTGAAACAAAATCATAGAAAAGACATCATTTAAAGTAAACTATAAATATTATCTGAAGATTTGAAGAGATCTGCAAGCACACAGATCTCAGAGTTAGAAAGTGATGTTAAACATTGTAAAGCTTAAGAAACTGCATACTGATCTCATAAAGAGAATTGAAGAACAGAAGAAATGAATAATAGAGATAAAATTATATGAGATTGATGAGAAAATATATCTATGAATGAACAACATACAAATGAAGAAGAAGAGCAAGAAACTCATGAACAAGAGCATTGAGTCATTTATGATCAAGAGAAACATCAAGAAATTAAGTTATGAGTTAGACTTATCTTAAGAGATGTGAATACACTTAGTATTTCATGCATCAATGCTTCAATAATGCAATCAGTTCATATCACTTCAAGTTACATCAATGTCTGTTGAACTCAAAACTGAATATGAAGTAGAGAATATTCTAAAGAAGAGAATGATTAGTGAGAAAGCTCACTATCTTGTTAAATGAAAAAAGTATGATGTTTTGAAAAGCACATGAAAACTTAAGAATAACTTACTTAACTGTGTGAGAATGCTTCAGCAGTTTGAGAAGAGAAGGCTGTAGAGATAAAATTATCTCAGAAATTTAAGAATAAAAGATTTAAAGAATCAGGATCATTCTTATCTCTGAAAACATCATCATTATTATTGACAAGTTCACAAGCAAGACAGAGTGTCTTCTCAGCAACTTTATCTTTTGTATATTTTAATGTCTTACAAAGACAAGCAACTTTAGCAAAAATCTGTGTCAGTTCTTTCTCAGCAATAGATAGATTGAACTTGAGTTTATTGTGTGTATAATTTAGAGATTTTCACAACACATTAATACATAAGTGACTGCAGTGAACACACTCAGCACACTTAGAATGATTCTTTATCTTTATGCAGAGAATTAAGAGACTGAAACAGTGAAGATAAATAGTTAACACTGAATCACTGTCTTTACTAATGAATTAATAAAGACAAAGATGATTGCATGTTTTGAATGACTTCATCATGGAAAGCTTACAGATTACAAAGGCAGAAACTTTCATTTAAATAGACTCTAGAGAACTAGTGTCTGAGAAGAGAGAATGATGTTACAGTTATTGTTCTAATAGATTCATTGAATGTGTAGATTCAGTGAACTACATCTTGAAGATGTACAGCTCAGTGTAAGCTCACAGTGCTCATGAGTGAGCTGAGTAAGCTGACTCACAGTGCTCATAAGTGAGCAAGGTGAGCAGTCTGATATATATACAGGTTATCTTTCTTAAGAAGATGGACATATTTAATGCAATCATTACTTAGCATATTACTAGCTACTGATTAACTCAACATGTCTGAAATTCTCTTATATCACAAGCTCTAATTCCTAGTTCCTATATCAGAGAAACCTTCAATCAGGATGTAACAATACAGTACAGAAATACTTAAAAGTTATGTAGAAATTTACTTAATTAGTTTAAGCTTTTATAACATATTTTAGCATGCTGAAAGATCAGCTTCTAAACTATATAGAGAAACAGAGAATAAGTTATCTCTTTATAAAACTTTAATTAAAGATTTAAATGATTTTAATCAACTATTAAGATCTCTTAAAGATAAAAGAAAGCTTAATAGCTCTGATCATTAAACTAGAGATTAATTAGCAATCTGTAGATAATTGTATAATTTAAAGTTACATTATTAAGAAAATTTATGAGCACTGTTCACACTCTTTCACTTAGACAGCAAAGCTGCAGCAGAACAATCATCTTAACTTTAAGACTATGAAATTAAGTCATTATAATAATGCAGACAAATCTCATTTTAAGATTGATGTTAAGAAGAATAACTGCTATAACTGTAAGAGATTAAGTTATTTTATAAAGAACTGCAGAAGTTTCTTAAAAAATCTTAATTACATTAAGATTAATGCAGTCAAGACAAAAAAAGACAGAGTCTCATTGACTGTGCTTTAGTGATGAAAATTAAATTAGAAATCATAAAGAAATCTAACATTATGAAAAAGAATTAAGTTTAAATTTAATTTAATTGAATCTCTATTAATGTACTATTGAACACTGCAGCAAAGATTAATGTAATGTCTTAATGATATGTTGTCACTCATTAACTGACATAAATTAATGTGAAACTTTTAAGATCAGAGCTTCTGAGAAAACAACATGTCTACTGCTATGATGTGTATTTAATGAAGCATAGACTCATCAACAATTAAGAATAAAAGTAAACTGAAGAGTAATTATTTTATATTTTAAATAAGAATGAATTTAAATTCATTTTTAATTTCTTAAATCTGAAATGACAACACATTCATATTGATTGTGACTTGCACACATAACATTATAAAATAAAATAAATGTCTCTGACTATTGATGAATCTGAAGTATTTATCAACAACATTTAAAATCAATTTGCTGTTTATGCATTGTTAATGATGTCTAAGTCAGATTCATTAACAACTGTCATATATGTTGTTGATGAAATGCTAACATTACTTTAACAATATGACAAATATATGAATGTGTTCTCTGAAGAGAATGTTAACAAGTTATTATTTCATTAAGATCATGATCATGTCATAAAGATAAAGAAGCATAAATCATTTTAGAATTTACTTTACAATCTGTTAAAAACAGAGCTATAAGTGCTTAAAGAATATCTAAATAATGTTTTAATAAAGAAATAAATACAACATTCTGTCAACTCTGCAGAAGCATTAGTTCTGTTTATCTTAAAAAATGAAGAGAACTTATATCTATATGTTAATTATAAAGATCTTAATAAAATTGTTATCAAGAACTGTCATTCTCTGCTGTTGATTAGTGAGATACTTAATTGTTTAAGTGAAGTCAAGATGTTCATCAAACTAAATTTTAAGAATGCTTATCACTGCATCAGAATCAAGAAAGATGATGAGTAAAAGACTGTGTTTTATATATATTATAATTATTTTAAATACATAATTATGTCATTTAAACTGACTAATGTCTCAGCAACTTTTCAAGTCTATATTAACTGAGTATTAACTGAGCTAGTTAATGTCTTTTATGTAATATATCTAAATGATATCTTGATCTATTTCAGTTTTCTAAAAGAACATTAAAGTCATGTAAAACAGATTCTGAAGCAACTTTAATGATTTAAACTGTATATAAATTTAAAGAAGTGCACTTTTCATATTATATAAATGAAATTTCTTAAGTTCATCATCTTCACTACTGTTGTTTTGATGAATCAATGACAGATTAAAATCATAAAGAAATGACTGATATTTAAAAGCTATTATGAAATACAAATATTTCTAGAGTTTACAAACTTTTACTGTTGCTTTATACAGAGCTATTTTAAGATCACTGTTTCTTTAACTGATCTGTTAAAAGGCAGCAAGAACAGCAAGAAGATAGATGTCTTTAAATAATTATAAATGATAGTGTAAGCATTTTGCAAGCTTCATAACATCTTTACATAGACATTTATTCTGATGCACTTTAACTCAGAGTTAAAAGCTTAAGTTGAAATTAATGTCTCAATAATTAAGTTAATGAATATTTATTTACAGCTTTAAACAGATGCTCAATGACATTCTGTTATCTTCTAATTAAGAAAGTTAAATCTGACTGAAATACACTATGAAACTTATAATTAAGAATTGTTGACAATTGTAAAGGCATTTAAATACTGACAACATTACTTTAAGAATAATTGTTATCTCATTGAGATATTTATGAATCATAATAATCTATGAGAATTTATGAATGTAAAATCATTAAATAGAAGACAAACATACTGAGTTATGAGGCTAGCTGCTTATAATT
>JAABVA010004941.1_pt1 | contig 12209 bp, 16 predicted proteins | sample 5560331 | NCBI WGS metagenome assembly JAABVA01 (sample SAMN12812661, study PRJNA571458) | rock metagenome | isolation source: Antarctica rocks | place: Antarctica: Victoria Land, Mt New Zealand sud | collected 2016-01-07
GCATCCGCGGAAACACCGCACACACCAGTTGACACCAACAGGCAGGCCCAGCATGCTCACTGACACCTCCAAGTGGTCCCATACTCGTGGCAACAAGGTGGTCCCATCACGCTGGCAAGCGACAGTGTCGTTAGTCCCTTTACGATTCGATGTGCGAGACGATATCGGTCTGCCGAATCGTCCTGCTGCCGCCTTGGCGTTGCGTGATGGTGACCGTGAGGAGCTGACCCGCCTGACACGGTCCTCGTCGGTGCGGGCCGGGTTGGCGCAGCGGGCACGGATCGAGCTGCTGGCCGCGGACGGTGTGGCGAACACGGCGATCGCGGACAAGGTCGGGGCCTCGCGCCCGACGGTCATCGAGTGGCGGAACCGGTATGTCGCCAAGGGGATCGACGGGCTGGTCGACGACCCGCGCTCGGGTCGGCCGTCTGACCATTTCAAACACGGGCCACTAGTTGAGGTTGTTGAGTGCGCGCCACGTCCCGCAGGGGGCTGTTTCTTGGATGCGATTACTGCAGGATGTTCGCGACGCGGGCGATGGCTAGACCAACGGTGATCAAGGCGATGCTCGATTGCACACCCATCAGGACCTTCGCCGTCACTGTTAACGGCATCGTGTCCGTGGGGCTGAATGCGGTGGCATTGGTCAAGCTCAGGTACAGGTAGTCCGCAAGGCACGGTTCCCAGTGCAGCGGGGCTAGGTGGGGGTTCGTCATCTGCGGGAACATGAAGTCGGGAGTGGGGATGTCGGCGTGTGCTCGGGCGGCTGGTCCGCCACGGTCTACCTCCCAGTACAGCAGGCCGAAGGCGATGATGTTGGTGAGGTAGATGTCTCCGGCGCTGGAGAGCAGTTCTGCACCCGACTTGACCGGGCCCCGCCCGTGGAGCAGATCGTTGATCAACAAGGCGGCCGAGAATCCGTTAGCCAAGATCACCAGGGCGATCAGGGTCAGGCCGCCTAGCCGAAGCGGGCGGCTGCGACTGTTCAGCCGCCCGGGGTTAGCGATGGTCAGAGCTATCAGTAGTGCCGTCTCCAGAGCAGGGACCAAGTACTTGGGTTGTATGCCGAGCCGGCTGGGCAGGACGAGCTGCAAGATGATGGCGGCAGCTACGGCGATCGCCACTGGCAGGCGCCGCTCACCCTCAGTGCGGCGACGCCATGCAGGTGAGGAGTTCACCATTGCTCTCCCTCGCCGCCCGGAATCAGGCGCTCGTGTTGGGGCTCACCTCGGCCGGTGCTCACCGGTTGGGCCGCGCCGATCTGTATCCGTCGCCATCAAAGCACCTCGAGCGTGCCAGCACGGCCCCGGGTGTCCACGGGTGCGCCCGTAGCCTATGACAGGACGCTGGTTGCGATGGGAGCCGTCGGAACTGGCTCAAGGAGCGGTGAACCCCCAGGTGGCGCACTCAGCGATCCGGCCCCGTGCGCACGAAAGCCGCGCAATCTCCGACCTCGACCGCTGCATCGCCTCCACACCGTGCCAGGCAAGGCTGGCCCCTGGAATCCGTCGGTCGCCGACCAACGCTCCGTGCAAGGGTAAAACGGAAGTACCTCGAACTCACCGAGAGGCAGTCTGTTCTGGGGGCACCGGCCCCTTCTCAGCTGGCCTGGCAAACCATGAGCGTCGGTCACTTTACGCAGGGCACTCCACCGGCGGTGAGGGATGACATGGCGCTTGGTGGTGGGACGGCGCCGTCCGGGGTGACGGGCACGGCAGGGGCGGGTGCGGCGGGGTTGGGCGCGCCCGACGCTGCCCCTTGAGCCGCCGTGGCGTCGGTTAGCGCTGCGGGTAGCGTGAAGTCGTTGCCGAGGACGACGCGCAGTAACCCGGACGGCAGGGTGCTGAAGCGTTGGGTGGCTGCCCCGTTCAGGAGGGTAGCGAGCCGGCGAGCGGCTGCATCTTCGCCGTCGGCGTAGAGGATGGTGGTGACCGCGGCATGGCGAGAGCCGGTAGTGCTGGTGCCGGGGCGGTAGCCAATTCGGGTGAGTCCGCCTTGAACCTTGCTGGCTAGTCCGGGCTGGCCGGTGGAGTTGACCACGTCCACCGTGGTGCCCGACAGGTCGATGGTGGGGGTGGCGGAGGCGCTGCTCGAGGAGGTTGGTGCGGGCGTTGGTGCTCCCAGGAGTTGGGCCACCGTAGCCTGGATCTGTGGGACGTTAACGATGTTGACATCCTCGCCACGAGAGTCCTTGCCGAAGCGGTCGATGGGCAGGGTGTAGAAGGTGACGTTTCCGCCGGCCAGTTGCGAGGCTTGGTCGGTGAATGTGAGCAGGTTCAGGCCGCTGTCGATTGCCATGTTCTGCTTGGCGACGTCGAGAATGCCGGACAGTTTTGCCGGATTCGCCAGCGTGCCGGCCTGCTTGAGCTGGGTGGCCAGCGAAGCGATAAATGCCTGTTGGCGGCGTTCTCGGTCAAGATCGGTGAAATTGAGCTGGGGGTGCTGCTCGTCTCGTCGCTGGCGGACAAACGCCACTGCCTGGGCCGTGTCAATTCGCTGGGCCCCCTTGCGGAAGTTCGCCGCTGAATAGCGGTCCAGGGTCTCCGGCGCGAGGCACACGGTGATCGGCTGGATCACCTGCGCCGGCTGATAGAAGGCGACCATGGTGACCTCAACGAAGTGGTCCACCGGCACGCCGCCCCAGGATGTCGGACCGCTTGATGCCGGCGATCAGGCTGACGTACTGAAACACCCCGTACCCGAACACGACAAGTGTCAGACCAGCCGCGAGAAGCAGGATGGCGCGCCGCCTGCGCCGGGACCGTCGGTGGGGTGGCCGGGTGGCGGCCGGTGGAGACCGCTTCGTGTCCGCGTCCTGGCGGGGCGCAAGCGGAAGGACTGGGGCACCGTGCTCCTGAGCATCGAGCGGTCGCGACCGCAAACGGGTTGACGCCCTCAGGGTAAGCCTCACCACGCCGAGACGAGTCAGGACAAACTGCAAGTCGGGGTCGACCTCCACCCAGCCCAGCAGTACAACGGCCGCAGCCCTAGGGACCCTTTGCCGGACTTCCGCAGATGGTGAGCACACGATCTATATGATCATGGGTGTGACCTGCGCGAATGTGCGGTTGGCGGTGCGGGGTCGTGTTACTACGCCGAGCGTGGGGGCGTTGTGCTGGGTCAGTGGCTCGGGGTGGTGAAGTTGAAGAACCGGGGCGGCTCGCCCAGTTTGAACGCGGTCAGGATGCTCTTCTGCCCGGTGGTGGTGGCAGAGCGTTGCGCGACTTGGCCGTCGGCGGTGGCCACCGTCGCCCGGGCGTCCTCCGGTGAACGCGCGTGAGGTGCAGCGGCAGTTCTGGTTGAGGGGTCGCCGAGGGTCTCTCGAGTGAGGACGCAGCGGTCGCGGTGGGCGTGTCGACGCCAGTGGGGTCGCGCTGGTTTCGTCAGGGTGGCGGTATGCCATCCATGGAGTTGACGCCGCCCTCGGGGCGGTGCCTGTCCTTCGCCGAGCGTGAGGAGGTCGCCCTGTTGAATGCCCGCGGTGGCGGGGTTCGTGATATCGCTCGCGCCGTGGGTCGGTCGCCGTCGACGATCTCGCGTGAGCTGCGGCGTAACGCGGCCACCAGCGGCGGGCGGCTGGACTATCGGGCATCGGTCGCGCAATGGCACGCCGAGGGCCGCGCCCGTCGGCCCAAGGTTGCCAAGCCCGCCGTGAACGACCGCCTGTGCGAGTATGTCTAGGACCGCCTCGCCGGCGCCGTCATCGATTCTGAGGGACGGCCGACCGAACGTGCCGTGGAAGGGGCGCCGGCGGCTTGGCTAGATAAGATAGTCATCCGCCCCGGCGTCCAAGCCGGCAATCCGGGCGTCGATCTCTGTTCGCGCGGTGAGCATCAATCACGGGGGCCCACCGCTGCCCGGCTCGCCATTGCCGGACCACATCGAGCCCATCGAGGCTAGGGAGCATTCCATCGAGCAGGACCGCGTCGTAGTCGTTCTCCTGGCCCATCCAAAGCGCTTCTGCGCCGTCTGACGCCACATCGAAGCAGCACCACCATCCGCTCGTCATCCTCGACTACGAGGAGGCGCATGAGAGAGGTCCTTACTGCAGATGGGTCGCGGGTCGCAACTACGGTCACACTATTGTCAGGAACCGCAAGTTTAGGGATTGTGTCGCATCGGCTCCCCTGCCGGCGCGCGGCGTCATGGCGGCCGAGGCGACCGGATGTCAAGGACGTGAACTCTCCGCCGTCGACAGTGATTGGCCGACCAGAGATGATTTGGCACCAGATGACGCCAGGTAGAACATGCCGCGGGGCCGCAGGCGTGTAGACACGCACGTCCGGTTCAAAGGGGCGGGTTGAGGACACGTAACATCTTCAAGGTAAGGGTGCGGCTCCTCTGGAGTGACAGAGGGGCGGATCGTTTCAGCGGTTTCGACTGGACTGCGAGCGCTCTTGGCCGGTGGTGTGAGGGCTATGGCCGCTCCTTCGGCCTCCGTGGGGGTCCCTCGGCCTGCTCCAGGCGCGCAGGAGGCGATCTCCAGTTTGGCGATGAGGTCTTTGAGCCGCCGCACTTTGTCGAACCAGGGTTGGTTGCGGCCCAGCTGGTCGGTGCTGAGGTAGCGGCTGACCGTCTCGCCGGCCAGCGCCGTTCGGGTGGCCTGGAAGGGCAGCCTCGGCGTGTCAGCGCCCATTGCGCTCCGTTGCTGGCTCGTTGTCGGAGTCATGCCTGTCAGGATCTTACGGCGCTACCGCCGTAAAACGCTGCCGAGAGGAGACTCCGATTGTCCGAGACTGCCACCGACGTGTTCACCGCCAGCCGCAGGTGTTTCACCGAACTACTGGCCTTCACCGCAGGTGCCCCGGCCGCCGCCCTGGACCATGCGGCGTTGGAGGAGCAGCTGAGCAGCTGTGGCCGCGAGTTGCTGCGCCGACTCTACCAGGACCACCTGGACCTGCGCGCCGACCGGGAGGTTCGCCTGGCCGCGATCGCCGAACGTCGACGGGGTCGCGCACCGCCTGGTCGAGGCGGACCAGGGCGCACACTGGCCACCGTCTTCGGCGAGGTTACCCTGCGCCTACCGGACGGCGGGGTCGTGGCATTGGTCCAGGCTCACCCAGGAGGTTCAGGTGCTACGTGGCCGAAGGGGGATGGCTCCCCTGACGGCTCAGGCTCCCCCGTGGCAGGCCCGTGTTGGTCATCGCCCATCTGACGAGGTCCCGCCCTCCGATCTTGGTCGACGCTCCGTAACCGTACTCGGGCACCCACCCCGCGACCGCCCACGGGCGAGCCAGTCCACAACGGGACCGCGTCCTCGGTCCAGTCGACGAGCTTGCGGGCGGGCATCTATGGCACGAACTCAAGGTACAGCTCCGGTCCATCCTGAGGCGGGCCGACGACGACGCCGGTCTGCTGGTTCGAGGGGAGGCCTCCTGGGCGTCCGGGGCTCTATGTGCCATGATCCCAGGTCGGAGGTCCGAGAGCCGATGGTGCGAAGGAGGTGACCGCTCAATGTTGAAGAAGATCGTGGAGTTCTTGACCCTGAAGTGGCTGTGGGATCGTCGCTGACGGCCTGACGGCCTGACGAACTGACGAACTGACGGACTGACGGGCCGGAACGCTGGCACGCATTAGGGGTCTCGAAGACGTAACGTCGGCACCTCGGCGCCCGCCTCGATGGATGAGGCGGGCGCTGCCCAGGTGACTTGGTCACCTGGTCTTCTCGTGGAAAAGACCAGGTGAATCCGGGGTAGCCGGCGAAGATGGGCGTCGTCAGCCCGGTGCCCTGCAGCTGCGCTGACCGACCTGGTCGAGTAGACCCGCCCGGCGTTGCACCGTGTGAGCCCCGGCCAGTCTGGCGGCGACAGTGGGGTCAGGTCGGTTCACTGCCGCTCAGTTGACCTGCCGGTCCAGGGCAGGGGCAACCTGCGACCGGCCGATGCGCTCGACGAGGTGGGCGATGGCCCGCCTGCCGACCCACCTCCCCGCTGCGGCGCAGGCCAGGCCGATCAGCAGGCCGCCGACGATGTCTGGGACGTGATGGATGTGCGCGGCGACCCGAGCCGCGCCCACGACGACGGCGACGCCAAGCAGCAGGGCGCCAAGCCGCCGTCGCCAGCCGAGGACGGTGGCCGCGACAGCCGTCCCGATGGTCATATGGTCGGACGGGAACCCGTTGTCGGGCAGGTGAGCCACCAGCGGCGTCTGCCCATCAACGGTAAAGGGACGCGGATCAGTCCACACGTGGGCGGCGAGCGCGATCGCGATAAGCGCGAGGCCAAGGGTGAGGACGCCCGCGACGACCATGGTCTTCTTCTCCCCGCGGGCCGCGCGCCACCAGGCCAACGCGGCGCCGGCGGGGATGAGGAAGACCGCGTACTGGGCCACGACAGCGATCAGGATGTCCACCCGTGCAGCGTGCCTCACGTAGATGAGCGCACGCTGACAAGAGTCACCCGGCACGCTGGGCGAGAACGCGACCTCCCAGAGGGGCGGCGTCTACCGGCAGACGCGGTGGGGGATCGAGCACTGATGGCCTGAGGGAGGTGGGGGATACTGGTGTCCTGGCAAGGCAAGCGCGGGTTCGAGAACAGAGTCGGTATGCCAGCGCCTTTCGAGGAGGAATTGTCAAGACCTGTGGATCGGCGTTTCATGCGACTTGTGCTTCGACTGGCCCTCGGCCGACTCCATCTTCCCGCCCACCGTGTCCTCGACGCAGATCAAGGCGAACGGGACCAACTGGGGCAACCTGTCCGACCCGAAGGTCGACGCGGAGATGGACCGCATCCAGAAGCTCTCGATCAAGGAGCAGGGACCGGAGTGGGGCAAGTTCGACAAGTGGCTGATGGAGAACTACCTGCCCGCCCTGCCGTAGTACTGGGACAAGTCCAACGTCGTCTTCGGGACCAAGGTCCACAACGTGCAGAACGACGCCAACCACGGTGTGCCGATCCTCGACTCCATCTGGGTCGACCAGTAGGCCATTCGCCGGCACCGACGGCACGGCCATGAGAGGCGGTGGGGCGCGGCGACCCTGCGCCCCACCGCCCGGCCCGAGACGACAACCACCCTGCTGAGGACGGCATGCTCATCTACATCGCGCGGCGCCTGGCGCTGGCGGTCAGCGTGGTCCTCGTCACCCTGGTGGCGACCTTCACGCTCTTCTTCGCGGGGCCGGCGGACCCGGCGCAGTCCCTTTGTGGGGAACTGCGCTGCGACCAGTCAAAGCTGGTGGAGATCCGGCGCACGATGAAACTCGACCGGCCGGGGAGCGAGCAGTTCGCCGAGTACTTCAATGCGTTGGCCTGCCAGCCGCCGCAGGAGTGCGGGGTGCCCTTGTCGCGGTGAAGCTTCCGGAACTGGCTCGGCAGGTGGTCACCGAAGGGATCTGCTCCTCGGTGTCATCCTCCACGGTGGCCCGGTGGTTGGCCGGGTCGAACCACAACGCCAAACCGGGCGTCGGGGACGGCGGGTAAGGCCTATCGTCCTCGTCCGAGGCCGCCAGGGCGCCCTCCGCCGCCGCGATGGCCGCATCCTCCCGGAGGCTGCAAAGCTGGAGCTCTAACGCCAGTGCGCGCAGCAGCGGCCCGGTCCGGCCCTGCTGTGTCTGGAAGGCCGGCGACACCATCGCCCGGTCCCGCGCGCCGAGGCTGTCCAGGGCCCTCTGGAGCTGTCCCGTCATCGGACGGCCCGTCACCCGAACTTCTTCGGTCATGGTTTGTGCTCCTTCGTCGTTTCGGTGTGGTTGGGGCGAGGTCGGCCCGCCCCCCCCGTCGGTCGCAAAAAAAGAGGACTGCGGGGTCGTCCGTGGCGCCGGCGCGCAAAAACCAGATCGAGCGGGTCGGCTGCTGGGCGTCGAGGTCAACCTTGTCTTGGGCAGCGCCGGCGACAGCCAGTGCGAGCGTGAGCGTCCCAGTCTGGGCAGTGACGCAAGCGCTCCCCGTTTCTGTGTGCGGTGACTCGTGCATAGGCGTAACCGCTACCGCTCCCCCTATAGGAGCGGTGGGAGCGGTTAGCAAGCGATCCCCGGGATCGGTCGGGATCGGTTGGGAACGGTTGTGGATGACCGGCTCAAGGCCAGCGGCGTAGTGCTTGGACTGCTTGCCGTTGCCACCTACCTCGATGCGCAAGTGGCCTTGCGCCTCTGCGTACTTGGCCGCCTTGGAAACGTCGCCATTGCGGAAGGTTGGCGCGTCATCCATCTCCTTGATGCTCGCCTCGATCTGGCGCCCGCTGCTCCCAGGGCTCAGGCGTGCGGCCCGGACCACGAACACGGCCAGCTCGGTGGACTTCCGATCGCCCTTGGCCTTGCGCCGCGACCCGGCCCCGCTCATCGACAGCAGCCGGGCGGCCGGGTCGAAGTCGAGCCGGTCCTCCTCGACCTCGACATCGCGGCCGATGGCACGCAGGAACCGCACCGTCTCGTCTTCGGGGTCACGGGTCAGCGTGACGATGACGTCGGCCCAGTCCTCCAGCGCACTCGCGCCGCGGGTGCGCTCGCCGTTCCACCCGGCGTGCGCGGACAGCACGAGGTCGCTCGCACCGACCTCGGCGCGGGCGAACACGTCCAGGTCGGCCAGAAAACCGCCGACCTCGCCGGAGTCGTTCTGGGACTTGCCGCCGTAGGCGCGCCCGAACGGGTCCACGACCAGCGCATGCGTGTCACGGGCGCGCAGGTCCTCAGCGAGCCGCTGACGGTCTCCTGGGTGGGTCAGCGGGTTGCGCCGGCCGCGCAGGTTGACCACGTACAGGCGTTCGCGTGGCACGCCCACGTCGTCGGCCCACCGGGCGATCATGTTCCCGGAAACCTCGTAGTTGAGCAGCGCCACGGCGCCGGTGATCGGCCGGACCGGGAAGCGACCGAGGAAGTCCTCACCGGTCAGCAGCGACCGCGCGTAGTTCAGCTCGAGGGTGGTCTTGCCGGTCTTGCGCTGCGCCACGACGAGCGTCCCGGCATCGGAGGGGATCAGCCCTTCTACCCGCATCGGCGGATCCGCCGGACGGCCCAGCAGCTCGGCCAGGGTCCCCGCGTCGAACGGCGGCTGCGCGGGCTCCTGCTCGGCGCGGAACCGGTCCTGCGCTGCCTTGCGGATGCGCAGGACCCGCGTCTCGTCGGCCACGGCACGGTTGAACGCCAGCGCAGCCTCCACCGCCTCGTCGGCGGGGTCGGGTGCGGGGATCGCGGTCAGGTCGACGGCCATCACCTCCTCGCCTCCCGCGCGGTGTTGATGTTCCGCCGGGCCTCTTTCTCGTCCTCGCCGGTTGCGACCGAAGCGGCCACCAGGTCGTCCTCGATCTGGTCGAGCCGGTTGTCGTCGAGGGCGCGGTTCGCGGCCCAGTACAGGGCCTTGTGCCGGCGGCCGTCGGGTTGCCGGGCAACGAAGTCCACGAGCCCGCGCCCGCTGCCGGCGGTAAACGCTGACCGGATGCCCCGCAGCTTGGGCGGGTTGGGTCGCAGAACCTCCCGCAGCCACGACGGCAACGGCACCGGGTCAGCGTCGATCCACTGGTACGGCCGGCCGGTGGCCGGATGAAGGGACGGAGGGACGATGCAGTAGCCGGCAGCTTTGAGGTCGATGCCCTTGGGCAACCGGGTGGACGTGATCGCACCGGCCGCGCGCCGGAAGTAGAGGTGCCGCCCGCCGTCGCCGCGACCGGAGATCGTCGTCAGGGTCGCCGGCAGCGCCCCGTGGCCGGCCTCCAGCTGGGCTATCCCGACGTCTCCGCCGTGGCGGGGGTCGATGTCGAGGACGAGCAGCGCCGCTGGCACGGGTGCGCCGATCATCGCGTCAGGCCACCGGGCCCACCATGCACGGATCTGATCCGGATCGGTGGTGGCCTCCAGGTGGCCGTGCTCAGTGAACGGCGCCTTGGCCTTCGGCCCGGTCGGGCGGCACGGAAACACCTGCCAGCCGAGCCCGGCCAGGTCGAGGGCGTGGTCGAGCATCATTGGACGCCTGCGATCTGACGGCATTCGATGCAGAGGAGTTCGCTCCAGGAACGGTCTGGCGCCATTCGCTGTCTACAGTCGGGACACTTCAGGTGGCCGCCGAGGTCGGACTCGATACCCGACACGACGCACGCGATCTCGGTCAGAAGATCGCCACGACGCTGCTGGAGGTCTTCGCGGTGGCCGAGGAACCTGTCGTCGCCGTGCAGCTTCTCGATGCGCCGGACCACCTTGTCCAGGTCGTCCACGGCATACCGGTAGGCGTCGGGGAACGATGCGCGGCGCGGCTTCGGCTTCGGGGACGGGTCGATGCCGACCACGGTGTCTGGACCTCGACGGGCTGGTAGAGAGCCGTCGATCATCTCCGCAAAATGCGCTCCGAGCTCGGCATCAGTCGGTATCTGGGCTTCGTCGTCGCTGTCCAACCTGGACAGGTGGGGAACTTCCCCACCTCGCACCGATCCCACCGTCTTGTGATCGCACCCGATCCTCCGAGCGATCGCCCGGTCCGAATCACCTGGGCGACGCCGGATCTCGGTTCCGATCAACGCCCGGATCTGTTCACGGGTCAGGTGCCGGCGGGCACAGTTCAAGGTGAGCGCGGTCTCGTATGCCGCCTCGTCGTCGGCGATCGTGATGATCTCCACCGGCACGTGAATGCCCAGCTCGTCGGCGATCGCGGCCCGGTTGTTGCCGTCGATGACACGGCCGTGCTGGTCCTTCACCACCGGCAAGCGGATGCCGTTCTTCATGATGTCGGCCTTGAGCGCGTCGTACTGCTCGGGAGACAACGGCGGCATCGGCTGTATGCCGAGCGCGGTGTCGTCGTCGGGCGCTACACTGACACTAGATCGGCCGCCCGCTTGGAATTCTGGATTCGCCCCGTTGCCCGCGGGGCGTTTCTGTGTCGTCACGCGTCACTGCCCCTTGAGCAGCAGCCAGACGATCGCGCTGGGCTGGCGTCAGAGGCGGTGCGGCGTCGACCGTCTTGGTGATGTAGTCGGCTAGACGTTCCGCGCGCAGGTTGCGCCGGGCATCGACCAACTCGGGGTCGTCGGGGGTGCGGGATCGGGACAGGGACGCGATACGCGCCCGTTCGTGGGTCCAGGACATGAAACGTGCCTCCAGGCAAGGAGAAGTCTCCTGCCCGGTGAGGCACTTGGTTGGCGCGGATTAACCCTGTCCCGCCTCGGGATCGGCCCTGCCCTGCATGTCCGATTGCGTCTCCACAATAGCAGCAAGCTCGGACAAGGACACCTCCGACTCGCCGACCGCGGCCACGGCATTCAGCGCGCGAAAGAGTTTGTCCTCGCGGACCTCCATGGGGCGCGCCTTGCACTTGCAGCACACCAGCTCGTGGGTGGACCGGACCACCTCGAACTTCGCCAATTCTTGAGGATTTATCGACCCGGGTGGCAGGCGAGAATCATCGGCCAAGGTCGTCCCTGAGTCTTTGCGGCTCGGTGACCCGGTGGAGTGCTCAGTCCACCGTCCGTCGCCGATGGCGTAGAAGTTCGTCACGGCAACGCGGCGACGTCGGGGTGGGTGCCCCGGGTCATCGCAATAGATGAAGACCCGGCTCAACTCCTCCCACTCCATCCGCACGTGCTCCCGCTTGATCGGTGCCGCGAACTCTTCGCCGTCATTGCTCACGGCGTTCTCCACTGGATCCGGACCCGCTCGAAGTCGTCGACGGCGTGCCGTCTTCGCCCGTTGGCACGGTCCAGGGTGACCTCGAGCAGGTAGGTGATGATCTCGCGCCGGGTCGTGACGGCCATCCGCTGCCACCGGTCGGCGAGGTCGCCCGGCCCTGCGAGGTCGCGCAGCACGGCCGGGGTGCCGACCTTCTCGGCGGTCTTCTCAGCCTTGGCGATGTCGGCCAACAGCCTGGTCTCGACGTGGGCCAGGGACGCCGGGGTCAGCTCACCAGCCGCGGCAGCGTCCCGGAACTCTGACAGGCGCTCGCGCAGCCCGGCCACGGCGGCTCGGGCCTCCATCACGGCGGCATCGTCCGGGGCGCTCAGCCGGACGTACAGGCCTTCGTCGTCGAGGCGGGCGAGGACCAGCCGGGTCACGATCTCGTCGAGGCGGGCGGACAGGATCGAGACGTGGTAGTCGGGGCACCAGTAGGTCGGCTTCCCTTTCCGTGGCGCGGCGTTCAGGGGCGCCCCGCACACCCCGCACAGGGCGAGGTAGGACAGCAGGTGCTTGACCCGTCCCGGCTTGGTCGTGCGCCGCGCCGGGTCGTCGAGGACCCGCTTGGCGGCGTAGAACGTCTCCGCGTCCACCAGCGGCTCCCACGAGGCCTCGTAGGTCT
>JAABVA010004942.1_pt1 | contig 12209 bp, 8 predicted proteins | sample 5560331 | NCBI WGS metagenome assembly JAABVA01 (sample SAMN12812661, study PRJNA571458) | rock metagenome | isolation source: Antarctica rocks | place: Antarctica: Victoria Land, Mt New Zealand sud | collected 2016-01-07
CTCTAACTTTAGTCACTTCACTAATGTCTGTTAACAGTATTAAATTTATAAAGCTCATAGACATATCACTTTACTAAGTATGATATTAATTCTTTATGATATTCTTTATTAGATTCTTCTTCATCTGCTTTCTTATCTTTACATTGACTTTAACTCACACTGATGTCAGTCTGAGCTTATTTAAAGCATAGTGATGTGTCAATCTGTCATGATCATTTACTTAATTAAGAAGATAAGCATTGAGAAACAGCTCACTTTAATGTTTTTGCTCTGCAGCAATACAGAAATATTAAGAATATTTATTCTTCTTTTTATATAAATTGTCACTTTCATCTTCAATATGTTGTTCAGCTTTTCTTGATGATTCAACTTTATGCATTTCTATCAGTCATCATTGTAAGATACAAACTTCAATTTCAGACTTCTATATGCTCAATGTTATTAATGCATTAGAAATAAGCATTAAAACTTACATTAATGTCAGTATTGTCAGATTTAGTAGATAAAGAGATATTTTTAATGATAGTCTTAAATGACATAATATGTAAGATGATGTCTTTCTATATTTCAAGTATTATTAATATGATAGACATAGATGTTCTAACTTATCTTAAAGTTCTTGTAGTATTTTGTGAGCATATTAACAACAACATTCATAACAGAGTCTCTCTACACATTAAATGTTATTAATGTGTTAAAAACAGACATTAAAATATATCTTATCATCATTGTTGTGATACTTCTTTAAAGACAATGATGTTAATAAAGATGTAACACAGCATTTTGAAGTTTCAGAAGACATTATGATATATATTATTTCTATTAAATAATTTCAATGTGCATGTCAGTTAGAAAAGAAATATGAATGTTGAAACTCATATTCTTGATGATGTTGATGAAGATGAGATGTTCAGAGTTAAATAATTATGTAAAGAAAGATAAGCTAAGCTGTCAATGTACACTTTGCATAAGTAGATATCATTTAAATACATTAATAATATATTTAAAAAATTGAAATCACACATATTATTTAATATTAATGTATTTAGAATGCATTAAAAATATATTATTAATATAATTTCTTTATTTTTTACAATTTCAATTAAGCTCAGATCATATTTGTCTGTAACATTATTTATTTTGTTTATTATTTTTAAAATTCTTCTAATACATTTAAGATATATTAACAATATATTTATAATATTATTTAAAAAATTTACTCACACTTAATTTACTTTTTCTTTAATTTAAATGCAGAATTAGCTTGCATAAATACAGTCTTTACATCATGACTTTAAAGATGCTTTTATAAGTAATAAATGTTTAAGAACTTCATTAAATATTGTTAATATATTAAAAATGTATTAAAAATGCATATATTTATAAAGTTTTTTGTTATACATTTTTGCTAACTTATTTAACTCTTCATAATTAACATTTAAGTGACAAAAAACTTCTTTAAGAATCATAATAATGTTATTTTATTAATGTATTAAAGACATATTAATATTTATCTATCTTTCATCATAATGCATCTGTAATGCATTCAGAATACATTATTTTCTTATTGCTGTATTTACATTGCTGTTAAAGTAAGATAAACTTTCTGAATGTATTTTATAAATAAGATAGTGTTGAAGATTCATTAACAATATATTTTTAATATATTACAATTAATATCTTATGTCTGTCATTGAATATGATATGAAAGAAAGATGAAGAATTTGACTAATAGAAAAGCTTTTAGCTTCATTGTGCAGTTTAGTGAATTATTCAGTCAAAAAATCTTATAGGTTGCTTGTTAGCTTCATGAAAAACTTTAATTTAGAAAATTAACATAAGATCATCTGATCTGTGTTCTGTTGTTGAAGTTTTGTCTGCTACTGAGGTCAGCATTACCAGAGTGCGCTTGTGAGTATTTAATGTTACAGTATGCTGTGAGGTTTAGCATTGAGGGTCAGCACATTATCACCTGAATGACATAAGCAAAGGGACCACTCTTACCTGCACCAGAACATCGCTGTCAGAGACCATGTACATAACTTGACAACTTCAGCATCCCTTCAAGCTCACCATTAGATTTAGCCTACATCGCTAACCAACTTGCGTTCCATCTCTTACAACTTGTACCAGCCATGGATCGGCTATCGGCTTTACCGCCTGAACTCCTGGATCTGGTCTGTCAGTTCGTCCGGCTCTGTGGGGTGCAACACATCGCATCACTGCGGTCCTGCAACCACTGCCTGACAGATGCCGCCTCGCAATATCTTTTCTCAGTGCTTGTCATGGGCGCACGCAAGAGACTGCTACGGCGCATCAGATGGGTTGCCGCAAGGCCTCAGTTTGCTACAGGTGCCAGGGAAATAAAGTGGGATGTTACACAATATTACTGCGGTTCCCAGGGCAGGCGTAGCTGGCTCAGCTCGGTAAAGCTTGACAAGTCCTGGATGCCGACTTTGCATTCGTTGTGGAATCTTTTCTATGACCAGGAGCAATTTCTGAAATCGACGGAAGTCTTGGATACTCTGACCTCTACGTTGACATACTTTCCTCATGTCAGAAGTGTTACCATGTCGAACCGCGATGTAGAACGCAGTCGAAGGCCATATTCGTGCTATGCTATAAGTACCTGGAGCACTGCTGACCAACAACTATACGGATATAACTGTATGCTTCAGGCGTTTTCCAAAAGCTCGCATGAACTGAAAGAGTTTTCGGTGTTATCACAGAACCTCCAAGATGGCGAGATGCTCTCTGCTTGGTCTCACCTGCAGTATCCCGAACACCAACCGACCATAAAAGCTACCTTCGAGCATCTGACGGTTTTTCGCTTTGAATCTACAGTATTTACTTTCTATGAGATATACGAAGACGCGCTTGATGCAATCCTGGCAACCGGCTTCATCGCTCAAGTGCTGGGTTACGCGACTAGACTCCGACAAGTCTTGTTGACTTTTCTCAGCAACTCGTGTTCTAGCAAGGAGGTACCCTTTCTCAGTGTCATTGGCGAGCACAAGTGGGGCTCTCTGGGACAGATTGAGCTCGACGGTGTGGATATCCAACACGCCACAGATTTCTGTGAATTCTTGAACCGCCATTCGAATACGATTACTACTATCACTTTACGAAACATCAACCTCATGGAAGGCCACTGGATGACGGTAGCAGATTGTCTCCGAGACCTTCCAGAACTCCGTGGCCTACTGCTTGAAGGGCTTGAGGTCGGGTCATGCGAGTATCTAGACCGCGTTACTATCATGGAGATTACGGACCATGCGATGGGAGACCGTCGCAACGATCTAATCCCGGATATGGATACTCTCTTTGGAGCTCTCAACTCCTACTGACGTATGGTTTCTCAAGAACGATGTTCTAGCTGCTCTGAAGCTCACTTCGAAGCCATTTTTGATATTATGAAGCAGCATTCTAGTGTCTGCGGGATTTTTAGGTGAAAACGATATATTTGGGCGGTTACAATTGTATGGGGAGATTTATGCTACGGGGCTCCAACCCAAGACTTTGGCCTCATATCTCTATTGATTGTATATACTGCGCACTGTAGTAGCGATGGAGGTTGCACGTCTATAGCTTTGACGCTCGTGCCTCCGCGCTCCCATCCTCTGCTTTTGCTGCTTCTCTTAGGAGTTTCCGCAAGATCTTACCCGAAGGGTTTTTCGGGATACCTTGGACAAATCTGACGCCTCCGGTGATTCGTTTCGTCCTGGAGACCTTCTTATCCATGAACTGCACAATCTCATCTCCCGTCGCCGTCTTGCCTTCTTTTAATACAATATACGCTCTAGGCTTTTCGTCCCCATCGCTGTTCCAATGTCAGCATCAGCACCGCGCGTCAGGCATCTTTACTTACATCGTAACGCCAATGACCGCTGCATCTGCGACACCTGGGTGTTCAAGCAAGAGCGCCTCAAGCTCTGCCGGTGCAACCTGGTTACCCTTGACCTTGATCAATTCCTATATGTTGTTAGCCTACCACATTCCGTTGTGGTGGTCCTCATGGTAAGCTCCCACCTTCTTTCTGTCGACCACGAAGAACTTCCCATCCTCATCTATAAAGCAGATATCCCCCGTCTTCAGCCATCCATCGTCTGTCTTCGTCTCCTTCGTGGCTTTTGGGTTCCTCCAGTATCCTTTCATAATGTTCGGAGCCCGAACCCATAGCTCGCCTCTTTGCCCCCGAGGTATTTCATGGAGTCCATCATCATCCATAACTTTTGCTTCGCAGTTCGCGTTGAGTTCACCGACAGCGGACGAAGTTGAGATTTGCCGTGGATCCCACCCAAGGATGGAACAAGTTGCTCTGAGGTTCACGTTAGTTTGTACACCCTCAACCACCAAATTCTTTTTCTCACTCAGTCATTCCCCAGCCTTGCTTCAAGTTGATCTTCCCCTTCTCCCAGAGGGCCTCCACCTCTTCGCTAACCTCCCTGCCAAGCGGCGCTGCTCCGCATCCGACGCTTTCCACGGCACTCAGATCATACTTGCCACTCCTTACCGCGGGATGCTTCGCCAGAGCCACCACAACCGGCGGGACCATCGTTAGGTCCGTGATTTTGAACTTCTGCGCATTCTCCAACATCTCGAGGAAATCAAATTTCGGCATGATATACACCGGGATGCCCCTCAAGGGCGCCAGGGCAATGAAAATCGTCTGGGCCATGGCATGATACATGGGCAAAAAGCACAACCACCTCGCCCGCCTCGTCTTGGCCTCGTAATCGGGCGCCAGCGACGCCAGATGCCGCACCTGACACGCATTGGCCACGTAGTTATAATGCGTGATCTCCACGCCCTTCGGCACGCCCGTCGTGCCGGACGAGTAGTTCAACGCCACCGTCCTGCTCAACTCCTCATCCGTCGACAACTCCTCCCACGCGAACCATCGCCCCTCCTCTTCGCTCGCAATCAGCTCTCCCCACGACCGACACCCTAACCTTCCCAGACCCGCCCCATCCCCATCGAACACCTCGTCCCCAAACACAAACACCCCTTCCCGCCCCACCCCCACCATCCCCGCCGCCTCGAGCCCAGTCTCCAAACTCGTCCCCGTCCCCGCACAGATCAGAAACCTTGCCCCAGTATCTCTCAACTGGTGCGCCAGTTCCCGCGCCACGTACGTCGGGTTCGCCCCGCTGAAGATGCCGCCCGCCATCACGACGCCCATGAACAGCGCCGGGTACAGCAGCGTGTTGCCGCTGAAGAGGAGCACGCGGTCGCCCGGTTGCAGGCCCGCGGCACGGAGGCCGGCGGCGATGCGTTGAGACCAGAGCCGGTAGGTGTGTGGCGTTAGGTAGTGGGTGGTGGGGTGGTTGGCGTCGATTAGGGCCGCTTTGGTGGTGGAGAGGGGGTGCGTGGGCGAGGTGAAGATTAGGGAGGGGAGGGAGAGGCGCGGGATGGGGATCGTCCAGCGGGATTTGATGGGCATGGTGGTTCGTTGTGTCTGGAGATCGTGGGGAGAAAGAGATGGGTGTAGAAGGTCAGGTGAAGTTGGGTATGGTTGGAGTAAGGGGAGCCTCGTAGCTTGTTTGTTGACGATCGATTCGTCCTGTCCAACGTGTTGAATCCGTGGAAGGCGAACAGATGAGGTGGATATGTCCCTCTGTGAGATCTTCGATAGCGGCGCCCCAACACCACAAGCAGTCGAATCCAGGGATACTTCAGTGACACTCAGTCAGTCTGTCAACCACTAGCCCTGCGGTGTATCAGGCAACTGATAGGTCGGATCAGGAACCCCGTGTCTTAGTGAATCTGATCACCAGCCCCAATACCTGGTGTCAAGAGAAAAGATCCAAGTCGAAGGATTCTAGTTCGTCAAGGTATGCCCTAGGTTGCAAACGTGCGATAGACCCCTGCATTGAGGGTAAGAGCTTGGTGGCCCGAAGTCCCCGCAGCATCGAGCACTGAACGCTACCCTTACACAAACCCAACATTGTCACCAATTAACTCCGTTAGGAGCGCAAGTGGAGCCTTGGGGCGTCGTACAAATATCTGCGAACGCATATTGCGGGGGAAGAGCTGTGGGTTGTGCCGAGGCTCGGTGAGCGGTAACTACCTTAACTATGGTAGTTCTGATGATTTGGTCTTTGACAGCACATCATACATAGGTTGTCTTGGTGATGGCCAACGACCGCATTTCATTTACAAGCCCAGACATACCTAGTTGACTAGGCCTGACGGTGGTGATCAGTGACTTGAGAGCTGTTTTACTGGCATAAGATGAAACAGGCGCTGGATATGATTGCCAGGGTTTCCGTAGACCGAAATTACGAGTTCTCTTCGTTCAAGCCCCAAAGAGAGCGCTGCCTGTAAGATATACACTCATCGATATCAAACTCGCCCTCGCCTTCTCAGAACGCCACGCAAACGCTTTCCCTGAACCGGATCACTCAGACTCGCTCAATCGTCATTTACTCGCTCCTAGACACACCAAAGCCGAACTCATCTCCTCCACCACCTTCTCCTCAAGTCTGTCCTCAGCCCCACTGCCAGCATGGATTGGTTTTTCTCTCGCCCATACCCCTTCCTTCTCGTCCGTGGGGACTATCTTCTCCCTCAAAGCCGCCCTGCCTTGTAGCCAGCTTTCCAAATCCTCCTTGACCTGCGCCTTATTCCACCGCAGCTCGGCGACCTCGTCGGCGACGATCCCCGCACTGGGTCCGGCGGCGCGGTAGTTGTCAAGGATGTAGTTGATAAGCGCAAGAGAATGCACTTCCGAGGCTAAGGCGAGTGTAATGTAGCTCGGCGCAGGATCTGGGGTCGCGGATGGGATTTTGTTATCGAAGGCGTTTGCGGCGCGCGCGAGTTGGTCCGGGAACTGATTTAAGAAAGCGGCGATTTCGGCGGCGATTTGTGCCCCCACGCCGTTGACTAGATTCAGGCACAAAGGAAGAATGCCGCGACTCCAGATAACGTAAAGGCGCTGCGGTTCGTCAAAGGGGCCGCTGCCGTTTGGACGGCGGAAGTAGTCCATGATGTTTGCGTTGGACAGGTGTGTGAGGATGCTTTCGGTGGCTAAGTACTCGGCCAGGCTAGGGATGCTCGACAGTTCGAGGAGAAAGAGGATGCTCAGTTCGCCGTAGATCGGGTCACCATCGATGGTTAACTGGTCAGACCAAGAGAACAGTGTGGTCGCATACCGTGCGGTCTGGTTTTCAGCGATGTGATTGATGATTTGTGAATGGAACCTGTCCATTTCAGGGACGCGGAGGGCTGTTTGTAGGATTGCAGTGAGTAAGATGAAGTCACCCGCTGCAGATGAAGAGCGTTGAGAGTCATCGTGTAACTGGGTAGTAAGGCGACGGAAGCCTGGCAGAATGAGTACAGTGATGATTTCGAGTATCACACGCGTGCTTTCAGTTGATGCTGGAGAATTTGATGGAGTTGAAGATGGGGATTCTGCAACGTCTTTTCTAGACGTAGCTCTGGGGTTTGAGGGGCTATCAAGATGGAACTGAAGTGCTAGGAAAAGAACTTTCAATAGGGATCGGTAATACTCGGCTTCAGTTCCTGTAATGGCGAGCTCAAGATTGGAGCCTGAGGGATGAATGGTGTTCCAAGCTCTTGAAAGCAGAGCCTTAGCTTCCGGCTCTGTTGACTTTGTTTCGATCAATCGCTGTAGGAGGACAAACGCAAATTCTGCGCGGACCTGCTTAAGACGATGGAAGATGTTCTCGGGTAGGTTTGACTGGGAATTGGAGAGGAGACAGTCATTGACCACTCTGACTAGTGATTTCTGGAGATTCTTCTCCGGTGGCAAGACACCGAGCAACTCGATCGCAAGGAATTTGAAGCTATGGAGAAGATTCTGTGTCAAAGTCAACGATATTGCACATAAGGCTGGCCGGTTCCTTCCTCACCACTTGAGACTCCACAACGGAAAGGTTGATATTCGCCATTGCAAGTTCATGCGCAAAGCCCTGACCTCGTGGTCCTGACCATGCAGGATCGAACCCGAGCATCTTCTCCGCGATCTTGATGTTGTAGAAGTAGTCTTCACCAAGTTCCCGGCGTGTTAATAGGGTGCGCTTAAAATAGCTTGGGCTACAGCCGGGAAATTTTTTCTCAAAGTTTTGTCGCAGGTTGCCGTGCAGCGATGCGTTATAGCTAGGGACCTTGACCGCTTGGTGGATGAAATAGGATACCTTTAAGACCAGATCTTTGGCGAAAGAATTATCACCCGCGTCCTTTGAATGGTGAAGATACATCGCCAGAATCTCTGCAATGTAGGATGCCATTCGTAGGTATTGGCTGTCACTCACGGACCTCTGTTGGCCTCTGGCTGAAAATCTAGGCTCAAGTCCGCCTATGAATTTGGAGATGCCCGTTAAGAACTCCAGGTGCTGATGTGTGTCCGACATTACCCAAGGCCAGTAGTCTTCAGCCAACGCCACAAATTCGAGCAAAGCCAATGCTTTCCGAGGCTTTAATTCTTGAACTTTTGATAAAGAGTCGAGTGCGATATTTAGGAGAGGTTTGCCTCGTAGAGACCGGACCCCTGGGCTTTTGTCGAGCGTCTTGAGACAATCTCTAGGGGTTGTCCCAGTAAGCAGGTAAGTGGCAAACCAAGGCTGACGATTGCTGATTACCGCAGAAAGTAGATTCCAGATACTAATGCTCAAAGCCTCGCTGTCAAGAGGTTTGTCGAGGTCCGCGAGAGCGTCTAAGAAGCTTCTTGCAGCTTTCGCTCCCAAGTGGCCAAGAAGCGACGGCGGCTCAGCGTCGTGCCGTGCAGCGCTCCGCACCAGCGCCCCAAACAATGATATAACGGGAATTCTGTAGGTTTCACGAGCAACATAAAGTCGCACAATGATAGGCACTGTCTTGAACAGCTGCTGCTCAAGACTGGAGCATTGGCGTTGTAACAGAATGCCTAACTGTATGAGAGAGACGCAGAGTTGTAACGAGGCTTTGACCTGTAGAGTCCACATTTCTGTAGCTTTGATCGCAACAGTAGATTCGGGCGTTACAACACCATCAGCTAGTATCCGTAGCAGTGGCTGTATTGCAAGTTCGTTCGATGACGTGGAGAGAAGCACGTCGAGGAAGTAATCAGCCAGTGGGGCTAGGACGCCAGCGGGATTGTTGGGTGGATCCAGGCCATCATCGACACCATAGCAATAAAGCAGTACTTTGTCAATCAGGTCAGGAATTCGAGTATGGACCTCCAGTTTCTCTGTCACCTTAATAAATCTCCAGTTCACAGAGCTTCCGAATACGTCAGTCATGGTCCGTCCGAGGGCCAATAAAACCTTTCTCATGACGGGGTCTGGGATACCTGTGCCCACTCGGCTGGACGCCGCGAAGCGTACGACAGCTTTGACGACCCCTTTGCGAGGAATGGCCTGGCTCACAGCATCTTCCACCAAAGCATCAAAAGTTCTGATGGCGGCAAGCAGAAGACTGTAACGACCATTGACAATCTCATTGGAGGTTATTAGAGCAGCAAGCATCCCACCCTTGCCGTCCATCTCTAGTAGTCCACTTCTGGCCAGTAATGGCCACACTCTTCCAGGCATGATGGGTATCAAAGAACGTACAAAATGCATGCATTGCACTGTCAGGTCCAAAGACCCTTCCACGCCTGACAAAGAGTGCTGCCCCTGCAACTCTTTCTCCAAGATATCAAAAATAGTAGAGATAATATCTCCGTTACGGTTCAGGCCATCGCTGGCCTCTTCGAGGATAGTCTGCGCTGAGTCGATCACGTTGTGTTCACTTGATTCTGTGAATTCCACCAACGTCTCCAGTATCGTTGAAAATAATCCAATGCTCTCGACCACAGTCTCTCTAGTGACTTGCTCACTCGGCGGTTGGGTGTTCAAGTCGCGACCGATCAGAAAGGACTCTAAGATTCGGCCTATGTATCTGAAACCAGAGTAACGGTAGTTCCAGATGGCGACAACAGGTTTCGATTCCGAGAGAACGCGACCATTCGTGCCTTCCGGGATTCGAAGATTGTCCGAGTCGCCAGAGGTCGATGCCTGTTTCTCTCCAAACCCCAAGAGATTTCTCTTATGGATGCTGTCTTTGCTCGGGAAGATTTCCAAGTCGCTAGTTAAAGCAACATAGTTCGCATTCTCGTCTTCGTGAACCAGCTTGTACGAGTTGAATCGAGGTGGAAGAACATGAGTGAAGGTTTCAAGGCTGCTCAGAAATTGACAGACCAGCGGCAGTCCGTCGTCACTTGAAATATGTGAAGCGGCAAGAGCTCTGCATAGCTTCAAGAATGGTAGGCTCTCATATGGGAACCGGCTAAGGGCTGTTTTGAAGAGTTTGTCCATTAGAATTTCGTCTTGTAGAAATACCGATATTGGGTCGCAGACACTGGATGTTGCAGCCTTCTGTTCAAGCTGCTCGAAACCATCAGGTCCGCTGAGCACAGCCAATGCTGCTAGCACTACCTCAGGCAGGTAGTCAACCCATACTAAGCTTGCTCGGATCAAGTCCAGAAGCGCGACCCGCATTCTTATACCTGCTACACCACCACGATGGTCGCAGAAGACTGGGCAGAAGTCAGTCGCTAGGCTTATGATTACGTCGAATACATGGCTTCCATTGACTGCGCTCTTAGCGAGGTAAACAATAGGGTCTTCGTCGAGGGAGCAATCCATGATACTATCAAGGATTTCTTCCGCCAATACAGTAGGCAGCGACGCTTCGCTACTTGTGGACGTTCGGCGTCGAGGTGCGCGAGGTAGATCTTCAGTCGACGGAGATACACCGACTTCACTCCCTGGAGATCCGTAAATTGCAAATTCGTCGGCGGCACGCTGCGACTGTCGGAGTTCTCGAGATTCTTTCGCCGTTAGGGCAACTTCCCTTAGGCTCTGCATCATGATTCCCCAGGCGAAGACAGCAGGGCTTGCAGTTGTGATGCAGGCACCAGCAGCCTCGAGAAATATTTCATTAAGCTCCTTGGCTGTCGTCGGATTAACGATATATGGAGATTTCTCTGACTGTTCACCCAACAAAGCTGGCATATCTTGCGACTCAAGGAGGTGAGTTAGAGCGAGTGGAAGTTTGAGCAGAGCAAGAGACACCAGCGCCATCATGGACTGAAAGGGTAGAACGAGTTCTGTTGTGCTAGGAAACCCCTTCCAGACGCATATCAGCAGAGAATTAGAAGCAAGAAGCGGGCTGCCTACTGTATCAAAGTGTTCAAAGAACCCATATCGACTAGCGAACCGGAACCAGACCAGGGTGACGCTCGAAACAGTTATTCCGGAAGAGGAGTCAATGAAGAGAAACATAAGTTCCATGATATGAATTGACTCCAGCACGTAGTTGTTGAACCAAGCCTCTTCGACATCCTCACGACCACCCTCGTTTTTGAATAATCCGCTCCCCTGCTGTAGATCATTGATTCGAGCTCGAAGGGCACCGATGCATTCGAGCATACGATCATTGTTAGTGGTAAGAGCACCTCCTGCACCATAATCTGCATTCAGAATAGATCCTCCCACCTCTATCACCCAACTCGACCGCTCTTTCTCATTGCTGGTACCGCTCCCTTTGGCTTTTGACGTTGTGGCTAATCTTCTTGCCAATAAGCAAGCATGTACTAGCCGTTCACATACTTTTAATATGTACCTCCGCTCACTTAGGTATATCTCAGTTAATCTCCGCCGCTGGTTGACCGCCATGGTGAAGTCGTCACGTTCAGCTGTCGCCGTAGGCACGAACAAGGAGTGCAACCCAAGGAAAGACCGCCCAAACCCATTGGCCCGCGCCACATCTTGTAGGCCCACCGCCTCTTCCTCCGAGAAGCCCCGGAGCAGGCGCGCGATGGGCCTGGCCTGCCACTCCTGTACCACTATCCTCAATGCCCCGAGCTCATCTATACCGGTCTCTTTGCTCAGCCAGAGGGCATCGCCTTTTATCTCGTTTATATCGTACTCCCCATGTACTGAAGGCGTTACATTGATCGCAGCGGTTTTTGTTTCGAAGCTTGACTGAGTTTGGCTTGTCGACTTTTCGAATGGATCAAGGTGACGGCGGAGAAGCTGAACGGTATGCGGGTCTGAGAGAAATCGGCGCAGATCAACACTCTCCGCAACCGTCTCGGTTTGTATAAGACCCGTGTAGGCGGTTTTCCAAGATCTACATCACCAATTAGTCGAATGGAGGGAGCTTAACTGGTTTAGCCCTACATCAAGATGTGCTCCCTGCTAAGACATCTGTCCAGAGGAGGG
>JAABVA010004943.1_pt1 | contig 12206 bp, 12 predicted proteins | sample 5560331 | NCBI WGS metagenome assembly JAABVA01 (sample SAMN12812661, study PRJNA571458) | rock metagenome | isolation source: Antarctica rocks | place: Antarctica: Victoria Land, Mt New Zealand sud | collected 2016-01-07
GGCCCAGCCGGGCGACCTGCTGCACCGACACGAGCGCGTCCGACAGCACGTTGATCTTCTCCACGAGCCCGTCCGGCCCGATGCCGTTCACCGCGAAGCGCGAGGCGTTGTCCCGCAGGTCGCTACGCCGGGCGAGCCGTCGCACCCCAGTGAGCAGCCCCTGGCCGAGACGGGCCGACCTGGTTCGCGGCTCGGCCTGGAGCACCACGCCGACGACGTCCGCTTCGCCGACGCCCGCCGCAGCCTCGAGCGCCGCGCCGAGGCTCGGGACTGCTTGCCTCACGGCGGCCGCGTAGGACGGCCGGACCCTCAGGTCCAACAGCCGCAGGCCGCTCTGCCGGTCGAGCTGGTCGGCGGCGTCCTGGCGCAGGATCTGCTCCATCATGAACGGTGTCGGGAGATCACCGACGAGCGCCGCAAGGTAGCCGGGCAGCCGGGTCGGGCGCGGCCCGTAGAAGTTGAACTCCGCGGCGATGACGTTGTCCGGCAGAAAGAGCAGGTGCACCGCCTCGTACAGGGCGGCCCTCGGGCCAGCGCGACGTCAGAGAGCTGGCCCGCCATCTCTGACTGCGGGAGCGCGTTGCGGCGGAGCCGCGCCAGCCGGAGCCGCTGAGGCGAGGCTTCCGCGTCGACCCAAGCGCACAGATCCTCGCCATCGTCCTGCGCCAGGTACCGCCCGCCCTGCTCGCTCGGAGTAAACGGCCGGGAGTGCACGGCCGTCAGCACCGCGTCGACGTCGAGCGGCACGAGATAGCCGTCATCGCCGTAGCCGGTGTCGGCACGGTAGAAGTGGATGTTGCGGGTGACGGTCTGGGAGGCGCCAGTGCGGCGACGGGGAGGCACGCGCCAAGGTTGCCACCCGGCACTGACGAAGCGGGACGGTCAGTGGAACCGCCAACGGCATTGGAGGCGGCGCCGGCGAGCCACTAGGCAGTACACGCAAAGCTCGCCGTGAGGCAGCCGAGCGCCTGAACAGCACCGTGCGCCTGCCGGAGTTCACCCCCATCCGCGCCACCCGCCACCACGCGCGGGAGGTCCTGTCAGTGCTGTGCAACGGCGGCGCTGGATCATCTCGGCTGGACGAGCCCCGGTAGCGCAAAGTAAGCCGCGAGGTACGCGAGGGCGTTGGCGTCGGTCGGTAGTGAGGGCGTTGGGCGGGAGGAAGGCCACGCCGTCAGACGCTGCGAAGGCTGGGGTTGGTGCCGGTGTCGCGGACGGCCTGCTCGATCCCGCCAGCGACGTCCTCGGAGACGACGACCTTCATCTGAATCTGAGCCCAACTCACCTTGCCTTCGTCGACGGCGTTGGACAGGTCGAGCAGGAGTCGTCGGAGAAGCGGTCCGTCGCCGGACGGCCCGGTATACGTTCCGTGCGTGCGGGAGGACGAGTGGAGCGCCGCTGCCCCTCGGGGAGGTCGCCTGCCTCGGCAAACCATTCGTCGCAAACGGGTCCCTCCGGCTCCGACCGGTTCAGGATCGCCTCACCGTCGAGCGACGCCGACGCCGATGCCCTCGCAGAGTTTCACCATCGACCCCGTTGGGCATCGGGGACCGACTGTTCTTCCACTACAACACCCACAAGCTCACCGACCGGTTCACCGTCAAGCACAACATGTCGAGCGGAGACCTGCTGGGCCAGGCGAGGGACCTCGACAGGTTGCATGATTCCGGTCGACGATAGTCTATTGATTTGTCGCATCTATCCAGCGATCCATCTTTGATCGTAAGACACCAAGTGGCAGCGACCCGTCCCGGAGCAGCGCATCGTGAAACGTTCGAATGTCAAACCGTGCTCCGAGTAGGGCTTCGGCATCGCGGCGTAGTGTAGCAATCTCTAAGTGGCCGATTGTGTAGCCGAGGGTCTGGCCAGGCAGATCCACGATTCGGTCGATATCGGCTCTTATCGAAGATAGGGGCATCGGCGCACGGTCTTCCAGAAAAGCGAAGGCGTGTGCGAAGGTCCAACCGAGAAAGTGGATTCCTGTATCAACGACTATCCGACATGCCCGCTGGGTGGCATGACACACCATGCCGAGACGATCAAAAGCGCTCGTATATAGGTGCATCTCGTCGGCCAGTCTTTCCGCGTAGCAGGCCCAGCCTTCAGAAAACGCGGTAGTGGCGTACAGGCGACGGAACTGGGGCAGGTCAACTGCAGCTTGCGCGATGCTGATTTGCAGGTGATGGCCCAGAGTCCCCTCGTGAAACGAGACTGCCTCAATCTGGAAGGATGAGCAGAGGTCCGCATTCAGCCTGTATATGCCTGGCAGCCCCGAAGTGGCTTGAGAGCTAGAATACACCGCTGAAGGTAGCGTGGCGGCATCACCTGCATTCATTAGCTGTACTTCGCAGGGGGAGGCAGGATGATCGTCAACCCAAGACGACAAAGCGCGGCTTGCTCGTTCGTTCGCCGACTGGGCTCGTGTTAGTAGGTCGCTGGACCCCATCAATCGCACGCGCGGATCGTCTCGTAAACGCTCGCGCACTTGTTTTGGCTGAGACGTACCGAACACCTCGGCTCCGAGGATGGCGAATTCCGCCTCAAGTGACTCTAAAACTTCCAGTCCACACGACTGAAGTGCGCGAGGAGTGAGGGCCGAAGTTGTCTCGACGCGACTGTAGACCCCATAGATCTGCTCCCCATCAGGTAACCAGCACACCCCCATGTGCTGTTCGTCCCGTGCAGTTGGCGCGAGTTCCCGGGTGAAAGCTAACGCCAGACTCTCGACTGCAGGCCTGATTCTTCGGACGACTAGCCTTCGCACCGCGCCCTCAATACGCGTGCCGAGCGCAGGACTCAGGAACACGTCGTCGTCAGTACCCGTCTGCAGGTACCTCATTAGAGTACGTTGGCTACTGAGCAGCGACCTGCGAACAGGTGTCCGGCCCAAGGATGTGCCTTGTTGAAGCTGCTCGCCCGCTTGCCTGAAGTATCTGTCCAACCCGCCCAGGCGCGTAAGGTAGCTAAGTTCGTCGTCCGTTGACGTCAGGCGGACACGAGGTACCAGGGAGAAGGCCATCGAATGGGCTGATCCACCGAATGCGCCGGCTTGGAACTGCCAATCCCTGAGTTCGGCAAGGTCCGTCTCATGTTCGATAAACGTCATGAGGACCTCGCGGGTGATACCTTCCGATTCCGACCGAGCCGCGACACTTCGAGTCGCCTCTTGAAGGCGCCGAAATTCCGATGCTATGCGGGCGGAACCTTCATCAGAGATGTCCGGAACAAGAGCGTTGAAGCCACTTATTCCCAATTGCGTAGCCACAAATGGGGTGCGCCGTCCGACGAGCTCTTCGAAGTTCTCACCACACCCTGCGAGGTCGGTTGCCATCATCTCTCTTTTCCGGGGTGCGTCGGGCGTCGCTACTCGCCCTCACCACAGGATGGCCGAAGGGCGGCCAGCGGCGCCGACTATCCTCGCGGTGGAGGGTGATCGGCGCGTCGTGAGGGCGTAAGGGGCTCGTGGCTCCGCAGGGTGGTTGGTGTCTAGTCAGCTAACTTGGGAGCCACGTGCATGGGAGACGCTACGACTGTGCTGTTTGGCCTGGATGGGTTCCGGGTCGTGTCGGTCAGCCGCGAGCACGAGCACGACGATCGGACGGGTCATCATGTCCGGGAGGTCGTGGTCGAGGGGGTGGAGCAGGAGCAGGCGTGCCCTGACTGCGGGGTGCTGTCGGGCTCGGTGCACGGGCGCAAGCTCCGTCGGGTGAAGGACCTGCCGTTCACCAGCGTGCCCGAGCCGAGGTCCGCCGCCCGAAGCCGTTCAAGCTCCACCCGGGCGCATTGCTCTACGAAGTGACACGTCAGCTCACCGCCCTGTGGTCGCCGCAACAGATCGCCGGTCGCCTACGGTCGGACTTCCCTGACAACCCTGGGATGCACGTGAGCCACGAGACGATCTACCAGTCCCTGTTCGTCCAAGGCCGCGGTGAACTGCGCCGCGAGTTGACCCGCTGCCTGCGCTCTGGCCGGACTGCGCGGCGCAGCCAGGGCCGGCTGGAAGGAAGGTCGGGGGCGCATCCCGGGGATGGTGATGCTCGCCGAACGCCCTGCGCAGGCCGATGACCGGGCAGTGCCGGACACTGGGAAGGTGATCTGATCCTCGGTGCCGGCAGCCGCAGCGCCGTCGGCACCCTGGTCGAGCGCAGCACCCGCTACGTGCTGCTGTTGCACCTGGGGAGCAACAAGTCGGCGGTCAACGTCGAACAGGCCATGCGGTTGGCGATCACCGACCTTCCCGCCGAGCTGCGCCGCAGCATCACCTGGGACCAGGGCGCGGAGATGTCGGCCCACGCCACGTTCACCGTCGCGACCGGCATCCCGATGTACTTCTGCGACCCGCACTCTCCATGGCAACGCGGCTCGAACGAGAACACCAATGGGCTCCTGCGCCAGTACCTACTCAAGGGGACAGACTTGTCGACGGCGACCGCGGAGCAACTTGCAGACTTCCAGCGCAGCCTCAACAACTGCCTACGTAAGACCCTTGGTTTCATGACACCATCCGAGAAGTTTGCAGAGGCCGTTGCGCTGGCCGCTTGAATCCGCCGCCGGTTAGTGGTCCTCGGCTTCCTCAACGCGGGCACCTTGGGTGACGCGATTCAGCCCCTCGCTTTTGAACGCAGCCAGGTGAGGATTGCGCCGGCCCGCAGCATTCGCCGAGGCCGCGAGTCCGGACACGGTCCTCAACCCCCTTGCACCCCTTGTGCGATCGTACTCACGGGTCTACGGTTCGGCGGGTCGGTCGCCCTGGCTCCGGCAATTCAGCGCCGTCCGGTGATGCGATGGCGCATTCGTTCAGGAGGAACTGTGTCGGTTACGAGCGAGGTCAAGGATGTCCTGGAGGCCCCCCATGTGGACATGGAGGCCACGCGGGTGGACCCCGCCCAGGCGGCCCTAAACATTGAGAGCTGGCTCGCAACGAATGCTGAGGCGGGTCCCGGTCTAATCATGCAGATTCACGAGTAGCCAGTTCGCGAAAGATTCACACCGAATCCAAAGGAACTGGGCGGCCGGTCAGGCCGGCCGCCCAGTTTGGCCTCTCTGGGGAGCGTTGAAGTGTTGGTCGGCGAGTTAGATCGATTGTTACCACCGAGTTCACGTCCTGCGACCGTCAGAAACAACGTCGCCACTGTGTCTGCGTTCGCAGAACGACGGTTCGGCAGTGGGACTCTGGCTCAGCAACTCAATGCGCTGCAGGAGTACCAGATCGAAGAGAAAGCGGCCACAGCGCGACCCTTCTTTTCTTTTGACCTGACATCCGGGCGCGTCCTTCGAACAGCGCGCCGACTCTCAACACGGCCCGGACTCGGACTTGAGGCACAGTTAGCTGAGGCCCACCGGGGAACTGCTGCACGCAAACTGGATGCGGGCCTAGACCAACTCGCAGACTTGGCTCCCGACACCGCGCTTTGTCTCAACGAACTCATCTCAGAGGTCATCCTCGCCAAGGTCGATCACTTTGGAGGGGGTAGCGTAAGTGATGTCATCGGGGTGATTTGGATCAGCCCAAAGCCTGAATGGGACGCGACCAAGTACGCCGAAGTGATCCTACATGAGTATGTGCACCACACGCTGTTCCTGGACGACATGATCAACAAGCTCTTCGCCTGGACCGTAGAGGACATGGCAACTGATGCCGGCTTGGTCCAATCAGCGGTTTTAAAGATCAAGCGCGGATACGACAAGTCGTTTCACTCCGCATTTGTGGCCGATGCCTTGCGTAGTTACTACAGTTGTCTCGAGATACCCAACCGCTCGGGTGCCGACGATCTGAACCTCGCTCTCACAATGGACGGTCTGCGAGCGCGAGATCATTGTCTCACAGACCACGGACGTGGTCGCTTGCGCGAATTAGAATCGCAACAGCCCGACGCCGTGGAGCTCATCAGGGAACATGCATGATGCAGTGGTTGAGCAACGTCGCTGTCCCGCCACTGGTGGACGCGCTGGTAGCCGCACGCGGTACAGGCGGCGCTAAAGGTCAAGCCTACTTCCGGGCGCTGAACACTTTCCAACCGCACTCCCTTGCGTCCAGCGGCAATATCCGGAACTTGACATTTACGACTGACCTCGTGGGGCGAGGAACAGAGATACTCAACTACTTCAACCGCATTGCAAACGAGGGCCTCGTCGACCCTGGCATTGTTAGGGCCTTGACCTCAGAGGAAGCACGATCAGCAGTCTGCCAAACGGCCCAAGCGCTGGAGCTGCTCCGCGTGGAATTGCCCGCGTACTACGACCTCATATTCGAACTAGTCGCAGAGCTGCTCTTTGCCCGGAAGGACCGAGTGGGTGGAGCTAGTTTTGGAAGCATGTTGGGCATGGTCTGGGTCAGCCCGCGCATGGCCTGGAGCCCGAACGACTTCGCCGAGGTCCTGATCCACGAAACAACCCACCAGGCGCTTTTCCTACGAGAGGCCGTAATCGGGCTCTACTGCGTTCCGCGTAGCGAGCTCTCGTCGACCGATCTGCTCGTTACCAGCAGCATACGAAGGACCGAACGGCCATACGACGCGAGTCTGCACGCCGCCGTGGTCGCGGCCTCCTTGATCGACTTTCACCACACGCTTGGGCGAACGGCGGTGGCTGAAGAACTACGTCGTCCGCTTCTAGAGAGTGCAGCCCAGTTGGAGGCAAAAAGCTACGTCCTTAGTAAGTCGGGTCGAGAGGTCCTAGCGGACGTCTTGCATGTTGCCAACATGCACTTGGTGGCCGCGTGACGGGGCGACACCCCGAACTAGCTAGCCTTGTTCGCAACCTTGAGAGGGCTTGGGCACACTACTCAATCCCCGCGGAATGGGCCCGGGCGGCGTCGGAACTGTTGAGTGCAATCCCGACCGGTTCGGACTTCTTCGACGAATGCCTACGCTTCGCGAGCCAGCCAGAACTGCCGCGTCAGCAGAACATGCAAGTCGGCTTCGGTCACCCGCCTCTGACCCTGTACAACTTCAAGGATGACGCCTTCTTCGTCGATGTGTACTTGTGGTGCAAGCCAAGCATGGCTATCCACGATCACAATTTCGTCGGCGCCTGCCTGGTCCTCGAGGGCGAAACCCGACACGAGATCTTTGACTTCTCTTCCCGAGACACACGTAGCGAGGCGCTGCGTGCCGGAGTACTAACTTCCTTGGGCCGGCAGACCCTAACACCCGGAGATTGCTTCGAAATCAAGCAAGGTGATCACATGATCCATCGCAACGAGCACGTCGGCGTTGGATCCGTCACTTTGGTGGCGCGCTCATCCGCGGTTGGACTGCCGCAATTCAGTTACCTTGAGACAGGGCTCGCCATCCGCGCCAACCGGAGCGCGTCGCACACTCGTCGTCTTCAACTTCTCGACGGACTGCTCCGCACTTACCCGTCGCGGGCGGAAAGATACCTCGCTGAGACGTCAGACGAAGTAGACCCCCATGACCTGTTCGAGCTGACGCGACTCTATGCAATCGCCGCGGGCGGACTCGGACGAGTCCCACTGAAGACCTTAGCCATACTCGGAAACCTCGCTGAGGAGCACTTAGGGCAACTGTCATCACCCTCTGCCAGTGCACACTAACGTACTATGCAATTGAATCTGGAAGGCGCACTCGGTGAACATGTCGCGGGTGTAAAAGCCTACTCGGAGTCTCGCAGTCGCTTAACCACGTCCCCCATGGTCATCTGCTCGTATGATGCTGCCAGTGAAATCCTACTCTATCCAGAGACTTTTGCGACAATCAAGGGTGTGCTGCAGAACCCCCTACAGGAACAAGCATCTGGAAACGCTTGGCGAACGATCCTAGACCATCACCTGGAGCTCGATGACTCCACAACCCACAATAAGGTTAAGAACATGCTGCGCCCGCTCTTCTCGCGAGAACGTCGCTTCGCGGCGGCTTCTGAGGCGCGGAGAACTGCGCAGAAGAGTCTTGAGACCCAATTTCATACGCGCCCTATGGGATTCGACTTAGTAGACCCCACGATCGGATCGGCCGTGAAGGACGGCTTGGCCCGAGCGCTCGGAATCAACCTTCGGCGTGATCGAGACCTGGTTCATCATCTGGAGTTGACGAGCGTTCTCTTCGGGCGACGCGCAACTCCTTCGCCTGACGACTTACAATCCTTCTTCCACCGGTTCGGGAGCTACGTGTCCGAGTGGCTCCGGATTGGCGCTGATGAGACTCGGCCATGGAGAGATGTGTTGGACCGATTCGGACTGGGGGTTGTATTAGCAAACCTTTGGTTGTGCTGGTCGGCGGGCCTTGGCACTACGGAGCGCCTGACGAGTAGCGCATTGGTAGCGTACCTCCAGCGGCACGCGCTGAGTCACGAGCAGGTGATCCGGGCCTCAGAAGTGGTAGCATGTCCGATCCAGCATGTACGGCGCGTCGCGATCGAGACTACTGAACTTGCAGATTACAGTGTCAATGCGGGCGACCACGTACTTGTCTTCATCGCCGCTGCCAACCTCGACGAGCGCCGCGGCAGCCGCCCCCCTCTGACATTTGGCGCGGGGATGCACCGCTGTCTGGGTTCCGATTTGGCTCGGGAGCTTGCGTACGGGTTGCTCCAGGAAATTCGACAATTCGTAGTGTCGCACGACTTAGTTGTCTCCGATACGTCCTATTCTACGATTGGTAACTACTTCGGCTGCACGAGAGTACAATTAGTCGCGGCGCGCTGACGGCGCAGCCGGCCGACAACCGGAGCTTCGTGTATGCGACCCGCGTCCTCACTGCCGGCTTCATCGGTCGTGTGGGCTTCGGGATCATCCCGTTGGCCTTGATCTTGCGGGGCAGCGCGACTGGGTCGCAGGCGACGGTGGGGTTTGCTGCGGCCGCATTCGCCATCTCTGCGGCCGTGGGGGGACCTGCTCGTGGTCGCTTAGTAGACCGACGGCCGCGACACCTTCTTTCGTTGTGTGCGATCTGTTCGGTCACCCTCGTTGCGCTCGGCCGTGTCGGTTCGTCGTGGGCGGCGCTAGTCCTTGCAATAGTCGCAGGGTTATCGGCCCCCCCGCTCGTCGCTCGGACCAGAATGACAGTAATGACGAAGTTCCTGGCACCAGGCCGGCCACGCCTTCTGGCGATCGATGGCGCGCTAGAAGAGTTAGGCTTCGTGATTGGACCCCTTGCCGCCGCCGCCTATCTCTATTATTTCAGTGTGGCCTCGTTGTTCGTCCTTGTAGGAGCAACCCTTTTGTTGTCGGGCGCACTTCTTAGTAGCCGGCAGGGGCCGGGTGGTCGTACCGGCAACTCTGATTACGCCATGGAGCGGCCGGCGGAGCCACGGAGGTCTCTACCCGCAGGGGGGATCCTGCTCTTCCTTGCCTTCAATGGTTGCACCGCTGGAGCGCTACAAATTGCTTTCGCGACAAATGGTCGCCATCGTGGACCGGCAGAGGCGGGCATCTTATTCGCAGCTTGGTCAGCAGGAGGAGTTATAGGAAGCTTGTCAACGCCCTGGCTGACGTCCAAGTTCCGTCCGTTGGTGCTTGCGGGAATTGCGGGCGCTCTCCTGTCGCTGGCCTGCATTGCAGGAGTTCAGGCGTCGCCCGACTCGGGAATACTCCTGCTAGCTGTGATTATTGGCGCAGTCGGCGCACCGTTACTATTGTGCGCGTACTTAGCGGAGCAGGACCGTGAGAGCCAAGCGCTTGCTACTACCGAGAAGTACTCTTGGATGGGCTTGGGGAATAATGCAGGATTAGCCATCGGGAACATGACTGCCGGGCTCAACGCGTCCGTTCCGTGGGTCCCCTTCTGCATCGCGGCTAGCGCCGCTGCTGCAAGCGCGACCACGGGTTGGACGCAAAGCCGGTCGCCGAAATACGACGGAGCGCAGCAGGGATAGTCGCCGGACCGGTTGGTATCTTGTTCCCGTCCGCTCGCCTCGATGTACCGGCAGGCCCGTGGGGATTGGTACGACGAACTATCTGGCGCCTCGACTAGCGGGTGTCCTCACGGGGACCAATGACCGGTACGATGGCACGTCCTGCTCCAGATGCCTCGACCTGCCCGAAGGCTGAATCCAACTGTTGTTCGAGATCGATCCGACCAGTTGGACGCGTGTCGGTGAGAATGTCGATGTTCGACACGATTCCGTCGTCTGAGAAGTCGATGCCAATAATTACAAAGCCGTTCGTCGCGCCTCTGCACGACTCCACCATGGACGTTACAGCCCTGGCGATCTGCTGCACCAGACGCTCGTCGTTCACCGCCTCACTGATGCGCAGAGCGGGGGCGCTGAACCATCCGTGCAAGGCCACTCTTGAGTGCAAGGGGTCCCGTGTGCCCTCGACGCGCCGAACTGCGTGCGGCAACTTCGCATCGAATACCGTTAATCGCCCGAATGCTGGTTCGATCACTTCAAATAAATCACTCAGTTCAAGCCCTTTGTCCCAGGCGCCCCTGGACCAGAAGTCCAGCAGTCCCTCTTGTGCCAAGAGGGTCTCGCCGCCAGTGAAGCGCCGATCCTCCCATGAGGTGAGGGAGAGGACGTAGGACCACGGGCCATGAGGAACGTCCGCATGCAGTTCCTGACTGTTCCCGTCCACATAATAACTAAGCCATGGAGCCGTGACACGACCACACCCCAGTTCCGCAAGACCCCAGCTAGATAGGCGTCGAATAAAACTGTCGTACAGTTCCGTGCGAAAGAACTCCCTCGCTGGCGTTCGATGATAAGAATACTGGCCATCAATGTACCAGTTATCCCAAACGAAGCGAGCTCCTGAACTACTGCGCGCATCGAGAAACGGCGCTCCAAAGGCTGAGCGGAGTTCGCTTGCCTCGCTAAAGAAGGCGTCGTGCACCACTAGCCGGTTGGCAGTCACCGCTTCTTCGAACTCTGGAGCGTCGGCATTCGTCGCCTCCTTCAGCGAATATAGTACTCGGCCTCCTTGGCAGGAGGTTCCCGAGGAGGTCGACGGGATCTCCTCAACGATTATCGCGAACCTGCGGATCAACGGCCACGAGAACCTGCCGGCCGATGTTGCGGCCTTGCCTGGTCAAGCTGGGCCTCGACGGGGCCCGTACTGCGCAATGTAACTGACTTCGGGCCAGAGCTCGTCGCCCGAGAGCGGCCAAACCGCTCGCGGAACTGCCACGCGAGCGGAGCGGGCGACCCCGGCCCCCCCGGCCCGAGGCCACCCGGACCCACAGCAAGGCCCGTGGGGCACGCACGGCCCGAGACACCGCCCGACGGGTCACCCCGCGAGCATGTCATCGCTCAGCCTGGATCCACCGTTCGGCTATGAGCGGGGCGCGGCGCAAGATTGTTGATCATCGCCCGGGCGCTCCGGGTTCGTGCATTCGTAGCTGCACACGAACGCTTCGTCAGCAACAGCGAGAGGGCTACCGCAGCGTTCGCACGTGGTCTTCATCTTCAACATGGTCGAGTCTCTCTGCGTCGTGGCCAGTACCTGTGACCGGTTGTCCGAGCTGGGTGGCGAGGTGACAGTAGGAGGCGGCGCGCCTGCAGTGGATCGACCGGCGCGTCCGGGATGGCTGCTCTTACCCGCCTTGGGGGCGGCGGCATCGTCGTGGTGAACATCGCTGTGGTTGTCAATTGTCGGTGGCTCGTGGGACTCGAAACATTCCTGTTCCTTTGCGGGTGTCCATGTATTCGCGCACGCGGTGGATCAGCCCCTCGCGCAGCTGAAACACGAAGCAGTAGTCGACGTCGTAGGGGCCGCCGTGAGTCAGTGTCGCTTGCCCGCGCGGGGGTGAGCTTGGGCTTGCGTCCGCGGAGCTTGCCTGCGGCGCGGGCGACAGCCAGCCCTTCGCGTGTTCGGGCCTTGATCAGGTCGGACTCGAACTCGGCGACCATGGCCAGGACGTTGAACAGCAGCCGGCCGACGGGGTCGGTGGGGTCGTGCACGGAGCCGTCTAGCTGCAGGCGGACGCCGCGGGTGGTCAGCTCCTCGACGATGTCGCGGGCGTCGGGCAGCGACCGCGCGAGGCGGTCGAGCTTGGTGACCACCAGGGTGTGGCCGGTGCGGCAAGCCGCCAGCGCCTCACGCAGGCCAGGCCGGGCACGGGTGGTACCGGTCAGGCCGTGGTCGACGTAGATCCGGTCGACGTCGACCCCGAGTGCGGCGAGGCCATCCCGCTGGGCGGTGAGGTCCTGGTTGGTCGTGGAGACCCCGGCGTAGCCGATCTTGAGTCCGGTCACCCGAGCAGTGTGCCGTATGACGTGCGGCGAGCGGGACTTCAAAGCGGACGGTT
>JAABVA010004944.1_pt1 | contig 12205 bp, 9 predicted proteins | sample 5560331 | NCBI WGS metagenome assembly JAABVA01 (sample SAMN12812661, study PRJNA571458) | rock metagenome | isolation source: Antarctica rocks | place: Antarctica: Victoria Land, Mt New Zealand sud | collected 2016-01-07
GCCACGACAGCCCTGATAGCCCACCACCCTCACCCTCACCCCTCGGGGCGTGTGTACCCCCAACCCACGCTAGCGGACATTGATGCGAACTCCTGTGCTCACTATCCCCGGTTCGTCGGCCGTGCGTCGGCTCCGGTCAGAAACCCCACATGAGGCTGCTTTCGAGCATAGCACGGGTGGTCTTACGGAATGGTGACGAAGATTACGAAAACATTACAGTGTCGCGATGACGCCGCGCCGTCACTATCGCTCATTTCATCGATCGTGATCCGCATCCACGAAGATTTAACCTTTTCGTAATCTTCGTCACCATTCTGTAAGACGACCGTTGCTATGCTCGAAGGTAGGTCACGGACCACCCAATCATGGACCGCCCCGCGAATCGCTGGGCTTCGGGCCTGTTACAGCAACAGGAGAGGTAAAGACCATGGCAAAGTTGACGCGAGGCGGTTTCCTCAAGAAAACATCCGCGGGAGCGGTTGCGTTTGGCGCGCTGGCCGCCCTGCCCGGCGCGGCGGTCGCCGCCGGGCGGCCCCGGATGGCCGCGACCCCTGAGGCAGACGCACTGACGGCGGCGCCCTTCGTCGTCTATGTGCGCAACCCCGCCGCCGGCGAGATGGTTGTGCTCGCCGGCGCCGAGGAGTTCACCTATACCGATCGCGCCCTCGCCGCGCGCCTGTGGCAGGGCCGGGGCGCGCGGAACGGCGCCTCTACACACGCTAGCACGTCCAAAGCGAGGTAAGACAAAGGTCATCACACCGTGAAGCCCTCGAGATTGCCAAGGACCCGGTCGCGGACAATACCGACGTGTACGCCTTCGTGAGTCCAGACCCGACGATCAAAACCGTCACCTTGATCGCCAACTACATCCCGCTGGAAGGACCGGCTGGCGGCCCCAACTTCTACGAGTTCGGGGATGACGTCCTCTATGAGATCAACATCGACAATGACGGAGATGGGCAGCCCGACGTCACCTATCAGTTCCAGTTCCAGACGACGCTGCACAACCCGGACACCTTCCTGTACAACACCGGCCCGATCACCTCGCTCGACGATCCCAATTGGAATATCCGGCAGGTCTATACGGTCACCAAGGTGACCGATGCCGGAGCGACCACCCTGGGCAGCAATCTGGCCTGCCCGCCCTGCAACGTGGGCGTGCGCTCTACGCCCAACTATCCCGCCCTGGCTCAGGCGGCCGTGCATACCCTGGCGAGTGGTGAGACGGTCTTCGTCGGGCAGCGCGCGGAGGGTTTCTATGTGGACCTGGGCTCAGTCTTCGACGAGCTGGATTTGCGGCCGTTCCAGGAGTTGCATATAATGCCGTCTCTTCCCACGCTAGGGGTCAACGGGACCAACCGGCTCAACGTCCACAGCATCGCGATCGAGGTACCCCAGACCGCGCTCACGCGTGACGGCTCCGTGCCCGCGAATGAGGCTGACCCCCGCTCCGTCGTCGGCGTGTGGGCCACGGCGAGCCGGCAGAAGGTCACGATGCGTAACGGGCGTGACGGCGCGCAGACCAGTCACGGGCCCTGGGTGCAGGTCTCGCGGCTCGGCAACCCTCTGTTCAACGAGGCCATCGTCCCCGTAGGGGACAAGGACCGATGGAACTCATTGACGCCCGCCGATGACAGCCAGTTCCTGCAGTACGCACAACACCCTGAAGTGTCCAAACGGCTCCCGATCTTCTATCCCACGCCGTTCCCGCACCTGGCGACCCTGACCGCGGTGCGCGCGGATGTGGTCGCCATCCTGCTCACAGGGATACCGTCCGGGTTCATCCCGGGATTCCAGAATTACACGGGCGCGCTCTATGCGGACATGTTGCGGCTGAACATGGCGATTCCTCCAACGGCTATCGAGAATCAGTTCGGCATCATCGGTGGTGATCTGGCCGGCTTCCCGAACGGCCGGCGGGTGAAGGACGATGTCTTCACGATCGAACTGCGCGTCCTCGCCGGTCTGACATACCCGCTGGTTGACAAGACCTACGTCCCCGACCTAGCGGCGGCTGCGGTCACCGATGGCCTGACCCCGGCCAACGTCAATGCGCCCTACCTACCAACTTTCCCCTATCTGGGCGTCCCGTACGACGGCTTCGACAATCCGAGCGACCCGAGCTAGGACGAGGAGCGGTACGACAGGCGAGGGGCGAGAGGATCTCGGTGGTTCGGAGCGACCGAGTTCCTCCCCCGTCGATCGCGGAGACCTTATTCGTACGCGCCCACAGATGATAAGCAAACTGTAATCCTTCCGTAATGTTCGTCACGGCTACGTAAGATCCTACCGCTATGATCGAGAGTAGGCGTCATTTTCGGGCGTCATTTTCGGGCGTCATTCATAAAGCCCCGAGCCGGGGCAACGAGACTAAGGAGAGACAAGTGACACGATCAACGATCAGGGGCCGGACGTGGGCAGCGCTCGCGCTCGCGCTCACCCTCGCGCTCATCATCCCCGCGGGCGGCGCCGTCGCGGGCGGCGCCACGCCCCCGCTGGCTCACAACCCCTCTGGTCGGGGCATGGCCGCGGGACTGGGACAGATGACCGGCCTGTTACCCCGCAACCACCTGTTCGAGGAGAGCGCCATCCAGGTCAATCTCAGCAACCAGACGGTGCGCCTGCCGCTGTACCCCGGCGATGTGCATGGGCAGCGGGTGTGGTATGTCCTCCTGGATTCCTCAGACGTCGGAGCGGCGCACGACTTGGGCGTGAACTATGCGCCCAAGCTCGCCAACATCGGGATTGGCTGCCCCGACTGCGTGCAGACGGTGACCCTCGGGAGCCCGACGGCGAAGCAGAATCCGTTTGGCCTAGCTGTGGTGCACTTCCAGGGCGCGCCCAATTTCAAACCTAATCGGGTGGCGGTGCCCGGACCGCACGGCTTCCCCCTCGCGGAACTCCAGCCTGGCGCCGTGGCCGGCCCGGGCTATAGCCCCTTCATCCGGATCGCGGGATCGCCGACCGTCTACAGCGCCCCCATCGTGGCCACCGGAAACGGCCCTTTCGACGTCGACCATCACACCAACACGGGTGATCGGGTCCTCGGCGTCCACATCGCGCCCGCGATGTCGCCGCCCGGACAGTTCCGGGAGTCGTGGGTCGACATGCTGTTCATCAAGGGGTTCGACGCCGGCCAGCCGATTGTCTACCTGAGCACGGACGCCGGTCAGCCCCTCACCGCGGTGTTGGAACGCGCGACCTATGTGCCCGCGCTGGACCGCGCGCCGTACAACGGCGGCGACGACTTCCTGGGGTCCGCCCGTGAGCGGCTCTTCGGTTTCATCAACGGCCAGACGGGCGTCAACAACGCCCAGGCCCAGGGGTTCGTGCATCTGGTCGTCGACGGTCTGGCGGCGCAAGACGCCTCGGCCGCCAACACGGCCCTGATCACCGCCCTGCGCAACGGTGGCGATCTGCTCAACGTGTTCGGCGATGTCCCAACGTTGAGCGACCCCCGGCATGCCGATGCCTACAGCCCGTTGTGGGACGCGCAGCTCGGCCTGTGGACCGACAAGGCGGTGCGCCTGGGGCTCAACAAGCGCCAGATCGACGAGAACGTCGTCTTCAACCTTGCCGCGACCCGGCCCGACCTGCTGACGGGTGTCGACCCGGCCACGGGGCTGCCCAAACCGTACGGCTCCGCGGGCGTCGACATCAACTGTGCGATCATCGGGTTCACGGCGAAGCCGCCGACCGCTAACCTTGCCACGCCGGTCCCCCATTCCCAGTTCCCACCGCGCTAGCGTGATGGGGTACCGTTACACGGCGCGCCCTACGGCTCGGTCGGCTTCAACGTGAACTGCCCCGTCATCGGCTTCATGGACAAGCTCCCCGTCAAGGACCTGGTCCCCACCCTCTCTCCGGCTAATACCCCCTCCCGTGGCCGGCGGGAGGAGCGGGACACCGCTGTCCCACTCCTCCCGCTCCTCATCCACGGCCATAGATCTGAAGGAGCGGCCCATGAGTACCCTGACTCGGACTGTCCATGACCGCGGCGTGATCGGCCGCCTTGACACGATGTGGCGCGAGGCGCCGCCGGATCTGAGGCGGCGCCTCGTCACGATCTATGCCCTGCTGATCGGCTTCAACGCTGTCATCTGGGCGCTGCTGCTGCTCACGTCGGCCCGTTACCCGCTGCTGCTGGGGTTGGCGCCGGTCGCCTACGGCTTCGGGCTGCGCCACGCCGTCGACCCCGACCACATCGCCGCCATCGACAACACGACGCGCAAGCTGATGCAGGACGGCCAACGGCCTGTCGCCGTCGGCTTTTTCTTTTCGATGGGCCACTCCACCGTCGTCTTCCTGCTCTCCGTCCTGATCGCGATCTCGGCCGCGTTCGTGAAGACGAACCTGCCCCAGATGAAGAACGTGGGTGGCGTGATCGGCACGAGCGTGTCGGGCGTCTTCCTCGTCATCATCGCGATCATCAACCTGATCGTGTTCGTCGACATCTACCGGACCTGGCGCAAAGTGGTGCGGGGCGGTACGTATGACGACAAGACTCTGGACGACTACCTGTCCAACCGGGGCCTCATCGCCCGCCTGCTCAAGCCGTTGCTGCGCGTGGTGACGCATAGCTGGAACATGTATTACATCGGCTTCCTGTTCGGGCTGGGCTTCGATACGGCCAGCGAGGTCGGCATCCTGGGTATGTCCGGCCTCGGCGGCGTCCACGGCATCCCGGTCTGGTCCGTCTTGCTCTTACCCTTGCTCTTCGTAGCGGGTATGTCGCTCGTCGATACCTCGGATGGCATTGCCATGCTGGGCGCCTATGGCTGGGCCTACATCAAGCCGGTGCGCAAGTTGTACTACAACATGAGCATCACGGCCATCTCGATCGCGATCGCGCTGTTCATTGGGGGCCTGGAGTGCCTGCAAGTCATCATCCAGGAGTTGAACTTGAGCGGCGGCGTCTGGGACTTCATCCAGAACCAGATGAACATCAGCAACTGGGGCTTCTACATCATCGGCATCTTCCTGGTCAGTTGGATTGGGTCGATGGCCTACTACAAACTGCGGCACATCGACCGCCTGGACGACGCGTTGCCCCGCGCCTCCAGGTCCCAAGAAACTGTAAGCCCGTCGTAATCTTTGTCATCGTTCCGTAAGATCGCCGCACTATGATCGATAGTAGGCCCCCATCACGGCTCGCGGGCGACAGACCTGTGCCGGCTCAGGAGCGCCGGCCGGCGCCGGTGACTGCGGCGCGTAAGAGTCATTTGCAGCCCGGCATCGCCTCTATTCGGTATGCCAGATGACCGAGGGCCGAGAACAGGGGAGACACCGGCCAGCGATAAGGAGGAGGAATAGGACACACCGTTCAGCGGCGTCACGTCGACAGTTCCGTCGACAGCACACGCACGTACCACTAGGAGAACAACGATGGGTAAGCTCAGACAACTCGCAGTCCCTCTGCTGGGTCTGCTCGCCCTCCTGATGAGCAGTATGCCGCAGCAGGCAAACGCCTCCAGCCACCGCGAGGCGCCGCTCATCGGCCTGGACCCGACGGCCGACAATACCGATGTCTACGCCTTCCGCAGTCCCGACAGCCCCAATACCGTCACGTTCGTCGCCAACTACATCCCGTTCGAGGAGCCGGCCGGCGGCCCGAACTTCTTCAAGTTCGACGACACCGCGCTCTACCAGATTCATGTGAGCAACGACGGCAACCCCCGCGATGACATCACCTACCAGTTCCGCTTCAAGACGACGGTCCTCGACCCGACCACCTACCAGTACAGCACGGGCCCGATCCTCAGCCTGGACGACCCGCACTTCAACATCCGCCAGTCCTATAGCGTCACCCGTATCGATGCCGGCAAGCCCCAAGGGAACAACAACCAGGGCAACAATAACGCCCAGGGAGACGAGAACTCTCAGGGGAACGGGAACGGCGCCTCCCAGGTGCTGGGCGACAACCTCTCGACACCGCCGAATAACATCGGCCCGCGCTCGACGCCCAACTATCCGGCGCTGGCCGCCGCCGCGGTGCACGATCTGCCCGGCGGCGCCAAAGTCTTCGTCGGCCAGCGCGACGATCCCTTCTATGTCGACCTCGGCTCGGCCTTCGACCTGGCCGGCCTGCGCACGGTCAATCCGTTCCACACCACCCCTCTGCCCATCGCGCCCGGCGTGGACGGCTTCGGCGGCTTCAACGTCCACTCGATCGTGCTGCAGGTCCCGATCAGCCAGTTGACGCGCGATGGCACGATGCCGACCGATCCCAAGGACCCCAGCGCCGTGATCGGCGTCTACGCCAGCGCCAGCCGCCAAAAGATCCGCGTCCTGAGCAACGACGGTACCGTCGCGAACCAGGGGGCCTTCCAGCAGGTTTCGCGCCTGGGCAACCCGCTCATTAACGAGGTGGTCATTCACCTGGGCCAGAAAGACTTCTGGAACTCACAGGACCCCGCCAATGACCGGCAGTTCCTGCCGAATTACCTGACGCCCGAGATCAGCAGGCTGATTCAGCAGTACTACCCCATCGTGATCACGCCGCAGACGAACCGGACCGACCTGAAGCAGGTCCTGCTGACGGGCATCCCGGGCCTCAACTACAGCGGCCCCACCCCCGCCGACTTGCTGCGGCTGAACGTGGCCATCCCGCCAACGGCCGCGGTCGGCGCGGGCAACCCCCTCGGCGTCATCCGCGGCGACCTGGCGGGCTTCCCCAATGGACGGCGCCTGGAGGACGACGTGGTCGACATCGAGATACGCGCGTTCGCCGGCGGCTACCCCTTAACGCCCGCCTCCGACCACGTACCAAACAATGCGCTCGGCGACGGCGTGAATCAGAACGATGTGCCGTTCCTCACCTCGTTCCCCTACGTCGGACTGCCGCACCAGGGCTACGAGCATACCCACCACATGGTCGGCTCACCCGTTTCGCCTCCCTAAGGGGCACGCACATGCGCCCCGAGTAGCAGCGCCGCGGCGCCGGCGCGATCGACAGGGACACGGGGGCGGTTCGCGCGAACCGCCCCCACCACAATTGACGCGAATTGGCACTATCTAGCATACGTGTGGGCGGACAGCGGACAGAACCCTCGTCACGGGACTGTCCGCCTCACATAGCCGGTAGGAAGGGACGGGTGAGGCCGATGCACGGCATACGGAGGCAGGTCATGCACAGGATTCGAGTTGGGAGCGCCGCGCGGCTGCTGGCGCTCACGCTGCTGGTCATTGGCGGGACGCTGGCGCTCCACCGCGCCAATGGGGCCGCGACATCGCCGGCCGCCGTTATGTCGAGCGTAAACGCCGCCGCCGGAGCCGGCGCACCGCCGGCGCGCACGACCGCGGGAATTATCCAGGGCTTGCAACAGCAGATCCGCGTGACGCCCACGGACGTCGACGCCTATGCCCGCCTCGGCGAGGCCTATCTGCAACGGGTCCGCGAAACCGGCGACCCGGCCTACTATCGCAAGGCCGAGGCCGTGCTGGCCGTGGCGCTCAAGCGTGATCCGCGGCGCCTGGAGGCCCTGGTCGGCGCCGGCACACTGGCCCTCGCTCGCCACGACTTCCGAGGGGCGCTGGTGATCGGCGAGCGGGCCCGCGCCCTCAACCCGACGGTCCCGCGCATCTACGGCATCATCGACGACGCACAGGTCGAGTTAGGCCTGTACGCCGCGGCTGCGCACACGGTGCAGACCATGGTCGATATGCGCCCCGATCTCAGTTCCTACAGCCGCGCCTCGTACCTGCGGGAGTTGTACGGCCGCGTGCCAGGCGCGATCGCGGCGATGCAGATGGCGGTCGAGGCCGGCGGCCCGAACGCCGAAAATACGCAGTGGGTCCGGGTGCAGCTAGGGAATCTTTATTTCAGCCAGGGCAACCTCGTCGCGGCCGAGCCGCAGTACCAGCACGCATTGGCCCAGCTCCCCGGGTATGTCCATGCCCTGGCCGGACTGGCGCAGGTGCGCGCGGCGCAGGGCCGCTACGACGCGGCGATCGATCTCTACACTCAGGCCACCCAGCGCATGCCGTTGCCCCAATACGTCATCGCGTTGGGCGATGTGTACGCCAGGAAGGGCGACCACCAGCAAGCCGAACAGCAGTATAGGCTCGTCCGCGTTATCGATCAGCTGCTCGTGGCGAACGGGGTCAACACCGATCTCGAAACGGCCCTGTTCTTCGCCGATCATGGCATCGACCTGCCCGCGTCACTGCGCAAGGCGCGCGCCGCCTACGCGGCGCGCCGGAGTATTCAGACCGCCGATGGGTTGGCCTGGACGCTCTACAAAACGGGACGGTACCGGGAAGCGCAGCGCTACGCCACCGAAGCGCTCGCGCTCGGGACGCGCGACGCGCTCAAGCTTTTCCACGCGGGGATGGTCGCCAGGGCGCTCGGCCAGACTGGTCGGGCCGCAACGTACCTGCGCCGGGCCCTCGGGCTCAACCCGCACTTTTCGCTGTTGTACGGCGATCTGGCCGCGGCGACGCTGAGAGAACTGGACACAGCGTCAGGGAGGAAGCCATGATGCCGCGCCGCCCACGCCTGCGCCGACGGGTGCGGTTGCCATTGCTGGGGCTGCTGGTCATGGCCGCCGTGCTGCTGGCGCCGGCCACCCTAGCACTGGCCCATCCCATGGGCAACTTCTCGATCAACCTGTACAGCCGTCTTGCGCTCGGCGCAACGCGGGTCGACCTGACCTATGTGGTCGATATGGCCGAGATCCCGACGTACCAGCAGTTCGGCGCGACGCGTCCCAGCACGCGGGCACGGCAGGCCTATCTCCAGCGCGCGGCGGTGGCGCTGCGCGCCGGCCTGCGGCTGGCGGTCGATGGGCGTCCGCGTGCGCTACGCCTGACCAGACAGACGATAAGCTTCCCGCCCGGGCAGGGCGGATTACCCCTGACCCGCATCGAGCTGCGGTTCGCGGCCACACTCCCGCACGCGCGTGTGGGGACGAGGCGTGCCGTGGCCTACGCCGACACGAACTACGCCGGCCGCATCGGCTGGCACGAGGTGGTCGTGCAATCCGCGCCCGGCGCGCGCCTCGTCCGCTCGGACGCGCCCACGGTCGATCCGACGAACGAGCTCCGCGTGTACCCGCAGGATATGCTGGCGAGCCCGCTCGACATCCGCACGGCCCACGCCTTGATCGGCCCCGGCGCCGGCCCGGCCGCGCTCGACCGTAGCGTACGGACGGCAGGCGCGGTGCGCCCCACCGACCCCTTCGCGGCGCTGATCACGACCGCGCAACTCAGCCCGCTCGTCCTGGCGCTGACCTTGCTTGCCGCGGCCGGGCTGGGCGCCCTGCACGCGTTCTCGCCGGGACACGGCAAGACGATCGTGGGCGCCTACCTGATCGGCGCACGCGGCACCGCACGCCATGCGCTCTTCCTGGGTCTGACGGTGACGGCGACGCACACGCTCGGGGTATTCGCGCTCGGCTTGATCACCCTGTACGCGGCCCACTACGTGCGGCCTGAGCAACTCTATCCGTGGCTGGGCATCCTCTCAGGGGCCCTTATCCTCGTCATGGGCGCGACGCTCGTCGTACGGCGCGCGCGCGCCACCCTCGCGCACCCCATCCACGCGCACGACCACGGACACACCCACGCGCATGGTCATAGTCATGACCATGCGCACCTGCCGGAGCAGGCGCACGATCACGATCACCCTAGCGATAATGGGCCGCATGCGCATGGGCCGCACACACACACGCACCTGCCGCCCGGCGCGGACGGCTCCGCGCTCACCTGGCGCAGCGTGCTCGCCGTGGGCATTTCAGGGGGGTTGCTTCCCTGCCCCACGGCGCTCGTGGTGATGCTCAGCGCCATCGCCCTGCAGCGTGTGGGTTTCGGCCTGCTGCTAATCGTGATGTTCAGCCTCGGCTTGGCCGGTGTGCTGACCGGCATCGGCCTGCTGTTTGTGTACGGGGCGCGCTGGCTACAGCGCATGAATGAGGGGCGCATACAACGATTAGGCCCGGCGCTACGCCTCGTGCCCATCGCCAGCGCGTCGGTCGTCACGATGGCCGGGCTCGTCATTACCGTACAAGCGATGATGACGGCGGGGGTGCTGTGACGAGCATCATCGGGCGCCTCTATCCGCGGCGCGGAGCGATCGGGCTGCTGGCGGGACTGGCGAGTAGCGCGGTGCTGGTTGCTACGTTGGGCAACGGTGTAGCCGCCCTTGCCCTGGGTGGCCTCCTGGGCATTGGCTATGCCTTGGCCGCGCGCCCGACGCCGCGCGCCTACGCGGACAGCGGTATGACCGCGGCCGCCTTGGGCGTGCCCTTATGGCTGCTCGTCAGCGTCATCGCGCTGCCGCTGCTCGCGGGCCACCCGCCACAGTGGACCGCCGCGGGGATGCGCATTATCTTCCCCCAGTTCGTGGGCTGGGTTCTGTACGGCGCGTTGCTGGGGGTGCTGACGCAGGCCTTGAGCGACCTCGCCGTCTGGCGGTTAGGACCCGAGCGCCAGCCCTCGCCCCCGCCGCGCGCGGATCCGAACGCGCATCGTCATCGTGGGCGGCGGCTTCGCCGGTGTGACCACGGCCCACCATCTGGAACAGGCGTTCGGTCCGGACCCCTCGATCTCATTCACGCTGGTCAGCGAGACCAACGCGCTGCTGTTCACACCGATGCTGGCTGAGGTAGCCGCCGGTAGCCTGGAGGCGACACACATCAACAGCCCCTTGCGTACCAGCCTGCCCCGCACCACGGTGGTGCGGGGGCGGGTGGCCGGCATCGACGTGGAGGGGCGCTGTGCCCATCTGGCGCCCGCTGACCGTTCCATGGAGGAGCGCGCGATCCCCTTCGACCATCTGGTGTTGGCGCTGGGCGCCGTCTCCAACTATATGGGCCTGGAGAACGTCGCGGCCGCGTCCCTCGACTTCAAGACGTTGGCGGACGCGGCGCGCATCCGCAACCACGTCATCGACCTGTTCGAGCGCGCCGACCGTGAGCCGGACCCAGCGGCGCGCCGGCCGCTGCTGACTTTCGTCGTCGCCGGCGGCGGCTTCGCGGGGGCGGAACTGGCCGGCGGCCTCAACGACTTCGCGCGCGGCATGCTGCCCTACTATCCGGGTGTCCGCGCCGATGACGTACGGGTCATCGTGGCGCACTCGCGGGAGCGCATCCTGCCCGAATTGGGCGAGGCGCTGGCCGCCTATGCCCTGGAGCGCATGACGGCGCGTGGCGTGACGTTCAAGCTGGGCGAGCGGGTGGCCGATGCGCGGCGAGGCGCGGTCGTGTTGACGTCCGGTGAGGAGATCCAGACCGAAACAATCGTCTGGACGGCCGGGACAGCGCCACATCCGCTGCTCAAGGAGATGGGGCTCGCGTGCGACAAGCGGGGCGCGGTCGTGATCGAGCCGACGCTGGCCGTGTCGGGCCAGCCGGGACTGTGGGCGCTGGGCGACTGCGCCGCCGTGCCCGACCTGGTCGGCGGGGACGGCAAGACCTGCCCGCCCACCGCGCAGTACGCGCTGCGCCAAGCGAAGACGCTGGCGCGCAACATCCACGCCAGCGTGCAGGGGCGCCCGCTCACACCGTTCCGCTTCAAAGCGCTGGGCACGCTGTGCGTCGTGGGCCATCACACAGCCTGCGCCGAGATCAGGGGGTTACGCTTCTCCGGACTGTTCGCCTGGCTGCTGTGGCGCGCCATCTACCTCGCCAAGCTGCCGGGGCTGGAGCGCAAGGTCCATGTCCTCGCCGATTGGATCGTTGAGCTGTTTTTCCCGCGCGACATCGTGCAAACGATCGACGTCGGCGCTCGAGAGGAGTAGATGATGCGTCTTTCTTTCTTTGACCACTATCAGGGGCTTGGCGCGTGCGTCCTCGTCGGTGGTCTGGGTGGCGCCCTGTCCGCGGGGTTATCGCCCCTCGGCGCCGTGCTGGGTGTGCTGTACGGCGCGATCTTCGCGCTGCTGGCAGCCGCGCGGGTGGACAATCCGGGCGCGGGGCTGCTGTGGGGCCTGGGCTACGCGCTGGTGTTGTGGCTCGCCGTCCCCGCGGGCCTGTTCCCGCTGTTCCAGGGCATGCCCCACATGGCGATGCTCGACACCGCCCGCGTCCACTTCGGCGACCTCGTCGCGTATCTCCTCTACATCGGCCTGCCCCTCGGGCTCACGCTGGGGGTCTGGCGTAGCTGGCGTCCCGGCGACGCGCCCAGCGCGCCCGAAACCACCGCGCGGGAGCGGTTCAGCGTGCCGCGCGCGCTCGTGGTCGGCGGGATCGCGGGCCTCGTGGGCGGG
>JAABVA010004946.1_pt1 | contig 12203 bp, 19 predicted proteins | sample 5560331 | NCBI WGS metagenome assembly JAABVA01 (sample SAMN12812661, study PRJNA571458) | rock metagenome | isolation source: Antarctica rocks | place: Antarctica: Victoria Land, Mt New Zealand sud | collected 2016-01-07
AGGCGCGGGGCGGGGCCGCGGCGGCGCTGTTTGGAAGTCTTGCTCCTCATGGCGACGTGCGGGGTGCTGCTGGCGCGGTGCTGAGCGCTGCTGTCAGGCGTGCACGAGAGTCGCTGTGGTACCAGCGGGCCTGTCCGCGCTCCCGCATGCTGCGCTCCTGCGCCTGCCCGCGCACTGCGTGCACCCGCGGTGTCCGAGCTGCCCGCGTCCCTCAGGGCCTCTGTCCTCACTGGCCCGCTAACCCGCCGCACACCAGACACGCTCAGCGAGGTGTGCTCTTCCTGTATATGTTTTTGCTGACCCGCTGCGCGCGACGGCGACAGGCTGGCACCCGCGCTGGGCGCGGAGGCGCCCGAGCGCGCGCCGGGCGCGGCGGCGCTGCTGCTCGAGCTCGCGGAGCGGCTGCTGAACGCGTGCGCGGCCGCGGTGGCGGGCGCGGGCGCGGCCGCGGCGGCCGGCGCGCAGGCCGCCTACGAGGCCGACCGCGGCGAGGTGCTGCAGGCTGTGCTGGAGCAGGCGCTGCGCTTCCGCGAGCAGGGCGCGCCGCAGACCCTCTAGGTTTCTTTATAGATTTAAAGGTTGGGATGGTGGAGCAGGCGCTGCGCTTCCGCGAGCAGGGCGCGCCCGCAGCCCCTCATGGCTTTCATGTGGAGCGATCGCCTGTAGAGCAACAGGGGAGTCCCTGTGCATGAGGCCGACACCCTTGTGTGCACTCGTGACTATGGCCCTGAGACCGTTGTGTGTGCACGCGCCGCAGGCGACCGCACGACTCATATATATTTGCTAGTTCATGCGGGACGATACACTCCATCACGCTATAGTTCATGAGCGGACCTTAAGACCCCATGGCTGCAGTGCAGGGTGTTGCAGATGACAGCCGCGACGACCTAATAAGCTCACGGCCATGCGCCTGCCCCGCAGGCGAGCCCATGGGGCCCGCGCTGGCCGGCAAGCTGGAAGCGCTGGCGGACGCGCACGGCGCGCACGCGCAGCTGTTCGACCTGTGCGAGGCGCAGGGCGACTGGCAGCGCCTGCTCGACCACATGGCCGCGTCCGCCGCAGGTGAGCTCGAGTGCCAATGGCAAGGTTCCAACGTAGATCCATTTTCTCTGTTGGGGTGTCACCGATCTCTAAAAAGCTGCTATAAGAGGTGGTGCGGAGAAATGGTGCTGGGGCCACTCTCACATCGCAGTGTCACATCAGAGGTCGCAATGGTGGCCAGCGCAGATGGATGTGCGACAAGGGCGCAGGCGCGCGGGCTGCGCGGCCAGCGCTCGCTTGCTGTTGGGGCGCCGCCGCGCGCCTGCTTAGCGCGCCTGCGCAGCGCCTGCTGAGCCCTGCCCTACCCTAAGCGCACCGCCTGCCGCGCAGCGCGCTCATGGACATGCGGTGCACCCTTGCGCTGATGCTGACTGTCAAGATGAGGATCACCCTACACTAACCCTAACCATACCCTATCTCGGCGGCGCGCGCCAGGCGGCGGGCAGGGCCTGTACGGCGAGCAGCCGCTGGCCGAGTACGTATTCTGGCGCCTGCGCGCCGACGGGCGCGCCGCCGACCTGCTGAGCCTGCCGGACGAGTTCGGGGAGGGCCTGCTGCGCTGGCTGGCGCGCCAGGTCCGGCCCCGCGCCTCGCGGACCCCAGAGCATGTTTTAGACTGGGGAGAGGGGGCCCACTGATGCGGCCGGTGATTCGGGTCGTGACCCTCGACCTCCCTGACCTCCCAGCCTGCTGGACGACCTCTGGGCGGGCGTGCCACAGTGGCCTGCAAGCCAGACTCTGCCCTGCACCCTCCCGGTCACTGAGCCTGCCATACATCTAAACACCTCGCCCCACGCAAGGTGCCGACCCTGCTTCCCGCACCTTGACCCCCCCCTGGATCCGCGCGCCCCGCGCAGGGCGACGATCGCGATACGCTGCGCCTGCGCTGGCCTTCGCTACCAGCGACTCAGAGCCTGTGGCTCCTGCGCAGGGTGACGACCGCGACACGCTGCGCCTGCGCTGGCTGCACGAGCTGCGCCTGGCCCGGCCCGGCGCCGCGGCGGCCACGCTCGACCGCGCGGCCGCGGCCGGCGCGTCCACCTGCGCGTCGGCCGCGCGCGCGGCCTGCCTGGCCAAGCTCGCCGCGCGCGCGTCCGCGCCCGGCGGCCTGGCGCCCATGCCGCCGCAGGCGCGCAAGGCCCCGGCCTGACAACTCTGGCCTGCAAAGCTGCGCACCCAGCGCCGCTGCAGGTGTAGGATAGGGTGAGGGGTTATGGCTAGGGTTTTAAGGTATGATTACCCTACCCTGACCCATCTGCGGCGCAGCGCAGGTGGCGGCGCACGTGCGGCGCCAGAACGCGCGGCTGGCGCTGCTGGCGGTGCAGGACGCGCTGGGGCGTGGCGCCGCGCAGCCGCTGCCGCCGGCCGGCCTCGTCGCCGCAGGTGCGCATGCTGTGCCCCAGGAGGAGGTTTGGGGACATCGTCATTGCGTGGCCAAACCTGAGTGACTGCACTGCGTCCTGCACAGGTGCCTGTGCGGGGAGCATGCGGCTGGCGGTTGCCTCAGCGCCTGCACCAGCGTGCCTGCATGTAAGTCCTGGCTTGGGTCGTGGGGGCCGAACGCGACGGGTGCTGGAACTCAGGCTGTGCAGTGACAGAGCAGCTGTGCCGCGCCGCGCCAGCGCTTGAAGCGCCGGACGGGGGCGGCGTGGTCCTGGCATTTGACGTGCTGGCCGCGGCGGGGCGCGCCTTCTGCAAGGACCACAGGCGCGCTGCCCGGCCGCGGTGCTTGGGCTGCGCCCGGGTGGAAGGTCGCCGGATGGGCGAAAGCATACAGGCGGCATGGGTGCATGCGCTTGCGCGCACAGCCTCATAGCCTGGTCACTACTTCACTAAACATAAGTGCCCACGGCAGACAGCGCGCGCGCGAGCAGCGAGCAACCCGCCTTTGCGCAGGCCGTCGGGTGTGCTCAGCGCAGGACGCCTAGGTGACAGCCTGCGCGCGGCAGAGACATGGTGGTGGCGGCCTGGCGCGCGGCCGTGGCCGCGAGCGACTGGGGCGCGCTGTCGGCGCAGCGCATGCGGCTGCCGGACGCGGCGTTCGCGGCGCTGCTGGCGGGCACGCCGCTCGCGCGCGCGGCGCGGCGCTGCTACAGCGCGCGCGCGGACGAGCGCGCGCTCTGCGCAGACGGCAGGCGCGCCGCGCGTCAGCGCACCCCCAGGGCAGCGACCGTGCCTTTAAGTGTCGTGCAGGGTGTGCTCATTGTGCGGGTGGGCGCGCGCGCTCTGTGCACAGACAGCAGGTGCTTGTTACAAATGTCACTCAGGGCCCATGATGCACACACACCGGCGGCGAGGGCGGCACTGTGTGCAGATGCTGGGCCGCGACACCCCGCTGCCCCGGGCGGGTCTGCATCGTTCTCGGTCCTGCAAGTGACGCGCTCAGCGCCGGTCTGTGTTCGAACGGGCGCACCGAGCTCTGGGCGCGCCGGCAGCTTGGTATCATGGGAGACAAGCATTGTCTGGCCTGCACTTCTAGCATTAGCCTTGTGTGGTCGCGTGGTCGCATGACCCAGTCCTGCCCCGTATACAATGCACCTTCAGGGACTACAGACATGCGCATCACCTCGCTCCATGAACGATGTGCCTAACAGGGCTCACTGACAGTGCTCATCCCCTAGGGATGCCTATGCTAGGCCTATGTAGGCATGCCGGACAAATTTGGGTCGGGTGCATGGTTCCCAAGCATGGAGCCCATGGACTGCATGGCGTGCAGTCCTGGCATTGCAATCTAACACCTGGTTGCCTTTGTGGCCCAGCTTTGAGGACGCTTACCCGCCTGAAGAGGCGGAGGCAGCTCTGGCGAGCAGCGCCGCGGACCTGGCGCCGAGCGTCGCGGCAGACATGCAGAGCGCCTTCTTGCTGGGTGAGGCGGCCCTGTCAGTCATGAGTGTGCCTTTGTGGACACAATTGTGAAGTATCGTAAATACATCTGTGTTCCCTACCTATTGGTGCATGCTTATGGGTTCAGCCCTAACAGTCAAATGTTGCTCTGTGGCTTGTTCAACGACTGCAGAACCTGAAGCAATCCAAGGATTGCGCACTGCACTCAGGCAGCAGTGTGCAACATTGCGCAGGCAAAGCTGGGGAGGTGGCAGGTCCTGATATGTACGAGGACGAGGATGTGCAGCTGTCTGACAGCTCATACTACAACGATGATGTCATGTTTGAAGAGTGATGCGGTGTAATGTCCTTGCTCAACCTGTGTGTGCTGAGCTCAAACTGTCTGTATCGAGTCTGACACTTCTGACACCAGCCATGATCCGGACACACATAGTTTTGGGTGCACATACATACATCACATCAATGTCTGCCTGAACCTGCCGCCCCTGACCACCACCAGCGGCACGCCCCATGATGATACACCCAACATCCTAATGCCCTACTCCTAGCCATCAGCACAGTCGGAACTCAGCACTGTACGCGCTTAGCTGGTCGCCTTGTTCTTGGCGTCCTGGGCGGTGCCCTGCGCCTTGCTGCCCAGCTCGTTGGCCTTGTCGCCAGCCTGGTTGTACTGCGCACACGCACACACACCACCAGTCAACTCACTGACGCAGCACACCTAGACAAAACCTTGCGTTCGGCGTCACACACTATCACAGGAGACACCGTGCACATTCGCTACAACCTGCCAGCAATACTGCAAACAGCGACGAGCGTGTGCGCAAAATGACGTACACCACATACACATTCAGGTCCTGATACGGATCCCCCTCCTCCATGTTTCACACAAACCCTAGCTAATCACGGTGCAGCTATGCGCAAAAAATGAGCTGGGTGCATTCGCACCGTGTCCTTGGCTGCGCCCTTGGCCTCGTCGGCCTTCTTGCCCAGGGTGTCAGTCATGCTGCCGGCGTGGTCCTGCGTCTTGCCGGCCAGGTTGCTGCCATGGTCCTTGGCCTGCTCGGTCTGCACAGCCAAACAATGTGTGAACAACGCTTCAGCACCTGCAGGTCGCACTGCTCTCTCACACCAAATGCTTGCAGACAGCCAACAAGCAAGTCCAGCCGCACCGTAATCAGAACCCTTACTTGAGATCAACAGGCATACTGCCAGGCAGGCGCCGCACCGTGCCCGCCACAGTGTCCTTGGCCTGGTTGTAGACGTCGCCAGCCTTGTCCTGGACGGCGCCGGCGGCGTCCTTGGCCTGCGCGCAAACACTTGCGTCAGCGCTGCCGACAACATAGCCAGCACTCCACAAGTACCCTCCTTCAGCACGCTGCCTTGCGCACAGCTTTGGCTCCCCTGATGCATTGGATTGGCACAAAGGATCCGTGCACCACTTGTACATTTCCGGTGATCAGCCAACCCCAGGGTCCAAGAAGGAGCAGGGCGCCAAGCCAGGCGCAAGTGACAGCCAAAGGCTGTGCCAGGCAGTCAGAGGACAGCGTCGCATGCTGGTTTCGCACCTGGTCGATGAGCGACTTCTCACCAGTCATGGTTGCTTAGAAGATTGGTTGAAAGGAGTAAGTAGAGGAGGCGAGTAGCTGAGAGTTGTCTGAGTGAGCTGTGATTTGTGAGGGGACACCAGTGCAGCACTGGTTTAGGGGGCTGCCATGAGGGAACAGGAAGGAGTCCAAGGAGTCTTGGCATAGATGCACTCATTGGCTGCTCAGCTAGCAGGTCGGAGCGGCCCCCAGCAATAAGCAAATCGTAGCTGGCCTCTGCAGCCATATATCCGCTGCTGGCCCCAGCGCCACATGTCACAGGCGCCGCAACAGGCCACGGATACGCTGTTCATTGGGAACCTGGACTCACGCGTGACGCGTCGGCTTGTGTATGAGCTCTGCTGCCAGGCATGCAGCCTCGTCACGCTGCACATGTCTATGGTGGCAACATTTCGCTGTGCCAGGGGCACTGCCTCACTGTTATCTGCATACTTATCGCACCCTGCCAGCGCAGCCGCGCATGCCACCCCGTACTGGCACGCAGGCTGGGCCGGTGACGCGCGTGTCGTTGCCAGAAGAGGCGCCCGGCCTGCATAAAGGCTATGCCTTCTGTCAGTATGAGGACCTGGTGAGCGCGCCCTGGTCTGAGCCTCATAAGAGCACGTCCTCTGAGTCTCACATAAGCACGTGTTTAAAATACTGGAGGGCGTGCCCAGCGCACCCACGCCGCCGGTGCTGGCGGCAGGAGTCCGCCGTGTACGCCAAGCAGCTCTTTGAGAACCGCACCTGCCTGTTCGGCCGCCTGGTGCGCGTGAGGTACAGCGAGCAGGGCAACTCCTGAGGGGCCGGGGGCCCGCCGAGCGGGGACCCAGCGGCGAGGGGCTACCCCCGAGTCGCGGCGGGGCCGCGGCACGGCGGGCGGGGGCGCCGCCCATGGCCGCGCTGTGCATCAGCATGCACCAGCCGTGGGCGAGCCTGCTCGTGCACGGCATCAAGCGCGTCGAGGGCCGCGCGTGGCCGACCGAGCACCGCGGCACGCTGTGGGTGCACGCCACCGCTCAGGCGCCTGAGCCCGACGTGGTCGCGGTGCGCTGCCCAGCGCGCCAGTGCGTTCTCACACCCTTTGCTCACACGTGCACTATCCCACCTCTCCTGGTGGGGTACCCGCTTTGTGTCCGCACGGCTCCTCTGGCAGCAGTGCCCGTGGCGGCCCCGCGGCCGAAGCGTACAGGGACGCGCCTGGCTGGACAGGGCCAGCCTCAGTAAGAAGGGGGAGTGCAGGCTAGTGTGTGAGGGTTCACAAGAGGTTCATCAAGGGCTGGCGTGCAAGGTGTGTGTGGCCGCCAGTCGACATACCATATGCTGCATGCAGGAGCTGGAGGCCTTCTACCGCTCCGTGCATGCGCTGGCGGGCGTGGACGCGCTCGCCCTGCCGCGCCACTACCCGACCAGCGCGCTGCTCGGCGCCGTCACGCTGGTCGACTGCCTACCCGTGCGCCACCGCCCCGCCCGGCGCGCGTTGGCAGCCAGGCTCCCAGATGCGGCTGGGCGTGCACGACATGCAGGGCCCAGCAGCACAGCCTGTGTCTTTGCGGGTCGCGCCGCAGGGTCACGCCTCATGCTGTGCTCGCCATGCTAGCCCAAGAGCTGTGTCAGACCTGTGCTCAGGAAGCCCTGCAAGCCCTCGTACAAACCCCCCTGTGCATTGCCTGACCGCCTGCGCCGCGAGCCAGGCAGACGCCCTGCTCGCCTGGCCGGGCCTACCAGCGGCACTGCGGGAGGAGGTACAGTCGCCATACTGCTTCCTGTGCGCCAGCCCGCAGCGGCTGCTGGCGCCGCAGCAGATGCGCGGCCACCCCAAGCTCTGGCCGCTGCCGGCTAAGCTGGCGGTGCAGCTGTCGCCCGGCCTGCGCTCGCCCGCATCCGGGGTGCGCGCCCGGGTATGGCCAGGCAGAGCAGCGGGTTGGAGGATGCAGGCCGCAACCCTGGACACCCTCTTGCTGAGCACAGCCTGCAGCTGCTCTGGACGTCGGGGGCGGGGAGTCCGGTCAGCACAGTGACCGACGAGGCGTCTTGCAGCAGGCCTGTCAGGCTTCCGGCGCCCTGGCCTGGCCCGCTAGCGCGGTGCCAGCCAGCGGCGCGCGCACAGTCAAGCGCGGCCGGGGCGCGCAGGCGGCGCCCGTGAGGTGGGCGGAGCTGCTGGTGGCCCGCACCGCCTGGGCCGCGCGCCAGGAGGCTGAGGTGACGCCCCAGCCTCCCTGGCGCGCCCCACAGTGCATGCGTCACAGCCAATAGGTTGCCAGGAGTGCTGGCGGCTCTGCAGCCTGTGTGGTGATGCGAGGAGGCTCCCGAGTGATCCGCACCTGGCCCGGCCCTCTCCTCTAGCACGCTGCACGTCACCAGGCATGCTTGCGCTGGCCATGGACCGCTACAGGACGCTGGCATAATATGAGGAAGAGGTCAAGGGCGTTGTTTGCCAAGCTTGCCTGCCTATTCTCAGAGTCAGCACTCCTTTGCGAGCTGTCTGCTGCGGTGCCAGCTCCATGGACCCTATCAGGACTGGCGAGGGTTGCGGCGCAGGAGAAGGCGCCGCAGAGACGCGTCCCAGCTGCGGGGCGGGTGGCGGCCGCACCTGCAGACGGTGACGCATGCGAGCGGTCGCCGCCCGGCGCGGCTGCGCCGGAGACGCAGGAGGACGCGCAGCGCCGCAGGCGCGCGCTCGCCAAGTGGCTGCGCCAGGCCGACGCGCTGCGAGAGCGGCAGGCTGCCGGCGAGGTGCGGGGGGGCTGCTGCGCCATGCTATGAGTGTCATGCAGGGCCTGGCATTGTGACATGAGCCGGGCGTAGGGCCCTGCGGTGGTCGAGGTGCTGCGGTGCTGTGTACGGGAAGGGCGACACGCGGCGCCAGGTGCCGGCAGTCCAGGCAGTGCATGGAGGTCTAGAGGTTGCATGATCATGACCCATGGTCCATGGAGCTCAGGAGGTAGTGTCACAGCGAGCATTAGCTGGTGCAGCTGTCAGCACGCTTGGTAGAAGCTGTGCATTGTGGCGCCGGCAGGCCCTGGACGAGCAGGCGCGCGACAAGCTTAGCCACGTGGAGCAGAAGCGGTCAGAGCTGGCCGAGCTGGAGCAGCACCTGGGTCGCGGCTGACGGGTGTAGGGTAGGGTTAGGGTGGCTGTTGCGCCTGCGTCTGTGCGGAGCAGCGCCACCCGGTCTCGGGACGCACATGCCCGCAAGTCCAGCAGCAGCGCCGTGCACGCGCTCGTGAGTGGCACCGACAGGGGCTGGAGCAGCGAGCGAGCGGCCGCTCTTGAGTCCATGCAGGAACGAGGTACGACCGTGTGTGGAGGGCAGTGCAGGCAGGGTGACGCATGCAGAGCAGGAGCGTGTCATGCTGGTTTCAGCGACGTTCGTAACTGTCACGCGCCAAGCGCACAGATGCAGCACGCATGGCAGAGCTTACAGCCTGCTGACCTGTCTGGAAAGTGTGCTAAGCCATCTCTCAGGTCTGCTGAACAAGCAAACTTACACCAGCAGGCTCCAGAAAGTGTCACATAGCTATTGAAGCGGACGCATGCATGGGGGTGCTGCCAGCTTGCAAAGCGGCCGCCTGAGCTGATGCGCGCGCAGCAGGGCACAGGTCCCGCTCGGCTGGCCCGAGCGGCCTCTGCTCCCTCGGCAAGTCAGCAGCCAACACCCGGGTCGCCCGTGTGGCCTCAGTCTCCTCTCGGCGAATGCCAACCTGGCCAATGGCTGACCGCCGCCCGCATCTCTTAGCGATCTGTCCGCATGCAGGCGCCTTCGCGCGGCGGCCGCATGCTCGCGCGTCCCCCCGGCTACCCGTCAGCGCGCGGGCGCCCCCGCGCAGCGGCCGCGCGCTCACGCGTCCGCGGCCGGGCGCGTAGCCCGCCAGTAAGGCTTAAAGTAGGGCAGGGGGCTCACGCGTCCGCGGCCGGCGCATAGCCCTCCAGCCGGTCGGCCAGGTAGGCCTCGATGTCCTCGCCGCGCCAGCGGTCGACGCGCGCGCTCTCGCTCTCGCCGCCCGGGCCGCCGTGCAGGCGCAGCCGCGGCAGCGCGCCCAGCCGGTGCGACAGCGCGAGGCCGGCGATGCCGCCCGCGCGCCCGCGTACAAACTTCTCCACCGCCGGGAACTCCCTGCGGCGCGCGCGCGGGCGGCTCAGGGTGTAGACTCTAACAAGGGCATTGACTCGGTTGTATAGGATCAGTTGTATAGGATCTACCGCGCTGCCTTGGTGGCTGGGTGTCGCCCGGGCCTCGCCGGGAGTGCGGGCGGGCCAGCACGCCGGGGTCGCCGTCTGCGGCAGGTGGTGGCTGTGCAGAGCGGTGGTGCGCGCTTGGCAGGCCACCCGGGTCCGTGGCTGGTCCACGACTGCCCACAAGGGCGGCGCGCCCGCTGGTTAATCTCAACAACAGAGCCTGACCTGCTGCCAGACGCGCAGCTCAGAGGGTCGCCCGCGGTGGCGCGCGGGGACGCGCGGTTTCTGGAGCCCACCGCCAGCGGGCAGAGGTGTCGGGTGTGTCGGGCGCACTCGCAGCAGGTGCCTCGGGTGTCTGCTGGCACGAGACCCCAATGGACAGTATTGGAGGTGGGCGTACGGCTGGCTGCGGGGGCCGCGCTCGCAGCAGGTTCCCCGAGAGTCTGCTAGCGCGAGACCCCGGAGGATGGCACCAAGCATGGGCGTGCGGCCGGCTGCGGGGCGCGCGCCTGAGGCGGTGCTTGCAGACCTCCAGCGTGGCCTGCGGGTAGCGCCGCACGGCCGCCGCCTGCTCGCCCGGCGTGCAGCAGCCCAGGCAGTCGTCCACCAGCTCCGCGCCTGCGCGCCCGGGCCGCGCGGTTTCCCTGATGCGCGCTCGCCTCCCCTCCTGGCACTGACCAAGGCTGTGATAAGTGGCAATGCACCACTTGTCCGGCCCCGAACAAGCACCCGCCCTGCCTGCAGCCTCTGCAAGCTGACTTCAGCAGTGCTGCCCAGCACTGATCCTGATCACCGGTTCAGCGGTGCGGAGCGCATCGGCAGGCCGCGGGGCCAACCTGCCTCGCCCACGGCCTCGGCGAGCTGATCACACGTGCTGCACAGCGGCGACGCAAACCTGCGCGCGCAGATCGCGCATCAACCAAGCCCGGCTCTGCACAGCTGCGAGCTCCAGCTGAGGCGCGGGTCTTGACAACACACACCCGAGCTCCCTGCACGCGGCGGTGCTGTTCGCCGCAGCGTCACACTCTGCGGCAGGCGCGGCGGAGAGGCCGAGGAAGAGCGCCAGCGCCAGGGCGCGTATGACTGCCATCCAGCATGCAGCGCAAGCTGAGGCACACTGTCACGCTCGTCGTACGTATGGAAAAGCGAGCAAAACCAAAAAATACGGGGCATATAAAGGGTTACCAGCAGAGTGATGGTCCGTCCAAAGTGCGGCTCACAGTTAGGTGGCCCGCTCGAGTCTGCGGCAGCTGCAGAGGAGCCCGACACAGCTGCTGAGCTCTCGCTTTTTGCCCACTCGCCGAACGGGCGCCCGAGTTCAAACAATCTCTGTGTCTCCGTAGACGTTGCTCAAGGGCGTACTCGGCCCAGGAACTGCTTCCTTGCCGGGGTTTGTTTCGAGCTGCCTGCAGCCGTCCGGTCGCCCATATGTGCCTGCCGCACGCTCACCGGGGATGCGGCCGTGGGCGTCGGGCACGCGAGTGACGCTGTCCGTTCTGCCTGCTCAGGTGCCTGCCGGCCCTTCTTCCCGCCAATTCGCCTGTGTGTGGACTTCTGAAAAAGTGCAACGGGGCTACTGGAGTAAAAGCGAGAATGCTGTCCCTGGCAGGCGCGCTTCCGCCGCGCCGCCGCGGCCGCCCGCCGCGCCCGCCCCGGAGGCGAGCGCCGCCAGATGGTGGAGGTGGCAGCCGTGGCAATGGACGCGCGCGCGCACGGCATTGGGCGCCTGGGCGCGCCGGAGCACGGGGCAGACGCCCTGCGGCTGCCGCAGTGGGACACTGGTCCGCGCCTGAGCCAGCTGCGCGGCGTGGGCGGCGGCGCGCGCGCTGATCTCGGCGGCCAGGGCGCGCCGCCGGCGCCGGGTAAGGCGCAACCCAGCGCCGCGCAGCCGGGCGGCGCGCGGCAGCCGGATGCAGACGGCGCATGCGCCGCGCCCGCGGCCGCCGCATCCGACGGCGCGCCGGCGGGCGAACCGGCCGGCGTGCCTGTCTTCGTTATGCTGCCCCTGGACACGGTGCGCCCCCTGCAGGCCCTGTGCCGGGTTGTACCGGTGGCCGTGCACAGCAGCTCAACGACGGCTGTGGGCACTGCGCTCGGTTGTACCGCTCATTGCCTGCCCCCGGGTGCGCTGCGCGCGCCCCCGGGCCCCCCGCGTGTCAGTGGTGTCTCTGCTGCAGCGGTGGCCCTGCTTCGGCGCCGGTCCGGCCGCAGCGCGGTGGGTCCGCGGCCGCTCCTGTAGTCACTCACGCCCATTGCGCCCCCCCCACCACAACTGCGCCCTGGCAGTGACCCGCCCCCCGGGGTGCTCAGCATGGGGCCCGCGTATGCGCGCAGGTGAACGCGGACGGCGCGTTCCACCTGGGGCAGCTGCGTGGGGCAGGCCTGCGACCTGCCCTAACCCTATTCGACCCCTGCGCGCAGGTGAACGTGGACGGCGTGTTCCGCTATGCGTCCTCGTGCTGGTTCGCCTCCGCGCTCGCGCAGCTGGCCGGCGCCGGCGTGCACGGCGTGGCCGTCGACGTCTGGGTGCGCCCGGCGCCGCCCCCCCCCCCCCAC
>JAABVA010004947.1_pt1 | contig 12202 bp, 14 predicted proteins | sample 5560331 | NCBI WGS metagenome assembly JAABVA01 (sample SAMN12812661, study PRJNA571458) | rock metagenome | isolation source: Antarctica rocks | place: Antarctica: Victoria Land, Mt New Zealand sud | collected 2016-01-07
TCGCCCTCAATATCCTGCGCGCCAACGGCGTCCAGAACATCAGCCTGGCGCTCTACGCCAACGCCGTCAGCTTCGATCAGCTACTGGCCCTCGGCACTGCGTAATCAGAACTGAATGGCCCTGCGCCAGGGCCAGATGGAAGATCGAGAACGAAAGCTTCAACGTCCTCAAGTCCAACGGCTACCACCTCGAGCATAACTTCGGTCACGGCAAGCAGAACCTCGCCATGATGTTCGCCGCGATGAACCTGCTGGCCTTCGCGCTCCATACCATCTGCGACGCACTCGAACAGCTCTGGATTAACGCCAGAACAGCCAAGCGAGCGCGGACGCGCTTTTTCGAACACATCAGGACCATCACAGCCTATCTCGTCTTCCCAGACTGGAAGACGCTCATGCAGACCCTGATCGACTCAAGACCGCCGCCCCACCCATGTCATCAGCGACGATGAAGACGATGTTGGGTCGCTGAATCGCTGACTGGGCCACTGCGGCTCCGCTGGCCGCCGACATGGCGGCGGTTGATACCAGTAGATCGCGGCGGCTGATCGGCTTCATACTGTCCCCCTCGTTGTTGGCCCTTGCTGCATGAGGGCAGCTTGGACTGGCGGAGTAGCCATGCCGCCCAGCACCCAGTCCGCAAAACGCTGGCGCCGCTTCCGACGGTATGGGATGTCTACCGTACACATTAGACGAAGGGGCAGTGCTGACGCTCGCGCGCGGTCCCGAAATGTTTTGGACGCGTAGGGCAGTCGGCTTCCCTACACTGAAGACTCTTCCGGTCGGCGGGAGCGTCTTGTGTCTACCCTCAGCATGCCTTGCGTTGCCCAGGGTGGGCCGATGGTGTTGACGAAGGCCGAGATACCCGCTCAGCCCCAATTCCGTTCCCGAATCCACACGAAACCTTCTAACGATCCCAGAGCATTATCCGTTCCATAATCGCCACTGTTACAACCTCAGAGCGCAGTATAGCCCTTTTCAACACAAATGGCCGATTACAGACCGGCAGCTTTCAGGCGCAGAGCGCGAAAACCGGACATCCGTACCGGACTTCTGGACCTACTACGAGACCTGGCGGTCACCCAGCACTGCCAAGCTCTCCTCTCAGGTGATCCCGACCGGCCCTTCAACTTGCGGTACGACGCCGGCTCCGGCTGAAATGGTAGCTGCTCATCTTCCCCTGTCTGGGGTAAAATTCTGCCTGTTTTCAATAGGATAACCGCGGATTTGCGGGTCGATTGTAGATCCTGAACTCCGCAGTATAAGGCATGTATAAAGATGAGATCTCCACAGTTCAGCGCCAATTACTACCTATAGCGCGAGTAACTATGCTTCCATACTCCCCATATCATCGACGCTGTCACGCCAGCAGCCTTATTCGTCGAAGACGCTATCCCCTTGACCGACAAGGCGTTTTCGGTGGAGAGGGGGGTTGAGCAGTTACCTGAAATGAGACCAGACTGAGAGCTGCCGACGACGCCAGCTTACCTTGCTGCGAGGCGGTGGCGACAACCTGGCCGAAGTTACGCCGCGCACTTGGCCGGCACAGTCCGCTCCAGTATGGTCTTTGTTCACATCGTCCGGAGACAGTCGTGCAGCGCCCTCCCGAGGAGATCGCACCGGAACTCGCTATCGTGGAGACGGCGGTGGTCAACGCCTATCTTCTCGGGAGAGCCGGCAATTGGGTTCTCGTGGACACGGGCCTGCCCGGCTTCGCACGCCGGATCAGGCGCGCAGCGGAGGCACGATTCGGTCGCGGTACCCATCCCCGCGCGATCCTGCTCACGCACGGGCATTTCGACCATGCCGGGAATGCGCAGGTACTCGCCGATTTCTGGAATGTTCCGGTTTACGCCCATCGTCTGGAATGGCCATTTCTGACCGGCCGGTCGAAATACCCGCCCTACGACGTCACCGCACCGGGGTTCTTCTCGCTGCTGAGCCGATCGTTTCCACGTTCCAGCACGGTGCGTCTCGACGGGCGCTTAAGAGAGATCGAGGGCGCCCTGGACAGCCTGGGGTTCGGCGACTGGACCTGCCTGCACACCCCTGGCCACTGCGCCGGCCACGTCTCGTTCTTTCGGGAAAGTGACGGCGTGCTGTTGGCGGGCGACAGCCTTGCGACGGTGAACCTGGACAGCCTGCCGGCGCTGATCACGAAGCGGCAGCAGCTGAGCCGCCCGCCAACGCCGGCCACCACCGACTGGGGCCAAGCCGCTCAATCCGTCGCGCATCTGGCGTTACTTCGGCCGCGGCTGATCGCTGCGGGCCATGGCAGGCCGATGCACGACGTGGCGGATCGGCTCCAATTGTTCTCCGGCCATTTCCCGACACCGGAGCGCGGCCGCTACGCCCATGCGCCCGCCGTAACGGACGAGACAGGGATCCGCAGCCTGCCACCGCCGCCGCCTGACCTGCTGCCATGGCTTGCTGGCGGTGTGCTCGCCGTTGGGCTCGCAGGCTTGTGGACGGCTCGGACCAGAAAATTGCGCTAGCGGGCATGAGCATTGCGGTCGGGAATGGCCGGAAGCGGACCGGCAGCTTTGGAGAGAGGGCGAGCAGAAAGCGGACGTTGGTTGTCTAGCGCCGGCCGAAGGGATGGGTCTAGCACTATGGCTCCAGCTCAGCAGTTTGAATCAGATGAGAGCCGCGACTTGGGCCCTGGACAGTCTACCCAAGGCAGGGAGTGCTCCTTGGGCTCCGCTATCGCGGACGCTGAGCAGTCGGATGGTCGCACCGTTGCGTCGAACCAAAATAGAATTTCTATGCATGAGGCGCGATCAAGGCTCACCAGAGATGACCGAAACATGATTTGGTTACAGAACATGGGGGGAGATTGATGGTCCGAGTGAACGGATGCATGCAGCGCGTTATGCCGCCGTAGCTATTGAGGCGGTTGCTTGAATGTAACGATCCGGGCCTGCGGCGGGCAGGGCTCCAGACGCTGCTCACGTCCGCGCGGTTGCACGGGGAACGGTCTGTCCGATCGTTAGTCGGGTCGCCGTCGACGAGTCCGCCAACGGCCGGCGAACGATCTACGATTGCAAGCACGGCACCGATCTGTCCGAGGCGGTACTTGCCAGAACGGAAGATGCCCCGCCCAGCAACGATGCCGCCGTCAACCGTGCCTTCGACGGGCTCGGCACGGTGCGCGACTTCTACCGTTCCGTGCTCGGACGCAACTCGATCGATGGCAAAGGTTTGCGGTTGGATGGTTACGTCCACCGCGGAACCGGCTTCCAGGATGCCTTCTGGGACGGGCAGGAGATGGTGTTCGGCGACGGCGACGGCAAAATCTTTATCGACTTCACAGGTGCGCTCGACGTCATCGGCCACGAGCTTACGCATGGCGTCACCCAGTATGCGGCCGGCCTGGAGTATCACGACCAATCCGGCGCCCTGAACGAGTCCGTGTCCGACGTCTTCGGCTCCTTGGTGAAGCAGTGGCACGCTGGGCAGACCGCCGACCAGGCGGATTGGCTGATCGGCGACGGGATCTTCGGTCCGGCCATGCCGCCGCCATTATCGCTGGTGAAGATGATGATGGTATCGCGGGCGATGCCGCCGTCCTCCAGGGCCTGCGCAACCCGGCCGACCTGTTCATCCATCGCTGCGATCATGCGGCGATAGGTCGCCTGCGATCCGCCATCCCAGTCGATGGGATCGCGACAACGCCGCCGAACGCGCGCTGCGCGGCATAGCCCTCGGGCGCAAGGCGTGGCTGTTTGCGGGAAGCGATCGCGGCGGCGACCGCGCCGCGGCCATGTATTCGCTCATTATCACAGCAAAGTTGCTGAGGCAGATCCGGCCATCGCCGAGGAACCGGCTGAACGTGTCCCAGCGCTTGAGCATGTAATCCATTGCCTTGGCGACCTCGGCGTGGCGCGACATCTTGCCGCGTGCCGCGCGCATCCAGGTCTCGAGCTCGGCCACGAGCGGCGCCACATGCGTCTGGCGCAGAGCGAGGCGCTGCTTGGCTGGCAGGCCGTTGATGCTGCGCTCGACGTCGAAGATGGCGTCGATCCGTTGCACGGCTTCAGCGGCAAGCGGGGCCCGTGCGACCTTGGCGAGGTCAAACAGCTTGCGCCTGCCGTGGGCCCAACATCCCGCCTCGGTGACCGGCCCGGGCTTGCGCCCTGGATGGTAGAGATCGTTGAACCCGGCATACGCGTCGGCTTGCAGGATGCCGGCGTAGCCTGCCAGGTGCCTGTTCGGGTGCTCGCCCCTGCGGTCGCGCGAGTAGTAGAATATGGCGGCAGGCGGTTCCGGTCCGCCGAACGGCTGGTCGTCGCGCACATAGGTCCACACACGGCCGATGACCGTCTTGCCCTTCGCCAGCACGGGCACTGTGGTGTCGTCGCCATGCACGCGCTCGGCCGCCATCACGTGCGCCTGGATCAGCGCGGTCAGCGGCGCAAGGGTCGCCGTGCAGGCACCGACCCAATCCGCCATGGTCGAGACGTCGATCTCGACCCCCTCGCGGGCATAGGTCTCGCTCTGCCGGTTCAGCGGCAAGTGCTGCGCAAACTTCGCCTCCAGGATCATCGCCAGCAGCTCGGGCCCGGCGCGGCCGCGCGCGATCGGGTGGAACGGCGCCGGCGGCTGGGTGATGCTCTCGCACGCCCGGCAGGTGAACCGCTCGCGCACGGTCTGGATCACCTTCCACTGCCGCGGGATCACCTCCAGCGTTTCCGTGACGTCCTCGCCGAGCTTGGCGAGCCTGCCCTTGCAGCACGGACACTCGGTCGGGCCTGGGATCACCACGCGCTCGCGCGGCAAATGCGCCGGCAGCGGCCCGCGCACCGGCTTGCGGCGGAGGGTGCGGCGGGGAGGCAGGCCCTCCTTGTCGGGATCAAGCGCCGCCTCGTCCTCGGCCGCGGTGGCTTCCAGCTCCTCGAGCTGCAGCTCCAACTGATCCAGCAGCTTGCGGCCACGCTCGGACGAGGCGCCAAAGCGGTCGTGCTTGAGCTTGGCGATCAGCAGTTTGAGATGCGCCACCATCGCTTCCGCACCCGACGCGCGCGCCTCCGCCTCGCGGCGCGCCAGCTGCTCGGCGACCAGGGCGGCCCGCAGCAGGGGAATGTCATCCGGGACTGGATCGATGATGGGCGTCACGCTGATGATTCAACCACACGCAGCGGCGGCTGTGTACCCCTTTGTGCGAATGGTTAGGTCTTTGCGCAGGCTGATGGCGTCAGCCCGCCATCTCCGGCCGCCAGGTCCGTTGCGGGTTCCTCCAGTCGATGCCTTCCAAAAGCATCGAGAGGGTGGCCGGGGTGAGCGAGACCACGCCGTCCTTGGCCTGCGGCCACACGAACCGGCCGCGTTCCAGCCGTTTCGCATACAGCGACATGCCGGTGTCGTCGTGCCACAGGATCTTCACCAGATCGCCGCGACGGCCCCTGAACACATAAAGATCGCCCGCATGCGGGTCACGGTGGAGGGCCTGCTGCACCTGAAGTGCGAGGCCTCCCATCCCACGGCGCATGTCCGTGTGCCCGTTGGCCAGCCACACCCGCACGCCCGTGGGCATCGCGATCATCGCCGCACCGCCGTCATCACACGGCGCAGTGCTATAAGGCCGACATCCGCGCCTACCCGGATGCAGGTCCCGTCCGGCAGCGCGATCTCGATCCGCTCCGCCTCGGCCAGCGCCGCCTTACTCGGGGTCGAACAGGGTGGCGAAAGCGCCAGGCGGTCAGGGGACGGCGCGTCAGCCGTGATCTGCACCGGCACGAACACCGGCATCGGCTCCGGCGCCAGCACACCCGCGCGCACCTGCCGGCGCCAGGTCCACAGCAGGCCGCGGCTCACCTCGTGCCGGCGCGCAACCTCGTTGAACGACGCTCCAGGCCGCTCGACCTCGGCCACGATCCGCAGCTTCTCCTCACACCGCCAGCGACGCCGCCGCTCAACCCCGGTGATGATCTCCATCCCCAACCTCCGATCTTAACAGCACTCGTACGAGCACCCCTAAGATCATCAGGCCGGGTCAGAACCGCCAGGCGATACTCGCCGGATGGATACAGACCGGCAATGAGAGCTGGCGGTTCAAGAACCGCGCCGGACCGGGCCTGGTGGATGGGACGTTTGTTTGGTGACGTCACGATTGGTAGTTGACCTTGCCGCGTAAGCCAATCGGCGCCGGACCGATGAGCGATGCCGAGCGTCAGGCTCGCTGTCGCGCTGCCCATGCTGCGGGTCGCCCGGCCATACGGACCCGGCACCCCGCCGATCATCGCAGCCGCGCCCGGCGCTGGCACGACACGGTGGCCGAGCTGGTCGTGTTGCAGGCCGAATACGAGGCCTGGCTCGCTGCATTGCCAGAGACGCTCCAGGACACGGCCACCGCCGAGGCGTTGCACACGATCTGCGACCTCGACCTCACAGACCTCCAAGCGGTCGAGCCGCCGAGAGGCTTCGGCCGGGATTAAGCCCGCGCGGCTTTGCGGAACCGTCGGCGATAGGCTCTCACGCCAACACCATCAACGCCGGTCACGCAAGGACGTCGGCGGTGCCCGTCGGCCCGGCGCCGTAGGGCCGACGGGCAGCGCCGATCCAAACCAACAAGGGGGTCCCTTTTGGAAGCCGATTTGGAGTGCGCCCCTGGCGGTGGACAAGATCAAGCGGCTGATTTGACCGTCTGCCGGGCGTGTTGATCCTCAAACTGCGCGGGGCTGAGATAGCCGAGCGCAGAGTGTAGCCTTTTCGTGTTGTAGACCTCGTCGATGAAACGCGGAAGGTCCGCGGTGACGTCCTCGAACGTCTCGTAGGAGGCCAGGTAGACGGCTTCGACCTTCAGCGTCTTCATGAAGCTCTCAGCCTTGGCATTGTCGTATGGGTTGCCGCGACGGCTCATTGAGCCCGTCAAGCCGTGGGCTGCCAACAGATCGCGATACACCTCCGACGCATATTGCGAGCCGCGATCGGAATGGTGAATGCACCCCGTCGGCGGCGCCCGGTTTCGGATCGCAGCCTTCAGCGCCGCGACAGCAATGCGGGCGTCCATGGACCGACTGATCGCGTAGCCGACGACCTTGCGTGACCAGGCATCCAAGATGGCGGCCAAGTAGACGAAGCCGCCGGAGATGGCGACATAGGTCAGGTCTGCGACCCAAAGCTGGTTCGGGCGGTCGGGAACGACGTCCTTGGCCAGGTCGGGATAGATCGGCCCGGCATGATTGCTGTCGGTCGTGACCACGTAGCATCGCCGCCGCTTTGGCTGCAGATCGTGCTCCCGCATCAGGCGGCGCAGCTTTTTCCCGTTCACAACCACGCCCTGGTGACGCAGCGCCGCACCGACCCGACGGTAGCCATAGCACTCGAACTCGTCGCAGATCGCGCCGATCCGGGCCAGAACGCCCTCAGCATCCAGCGGGGCTGTCGTGATGTCGTAAAAAGTCGACCGCGACAGCCCCATCAGCTCGCATCCCCGGGCAACGGAGAGGCCGCAGGGCCCGTGACAACGGAGGTGTTCGCGCTTCTCGGCCGGGGTAAGTGCCTCAAAGCCCCCTTTAACAGCTCGAGTTCCAGCGCCTGCCGGCCGACCATCCGCTCCAGAGCTGCAATCTTGGCCTCATACTCCTGGATCAGGTCGGCCGCCTGCACGTCATCATCCAGGGCACCGGCCTCGAACTTGCCGACCCAGATCCGGACCAACTGGCGCGAAATGTCGTGTCGCTTCGAAAGCGCGTGCAGCGTCTCTCCCGCAATGAACTCTTCAGCGACTTGCCGCTTGAACGCGGCGCTGTGTGATCGATGTCTCGTCATGGCCTCCATCCTCCGGAAGCCCAGCAAGGGGGGTCAATCTAAATCGCCCAATCTGTCCACCGCCAGGGGCGCACTCCAATTGGGGGTCCCCTTTCAATGCCGATTGACATCCCTCGGAACCCCAAGAGTGTTGGGTCGGGGCCATACCGGAGCGAAAGCACCGCCGCCGGTCGGCAAACGGACCCTGACCTCGCCCTCGGCTTGCAACCGTCCAGTGCTGGCCGCCCCAGTTCGTTTCCACACGGTCTGGCGCGGTTGCGGAACACCAGGTATGCCAGGATATAAGAAGAGAATGTATCCGGCCGAGAATGATTGAGGCTCGTGCCGGAGTGAATGCCTGCTATCCGGGGCCGCGCTCGTCCTGAACGCCGCACCGGAACGGCACGTTCCGCAAGACGTCCTCGCGCGTCAGGCCCACGTCGTCCAGCAGGCGCCCGTCCACTTCCAGCAGGTGGCGGCGATCGGATAGGAACCGCTCCGCACGGCGGCATCCATCCCTCTGCGCCGCAAACCAGAACCGCAACCAGCTTACGCGCGGGGCGTCCTTTCCGTGATGACTGGCGGGGAGATAGAGCACGAGCGGCATCAGGGAGCGTCCTTAAAGGTCATCGGTGGTGCTCCTTCCAGGCAGGCGCTCATGCGCCAGCTACGGTTGAATGCCGCGCGGTTTGGCAGCCCAGCAGCAGAGTGCCGGACGCCGCGAGCTGGACGAGCGCCGCAACGACAAACAGCAGCGGTGCCGCGCTGCCCGCCGCGGCACCCAGATCGCGCAAGGTGCCGAAGGCGGCAGGGGCGAAAGCATAGACGGCCTGGCTGCACGCCGTGACGAGCGCGACGGCTCGGGCCGTGTCGGCGGGCGCGAAGTCCTGCTGCACGATCAAGGACGGCAGCGAAGTGGCGTTGCCCAGCCCCAGCCCGAACAGTACCACACCGAGCAGCAGCAACGGTATGCTCGCGCCGCCGGCCGCCAGCAGCACCAGCGAGCCGCAGAGCTGGAGAAGGTAGTTGACCGAAGCCGCCCGCTGCCGGTCCGCACCCGGCGGCAGCAGCCAGCCCATGCCGGTGCGCCCGGCAACTTCCTGTGGGACCGTGCTGCCGCAACCGTTGGCCACCGTCGGTCTTTTAACCTCGGGCAGGGCAGGAGAGCCGCCTCACCCGTGCTCTCGGCCTGTCTATGTATCACATTGTCCGTCCGACAACCGATACTATGACTTCAGATCAATCGAAGGCAGATCCTTGATCGTCCCTTCCAGATGCCAGAGCTTTGCCACGATTCGCCAGCACCCGCCCGATCGCGCATAGCACAGGTGATCGACGAAAACATTTTGGTGAATTCTCAATCGGACTTTCGCCAGCGCGGCGTTATCGGACAGATGATCGACGAGAAGGATCTCGTCCTGCCGGACTTGACCTAGCGATGCTGGCGACGCGCGTTCCGCGATCGTCTGCCGATAATGGGTAATCGGATCGACGAAGATCGCGCCTGCGTCCGCATCGAACAACGACGACGCCGGATGGAAGACACGATCGAGCAGATCGACGTCGCACATGTACAGCGCCTCAAAATAGAGCTCGATAGCTTCACGGAGATCTTGACCTATATCCAGCTCCGTCTGCGCCAACAAGACTGCCTCCTATAATGGCTGACGTTTCGACGGCTCGAGGGCCATTCGCGGTACGCGAACAAAGCGCAGCGACATGACGCCGAGGATTACGACAGCGATAACAGGGAAAGCGACCACCGCTATGGTCATCCAATTGAACGCGCTGATCAGCGCGCCTGATCCGAACGACGCAATTGTCGCCGCCAAAGCGACGACGGTATCGTTCGTGCCTTGCACCAGTGGCCGCTCGGCCGGAGCGAGGCTTTCGCCTAACATGGCGGTCGCGCCGATGAACCCAAAATTCCAGCCCATCCCGAGCAGCACGAGGGAGGCATAAAAGTTCACAAGTTCGACGCCCTGAAGCGCGACGGCGGCGGAAAGGCTTAAGAGCAGCGCTCCCGTGAGAACGATCCTGCCCGACCCGAAGCGCGAGATCAGGAACCCGGTGAAGAAGCTGGGAGCGAACATGGCGATCACGTGCCAGCGGATAACGTCGCTCGCCTGAGCTTCGCCAAACCCGCACCCGACCATGGCGAGAGGCGTAGGCGTCATCAGCAGGACCATGATCGCGTAGGAACCAGCAGAGCATAGGATCGCGATCGACACCTTCGGTTTGCGCACCAGCGCCGCGGTACTCATCTCGATACTCGACTTGTTGTCAGATTGGCGCGCGATCGGCGGGAACCGCGTGGCCATGACTAGAATGCTGCCCAGCAGCGAGACGATTGAAATCGCTAAGTACGATCCAGCGAACGCAAGAGGAAAGAAGATGTCCTTCGTGCGCACGAATATCTCTGGGCCGAGGATCGCTGCCACCAGGCCTGCTCCCAAGGTGAACGAGATCGCCGTCGGGCGCCACTTGTCGGTGACTACTTCGGCCGCCGCGAAGCGGAAGTAACCGAAGCTGATCAAGGCTGCTCCCAGAAAGGCGTGACCGAGACATAGTAGCCAGAAGTTCGCCTGGAACAAGGCGAGCGCGCTTGTCAGACCGCCGGCGCACGCGAGCCCCGCCGCGACCAGGAAACCGAGCTTTCGCCCGTATTTTCCCATCAACAATGACATGGGCGTCGCCGCGATCAGCCCAGCCATCATTTGCACCGAGACCGGAACCGTTGCCAGTGCGTGGTAGGGGGCCAGCATAATGCCCGCGAGGCCGCCGAGGATGATCAACATCGGCATGGGCGCGCCGAGAACGGCGTTGCTCAGTAAGACGAGCACGAAATTGACGTTGAAGAGATGGGTGTTCATCCAAAAGCGCCTATCCTGGGGGGAACCGGCCTTTGACAGGACCGGAGCTGTTGGGAACGACAATAGCCGCCGGTTTTCGCGGCATCGCGTCAAACTTATCGGATTTTAAGCCAAGTTAGGCGTTTGGCTGCTCGACTCGTGACGCGATCGACGATTGACCGCTCTGATACGGTCCTCATAAACGACGCTATCGGATGCGGGAGTTGTAGCCATGGGGTCGCGAGGTTGAAAACGAAGCTGCGTGTCGTCGTCGCCGTGTTTGCCGAGGCGCAGATACTGGACATTACGGGTCCAGTAGCGGTCTTCACGGCCGCGAACAGGCTGCTTCCGGCTCATCTGGGCTACGAGGTGAAGCTGGTCGCCGAACGGGTCGGTCGGGTTGAGATGAGCTCTCCGATCAGCTTAATGGTCGATGGCTGTTGGGCCAGCCAAACCGATAGGGACCTCGACACCTTGCTCATAGCGGGGGGAATGCCGGGCACTCTGGGCGCCACATCGAGCCGCACCCTTCGGCGGCTTATCCTGGAAGCTCACGGAAGCCAAAAGCGCGTCGCTTCAATTTGCACCGGTGCTCTGACTCTTGCGGCGGCAGGTATCCTTAACCACAGAAAATGCACGACCCACTGGCAATATACCAAGCGACTGCGGCAAGATTACCCCGCGGCTCAAGTTCTCGACGACGTCATCTTCCATGTCGATCGGAACGTCTGGACGTCGGCCGGCGTCACCTCCGGAATGGACATGACGCTTGCGATGGTTGCCGAGGATTTCGGCACCGACATCGCGCAAGAAGTTGCCAAGAACCTCGTCATGTTCGTCGTTCGTCCTGGCGCGCAGAAACAGCTGTCCGACAATCTGCTGATCCCGATGACGCGAAACCAGAAGTTCCATGATCTCCTGCTCTGGATGCACTCTAACCCCTGCGCTAAACTCGACCTCGTCTCGATGGCGGACCGATGCAACATGAGCACCCGAAATTTCACTCGGCTCTTCCCAGAAGAGTTCGGATGCACTCCTGCGAAGATGGTCGAGAGCGCGCGTGTTGCAGCGGCGCAGTATTATCTCCAGAACACCAACTTTGATCTGAAGCGCATCGCGCCGCTAAGCGGTTTTCCCTCACCGGAGGCAATGGGCGCTGCCTTTAAGCGCCAGCTCGACCTCTTGCCCAATACATATCGCGCGCTGGGCAGCAGTGTTACTAACCCTCGTGCGGGATTGCACAAATAGTCTCTGATCAGAGTATTTCGATCACCAGTGCAGCTAGGCTAAGTCCGTTTCCAGCTCCCAGCAGCACGACACGGTCACCTGTGCGCAGCTTTTGCTCCTCCAGCAGTCTCCACAGGCCGATGACCTGGTCCGACGTTCCGGTATGCCCGACGCTGCGTCCGTAGTCCCACATCGAGGCTCTCGCCAAATCACCGAACACCTGTTCGTATAAAGCAGCGCTCAAGCCAGGGCACCGTCAACTTGTCGGACTGAAATCGCGATGGCGTACGATGAGAGCAGCGTGCTCGTGGTTACGCCGCAGCGGCGACGCCGGTGACCTCGGCCCAAACCTGGAAGGCCTGGGTCCGGGCGGCT
>JAABVA010004952.1_pt1 | contig 12198 bp, 5 predicted proteins | sample 5560331 | NCBI WGS metagenome assembly JAABVA01 (sample SAMN12812661, study PRJNA571458) | rock metagenome | isolation source: Antarctica rocks | place: Antarctica: Victoria Land, Mt New Zealand sud | collected 2016-01-07
TGGGGGGTGTGGTGTGTGGTGTGGTGGATGGTTTGCAGTTTTTGTCGGGTGGTATCGGTGTGGACTGGTGTGATATCATTGCTTACTCATCTCTTACTAAGCACCCCTATTTATGTCTTAGTCATCATTTTCTATATATACTCTACATAGTGTAAATGAATAGAAACAACTTTCTACAAATCAATTCACATTTAATAGCATCAAAGATTTGAAACACACTTTTAAATAATTCTGAAACTTAGGCTTCAGTTTAAGCTGATTTAGTTTATGTTTTAATTGTAAAAGTTTTAATACAGTAATGCATAGACTATATATTCATTCTCTTTTCAGTGTTTATCATTACTTTAATGTTGAGATTACAGAATAAAGAAACAAATTTTTATGCTGTATTGTATAAAGAAAAGTTTTATCTTTTTTATATTGTAATATGTTCAACAGCAATTTAAACTGAATCAAAATTAATTTATTAATTAATATCTTTAATCATTTACAATCTCTTAATATAAAGCTCAACTCTATTTCTATAATGATGAATAAACTCACTATCATTAATTAGTCAACAGTGTCAGAAACAGCTTCTTAAGTTAATTATAAAATAATGATAAGTTAAATTGCATTTCTTTAAACTTAATTAAGAAATACTTATATTAATTAATTAATTTTAAGCTTTATGTCTGAGATCATATCTTTATTTAATGCAGCTTTAAAGATTCAAGAAATATTTAATGTAATAGTGTCTCTCTTTACAGCAGTGTTTAAGAATTCTTTGAAGATGAAGATATTATTTATTTATAAAAATAGTTGAAAAGCAGACATTATAAAGATATAAATTCTTAAAATAAAAGCTTATTTTTAATTTTATAAAATGTTAATAAATCAATTTCTGAACAATAAAGCAAAGATTATTGTTATAATTAATTATTTAAAAGATACTGTCAAAGTATGATGACTCTGAAAAGAAGAACAACTTTAAGTTAAAGAAAATTTATTAAACATTAAATTTTAAAATATAAACAACTTCTTTTTAGCATTTTTACTGATCTTTAAAAACATTAATGAAATAAAATATTAACATCATTGTTATGAGACACTGAAACAAATAAAATTAATTTAACAATAAAAAGTAAAGTTTACAAAAATTGTATAACTTTTTCAGTCTATATCAGTTAAATATAAACAGAAATGACAGTTCACTCAGAGTTTAAAGCAGAAGATTTAATTTAAACTTTAAAAGTATTCAGAGATTGAAGTGACTACTTTTAATAAGTTAATTTAATGAGTTTATTGACAGAATAATGAGTACTTGTGCTATCTGCCTATCTAGTGAATCTAATGTGTCAATGTTGACTGCAATTAACTTAAATATAATTAGATAGATAACAGAAGCTCTATCATTTAAGATAGAAGAAGACTTTGTTAATCTTTTACATTAAGATTAAAGAAGTCAAGAAAGCAGATAAAGCATTATACTTTTTAATATTTTTATTTAATGCATTCATATTTATTAACTTTCATTGTTGTCAAGTTTCAGCTAATACATAAAGCACTTAAACATCTATTTTAACAAGAACTTAATCAATTCATTAACTATTATGTCTTAACTGAATACAAAGTTCATTTAAATCTGATTTCTCTTGTGCAGATCTTAAATGTAATGATAAATGATGTTAATGTGCTTTAATCATTCATGCACATAAGTATTCTTAATCAGTGTCAAAACAGCCTGATTATTTTTTTTAAACTAAAGAAATGTATTTTTTCTATGAATCTCATTCTTCTGAATGCTTACACAATGTAAATTAACTTCAAGATACTTATTTAATTTCATGTTTCTTAGCATTTAAGTGAGTCAGACTTCAGTCTTTATACATATTGATATAATTATATATTCAATCTCAGTAATCAATGTTGTCACTGACTTCTACTTTTAATTAATTCATAATACAGATTCTTTCTTAAGCAAATAAACATAATTCAAAATAAATTTTCTGTTTAATTTATCTGATGCATAGTCAGAGTCAGAGTATTTAAGCAGATCTTGACTTTCACTGAGCTTATATATAATCTTAAGATTGATAATTAATTATATATATTATAATAATCTCTTAAATATATACTTATATTGTTTTGCAGAGTCACTGAGATACTGATTTAGTCATTTTAAAATAAAGAAGATGTTTAAGTACATATAAATTACAGTATACATAAAACTTTTAATGATCTGCTAATATTTTCTTTAATTTATGCACTGATCATTAAAGTTAACTGAGCAAAGAGAGTCATATTTATTTAGTGAGATCTTAATGCATTAATGCTTATTACTTTACATATAAAGATCTCTGAGCATCTTATCAACATAATGTGTTTAATTTATGTGCAGTGTTCTTTTCTTGCAGTTACAAATTATTTAAATATTAAGAATTTTCTGTGTCTTTTTTAAGTTCTTAATCTTAAATAAGCTTCTGAGAAACTTTTTGAATCAGAGAACATTTAAGAGATTTAATGAGATTATAATGATATTATTTACATAAAGAAGTAGTATAATACTCTTAACAATGTAAATTAGAAGACATGAATCTACACTGCTTTGATGAAAATTTAACTGAAGAAACTCAGTGACACATCATTTATGTTAATCTCTGACAGCTTGCTTCAGATCATATAGACTGCATAGAATGAATAATATATAATTAAAAGTAATTATAACTTTGAGAAATGATGTTATGTAGATTGTTTTCTTTAAAAATGACTCAATAAAGACATTATTAACATTTATCTGATGACATTCTAGATCTTTGAGTGCAATTAGAATCAGAAAGACATAAAAAGTATTAAATTTCATAATTAATGTAAAAATATCTTTATAATCAATGTTATACATCTGTGAGAATTCTCTTGTCACTATTTTTGCCTTTAATTTGTTAAGAAAATCATTAATATGCAGCTTAAATTTAAATATTTATTTACTGATCACAATGTTGATCTCTCTTAATGAAACAATCTCTTCTCAAATATCATTCACTATAAATGTTGTCAGCTCTGCATTAATGACATTTTTTTACATCTTTTCTTAAATTGAGTCTCTCACTGCTTCAGCATATATTAAAAAAGTTAAGATATCAATTCTTACTGAATGCTCATTATTTTTATTATTGACTGTAAATGCAATTAATGTCAGCATAACTTTTAAAATCTTTATTATAAACTTATTAAAATCAGTATTATTGTTTTTCATCTTTTCTTTAATATCTCAATGTACAGAAATGTCTTGACTTTCTTAATTAAGATATTCACATCTAAATGACTAATCTTGTTAACAGAAATCTTAACATAAAAGAAGAGCTTTAATGCATTATAATTAAAATTAATTGCAGTTAACTTTAACAATGAACTGTCTGTGATCTCTTTCTTTAACAGCATGACAACAGAATAAAAATTTATAAATTTAAATCTATAAATTTGCATATCAAATTTTAAAAACTGTTTCAGTGAAGCAGCTGCAGTTTCAGTCTTATATAATCATTTAACAGACTTTTGTTTTAAAAGAATGTTCAGTATTTATCTATAAAGTTTTATGTTAACACTGTTTTCTTTTTTATTTTCAGCAAATTTAACAGCATAACTCTTACTGATTTATTTAAGATCTAATGCTTAAAGCAGATACTGCTTTGTGATTTTCTTATTATAATTTATAAATACTCTTATTCATTCTCAATTCATAAACTTATTCTGTCTGTTCTTAAACAGAAACTTTGAGTCAATATAGAAGTAATATTTGCATTCTTATACATATACATAATCAATAAATAGTTTCATCTCAGTGAACACTTTCTCTGAAGTAACTTGTTTATCATTAATTAAGAAGTTAATTGCTATGCAGTTATAAAGATAAATATTAATCTATACAGTCTTTACTTAGAACTTTATTGAGAGTTTAATTTTCTTAATTATTATATATACTGAGTTCTCAGTGATTCTGATTGCTTTCTTAATTACATCATTTTAAATCAATATATAGAGCACTATATACTGTAATATAATGCTGAAAGACATACATCACTTATTAAAAATAGATCTTAGCTCTGTTGCATTGTTACTTTATACAGCAAGAATCTTTGCATTAAACTAAAGTTTAATCTTTAATTATCATTTCTGTAGTTTCTGTAAAGCATTATCTCATCACTTCAATAATATTGTTTATATCTTCTGTGAATGATTGTCTACAATTTTCAGAAAATATTGATAGTTAATGAATGATAAAGACAGAGATTCATATATGTTAATGAAAATTAAAACAAAGATATTAACTTTTCTTTTACTTATATTGTGTTCTTACTGATTCATGAACTTAGTTAGAGCACAGATCTCATATATGTTGATATTGTTCTTAATAATGAGAATTGACTTGCTTAAAGTGATGATCTTATAAAGATCACAGAGCTTAGCTACATTAAAATGAATAAATTGACAATGTTAAAGTTTATATATCTTGACTTTATTATTATGTAACATAACTGTATCATTATTCATTTGCACATTCTTACTGAGTGTGTCTATAATGAACTTAAAGATCTAAATCTGTAAGTTTTTACATGCTTTTAAAAGAGTGATTTTTGACTCACTTTGTATATATATAACAGAGAGTAGAGTAAATTCATTAAAATTATTTAAAATATATTTAACTATATAGATTCTCTCTTTCTTAGATGCTTCTAACATGAGCTTTTTACTTTTATTTTGCATATAAAGATTCTTATAATTAAAATATTTAAACAGTTTTTTCTTACACATTTTCTTTTCTGACAGAAGATTGACTTCAAGCTTTAGAACTATTGAAAGAAAGTAGATATCTATGCTATATTATACTGTTTAGTGAAATCTCTAAACTGTGTTATCTATGAGCACATTTTGATTGAGAGAGTTACAGAAGAAGTAGAAAAAATGTTAACTACAGTTAATGTAAATAAAGTTTTTACTCAGTCTTTGACATTAATTTTATCTCACTTCATAAAAGCAACTAGAACATCACTTCTCAACACTTTTACTCAGTGAGACTGCATCTATTAACTCTCACTGACAATAAACATTAAATAATTAAATACATTGTCAAGAGTTCAACAAATCATTTAAAAATTCAATTAATCATTAACAGTAAGTTTTATAAATTTAATGAATTGTTTAAAGATCTGTCTAAACAGAAGCTTGATAAGCTTATTAGCAATTATCTTTTAACTGAATATAAAGTTTATCTAAATCTGATTGTACTTATGCAGATTGCAGATGTTGTAATAAAAGACATTAATGTACTTTAACTGTTCATATATATATACATTCTTAATTAAAATCAAAATGACTTGATTGTCTTCTTTAAGCTAAATGAATAAAGATATTTAATGAGCTTTATTTTCTTGAATGCTTATACAGTATAAATTGACTTCAAGATATTTGCTTATATTTATGTCTTTTAATATCTGTTCAAGTCAGATCTCAGTCTTTACACACATTAACATAATTATATATTTAATCTCAATGATTAAGATAACAATAAACTTCTACTTTTAACTTATTTACAACACTAATTCATCTTTAAGTATATAAACACATTCTAAAATTGATTTTCAATTCTGCTTATTTAAAGCATAATTAAAGTCAGAATATTTAAGCATTACTTGACTTTCATTAAAGCTATACATAATGTTAAGATTAATAATTAATCTTATGTACTGCAGTAGTTTCTTAAGTATGTATTCATAATGCTTTATAGAATTGCTGAGATATTGACTTAGTTAATTTAGTGTGAAGATGATGTCTAATTAAGTATAAATTGTCATATATATTAGACTTTTAATTATCTATTAATATTGTCTTTAATCTATTCTTTAATTAGTTAAGTCAGCAAAACAAAAAACATCATATTCATTAAATGAAATGCTGATGACTCTGTATTTATCAGATTGCATATAAAGATTCTTTAATATCTTATTTACATAATGAGTCTGATTTAAATGCAGAATTTTCATTTTGCAGTTATGTATAACTTAAATGTCAAGAATTTTCTGTGTCTTCTTTAAGTTCTTGACTTTAAACATGTTCATAAGAGCTTGCTTAAATCAGAGAATGTGTAACAGATTTATTGAAGTCATAATAATATTGTTTATATAAAGAAGCAGCATAATTCTTTTAATGCTGTAAAGAAGAAGACAGAGATCAGTTTTGCTTTAATGAAAACTTAATTTAAATAGTTTAATAATACATTGTTTATGTCAATTCTATGCAGCTTACTTAAGATCATAAAGACTGTGCAGTATGTGCAGAACATAATTAGATGTGATATTAACTTTAAAAGAAAGTGTTATATAAATTATTTTTTTTAGAAAGAATTCTATAAAGATATTATTAACATTTACTTGATGACACTTTAAATTCTTAAGTGCAACAATAGTCAGAAAGATTTGCAGAGTATTAAACTTAATAATGAGAATAAAGATGTTTTTATAATCAACATTATATATTTATAAAAAGTCTTTTATTATAAGTCTTGTCTTAAGCTTATTTAAGAATCTGTTGATGTTCAGCTTAAGTTTAAAGACTTATTTACTGATTATAATGTTGATTTTTCTTAATGATACAGTTTCTTTTCATATTTCATTTATCATCAAGACTGTTAGCTCTGTATAAATAACATTCTTTTACATTTCTTCTCAAATTGAGTCTCTCACTGCTTCAGCATAGATAACAGATATTAAAATATCAGATTTAATTATAAAGTCTTCTTTGTCTATAAAGAATGCTGTAAGTGTCAGTATAATTCTTAATATTTTAATTAAGAACTCATTTACATCTTAATCATCATCATTGTTATTTCTCTTTCATTTCAGAATCTCAATGTGCAGAAAGGTTCTGACTTCTTTAAATGTCATTATTTTAATTTAATTAATGTTGATTTTCTTACTTAACAACTTATCTAGATTGACTGCAGTCAACTTAATCTTATATTATTTATCTTAAGACTTGTCAGTCTTAATCATAATTAAGTTAAACTGCATCTTATTATTTTAAGTTATGAATGTCTGATCTAAAGCTGTAATCTTTACAATGATTAACTTCTTTCATAAATATTTAATAAATCTTCTGTTTAAAAGAATATTTAATGTTTACTATTGCAGTTTAAAATCAACAATGTCTTTCTTTTCACTTTCAGCAAACTTTACAGTGTAACTCTTAATGATATACTTAAGATCTGAAGCTTAAAGCTGATACTGCTTTATAATTTTCTCAATATAGCTTATAAAGACTCTTACTCATTCTTAATTCATAAATTTGTTATATCTATCTTTAAATAATAATTTGAGATCAATGTAGCTGTAGTATTTGCATTTTTATATATAAATGTAATTAATGAATGACTTTACATTGATGAAAGCTTTCTCAGAAGTTGTTTATTTATCATTAATTAAGAAATTAGTTGCTGTTTAATTGCAAAGATAAACATCTATCTGTGCTGTCTGCACTCAGAACTTTATTAATAATTATATCTCTTTAATTATAATGCACACTGAGTTCTCAGTGATTTAAATGATTCTTTTGACAATGTCATTCTAAATTGATATGTAAAGCACTGTGTATTGTAATGTAATGTTAAAAGATTTACATCAGTTATTTAAAATGAACTTTAACTCTGTTCTGTTGTTGCTTTATACAGCAAGAATCTTTGCATCAATTTAAAATTTAGTTTTTAACTGTTATTTTTGCAGTGTCTGTGAGATCTCATCACATCATTTCAGTAATATTATTCATATCTTTTAGAAATGATTATCTACTATTTTCAGAAAATACTGATATTCATTAAATGACAAGAATAATGAGCTGTATATATCAATGAAGACAAGAACAAGAATGTTAATCTTTCTTTTGCTTACAGTGTAATCTTATTTATTGATGAACTTAATCAGAACACAAATTTTACATATGTTCTTATTGTTTTTAATGATGAGAATTGACTTTTTAAGAATTGTCATCTTGTGAAGATCATGCAACTTTGTAAAATCAAGATGAGCAAATTATTAATGTTAAAGTCTGTAAATCTTAATCTTTTCATTTAATGATGCAGTGTTAATGTTTAAGAAGTCAGTCATAAGATTATGCTCATTAATTTAAACATATAAGCTTGCATCTAAAGCAGCAGCAGAAAAGACAGTCTCTGAATGTAATGTGTATATTATAGATATTAAAATAAATTTATTAAGATTTTTTGCAATATATTTAATTATATAAATTCTGTCTTACTCTGATGCTTCTATTATAGTCTTGCTGTGCTTATTATACATTTAAAGACAGTGTTAATTAAAGCTTTTATGCAGTTTTATTTTGCACATTTACTTTTTTGACAAAAGATTAATTTCAAGTTCAGACATATAGAGTGTTGAACTCAGTCTTACAGAATTTCTCAATTTAATTTGCATAATAATCACTTTACAATAATGAGAGTATAAATGTCTCTTTTTAACTTTAATTTATTGACATCTCATTCATATAAGAAAGTCACTGAAGAGTTAAAGTTAATCAGTTATGTATAAAAAGAATTTAAAGTCTATAATTCATTTAAATTTAAACATTTTACTGACAGTCTTCTTAAACAGAGCAGCAATTTCATTGTTAACTTTCTTTTTCTTTTTAAATTTAAAGAAGAAGTCATTATCATTATTGTCATTAATTTCTGTATTAAAAACTTTATATCTCTTTTTTTTTTCTTTATAAACTGACTTCTAATACAACTTAACTGCAGTCAATCTGTATAACTTAATTACAGTTAATCTGCTTATCTTCTTTTAAGTATCTTGCTTAATGTCAGAAAGAAATTTACAATCTTTAATGAAGTGAAAGTTGTTGCAAAGAAAGCACTTAATAAAATAATAAAAAAAATGATTACTGTCTAAATTAAATAATCTGCAATAATGTTGTTTAATATTAACTATGCAGTAATTCAATAAACTACAGTTCTAATTCATTAAACATTAATCTTCTTTCTATTTATTTATTCACAAAACAATAACAGTTTTGTCAGTCTTAAACTATATCTCTTTCTTTTAAAGCTTTTATAAATTTCTCTTAATATTTAAATTGTTTTGAGCATCAATGATATTGCAGATCATAACATACTTAATTGATAATACTTAAAGTAATGTTTAAAATTGTTATTCTGATTTAAATAACTCAGTCATATCAGACTGAGTTGTAACAATCTTTTTGCTGAATTTGCTCAGATAAATTTATGCTTCTTTAATGAATACATTTTTTGACATTTTATATTTAATAAACTTCATTAAATATTGTCTCTCAGTCATTTGCAGCTTCTCTTTATACTTAAATTTTAATATATTTTAAACATTCTTTATGCTGATTTTATTCATCAAATATTCTTAATCATCTACATTTATGCAGATAATAAATCAATATAAAATCTTTATGTTAATTTTCTGATTTCTGAAGCTGAGACTGCTGAGAAAAAATGAATTTAAGAATTCACTGATTAATATATTAATTGCTAAGACTTTAACAACATTTTATAGATCTTTTTCTATCAATTATCTTCTTATAAGAATAAATCATTAATTGCAGTTCTCATAAATGAGAATTGAGATGAGTTGTTGCTTTATAAAGAAGTTGTTGAAGTTTATAATGATGATAGTTGACACATAGTATAAGAAGTGAATAAAGTAAAATAACAATGTATACATTGAAGATAATATAAGTAAAACAAATAGAAAGCTTTTATATCTTTTGTTTTGTAAAATAATAATGTTTATTCATCTCAATAACTTATATTAAGCTGCTGAAGAACAGTACTTTTTAAGTAACTATAAATGTTAATTTTTACTGAAATCAATTCTCTGTAAATCTTTCAAATTAAACATACTCAACTACTGCAGAACAGTGCTTTCTGAGTAATTATAAATGCTGATTTTTGTTAAAATCAATTTTTTATGAATCTTTTAAATTAAATATACTCAGCTGCTGCAGAATGCTGATTCTGCTAAAGCTAAATTTATTATAAATCTTAATAATCAGTAATACTGTTAAAGTTAAATTAACTATGAATCTCAATAGTTAATATACATAGCTGCTATCAATATGCTGATTCTGTTAAAGCTAAATTTATCATAAATCTTAATAATCAGTGATACTGTTAAAGCTGAATTAACTGTAAATCTTAATAGCTGACATACTTAACTGCTGTTATATTAAAAGTATACACTTTCTTTAAGAAGCTTTTTGCTAATTTAAGCTCATAATTTATTAAAAGAAAGTAAATACTCATGTTATATTATGCTGTCTAGTGAAATCTCTAAACTGTGTTGTCTATGAGCACATTTTGATTGAGAGAGTTACAGAAAAAGTAAAAAGAATGTTAACTGCAATTAATGTAAATAAAGTCTTTATTTAGTCTTTGACATTAGTTTTACTTTGCTTTATAGAAGCAGCTAGAACATCACTTCTTAACAAGAACATAAAGTGTTAAATTTAAAAGAACTAAATTTTCATTCTTATTCTGCATAGTGACTATGTCATAATAATTAATATATAATCTTTTTTTTTGACTTTAATAATATATCATTACATGCACATCAGAGAGTCACTGAAAAGCTGAAGTTTATTAATTATATAAGATGAGACATCAGAGTCTGCAACTCAGTCTGATTAAGAAATTTTATTAATAATGTTTTTAAAGATAGCAGCAATCTTCTTATTAAATTTATCTACAGCTTCAGACTTCTATATGCTGAATTTCTTTTCAGAAATAATTTTTACATTATAAATCTAATTTCTTCTTTTATTTCTGTGCAAATTAACTGCAATCAACTTAATTTACTTCTTAACTATCTTGATTAACTTTGCTGACTGTATAATCTTGTAAATTATAAAGATATATTTACAGTTCTGTTTGTGATGAGTATCATCATAAAGATAGCAGATTAAAATTCTACATAATAATAAATAATCATTGTTTAAGCTTAAATGTCTTTTATAATTATGCTGTGAGATTTAACATTCTTAATGACTTTTATTTTATCTTTGCTGCTCAGCTCATAAAACATTATTAAATGTCTTTAATTAAGTCTTTTTCTTCTAAAGTTTCTGCAGATTCATCTCAATGTTAAATGCATTTTAAGCATTAATGATGTCATAAATAACAATATACTTTGCTGACAGTACTTAAAGCAGTGTTTAAAATCATTATTTAAATATAATGAAGTTTTTAAGTCTTAATTATGTTGCAGTGATCTTTCTATTAAGATTGTTAAGTTAAGTTCATGTCTTATTAACAGTCATGTTCAGTGACATCTTATATTCAATAAACTTTATTAAATATTGTCTCTCAGTTGTTTGCAGTTTCTTCTTGTATTTTAAGAAGAAAGCATTTTAAGCTTTTTTTATTATAATTTTATTCATAAAATAATTCTCATTATCAACATTGATGCAGACTGTAATTCAGAATAAAGCTTTGCTGTTGATTTGCTGATTCTTAAAATTGAAATTGTTTAGTGAAAAAAAGAAAAGATATTGCTGATAAATATGTTGTCTATAAAGACTTAAATAAGAGTCTCTATTACATATTAAAGATTCTTATCAGTTAATTATTTCTTTATATGAATAAATCATTTCTCACAGTTCTCTTAAGTAAGAACAGAGATTGAATGTTACTTTATAAAGAATGATGAGTTATGCTCTTAATTCATAGTGATGATTGACATATAGTATAAGAATTGAAGATAAAAGAGTGTGTTGTAAAAATAAATATAATAATAGAAAAGATATGTATATGTATTGTCTGCTTACAGCAATGTAAAGAATACTTATTTGTCAATATTTAATTTATATTAAGCTGTTAAATCATTATGCTCATTGTATTTATCTTATTTTGCTTTAATGAGTAGCATATTAAGAACTGTCTGCTTATTTTGCTTTAATAAGCAGCATATTAAGAACTGTATTAGAGTGGCTGTTGGGTTTTTTCAAAGCTGGTTTTTCACTTATTTTGCATGCCTTGTTAGCCATGAGCAACTATAGTGACAGAAACTTCAAGAATTTGAACAAAACTTCAGTTGTGTGCATTGAGCTTGAAAGCAATCTGTTTTTTGTGATTTTAGGCTCATTTTGTAGAGAATTGTGAGGGCTTTTCAATGATGTAAAAATTAT
>JAABVA010004953.1_pt1 | contig 12197 bp, 8 predicted proteins | sample 5560331 | NCBI WGS metagenome assembly JAABVA01 (sample SAMN12812661, study PRJNA571458) | rock metagenome | isolation source: Antarctica rocks | place: Antarctica: Victoria Land, Mt New Zealand sud | collected 2016-01-07
CCGCGTCGAGCATGGGCTGCACGCCCTTGTTCTTGAACGCCGAACCACACAGCACCGGGTAGAGCTCGCTGGCGACCGTCAGTGTCCTGATCGCGGCCTTGACCTCGGCGACCGTCAGGCCCTCGCCGCTGAAGTGCTTCTCCAGCAGTGCCTCATCGGACTCGGCCACCGTCTCCAGCAACTTCTCGCGGTACTCGGCGGCCAGCTCGGCCAGCTCCGCGGGGATGTCCTGGATGTCGTACTTCTCGCCCAGCTTGGTTTCCCCGCTCCACACCAGGGCCCGGTTCTCGACCAGGTCGACAACACCCTCGAAGGAGTCCTCCGCGCCGATGGGCAGCTGGATCACCAGCGGCGTGGCACCGAGGCGCTCGGAGATGGTGCGCACGGTGAAGTAGAAGTCGGCACCCAGCTTGTCCATCTTGTTGACGAAGCAGATGCGCGGGACGTCGTACTTGTCCGCCTGCCGCCACACCTGCTCGGACTGGGGCTCCACGCCCTCCTTGCCGTCGAACACCGCCACCGCGCCGTCGAGCACCCGCAGTGAGCGCTCGACCTCGACCGTGAAGTCGACGTGACCGGGGGTGTCGATGATGTTGATCTGGTTGCCGTCCCAGAAGCACGTGGTGGCCGCGGAGGTGATGGTGATGCCCCGCTCCTGCTCCTGCTCCATCCAGTCCATCGTGGCGGCGCCGTCGTGCACCTCACCGATCTTGTAGCTGATCCCGGTGTAGAACAGGATCCGCTCGGTGGTGGTGGTCTTACCGGCGTCGATGTGCGCCATGATGCCGATGTTGCGGACCTTGTTGAGGTCGGTCAGCACGTCCTGTGCCACGAGTATCGCTCCCGATCGGGTTTCTCGGTGGGGTGTGCGGGGCTGGCGCAGCACCGCGCTGGGCGGAGTCGAGCGCTCCGGTCGCGGCGGTTACCAGCGGTAGTGCGCGAAGGCCTTGTTCGACTCGGCCATCTTGTGCGTATCCTCGCGGCGCTTGACGCTCGCGCCGAGACCATTGCTGGCGTCGAGCAGCTCGTTCGCGAGCCGGTCGACCATCGTCTTCTCGCGGCGGGCCCGGGAGAACGACACCAACCAGCGCAGGGCCAGCGTCGTCGACCGACCAGGGCGGACCTCGATCGGCACCTGATACGTCGCGCCACCGACCCGGCGGCTGCGCACCTCCAGTGCCGGCTTGACGTTGTCCAGCGCACGCTTGAGGGTGACGACCGGGTCGGTTCCGGTCTTGTCCCGGCAACCTTCGAGGGCGCCGTAGACGATCGACTCGGCGATCGACTTCTTGCCGTCGAGCAGGATCTTGTTGACCAGCTGGGTCACGAGCGGCGATCCGTAGACCGGGTCGTTCACCAGCGGACGCTTGGGTGCTGGGCCCTTGCGCGGCATCAGCTCTTCTCCTTCTTCGCGCCGTACTTGCTGCGTGCCTGCTTGCGGCCCTTCACGCCCTGGGTGTCCAGCGACCCACGAATGATCTTGTAACGCACGCCGGGCAGGTCCTTCACGCGACCGCCGCGCACCAGCACCATGGAGTGTTCCTGGAGGTTGTGGCCCTCACCGGGGATGTACGCCGTGACCTCGATCTGGCTGGTCAGCCGGACGCGGGCCACTTTGCGCAGCGCGGAGTTCGGCTTCTTCGGGGTGGTGGTGTACACGCGGGTGCACACCCCACGCCGCTGGGGGCTCCCCTTCAGGGCCGCCGTCTTCAGCTTGGCGACCTTGTCCTGGCGACCCTTACGGACCAGCTGCTGGATGGTGGGCATAGACCGGCTTTCCTCAATCGGGGTGAACACGCTTGTCGGGACCGAACTCGGGTGGAACATCTCGCGCACCCCTACCCGAGGTCGGGCGTGTCGGGGTCTCTGCGACGCACACAGCCGGGAACTCGCGCTGCCGTGCTGCAGGCACACGGATCGTCCCGACGCAGGTCGGGCACGATCTACGACGATACCCGTCGGCGCGCCCGCTGGTCAAAGCGGGATCGACCTGGTCGCGACAGGCCCCCGACCCAGGCGAGCCGGGGACCCGTCGACCGGGCAGGAGGATCAGCGGTAGTCGCCGCCGAACCCGTAGTCGTCCAGGGGGACGGCCGCGCCGGTGGAGGCGCCGAAGACGTCGGGCGAGTAGAACCCGTCGTCGTAGCTGGGCACGGCGTACGCCGCCGCGCGTGCCTCCTCGGTGGGCTGCACCTGGATGTTGCGGTACCGGTTGATGCCGGTACCAGCCGGGATCAGCTTGCCGATGATCACGTTCTCCTTGAGGCCGATCAGCTTGTCGCTGCGGCCGTTGATCGCGGCGTCGGTGAGCACCCGGGTGGTCTCCTGGAACGACGCGGCCGAGAGCCACGACTCCGTGGCCAGGGACGCCTTGGTGATCCCCATGAGCACCGGTCGGCCGGCCGCGGGCTCGTTGCCCTCGGCCACCACACGCCGGTTCGCCGCCTCGAACTCGCTGCGCTCGGTCAACGAGCCAGGCAGGAACTCGGTGGCCCCGGAGTCGATGATCGTCACGCGCCGCAGCATCTGCCGCACGATCACCTCGATGTGCTTGTCGTGGATCGACACGCCCTGGCTCCGGTACACCTTCTGCACCTCGTCGACGAGGTGCATCTGCACCTCGCGCGGACCCATGACCCGCAACACCTCGTGCGGGTCGGACGCCCCCTCGAGGAGCTGGTCGCCCACCTCGACGCGGTCGCCGTCGGCCAGCACGCGTTCGCTGCCGTCGATCGCGATGGTCTTCAGCCGCGAGCGCTTGGACAGCTTCTCGTACACCACCTCTTCGCCCCCGTCGTCCGGGACGATCGTGATCTTGTAGAAGCGGTCGGAGTCCTCGAGCCGGATCCGGCCGGAGACGTCCGCGATCGGCGTCTTGCCCTTGGGCACCCTGGCCTCGAACAACTCCTGCACCCGGGGCAGGCCGCCGGTGATGTCACCACCACCGATGCCCCCGGTGTGGAAGGTCCGCATGGTCAGCTGCGTACCCGGTTCACCGATGGACTGCGCGGCGACGATGCCCACGGCCTCGCCGACGTCGACCAACTTGCCGGTGGCCATGGAGCGGCCGTAGCAGGTGGCACAGATGCCGGTGGCGGACTCGCAGGTCAGTACCGAGCGGACCCTGGCTTCCGTCACCCCACCCCCGAGCAGCGCCTCCAGCGCCGGGTCACCGAGGTCGGCGCCCCGGGCCACGACGACATCGCCGGCCTTGTCCACCGCGTCGGAGGCAAGGGTGCGGGCGTAGGTGCTGGTCTCCACGTGCGGGTCCCGCACCAGGGTGCCGTCGGGCTGCTGCTCGGCGATCGTCATGACGATGCCGCGCTCGGTGCCACAGTCGGTCTCCCGGACGATGACGTCCTGCGACACGTCCACCAGCCGGCGGGTGAGGTAACCGGAGTCGGCGGTGCGCAGCGCGGTGTCGGCGAGGCCCTTGCGGGCACCGTGGGTGGAGATGAAGTACTCCAGCACGGACAGGCCCTCGCGGAAGTTCGCCTTGATGGGCCGCACGATGTTCTCGCCCTTGGTGTTGGCCACCATGCCGCGCATGCCGGCCAGCTGCACCACCTGCTGCATGTTCCCGGCCGCACCCGATTTCACGATCATCGGGATGGGGTTGTCCGGGGGGAAGTTCTCCTCCATGGCCGCGGCCACCTCGTCCTTGGCCGCGGTCCAGATCTTCTCCAGGTCGCTCTGCCGTTCGGCAGCCGCGATCGCACCGCGCTGGAACTTCTTCTCGATCGCGTCGGCCTGCCGCTCGTATCCGTCGAGGATCTGCTGCTTGTTCGGCGGCACGATGACGTCGGAGATCGAGATGGTCACACCCGAGCGGGTGGCCCAGTAGAAGCCCGCGTCCTTCAGCTTGTCCAGCGTCTGGGCGACGACGACCATCGGGTACCGCTCGGCCAGGTCGTTGACTATCGCAGCCTGGCGCTTCTTGGGCATCTCCTCGTTGACGAACGGGTAGTCCACCGGCAGCAGCTGGTTGAACAGGACCCGGCCGAGTGAGGTCGAGGCCAGCCACGGGGTGCCCGGGGTCCAGCCCTGCTCGACCATGTCGGTCTCCCCAGCACGCGGCGGCCGCAGGTCGCTGACCCGGATCCGTACCTTGGCCTGCACGGAGAGCACCCCACGGTCCAGCGCCATGATCGCCTCGGCCGGGGTGGAGTACACCCCACCCTCACCGAGGGCACCGTCCACCGAACGGGTGAGGTGGAACAGCCCGGTGACCATGTCCAATCGGGGCATCGCCAACGGGCGTCCCGACGCCGGGGACAGGATGTTGTTGCTGGACAGCATCAGGATCCGGGCCTCGGCCTGGGCCTCGGCACTCAGCGGCAGGTGCACGGCCATCTGGTCCCCGTCGAAGTCGGCGTTGAACGCCTCGCACACCAGCGGGTGCAGCTGGATGGCCTTGCCCTCGACCAGCTGCGGCTCGAAGGCCTGGATACCCAGGCGGTGCAGGGTCGGTGCGCGGTTCAGCAGCACCGGGTGCTCGGAGATGACCTCCTCCAGTACGTCCCACACCTGGGCGCGCTGGCGCTCGACCATGCGCTTGGCCGACTTGATGTTCTGCGCGTGGTTGAGGTCCACCAGCCGCTTCATCACGAACGGCTTGAACAGCTCCAGCGCCATCAGCTTGGGCAGGCCGCACTGGTGGAGTTTGAGCTGCGGGCCGACCACGATGACCGAGCGGCCCGAGTAGTCCACGCGCTTGCCGAGCAGGTTCTGGCGGAACCGGCCCTGCTTGCCCTTGAGCAGGTCGCTCAGCGACTTCAGCGGGCGGTTGCCCGGGCCGGTGACCGGGCGGCCACGACGACCGTTGTCGAACAGGGCGTCGACGGATTCCTGCAACATCCGCTTCTCGTTGTTCACGATGATCTCGGGCGCGCCGAGGTCGATCAGCCGCTTGAGCCGGTTGTTGCGGTTGATCACGCGGCGGTACAGGTCATTGAGGTCCGACGTCGCGAAGCGGCCACCGTCGAGCTGCACCATGGGACGCAGGTCCGGCGGGATCACCGGCACGCAGTCCAGGACCATGCCCTGCGGGTTGTTGCGGGTGGCCTGGAAGGCGGCCACCACCTTCAGCCGCTTGAGCGCACGCAGCTTCTTCTGGCCCTTGCCGCTGCGGATGGTCTCGCGCAGGAACTCGGCCTCGGCGTCGATGTCGAAGGTCTCCATGAGCTTCTGGATCGACTCCGCGCCCATCGCACCGGTGAAGTACTCGCCGTAGCGGTCGACCAGCTCGCGGTAGAGCAGCTCGTCGACGACCAGCTGCTTCGGGGCGAGCTTGGTGAAGGTGGACCAGATCTCGTCGAGGCGCTCCAGTTCCCGGCCGGCGCGGTCCCGTAGCTGGCGCATCTCGCGCTCACCGCCGTCCTTGACCTTGCGGCGCACGTCGCTCTTGGCCCCCTCGGCCTCGAGCTCGGCGATGTCGGCCTCGAGCTTGCGCGCGCGGGCCTCCAGGTCGGCGTCGCGCTGGTCGGCCACCCGCTTGCGCTCGACCACCATCTCGGCTTCGAGGGTGGACAGCTCGTTGTGCCGCAGTTCGTCGTCGACCGCCACGATGACGTAGGCGGCGAAGTAGATGATCTTCTCGAGGTCCTTGGGCGCCAGATCCAGCAGGTAGCCCAGGCGCGACGGGACACCCTTGAAGTACCAGATGTGGGTGACCGGCGCGGCGAGCTCGATGTGGCCCATCCGTTCCCGCCGCACCTTGGCGCGGGTCACCTCGACGCCGCAGCGCTCGCAGATGATGCCCTTGAAACGCACGCGCTTGTACTTGCCGCAGTAGCACTCCCAGTCCCGGGTGGGACCGAAGATCTTCTCGCAGAACAAGCCGTCCTTCTCGGGCTTGAGCGTGCGGTAGTTGATGGTCTCAGGCTTCTTGACCTCGCCATAGGACCACTGGCGGATGTGCTCCGCGGTGGCCAGACCGATGCGGAGCTCATCGAAGAAGTTGACGTCGAGCACGTCGCTTCCTTTCCCCCGTGGGGGTTGTGGCGCCCGCGGAGTGCACAGTGCGGTGCGGACGGCCGGAGGGGTGGGGCAGGCGCTGACCCGGGACGATCTGGTGACCGCCCCGGGTGAACGCGTCAGTTCACGAGGTCGTCGACCGTCGCCGACTCGTTGCGGGAGAGGTTGATGCCCAGGTTGGCAGCGGCCCGTTCCAGGTCCTCGTCGTCGGTGTCGCGCATCTCGATGGCCGCTCCGTCGCTGGAGAGCACCTCGACGTTCAGGCACAGCGACTGCAGCTCCTTCAGGAGCACCTTGAAGGACTCCGGGATGCCCGGCTCCGGGATGTTCTCGCCCTTGACGATGGCCTCGTAGACCTTCACGCGGCCCAGCACGTCGTCGGACTTGATCGTCAGCAGCTCCTGCAGCGTGTACGCCGCGCCGTAGGCCTGCATGGCCCAGCACTCCATCTCACCGAAGCGCTGTCCACCGAACTGCGCCTTACCACCCAGCGGCTGCTGCGTGATCATGGAGTACGGACCCGTGGAGCGGGCATGGATCTTGTCGTCCACCAGGTGGTGCAGCTTGATGATGTACATGTAGCCGACCGAGACCGGGTACGGGTACGGCTCGCCGGAGCGGCCGTCGTACAGCTGCGCCTTGCCGTCGCCGCCGACCATCATCTCGCCGTCGCGGTTGGGCAGGGTGGAGCCGAGCAGTCCGGTGATCTCGTCCTCGCGGGCACCGTCGAACACCGGGGTGGCCGTTCGCGTGCCCGGCTCCGCGGCGTGCAGCTCCGCGGGCAGCTTGCTCGCCCAGTCGGGGTCACCGTTGATCGACCACCCGGTCTTGGCGATCCACCCGAGGTGGATCTCCAGGATCTGGCCGAGGTTCATCCGGCGCGGTACGCCGTGCGTGTTGAGGATGATGTCCACCGGCGTGCCGTCGGGCAGGAACGGCATGTCCTCCTGCGGCAGGATCTTGCCGATGACCCCCTTGTTGCCGTGCCGGCCGGCGAGCTTGTCGCCGTCCTGGATCTTGCGCTTCTGCGCCACGTACACCCGGACCAGCTCGTTGACACCGGGGGACAGGTCGTCGTCGTCCTCGCGGGAGAACACCCGGATGCCGATGACCTTGCCCGTCTCACCGTGCGGCACCTTCAGCGAGGTGTCCCGCACCTCGCGGGCCTTCTCGCCGAAGATGGCACGGAGCAGGCGCTCCTCGGGGGTCAGCTCCGTCTCGCCCTTGGGCGTGACCTTGCCGACGAGGACGTCACCGTCGCGGACCTCGGCGCCGATGCGGATGATGCCGCGGTCATCGAGGTCGGCGAGCACGTCCTCGGAGACGTTGGGGATGTCCCGGGTGATCTCCTCGGCCCCGAGCTTGGTGTCGCGGGCGTCGATCTCGTGCTCCTCGATGTGGATCGAGGTGAGCACGTCCTCCTCCACCAGGCGCTGCGACAGGATGATCGCGTCCTCGTAGTTGTGGCCCTCCCACGGCATGATTGCGACGAGCAGGTTCTTGCCCAGCGCCATCTCGCCGTTCTCGGTGCAGGGCCCGTCGGCGAGCACCTGGCCGGCCTCCACCCGCTGACCCTCGTCCACGATGGGACGCTGGTTGGTGCAGGTGCCCTGGTTGGAGCGGGCGAACTTGCGCATGCTGTACGTGGTGCGCCTGCCGTCGTCGGCCATGACGGTGACGAAGTCGGCGGAGACTTCCTCGATCACCCCGGTGACGCCGGTGACGATGACGTCGCCCGCGTCCACGGCGGCCCGCAGCTCCATCCCGGTGCCCACCAGCGGGGCCTGGCTGCGGACCAGCGGCACCGCCTGACGCTGCATGTTCGCGCCCATCAGCGCGCGGTTGGCGTCGTCGTGCTCGAGGAAGGGGATCATGGCCGTGGCGACGGAGACCATTTGCCGCGGCGAGACGTCGATGTAGTTGACCCCGTGCGGGTCGATGTAGTCGACCTCGCCACCCTTGCGGCGGACCAGGACGCGCTCGTCGACGAGGTTGTCGGCGGCGTCGAGCGTGGAGTTCGCTTGCGCGACGACGTAGCGGTCCTCCTCGTCGGCGGTGAGGTAGTCGAGCTGGTCGGTGACCTTGCCGTCGACCACCTTGCGGTACGGCGTCTCGATGAAACCGAAGGGGTTGACCCGGGCGAAGGACGACAGCGACCCGATGAGGCCGATGTTCGGGCCCTCGGGCGTCTCGATCGGACACATCCGGCCGTAGTGGCTGGCGTGCACGTCACGCACCTCGAAGCCGGCGCGCTCACGGGACAGTCCGCCGGGACCCAACGCCGACAGCCGCCGCTTGTGGGTCAGCCCCGACAGCGGGTTGGTCTGGTCCATGAACTGGCTCAGCTGCGAGGTGCCGAAGAACTCCTTGATCGCCGCCACGACGGGACGGATGTTGATCAGGGTCTGCGGGGTGATCGCCTCGACGTCCTGGGTGGTCATGCGCTCACGGACGACGCGCTCCATCCGCGACAGGCCCACGCGGATCTGGTTCTGGATGAGTTCCCCGACCGTCCGCAGCCGCCGGTTGCCAAAGTGGTCGATGTCGTCGACCTCGACCGGGACCTCGACGCCGCCGGGGGCGGTCATCGTGGTCTCGCCGGCGTGCAACCGGACCAGGTACTCGATGGTCGCGACCACGTCCTCCTCGGCCAGGGTGCTCGAGGTCACCGGCCGGCCGTGGTTGAGGCCGAGCTTCTTGTTGATCTTGTAGCGGCCCACCTTGGCCAGGTCGTAGCGCTTGTCCTTGAAGAACAGGTTCTCCAACAGGGTCTGCGCGCTCTCCCGGGTGGGCGGCTCGCCCGGGCGCAGCTTGCGGTAGATGTCGAGCAGGGCCTCGTCGGTGCCCGCGGTGTTGTCCTTCTCCAGCGTGGCCATGAGGATCTCGCTGAACCCGAACCGCTCGGTGATCTGCTGGTTGCTCCAGCCCAACGCCTTGAGCAGCACGGTGACCGGCTGGCGGCGCTTGCGGTCGATTCGCACGCCGACGGTGTCGCGCTTGTCGACGTCGAACTCCAGCCACGCACCGCGGCCGGGGATCACCTTGACGCTGTGCACGTCCTTGTCGGACGTCTTGTCGACCGAGCGGTCGAAGTAGACCCCGGGCGAGCGGACCAACTGGGACACCACGACACGCTCGGTGCCGTTGATGACGAACGTGCCCTTGTCGGTCATCATCGGGAAGTCACCCATGAAGACCGTCTGGCTCTTGATCTCGCCGGTGTTGTTGTTGACGAACTCCGCCGTGACGAACAGCGGGGCCGCGTAGGTCATGTCCTTGTCCTTGCACTCCTCCACGGAGGCCTTGACCTCGTCGAAGCGCGGATCGGAGAACGACAGCGACATCGACCCGGAGAAGTCCTCGATGGGTGAGAGCTCGGTGAGGATGTCCTCGAGGCCGCCCGATGTGGCGTTGTCGCCCCGCGACGCGGCGCGCTCACGCCACACCGGGGATCCGATCAACCACTCGAAGGAATCGGTCTGCAGGTCGAGGAGGTTGGGCACCTCCAGCGGCTCTTTGATCTTCGCGAACGAGACCCTCCTGGGGGCACCGGGGATGCCGATCAGGGGGGTGACCGTGGTGGAACCGGCCTTCGCGGGAGAAGTCTTGGTCTGGCGGGAGACTGCCAAGATGCGTCCTTCCAGCACCTCATGCGGGCCGCCACGGAACGGACGGCCACTGCTGTGTCGACAAACCGGCCGACCGGGTTGCTCCCGGAAGCCGGACTCTATTGCGGAGGGCTCGTGTTTGCGGGCAATGTTGCGGGCAGCCCTATGAGACCCCGTCGAGGAGTCAGGTCAAACGGAGACCAGCGCAACATCGAAGGCTAGCCGCTCGGGGGCTCATTGTCGAGCCGGGCAGCACAGGTAACGCGGGAGCGGTGCTCGCGCGTGCACGCCACAGCCTCGCCCTTCGCCGCCCGCTCGTCAAGACCGCGCGGTTGCCGGCCGTCCAGCAGACAGCGAGGCCCCACCTCGCCGGAGCGCTTCCCGCCGCTATCACTGCCCGGGCACTGCGCGGCCGGTGAGTGGTTGCCGAACAGGTTCCGCCGCGCCCAACTCAACTAGTCGAGGCAGAACTCGTTGTCCTCCGGATCGTGCATCGTGATGAAGCCAGACTCCATCGTCGCCTTGTCGGGCTCGACCCGATAGGCACGAGTCGCACCGAGCGCCTCCAGACGGTTGGCCTCGGCCTCGAGGGCGCTCATCCGTTCGTCACCCTCGAGGCCCGGCGCCACACGTACATCGAGGTGGAGCCGGTTCTTGACCGTCTTGCCCTCGGGCACGCGCTGGAAGAAGACGCGGGGACGTGCGCCCTCGATGGGGAGGATCGCCGAGCGTGAGTTCCACTGGTCGCGCGGCACGCCGAGCGCTTCGAGGGCCACATCCCACGAGTCGAATCCGTCGGGTGGCGGTTGCACCTGATAGCCGAGCACCTCGGCCCAGAAGGCCGCCAGCCCAGCGGGATCGGCGCAGTCGAACGTGATCTGCACTTCTTTGGTCATGGGTCCACTCTCGCAGGGACCACCGACAGATGGCAGCGGCAGCATCACCGCATGACCGTCTTGGGTGTCGATGGGTGCAAAGGCGGGTGGATCGGCGTGCGCTGATGGCTCGGTCGTGGACGTGGACGTGCTCGTCGCGCCGACGATCCTTGAGCGGCACCCAACGGCTTCGACACTGTATGCTCGCCTTACCAAGGGTAAGGAGCCGGCATGACGTCCGCCACGGTCACCAGCAAGGGTCAGATCACCATCCCCGTCGACGTGCGCACCAAGCTCGGTCTCCGGCCAGGATCCCGGCTCGCCTTCGTTCCGACCGACACGGGTGGATACGAGATCCACCTGCAGGCAGGGTCGATCCAGGATCTCAAAGGCGCCGTGCCGCGACCGTCCGGGCTCGTCACCCTCGAGGACATGAACGAGGCCATCGCCGCCGGCGCTACTACATCGGCCCCGTGATCGGACTCGATACCAACGTCGTCGTCCGCTACCTGGTTCAAGACGAGCCGGATCAGTCGGCAACGGCGTCCACGGTGATCGAGGCGCTGACCGAGCAGGACCCGGGCTTCCTCAGCCTGGTCACCGTCGTCGAGCTGTACTGGGTATTGCGACGCGTCTACAAGATCAGCACCACCCGCTGCGCCGAGCTGGTGGAGGGCCTCCTGGATGCCCGCGAACTCAGGGTCGGTCAAGACTCGATCGTCCGAGCCGCGCTCACCGCGAGTCGTGGCGGCCTCGACTTCGCCGACGCCGTCATCGCCGAACTCGGCCGAGTCGCCGGCTGCGAACACACGGTGACCTTCGACCAACGGGCCGCACAGTCGAAGGAGATGGGACTCCTCGTCCTCCACTGAGCCGTTCAACGAGGCGGATCAACCCCTCGCCCGCCACAGCGACCCCGGCCAACCTAGGCGACCCTGAACACTCTAAAGGACTCTAAAGACTGGTGGTACGCGTGGGCGCATGCCGAACCCGTTCCATGCGAGCTTCGCAGTCAGCCCGCCGTTGCTGGTCGGCCGCGATGGCATGCTCGACGACCTCATCGAGGCGCTGGAGGGCGGTCCGGGCTCGGCCGGACGCGCGACCCTGTACACCGGGGCGCGCGGGTCCGGGAAGACCGTGATGCTCAACGCGGTCGAAGACCGCGCGAAGGAGCGGGGCTGGCTGGTCATCAGCGAGACGGTTACACCGGGATTCGTTGCGCGGATCACCCAGCAGCACCTTCCTCGCCTGCTGCGCGAAGTCGACCCGGAGGCAGTGCGCCGCCGCATGACCGGTGTGACCGCTCCGCTCAACGTCGGGTCTTTGGCCTGGGACAGCATTGAGGCCCACATCGTCCAGGCAGGCCTGCGCAATCAGATCGAGCTGTTGACTGATCTGCTCGTGGAACATGGCACAGGTGTCCTGGTCACTCTCGACGAGATCCACCAGAACCAGGTTGAGGAGCTGCGCGAGGTCGCCACTACGGTGCAGCACGCGTTCCGGGAGAGCCGCGAACTCGCATTCGCCGGCGCCGGACTGGCCGCCAGCGTGAGCGACGTCGTCGACGACGAGGTCCTCACCTTCCTGCACCGCGCCGAGCGCCACGCTCTGGGCTCATTTTCTGGCTCTCCGGTCGTTTCCGTGGGTCCGGTTTGATCGGCTGAACGTGCAACACGCCGTCCCTGTCTAGGTTCTGGGCTGTCTAAGGTCCGGAAACTCAGAGCGGGGAACGGCGTGC
>JAABVA010004954.1_pt1 | contig 12196 bp, 10 predicted proteins | sample 5560331 | NCBI WGS metagenome assembly JAABVA01 (sample SAMN12812661, study PRJNA571458) | rock metagenome | isolation source: Antarctica rocks | place: Antarctica: Victoria Land, Mt New Zealand sud | collected 2016-01-07
CCTACCGCGGCGGACCCGACCTCGCCAAGGCCCAGCGCCTGCTGCACGAGGCCGGCTATCCCAACGGCCTCACCGTCGAGTACCTGGGGCTACCGCAGTACCCCGAATTACTGAAGACGGGCGAGATTGTCAAGGAGCAACTGGCGCAGATCGGTATCCAGATGACGATCAGGCAGGTCGAGGTCACGGTGTGGAGCGATCGTTTCGTGAAAAAGCAGTATCAGATCACCTCGGCCTACCAGGAACGCACCATCGACCCCGACAATTTCTACAGCCTGCTGCTCACGCACGACGCCAGCCTCAATGTGACAGGGTACAACAATCCGCGCTTCGACGCCCTGGTCAAGCAGGCTCGCACGTCAACCGACTTCTCGGCGCGCAAGGCGCTGTACAGCAAGGTGCGAGCCATCATGTACGACGACGTACCAAACATCTTCGTCCATTACGAAACCCTCAACTACGCCATGCAGCCGCGCGTTCAGGGCTCCCATGTGCTGCCGTCGCTCGAACTGCAATTCAAGAACGTCTGGTTAAGCTAACGTCTTCGGCGCCGGCCTGTCTTGGCTGGGACGGCGCCCACGTCTCTCAGCCTCACGTTACATCGATATGTGGCGAAGGGCTCTCCGGCCACGGAGCCATCACGAATCCAGAGGGACCTGCTGGCGCCTCCGAAAATCGTCAGCGATATCCCCCATCTGCGCGATCCAGACCTCCTCATGCTGTGTGATGTGCTGGATCATGCGCTCCAGCATCCGCATACGATGCGGCCGGCCGATGATTTGAGGATGCATGGTCAGCACGAAGCACACGTCCTCGCCCTCCTCGTACATCCCGTTGAAATCCTCGCGCCAGATTTCCTCGACGTGCGACGGCGCCTTTCCTCCCGGTAATCCGGCAGCCGGTACCATCATGAAGTGTCCCGAGTCGGTCAGTTCCCAGGCGGATGGAACCTCGACGAGAGTGGTGCGCCTACCCGCATCGAGCACCCAACCGGGCCTGTCAGCTCCGAGTTGACTTGCGTCGTACTCGAAGCCGTACTCTTCCAGCAACGCGAACGTCGACGTGGATAGCTCCCACGCCGGTGAGCGGTAGCCGCGGGGCCGTTTGCCCGTGATCCTGTCGAGCGCGTCCAGGCCGCGCTCGATCATGGTACGTTCCTCCTCCAGTGTGAGGAGGGGAGGTGGTTCGTGGAGATAGCCGTGATGGCCAATCTCGTGCCCGGCGTTGACAATGGCTCGCGTTTCATCCGGGTGGCGGTCGGCGGTATCGCCGGGGATGAAAAAGGTCGCGGGCAGATGATAGCGGTCGAGCAGGCGGAGGATACGCGGCACGCCTTCGTTGGCGCCATAGGCGCCGCGCGAGAGGGCTGAGGGCGTATCGGTCTTGAACGAACCCAGCCAGGCCGACTCGGCATCGAAGTCGAAGGTGAACGCTACAGCGATGCGGCGATTGTGCGGATCGCCTATTTGTGTAACCACGGGTCTCACCCCTTCCTTTCATGTCACGTCATGTTACGCTTGTCGCGCTGAACGTCGCTATATTTTAGGACGAGTAGGACGAAAGGGGAGATTGATACACAATCTCGCCCCCTCGTATGGTTGCGCGCACCGGTACCCGATCGAGCGTCTCCGGGTCCACGGCGCGCGGGTCATCCCCCAGTACGGCGAAGTCCGCGAGTTTACCGGGCGTGATCGTGCCCTTGAGATCTTCCTCGAACGAGGCATAGGCGCCGCTACGTGTGTACAGGGCAATAGCTTGCTCGACCGAGAGGCGCTCCGCTGGAGCGAAATCGGCCCCGCTCGACGTACGCTCGGTGACGCAGGCTTTGATACCCAGCAGCGGCTGAAATGAGGACACCGGCGAGTCGGAGCTCGCGGCCAGGTGAATGCCCGCGTCCAGGACCGACTTGAGCGCGTAGGTGAGCTGCGAGCGCTCGCGGCCAAGATGGCGCAGGAAGCCGTCACCAAACTCGTTGATGAAGGGCGGCTGGCCCACCGGAACAACGCCAAGCTCCTTGATCCGTCGGATGAGGTCTGGGCGCAGGATGCCGCAGTGCTCCAGGCGATGACGATGATCGGCGCGCGGGAGCCGCCGCAGCGCCCGTTCAAACCCATCAAGGCACATCTCGATGCCGCGATCGCCGATGGCGTGAATCGCTACCTGCCAGCCACACGCATGACCGCGCCAGATGAGGTCGTCGAGTTCGTCCTGCGGCATCATGGCCAGACCGAGATTGCGGGGGTCGGGATCCTCGAGGAACGGCTGCGATACGGCGGCGGTGCGCCCGATGAGGGAGCCGTCCGCGAGCAACTTAAAGGCGCCGATACGCAGGCGTTCGTCCCCGAAGCCGCTGAACACACCCATAGTTTCCATCGCGTCAAGAAAGGGGCGGCGCAGCATCATATAGACCCGCAACGGTAGTTCACCGGACGCCCATGCCTCCTGGAAGACCGTGAACTCGGGGGTTGAAAACAACCCGGCTTCCTGGCTGCTGGTGATGCCGGCCGCGAGATAAGCGTCCCCGGCCACTTTCAGGCAGCGATGTAACGCTTCTTTGTTTTGTGGGAGGAAAGGCCGGCCCAGAAGCTCCTGCGCCTGCTCCTGCAGGAGTCCGTTCGGCTCACCACTCTCCAGAGCACGCCCGATGGCCCCGCCAGCGGGCGCGTCCGTGTCGCGCGTAATGCCCACGAGGTCGAGCGCTCGGCTGTTGGCTACGCACATATGACCCGATGCGTTTTTGATCAGCACGGGGTGATGCGGTGTCACCGCGTCGAGATCCCAGCGCGAGATATGGCGATGCTCAGCCAGTTTGTTGTCGTCGTACCCGCGTCCCTCGATCCACTCACCTACCGGCGTTACCGCCGCGCGCGCCGCCACGGCCGCGACGATATCGGCGATGGAGGTCACAGCCGGGAACGAACAGTCAAGCTGCGACAACCAGTGCCCGAGAAGGATGAGATGATTGTGCGCATCGTTGAATCCTGGAACGACAGTTGCCCCGCCCAGGTCCAACTCTCGCCGTACGCCCGTCAGGTGGGCGCGCGCATCCTCGATCGTCCCCACCCAGGCGATCCGGCCCCCCTCAATCCCGACGGCGTCAGCGCCGGGTCGATCCTCGTCCATGGTCAGGACGGTCGCGTTCGTCAACAAGAGATCCAGGGGCATGCGGAGTCCTCCCATCCTATCCGATCCATACATCCTTGAAGAACAACTGCAGTGTCGGCACGATCTGTGTCCCTGACACATGAGGGTTCATGGCGTAGTTGAGCGTTTCGTAGTGCACGAAAATATAGGGGGCGTCATCCCAGACAACCTGGCGAACCCTGGAGTACAACGCCTTGCGTTGGTTGATGTCGGTATTCTGTCGCGCCTGCTGAATAAGCGCATCCAGGCGCGGATTGCTGTAGCCCGAAAAGTTGTAGGGTCCATTGCGCGTCAGTTCCTCGCTGTAGAAGGTGTCGGGGTCGACCGTCCCCGCCGCGTAGATCGAGGTTATCTGGTATTGCCGCTGCGTCAGGCGCTTGACCCAGACTGTCACCTCAAGTTGGGTTATGGTCATGGTAATGCCGATCTGCGCCAACTGCTCCTTCAGGATCTCGCCGGTCTTGAGGAGTTCTGGGTACTGGGGCAAGCCCAGATACTCGATGGTCAATCCGTTGCTGTAGCCTGCTTCCTTCACTAATTGCTGGGCCTTGGTTAGATCGGGACCGTGACGGTACGGATCGTCGGCCGTGTAGAACCGACTACCGCTGCCGACCTCCTGCGAGCCTACCTCGCCGACGCCAAAATAGGCCACTTCCAGGATAGCCCTCTTGTCGACCGCCCAAGCGATGGCCTGGCGCAGCTTCTTATTATTGAATGGTGGCTTATCCACGACCATACCCAGGAAGTCCGGGTTGCCGGCGTTGCTAGAGGTCAGGTAGATCGGGTTCTTGCTCCCGCGCAGCTTTTTGACGTCCTGTAGTGGGACGGCGTCGACCCAGTTGAACTCGCCGCTCTGGAGGGCGGCCAGGCGACTCTCATCGACCGGCGAACCGCGGAAAACGATGCGGTCAACGTATGGGCTCCCTGGTTGCCAGTAGTGCGGATTGCGCACCAGGGTGATATGGTCGTTGGTGATCCACTCTTTGAAGGCGAATGGGCCTGTTCCTACAGGGTGGCGGCGAGGATCTAGCGTGGTAACAGCCTTCTCGTTTTGTATGTACGCGCCAATGGCAAGGCTGGTGAGGAGTGGACCGTACGGCGCCTTTAGATGGAAGCGGACGGTATAGTTGTCCACGACCTCCACGCGTTGGATCTGGTTGAAGTCCGCGATCTGGCTGCTCCCCGTAGTGGGATTGAGGATGCGGTTGATGGTATAGGCCACATCGTGGGCCGTGAAATGCTCACCATTATGGAACACCGCGTTGTGGACGAGGTCAAATTCCCAGGTCTTCGGGTCGAGTTGTCGCCACCGCGTCGCCAGTTTGGGCATGAAATTGCCCTGCGGGTTCATCTGTATCAGGTTGTCGAAGATGTTGTCGTAGATCTGGACGGAGGTATAAACGGTCGAGGTCGCGGGATCAAACTGATCCGGCTGACCCGTAAGGGCGACGTTTAGCGTCCCGCCATAGCGAGGCTTGGCGCGCGCGTCAAGTTCCGTTGCTCGGGATTCAGCCGCGGCGAGCGCAGTGGCTGTTGATCCACCAAAGGTGACAAATGCGGTCGTAGCCGCCAGCGCGCGCACGAACTCGCGGCGACCGAGATGGCCCGCACTATAGGATTGCTCAAGGGTACGTAGCACCGGGTTCTGGCTCGTCATGAACACACTCCTTTGGATCTGCGGAACCTAAAGTCGATGAATACCTCATCATCCTAACGGGTAGTCGGGCACGACCAGCGGAAAGGTTATTCATAATGTGCGCGCCTGTTAGTACTGTCCGCTATTTAGAAGACATGACCGATAGCGTGCATTGTACAGGGGGCGTGATCCGGTGGCAAGCCAAAGGCATCTCGCACCCCTCGTACTCCACCCCTCGTACTCCACCCCTCGTACTCTCGTACTGGGTGCGCGCCACTTTTTCGCGGACGGGAAAAGAGGTAGACTAGCAGACAACAGGAGGGGTGGAGACAGGGAGGATGGCGATGGGCGTGGCGCAGAGAACAGCGCAGTGGCCCGTGACGGCGGCGGACGTCTTTAGTGGGCTGGCGGACTGGCGGGCGGCGCATCCACGGGCGACGTTACAGGAGATTGAACGGACACTGGACGAGCGGTTGGCGCTGCTGCGCGCGCGCATGCTGGAGGATCTGGCGCTGGCGAGCCGGCAGGCCAACGTGCAGGCGCTCCCGGACGAGGAGCGTCCGCTGTGCCCGGCGTGCGGAGGCCGCGTCGAAGCGCGGGGGGCCAAGACGCGGCGACTGACGACGACGTACGCGCGTCAGATCACGCTGACGCGCAGCTACGCGGTCTGTCCCGCTTGCGGGACGGGCCTTTTTCCCCCTGGATGAGGAGTTGGCGCTGGCGCCGGGACACCTGACCCCCTACGTGCGGGAGAGCGTGGTGCGGTTGGCGACGTGGATGAGTTTCGTGCGCGCCGGGCGCGAGATGGCGCACTTTACGGGGGGGCAGGTCGGCGGGACGACGGTGCGGCGGCTGACGGAGCGGGCCGGGGCGGCCTACGTGGCGGTGCAGACGGCGGCAGTCACGCTGCTGGAGCGGGAGCTGCCGGCGCCACCGGAGGGGCCGGCGGTGCAGTACCTGAGCGTAGACGGAGCGATGGTCCCGCTGGTCGGGGGCGTCTGGGCCGAGGTGCGCACGCGCGCGCTCGGTGCGGTGGTGGTGCGGGAGGTCCAGACGCGCCGCGACCGGGAGCGCACCGTCCACGCGCAGGATCTCTCGTACTTTTCGCGCCTGACCGACCATGACACGTTCGCGCGGCTGGCGACGGTGGAAACGCAGCGGCGGGGCACGGAGACGGCGGGCGTGGTCTGTGCGGTCGTTGACGGGGCTCCCTGGATTCAGGAGTTCGTCAACTGGCACCGCCCGGACGCGGTGCGCATCCTGGACTGGCCGCATGCGCTGGGCTACGTGGCGGGCGTGGCGGCGGCCGTCTATGGGGCGGACACGGCGGCGGCGCGGGCATGGCTGGCCCGGCACCGCCGCATGCTCCTGGAGGAGGAGGAGGGCCCGGCCCTGGTGTTGGCCGACCTGCGGCGTCTGCGGACGGACCTTGCAGCCGTGGCGGAAGGCGACCGGGCGCCCCTGGTCTGGACGGTGGCAGCGGAGGAGGGGACGGCGGCCGTCCCGCTGACGGGAGTGCTGGGGCAGGAGATGGCCCAGCGGGCGCTGGGTGTGGTGCAGGACAGCCTGACCTATCTGGAGCCGCGGGCAGCACACCTGCGGTACGCGGCGTTCCGTGCGGCGGACTATCCCATCGGCAGCGGGAGCGTGGAGAGTGCGCACAAGCTGCTCGTCGAGGCGCGCCTGAAGGGGGCCGGGATGCACTGGGCACGCCCCCATGTGAACCCGATGGTCGCGTTACGCACCGTGGCCTACGGCGACTGTTGGGCCGAGGCGTGGCCGCGGATCACGACCCAGCAGCGGCACGCGGCCCGCATTGCTAGCGCCGACCGGCGGGCCGCGCGTGCACAGGTGGCGCAAGCCCAAGCTCAAGCTCAAGCCCAAGCCCAAGAAGCTAGCCAGCCAGAGACGCCGACCGGGTCAGTGAGCGTGACGACCCCGCCCGCCGTCAGGGTCCCGTCACGTCGCGCGTCGGCGGCGTCGGGGGATCGCGCGCACCGTCCGCACAAGCCAGCGGCCGATCATCCCTGGCGCCGTGGATCATTGAGCCGTCCTCGGTGCGCCTAGCGCGAAAAAGTGGCGCGCACCCCCTCGTACTCGTACTCTCGTACTCCAGGCGCTTGCGACTGCCAGCGGGTTGCTGTACACTATGGGCTACATCGGACACGTCAGCTAGATATCGGACAATAAATAAACGGCGGCGTCCATCGCCAGAACGCTGTTCTCGAGTTAGAATGCCTGGATAGTAATCAGGAAAGGGGACGGGACAGGCGGGGTAGCCGGTACGACCGTCTCCTGTCCCTTTGACACGATGTCGTCAACCGCTCTCTACGCCATCCGGCGTCTGTTTCTTACGGTCCCCGTCCTCATCGGCATGAGCATTTTTGTGTTCGCCATCATCCACCTCGCTCCCGGTGACCCAGTCCAGGCCGCGCTCGGCCTCAGCTACTCGGCGCACGCCGCGGCCATCCTGCGCCATCAGATGGGCCTGGATCAGCCGGTGATCCAGCAGTATTTCACCTACATGGGCAACGTCCTCCATGGGAACCTGGGACAGGACCTTATCTCGCACGAGCCGCTGTCGACACTCCTGAGCCAGCGACTTCCCGTGACGCTGGAGTTAACGGTGCTCTCGATGGGTCTTGCCATACTCATTGCCGTCCCGCTCGGCGTGGCCGCGGCGCGCCAGCCAGGCGGCGCGCTCGACCGCCTGACGACGGGGATCACGCTGCTCGGGATCTCGATACCCGACTTCGTGCTGGGGACGCTCTTGATCCTGCTCTTCGCCGCCGCTCTCAATTGGCTTCCCCCGCAGGATTTCGTGCCCTTCTCGCAGAGTCCCGGCGATAACCTGCGCCACATCATACTGCCGGTGGTCGCGCTGGCGCTGGCGGAGGTCGCGTACATCGCGCAGACCACGCGCGCCAGCATGCTAGAGACGCTCAACCAGGACTACATCACCTTCCTGCGGGCCAAGGGCATACGCGAGAGTGTCGTGGCCTACCAGCACGCGCTGCGCAACGCGGCTGTGCCCGTGGTGACGGTGATCGGCGTGCAGTTCGGCACGCTGCTCGGCGGGGCTATCGTGGTCGAGAATGTCTTCTCACTTCCTGGGGTTGGCAAGCTCGTGGTCGATGCCGTGTCCACGCGCAACTATCCCGTGGTGCAGGGCGGGACACTGGTGATCGCGCTCCTATTCATCCTGATCAACCTGATCACCGACCTGCTCTACACGGTGCTCAATCCACGTATTGCCTACGGAGGGCGCGCATGAGCGCGACAAACGCCGGCGTCGACAGCATCCCCATCGCCGCCCCCATTAAGCCGAGTGGGCGTGGGAGGCGCGTAGCAGGCTCATTGTGGCAGCGCCGCACCGTGGTCGTGGGCATTGCCATCGTGGTGGTCCTCATCGTGGTCGCGTTGACGGCCCCACTTATCACACCGTACACCTACCACTCCATTTTCTACGACGCGATCCTGGCCAATCCCAGCCCCCGACATATCTTCGGCACCGACGGGCTGGGGCGTGACGTCTACACGCGGGTCGTGTACTCATACCAGGTCTCCCTGCTGGTCGCAGGCGGCGCCGTCGGGCTGTCGTTGCTGATAGGGATACCTCTGGGCTTGCTAGCGGGCTACTGGGGGGGATTGGTGGACAATGTGCTCATGCGGCTGGTCGACATCCTGCTGGCCTTCCCAGCTATTCTGCTGGCCATCTCGCTCATCGCTATCCTGGGCCAGGGTCTGACCGTTATGATGATTGCCATCGCCATCGTCTACGTGCCCATCTTGGCGCGTGTGCTACGCGGGTCCGTCCTGTCGGTCAAGACAACGGCCTATGTCGAAGGCGCGCGGGCGCGCGGCGCGGGGCATCCGCGGCTCATGCTGCGGCATGTGCTGCCGAACAGTATTGGGCCGACGCTGGTGCAGGCTACCTTGCTGCTGGCCTTTGCCATCCAGATTGAGGCGGGCCTCTCCTTCCTGGGACTGGGCGTCCAGCCGCCCACTCCCTCGCTCGGCTATATGTTGCAGGAAAACCACCAGTACATTAGCCAGTCACCCTGGGGCACGCTCTTCCCCTGCCTTGGCATCGCCATCGCGGTCCTGGGCTTCAATCTGCTGGGCACGGGTCTACGCGACCTACTCGACCCGCAGGGGAGGGCTAGATGACGACACACCCCGCGCCATCGGTGGTGAACAGTACGGTCGAGGGGGGAACGCTGCTCGACGTGCGGGATCTCAGCGTGCGCTTCGGCGCCTCGGGCAAGACAGTGCAGGCCGTCACCGGGGTAAGCTTCACCCTGGGTCATGGGGAGACGCTGGGCCTGGTGGGGGAGTCGGGCTGTGGCAAGAGCACGCTCGCCTTCGCCCTGATGGGGCTCCTTCCCTCCAGCGGGCGCATCACCGACGGGGAGATACGCTTCGAGGGGCGTGATCTGGCGCGGCTACGCCTACGCGACTGGCAGCGCCTGCGCGGAAACCGTCTCTCCATGATCTTCCAGAACCCCATGACCTCGCTCGATCCCGCCTACACCATCGGCGCGCAGATCGTGGACGTGCTGCGCGAACATCGCGGACTCAGCGGCGCGGCGGCCCACACGGAGGCCGTCGGCCTCTTGCGGCGGGTCGGCATCTCGGCCGCTGAGGAGCGTTTCCGCGCGCACCCGGATCAACTCAGCGGGGGGATGCGCCAGCGGGTGGTCATCGCCATCGCCCTGGCCTGCAATCCCGCCCTGCTCATCGCCGACGAACCCACCACGGCGCTCGACGTGACGATCCAGGCGCAGATTTTGGGCTTGCTGCGGGGCCTACGCGCCGAGCGCGACACCGCGATTATGCTCATCACGCACGATCTCGGTGTCGTGGCGCAGACCTGCGATCGGGTCGCGGTCATGTACGCTGGGCGACTGGTCGAGGAGGGTCCGGTCGTTGATATTTTCGCGACGCCACGGCACCCCTACACCGTGGCGCTGCTGCGCTCAGTCCCTGTCCCCGGCAGCGCGCGCGGGGCACTGGAAACGATCGAAGGAACGGTCCCGAACCTGATGACGCCACCACCCGGTTGCCCGTTCGCCCCGCGCTGCCCCCACCGCATGGCCGTGTGTGGCGAGGTCACGCCGGTTCCGCGTCCGGTCGGGGACACCCAGCGTGTCGCCTGCCATCTCTACGAGGAGGAGTCGTGAGCGAGGCGCCACTGTTGGACGTCCGGCATCTGAAACGCTACTTCGCGGCGGGGCCGGCACGGTTGTTCGGCCGGGCGGCGACCCAGGTCAAGGCCGTCGACGACGTGTCGTTCTCGCTCGCGGCGGGCGAGACGCTGGGCCTGGTGGGGGAATCGGGCTGTGGCAAGAGCACGCTTGGTCGGACCATCCTGCGCCTGATCGAACCCACGGCGGGAGAGATCCGCTACGAGGGACGCGACATCGTCGGCCTGCGCGGCGGGGCCCTGCGTGAGCTACGTCGCCATCTGCAGATGGTTTTCCAGGATCCGTACTCATCGCTCAACCCGCGCCTGCGCGTCGGCGCGTCGATCCGTGAGCCCCTCGACATCTACCGCGAAGGGACGGCGGCGGCGCGGCGGCGGCGCGTCGACGAGTTGCTCGATCTCGTGGGGCTCAACCCGTCTTTCGCCGCGCGCTATCCACACGAGTTGAGCGGGGGGCAGCGGCAGCGGGTCGGGATCGCGGCCGCGCTCGCGCTCAAACCGCGCGTCATCGTGGCCGACGAACCGGTCTCGGCCCTCGACGTGTCGGTGCAGGCGCAGATCCTGAATCTTCTGCACCGCGTGCAGCAGGAGATGCGCCTGGCCCTGGTGTTCATCTCGCACAATCTCTCGGTCGTGGAACATGTGAGCGACCGCGTAGCGGTGATGTATCTCGGCAAGATCGTCGAAACCGCGCCGACGGCGACGCTGTTCGCGGACCCGCAACACCCCTACACCAAGGTCTTGCTCGCGGCCATTCCCGTGCCTGACCCGACGCGCCAGCTACGCCCCGTGTCGCTTACGGGGGAAATCCCCAGCCCGCTCGACCCGCCGCGTGGTTGCCACTTCCACCCGCGCTGCCCCGAGGCGCTCGCTGTCTGCAGCCGAGTGGAGCCGTCGTTGCAGGAATACGCGCCGGGGTGCGCTGTGGCGTGCCATGTGGCGGCGCGCCGCCTGGGGTTGCCCAATCCCATCGAGGACACGGACACGCAACTGACTGGCCAGATAGCATCGTTGTAGTAATAGCACTGGTAGAGAACTTATCACCCTGGGAGGAACATCATGCCTATCGCGCAAGCCAATAACATCGCGATCAACTACGAGGTCCACGGCGACGGCGAGCCGCTCATCATGATCAACGGCCTGGCCGACGACCTGAGTTCCTGGGCCTATCAAACTGAGGAGTTCGCGCGCCACTTCAAAGTCATCATCTTCGATAACCGTGGTATCGGCGGGACCGACAAGCCAGAGGGGAAGTACACCACCGCCAAGATGGCGGCAGACGCCTGCGGTCTGCTCGACCACCTTGGGATCGAGCGGGCACATGTCCTCGGCGTTTCCATGGGCGGCATGATCGCGCAAGAGTTCGCCCTGGCTTACCCCGACCGGATCAATAAGTTACTGCTGTGCTGTACATGTAGCGAGGCCAGCGAATTCGATCGACGCCTATATCGCATTTGGGAGCAAACCGCCTCTGTCCTGGGCCTCCCTCAGATGATGAAAGAACTCCTGCTATGGTGCTTCACGCCAGAGTTCTTCCAGGAGCATCCGGACGTCGCACAAGAAACGGAGGAGGCCCTAACCGGGATCACACAGCCCGTGGAGGCGTACCTGAGTCAACTGCATAGTATCCAGGTCCATAATGCGACGGATCGCCTGAGCCGCATCGCCGCGCCAACGCTGGTGCTTGGCGCGCCGAAAGACCTCATCTTCCCCCCCACTCAATCGCACCAACTGCACGACGGCATCCCACACGCGCACCTCGTTTTTACCACGCATGGTGGCCATGCCTTCCTATGGGAAGCGCCTGAGGAATTCAACAAGGTGATACTCGATTTCCTGGCCTCCTAATCGATCCTTAATAAATAGAGGTGGGCATAAATGGAGGTGGGCTGATGGCCACGCAGACAACCGAGGAGTATGTCGCCACGCGTCGCATCGGCGACGCCACGGTGACGCTCATCAACGACGGCGTTTTCGACGCCATCCCGCTGATTCCCTGGATGGACGCGCCTGCCGCGGCGGTGCGTCGCGCGGTCCCCGAGGCCGACGCCAGCGGCGCCATCGGCCAGAGTGGCATGATCGTCGCGCCGGGTGAGTCGCCCGGCCACTCTATCGTTCACGTAGAGTCGGCGGGCGACCACTTCTACTACCTCGGCGACCTGTTCCACCATACGTGTGAGGTCGCGCATCTTGACTGGGTCATGACCCAG
>JAABVA010004956.1_pt1 | contig 12195 bp, 7 predicted proteins | sample 5560331 | NCBI WGS metagenome assembly JAABVA01 (sample SAMN12812661, study PRJNA571458) | rock metagenome | isolation source: Antarctica rocks | place: Antarctica: Victoria Land, Mt New Zealand sud | collected 2016-01-07
AACATAGAAAGACTATAATATCATATAATACTGTTGCTGCCTTACTTAAACAGAAGATTAACAGTGTTCTTACTGTTATTATTCAGCTTATTACTCTTGTCATTATTATCTTTCTTATTAAGCAGCTTAATGATATAGCATCATGCTGAATTCTCATTATAATCTTTAATAAGATGTTTTTAGAATTCATTTAACATTTCAGTGTAGATCTTAACAAATAAAGCATTGAGTTCTTTCTTCTTCATATTAGTTTCTGAAAACATAGTTAAGATCAATTATAATAAAACATTAAAGACAATGTACTGTTTATTTAACTTGTGCTGTATGTTTAGATTGAAGTGTTGTAGATATTTGCTTACATATATAAGATGAAGATTTAGCTTCTTGATTAATATAATAAACAGTGAGATTTGTTTAATGATTTCAATATTTGTCTTATAATCAGTATGAATGATTATGACTAATCTTGATGACTCAATAAAATGCTAAATCTTTTATATTACTTAAATCATACTGATAAGTTTGAGTTCTGTCAGTCAGTAATGCATTTTAATGAGTTTAAGCAGTTTACTTAGAAACATAATAGACTGTATTGATGATTTAAATAAGTAAACTATTTTATTATCTTTATTTATATTGATATGAGTCTCTTTCTTTGTGTAATATATCATAACATCAAAGTCAAAGCTTTTGAATACATTCAGATCAATATATAGCTGTTTAGTTAAATTGAAGTGAACAAGATAAGAGAATTTAAATAATAGTAACTAAAGTGTTTTAAAGTGTTAAATTTTGACTAAGCTTAATTTCATTAGACTGATTCTTAAGACATAAGACTTTCATAAATTTCTTACTTTAAAGATAGACTTTAACAGAGCTGTCTTTCTCTTCTGAAGAGACTTAGTAACAACAGTATAGTAAGATATAAATTAATAAAGTTATTTAGTCAGTTCTAAGTAGGTTTTCAGTTCTTGTAGAGTTTACAAAAATGTTAAACAGATAATTATCTTAAGTTTTTCTTCATCAGTAATTAGTCTTAACAAGCTGACCTTTTATCTTAATAACTGAATAATGAGATATTCTAAAAAGACTTTGCTGAGTTTAATAAATATGTCTTTCTTGACAAACAGACTGAATATAGCACTAAGATGATGTAGGTGTTTCTTTAAGGTTTTAAAGAAAATAATGATGTTATTTATATAGACTTAAGTAGATTTGCAAAATGATTTAAACAGATAGTCAATTTATCTCTGTATATATGTAAGTGAATTCTTAAAGCTCATAATTATTATGTTGAATGACTTCTGATCATAATGACTGATGATAATGAGTTTATATTTGTTGTTAGAGTGAACTCATTACTGATAAAAGAACAATATATAATTTAAAATATTGATGTAGAATGCATTCTTTACAGCAGTAATGATATTGACTTGTAAAGATAATGAATAAGTATCTGATATAGAGACTGCATTTAGATCTTAGATATTTACAACTATTTATCTTTTTTGTTCACTGTTTTCTAATATCTTTCATATTACAAAGACTGAATAGCTAAACAACATTTTCTATACTGTTTAAACAATGCAGTTCTGCTTCTGCAATTCATTAAAGATCTTATTCACAAACTTACAATTTCTTAAATCTAATAAGTATATTCTAGTCTTTCTGAACATCTTATTGTTTCAATTTGACTTAAGAGATATTCACATTCAGTTATTCATGAGTAAATTAACAAATTCATCTAAATTATTTTATACAGCAAAAAACTGATCTACAACTCTGAATAAGACTTTGATTATAGTTAAGTTCTCATATACTGTAATATCAGTGAATAGAATCTTTTTTATTAGTTTAAATACATTTAGTTTAAGCTTAGATTTTAAGCTTAAGATGAATTCTTTATATTTGTATGATGATTTAGATGCAGCTATTATGTATTACATTTTGATTGAAGATTTCTCTGATATAGAGTCTAGAGATTAAAGCTTATAGTATAAGAGAAGTTTTAGACACATTAAAATTAACTGATAGATAGCAGTATGCTAAGTAAGACTTAAAAAAAATCTATCTATATACTGCTGTCTTACTGTGCTCACTGAGATTGTTATAAATATAATAAGCTAATAAATCTCTTTGAGCTTTATTGTTTCACTAAGATCATCATAAGTATAGTAGGCTCAGCAATCTTATATTAACAATACACTGTCTACATATATAATTAGTTACTACATAATCACTACTAAATATAATCATAACATAATCTTCTTTCTTCTAAGCACTAATTCTTAAAGTGACCATCAGGTCAGGTTAACTCAATCTGACCTGAATAGAGCTTTTAGATCAGATTAAGTTAGACTTTAATTGTTAGTTTGAAGATTTAAGTTAAACTTAAACATTGAAGCTTAACTTAACTTAGAAGCTCTGTTCAGATTTTAAGAATTCTGAAACTGATTAGTAAGTAAGCTCTTGAGACTTGACTCAAAAATAAAAGTTATGAGCTTAAAGATTACTAATACATAAGCATTATAAGTGAGCATTATATATGCATAATTAAACAGCTTTCAATTTAATCTATTTATTTACTACATTGAGAGTTAAATATTCTCAAAATAGCTTAGTAACAATTGCTTCAATCTGCATCTTTAAATGCAATGTTTTAGTTATGCATGTATCTCTTAATGAAAGACATGTCTTTATGCTAAATAATAATTTACTTTATATAAATTGCAGTCAGATTGACATCTGCATTCTGTTAACTAATAAATGATAATTACTGTACAGTTCATTAAATATACTTTTAAAAAAAATAACAGTATATACTTTTATTGTCTTCTGCAGACTGTTAATGACTGAGCTTTAAAAGTAAAACATCTTATGCTGAGAAAAAACTCTCTTTAAATAATCTTAAGTTATCTTACAGCAAAGTCTTTAAAAGAGTAGTTTCACTATTAGAAAATCTGTTGATTTTTAATAGTGATATATTTCATGAAGAACAACAGCTGTAGAACAAAATATTATTATTAAACATTATATTATGTGTCAGAATTAAGCTTACTGTCTAACTTTCAACAATGAGCTGACTTAAATGCTTTAATGTTTTCTTCTGTATCTACAGCAAGAAATATAATTGAAGCAGTGAAAAAGTTAATCATAGTTTTTACAGATCATTTAGTAACATCATTTATAGCTTGTCAAATCAAGTTAATTAACTCATTTACAGATAAGCTAAATCTACATCTTATCTGTGTCTCTCAGTACCTTTCTCAATTCAAGCTTAATATACAGTATAAGTTAAACAAAACACATATAGTACTGAATGCACTGTCTTGACTTGCTCAGATAACTTAGATAGACTTAATATTATCATTAAAGAAGTTAAACATTCTAGATAAATGTTATATTGATATGAAGTCTTATGTTTATCATACAAGTCTGATAAAAATGTTCTCAGATTTCTGAAAATGTCTTCAGACTGAATATGAAAAGAATGATAACTATGTTAAAGAAGCATAAGAATGAGCAATTATTAGAAATTAAGTTTACTTGTAAAAATGAGCTACTTTACTACACTGATGAAGGATATGATCAACTGATTATACTTAAGAGTCTATTTACTGACATCTTTTGACTTGTGCATAATTAGAATAGTTACACAGAACTACATCAGTCTTATTAAAAGCTTACAGAGTTAATCTATGTACACTGTTTAGTTTATTATCTTAAGAAGTATCTACAACATTGTTTTATCTGTTAAGTTAATCAAATTAAAAGACATCAACTCTACAGAGCCTTACAATCTATAATTTTCTCAATTATATCATTTTATACAGTAACAATAGACTTCATTTTGACTCTATCTTGTTATAAAGAGTATGACACTATTCTGTTAATAATGAATAAGTTCTCAAAGCAGATCACACTATTATCAGATAATGTTGAATATTTAGCTAATCAGTGAGTCAGAATGTTCTTAGAAGCCTTAATGAATTGAGAAATTTCTTTGTAAATAATATTGAATCAAGACTCAAAATTTCTGTTTAAGTTTTGAATAGATCTATTTAAAAGACTCAATATCAGTCTTCTGTATAGTACTGTATATCATTCTTAGATAGATGATCAATTTAAAAGAACAAATTAAATTGTTTAAAATCACTTTAAGATATCATCTTATTACTGAAGAGACTGATTGAGTCTCTTTTTTACTCTTTTTATGAGCTGCTTTAAATAACAGTCAAAACTGCATCACAGAGAAATTCTTAAATGAATTAATATATAACTTCAATCTATAGAACTCAATGCAGCTACTGAACATAGAGCTGAAATTAAAGCAGTTCACTGATCAGAGACTTATAAACTGAAAAGAAGTCTCTGACATAGTGATATTTGCTGATGTTGACTTTAAAACTTAATATAATGCAAGATATACATCTTTACTTCTAAAACTCAGCAATAAAGTCTATCTATGTCTTCACAAAGAATATAAGCTCTCTAAGGTTCAGAACAGCAAACTGAGTTTATAGAGAATAGATTTTTTCAAAATCATTAAGTAAATTAATAATTTGATCTATCAACTGAATTTATCATCAAACTAATGAATTTACAATGTCATTTTAGTGACTCATCTAGAATCAGCATCAAAAGAAGAAAACTCTTATCATTAACTCATATTAAATCATTTTAAAGCTGTGAAGTACAGTCTGAACATGATATACACTCAGTACTATGAGATCAAAAAGATAATTAACTGAAGAAAGCAGCAATATAATAAAGACTCAATTAAGATTAAATATCTGTTATGATGAAAAGACTATGATTTTAAGTGAGATACATAAAAAGATTTAGATGATCTAGACTGCAAGAATCTTGTAAAAGAGTATAAAAATACTTTTACATTTTAAAGAATCTCTTTTCACTTTTGATTTAGCTTACTTGCTTGCACATTTGCTTTACATTAAATCTATTGCTTTCTTTTATCTACATCTTATATCTCTATCTGTCTAACACATTATGCATTTCTTTTGCTTTCTTTTCACTTAATAGCTTCAGATTATCTCTTTTAAATTATTAGCTATTCTTTTAAAAAGTCTCACTTCACAGCACATTAATACATTTAACACTACATCTCACATTCACCTCAACATATAACAGCATCATTATCATCAAACTGATCAGCAGACTATCTTAAAACAAGAGATAATGAATATAACTTTTTAAAGCTTAATTTTAAGAATTCAGCAATCTTAATTACATCTATCTTAATCACATTAGAAATCACATCAACTATCTTAATAGCTAAAATGATGAGATCAAGACAATTAGCAAAGCAAGAAGCAAGTCTTAACAATGCTTAATTGATTAATCATTTTATCTTTGTGAGAAAAGCAGAAAAAGAAATAAACACTAAAGAAAAGAACTCAATTTCTTAGATTATTTAAAAGCTCTAACTGCTGTATTAAGAAGATAAAATGTCTTTTTCTTTCAATGTTAAACTTAATGACTTTGCAGTTCTCAAGATATTGCTATTAGACATGTCTGAAAGTAGATACAGTGAATACTGACTGATTAATTTTGTCAGATTAAGAAATTTAAAACTTAAATACATAAATTATGAAAGATCTAAACTACTGAAAGCTGATGACAGATCTGATGTCTATGTGATTTATAAGAAATACTATCAGTTGTGTAAGGTGCAGGCAGCAGATACAGTATCAGGTGCTAGATATAAATTAAAGTTAAAAGAATCACTAGAATCTAATGAGTCATTTGTAACAACTGAAGATTTGACTATGAGTGAGCACTGACAGAATAACTTTACATTAATAAACAAATCTGCACAAAAGTCAGTCATGCCAGTCATTAAGACATTAAAGATTACAATTAAGTCTTATAAACAATTAAAGACTGTAAGTATCTTTTTATTTGCTATGTTGATAAGCAATATTATCACAACAAAGCTTAATTCATCTATCAAGCTAACTAAAAAGAAGTCTAAAGCAGCTATTATGAAGAAAATGATTAAGAATCTAATCAAAACAATGAAAAATCAGCACATCAATACTAATATAAATCTAATATATCTTGCTGTAGACAGTCTAAACAACTTGAAATGCACTGTAGATACAAACAGTTTAATAAAGATTAAGTTAAAGAGAATCTGAGTCTTTACTTTCTTCAATAATATATTTAAAGCAAGATTTGTCACTACTGTTGCAGCTATGCTGATCAAAAGCAAAGATCTTGAAATTATAGCAAATCATATAAAAAGTCTTCTAGACAATCAGAATGCAATGAAGAATCATGTTAAGAAACAGAATCTTCTTATTCAGATTATTAAAATGACTGTTGAGACACTTAATGCTACACTTAAGAAAGTCAAGAAATATCAAACTGTAATAAGTGCAAGTATTTACAAAGAGATCATCATTTCAAAATGCTTAATGAATGAGCTGTTGAAAAAGAAACATACAAGAATGAGAAATAAAATTCAAGAGACTATTAATGAATGAGCAATTAAGAAGGCTTAAGAAAGATGAATTGCTAGATAATGAGAGTGTTGTCATTTGTTTGTAATAACAAATTGTTAAATACTCATCACTGTTTAGTCTTGCAGTTGTTTTCTATCTACTTAAATAGATTATCTGTTCAGTTATTTTGTCACTTCTTTCTAGTCTGTTGACATCATCACTAGAATGTTGTCATGACTTCTTACTAAATGAATATATAGTCTGACTTTATGCTCAGAAGAATCAAGCAAGCTTTGCACTTTTATTACTTTTTATGTTAAATCTTTTAACTTTAATAACTTAATAATAAAGTTCATAATAACAGACTCTCAGAGTGCATTCAATATATTTAATTATATTATTTTATTATAATGTTTATTTCTTTAAATCTTATTACATCAGCATGAATCATATCTGACAATATATTCTGTAATTTAATTATAAAGATCATTTATATTGTATCTTTTTCATACAAGATTTTCTATACACTTAACTTTTAAATATTCATCAGTTTTGCTGTCATAACATACTTTAATAAATTCTTTATTCATTAAAAAAGCATTCTTCATCTTATATATTGCTGCTAAATCTTTTATAAGAGTTTCTTTCTTATCTTTATACAGAATTTTAATGTAAATCATTTTCATTTCTTTATAATCACTTAATCAGATCATCTACTCAAAGTGTTTGCATTATTATTTTTATTATTATTTTTATAATAAATCTAAAATTCAAAGTCTGCTACCTATTTTACTCAGTAAATCTGTTATTAATTTAATTACTTAATTATTATGAAGTTTCTTAAATTCTTATAATCTGTAAGGATCTAAATAGACTTATTTATATTTATAAAATAAGATTTTTAATTTTACAATACTTTCATCATTGCAAAAAGTTCTTTATTATAAATCTTATATCTTTCTTTAAGTTCTAATAACTTTCTAAATTAATATATAATAAACTTCTGTTGCTTATCTTTAATCTAATATAGACATACTTTAACTGTAAAATTTAAAGTGTTGATTTTCAGTATCTTTTTACATATTTAATTGAATATTTACAGATATATTATTTCATTGAAGAAATATTTCTTTAATATACAGAATGCATTTTTCTGTTCTTTATCTTAATGTCATTTCTCATTTTTGTATGTCAAATATGTAAAAGATTTTACAATCTTTATATAATTAAATATAAACTTTCAATAATAATTCATAAAATTTAAAAAAACTTGTACTTTCTTAATCTTTTTTAATATTAATTTATTTTTAACTACTTTCATTTTCTTTAGATTCTTCTTAATTTGTTTAAATTAAATAATATATTTAAAAATTTAAATTTTCTTAATTTTAAATCTGCTTTTTAACTTTTTCATATACATAGCTTATTTATTGAGCTTTGTTAAAATCTTTTATATATATTTGTAATGCATTTTCAGATCATCTAAATATATTAGAATATTGTTAAAATATATTATTATAAAATTATTAAAATACTTTCTCAACATATCATTGATGAGTTTCTAAAAAATAATTAAGATATTTTTCAGCTTAAATAATATAACAATGTATTTATAATATTTATATCTTATTTAAAACATCATTTTCATTCTTTGTTCTTCTTTATACATACACAGTAATACACTTTCTTCAAATTTAAACTTATAAATTATTTAATTTTCTTTAATCTGTCTTGCAACTCTTCTATCAGTAATAAAAAATAACTGTTTTAGTAAATTATTTTATTAAGTTATTTATAGTCAACATATAATTATTTAGTGTCATTCTTTTTTGATATAAACAGAATTAAATGTTTTACTAATAACTTTAATGATTTAATAAATTTTCTTTTTAAATTCTTATTAAAGTAATTCTAAACTTTCTTAAACTAATCTTTACTTATAAGATAAAATGACATTTACTTTAACTATTTATTATCTATAAATAATATCTTATAATCTTAAGACTTATACTTTAATAAGTTCTTTTCTAATTGTTTAGAAATATTATATGCATTCTTTATTGTATAGAGTTTTTTATTAATTTAATTAATTTAAAAATTCTTTTTATGTAATCAGAACATCTTTAGTATAGAATTATACTTAATTAACTTAAGAATGTTTAATCTTAATTTCTATGAATCATTCTTTATTATAACTTTAATATAAACTTCTTTATAACTTTACTTAAATTCTTCATTAATCATGTATACTTACATTGACATTAATACTCTTTACAGTATTAATTTTAATCATTTAATTGCTTATTACAATATAAAATTATTGATTACTTTTAAATCTATCATTATTTAAAGTTATCTTTTCAGTAATATCTCAAAATTAATTTATATCTTATAATCATTATTATCAACTCATTAAAACATTAAAAGCTTCTTTTTCTTTAGTTTCATTAAGAAAGCTTAAGATTTTTTAACTTCTTAAAGCTTTTTGCTTCTATCAAAGTTTATAAGATTCAGTCTGTGCTTTATGATTTATTGAACTTTTTTTAAGATTTATTAAATTAATTTTATAATTTAATGAACTTTCTTTATAATTCTTTAAATCATATCAGTTTTTCATTAATTACAATCAGTTTCATATATTTCTCAGTATCTTTCTTAATAGCTTAATCTGAGTATATTATTGCATCATACTGATCATACTTTCATTAAATTAAGTTTCAGAGTGCTTTCAATCTACACAGAAACTTAGATGACATATAGTTTTCTATGAATATTCAATGTTTATTATTAGATATTGCATAGTCTGTAAGTAACTATATTTTAACTTAATATTCACTCTGCAGTGTCTTTAATCACTTTAACATTTTATAATCTTATATTATAAATTATACTGTTGTCATCAGCTCTTTTAACTATACAGATATCTTTTTTACTTCTTATTTTTCAATAATAGTAACTTCTTCTCAAAGTATCTGCTGCTGTTCTTAAAGCAGTTTTTTATGTCATTTTAAATACATATTGTTGAGTTACTCATAGCTTTACTTAAATTTCATATTGACTTTTTAATTATTGATGTTCTTTAAGTTCACATTTAAATTCAGATACATTCAGATATCTTTATTAAGTTCTTTAATTTAAGTTTTATAAATATTAATCTCTTAAATCTTATTAATATCATTTCTGACAACTTTCTCTTAAATAATTAATTCTTTTAATTTACTCATTATAATATAATTATTATTATGTCTCTTCTTAAACTTCTATAATCATCATCTAACTTCATCTTTACTGTTTATATAAACAAAACAGTTATCATTATAGCAGACTGTTCAGCTTAAATAATTATACATTATTGTATTCATTACTGCAACTTCTTTTCTCTGTTATTAAGACTTCTTGCAATTTCTAACAAGATATTTAGATTTTTCACAGTTATAACATTTATAAGTTTCTTCTCATTGTAAATAAGACTTATAAAGCTTACTTATACATCATTTTTACTCTGTTAATTTAACTCATCTTAACTTTTAATTATGCTTCTTAATATTGTCAAGATTCATTGAGTTTTCTTATATTTTAATGATAAATTAATCATTTTTATATTCTTAAAGTATTATAAGATTCTGTCTTCTTCATTCATTATTCTTATTGTTAACTATCAATATTAATAAAGATATTTATCATCTTTTAAAGTTCTTTAAAACAGTTTTGTCACACTATCTCATTCTTAATAGACTTATTTAATTCTTAATAATATTATAATATTAAGATATCATCATCTCAGTTTATTAGAACTGCAATACACTGAAACTTCACTAAATATTTAACTGCTGATTTATTTTATCTTTAATGTATAAAATCATTATTTCACTGCTCTTTTCTCATTAATTATTTTAAATTTTTTTTAAAGTTCTTTCTTAAACTTCTTAAAGTCATTAAAGATCAACTCTTTATTGACTTTGCATTTTCTTCATAACTTATTTAGAAAATTATACAGTTTAAAGTTAACTCAGTTGAACACTACATTCTTAAAATAAATTATTATGTATAAATCTTTATTTATCTTAAAGTTGAACTTTTTCTTATTAAAATCTATATATAAATTAAGATCTGCAAAGACTCTTTCTTCACACAGTGTAGACTGAGAACCTGAAAGACTTATCTTTCAGAGCTAATAGAGTTAATGATTAAGTTGTGATTGTTGCAGAGCAAGATGTCATGATAATGTTATATAGACATTGCTGATGTGTCTTATGATGTAATCTTAACAGAACAGAGAACTGCAATTAAACTGAGTATGAAAATTATCTAATCATTGCATACTGTATGCAATATGAACTGAAGTTGACATCTATACACAATGAATGCAAAGTCTATGCAATGTTAAGAGCATCTCTAAGATAGATGCAGAGTTTTTACTGACTGTCTGAGTAAATCAAATCATCATTATGAATTTGTTAAGAAATCTAAATATGCTTGCTAATTGAACTGAATACACTTGTTAAAGAAGAAAGATAGTAAAAATAGATGAAGAGCTTAAAGTGTGTCACATTAATGTCTGTAAGAGTCAGTTAAAGATCAGATTAGACTGAACAGTTTTATTTAAGACTTCATTACATTTACTTTGTACAGAGTCTGCATCTGCTATTGATTGAGGCTTGTTAACAGATGAAGAAGAGAGTGCATAGACAAAATAAAGAAAGAATATGAATTGCAGTGAAGTGAGAAAATTAAGCAGTACTTTAATTAATAAATAGAAAACATTTAACTGCAGATACTGACTAAATATGAAGTTTAAACAATGTCTACAAGGCATGATTGATCTCTACTTAGAGACTAATGAGAATAATGTAAAGCAGTTAATAGCTGTAAAGTGTAATACATAATGACAGTGAGAAGAGCAAGCTTAAGTCATAATCAGACTGTCTATGTAATCTGAGAAAATGAAGATACATGTTGATTTATATGCTGAAGAGATGTGCTGCAGTGATGTTACACTGATGAAGAATATGAACTTAAGAAGTAAACTATAATTAAAGTATAGATAAGAATTTTGTGCTGAGTCTGAGTCTTAATTATAAAATTAAATAATAAGTGAAAGCAAGAGTTCTGCAAGTCACATAATAAGAGCATGACAAAGACTCTATAGAGAGATGTTTAACTCTGCATTGTACTGTAGTAATTAGTCATAGCAATACAATAAGATTGCTGTCATCAGATAGCTCAATGACTAATTGTAAGTGATCTACTCAGTTATCTCAATCTTGTGCAGCAGATCACTCAGAAGAAAATCTCAAAATATGAAGATCTTGCACATCTGAATGACTGAAAGACAATTCAATGAACTGAGATAGATTTAGTGAATTAAGAGAGATCATTTGCTGTTTAGTGAAAGCAAATGTTTAAGAGATAGACACAATACAGATTCATTAATACACAAAAAAGAAAATAACAATTAATTAACACTCTGTTGAGATAGTGTCTGCAAGACAGAACTAAGATTTTCTTACTTAAGTTTTTTCTTTATAAAGATGCTTTGCTCTCATAGATCTAGATAGAGACTGAATAGAAAGTTAATAGAACAAATAATAATAATATATGTAAATTAAGTTTTATTAAAAAACTTTATAACTTCTCTTTCTTACTGCTGAACACATCTGATGCTGATATTTTTAAAATGTTATTTATTTTATATAGATCTTTAAAATCTTAAAATTAATTATATTGA
>JAABVA010004961.1_pt1 | contig 12191 bp, 7 predicted proteins | sample 5560331 | NCBI WGS metagenome assembly JAABVA01 (sample SAMN12812661, study PRJNA571458) | rock metagenome | isolation source: Antarctica rocks | place: Antarctica: Victoria Land, Mt New Zealand sud | collected 2016-01-07
GAGATGATGGTTGTTTTGCCAACAGACCATCAGCGGCAACAGATCTGAAGTCAGGTGGCGACGAAGGGGGCTCGATATCGTCGCTCCCAACCAGCTGCTCCCTAGTTCTTGGGCGAGGAGTCGGAGATGAGCCAACAAAAACGTCCATCGGCCCATGCTGCGGAGGTGGAAGTGTAGGAGTTGTGGGTCCGTCTGCAACTGAATTGCCAATCGATGCAGGATCGGAAACGAAAGAGATTCTGGGGATATCTTTCTTCGCGTCGCGCGATTTAGATCTTGGACTTGACCGCAAGTCAGGAAACATTGCCGCCGTCTCGGCTTCCTGCCGTTCCTTGACCTCTCGCTGCCGATGGGTGAGAAGCTGCGAATCTAAGAACGTCTCGCCAATCGGCGAGGACTCAATGGCAGCGAATTGTACCTGAGAATCGTCGTGGCGTAGGCGAGCAGTTGGCGTCAACTTCAGAGGTGTTCGCTTGGTCGAGGTCCGTGGGGTCAGCTCTTGGCGTAATGAGGACGAGATTGGGTTATCAGTGAATGCACTTCGCTCTAGACCACCTCTTACTTCAGGTGCTGCGTGCGTCAACGGAGTGGTCTGGGGAACCTCATTAGGTTGGTTCTCTTGCGACTCGATGAAGTCGAATGAAGTTTCCAGAATCTAGGGAACATTAGCGTACGCTATCGATGGAACTAGAATGTGTGCCGTACGTCTTCGTCAGGGCTTTCTGGGAAGCCTGGCAAATGCAAGTCCACAAGCGATCTGAGTTGCCGCAGATAGTGCCTGAGACAGTCAGGGTATTCCAACGATTCCACACACCCAAAAGTGTCAATCCACATCCTGATAGTCTCGTTCACCACACCCCTATGCTTGCTTTGAAAACCTGAGAGAATCAAAGGTTCGAGAAGGCGAAGCATGGCGCTGTCTTTGTTTGGAAGGGTTTCGATCGCACCAGTAAATGCAGACCACAACTGGACGATCTTCCATTTGTCAGTCAAACACCGAATCTCCACGTTAGGGGATCGGACTCACGTTCGACCTCGTCTCTGGCAAAAGATTACGTTTGAGGTGCAATTTACGATCCTCATCCCTTACCCACACTGCGAGACCAGTCTGGACACGCTTAAGGAAGATAGCAAGCAAAGACAGCGGTACTCTTTGCACGAGCAAGAGCACAGCATCAAGAAACCGGCGGTTGGGTTGGGGCTTCACAGTATCTGTTTCCTGGTAAGACGTGGTTAAGAAGTGAGCAATCAGGTCATAGGTCTTATCCAGAGGGTCGAAGGTAGCCGTTTTCCGTGATGTAGAGGCTACGCCCCAGACTGCCTTACGAGATCGATCCATTGCTGTGCCAGTCGACGGCCAAATAAGGTTCTCCAAACACAGGGAAACGTAGTTGAGCGCTACGTCTAGAGATGTAAATCGATCCTTCAAGTCGTGTGAATTCGCAAGAGGTTCAAGTACGGCAATGATGACTCCGCCATCGCCGGCCTCACGCCTCACCACTCGTATCAGATTCTTGCAAAGCTCTTCCCAAGTGCTGCAGAGTTCGACGTTATCGAACCTCAGGCCTGACTCCAAGACTTTCACGACATCACGATACTCATGGCCAACAGACCGTGGACTGTCACCACTATGATCCAGTGGCGCAAGGGTGGTCAAGGCAGACCCCACCAGCTCAGCTATACCTGTCCAAACATATGACGCTGCTGTGGAGTTCAGAGCAGTTGGGAAGTCTTTTAGAATGACTTGCGTCCAATCTCGAAGCAACTCAAGCTGTGTTCCCCGGGCTGTCCGAGAACGAATCGCTTTCTGCAACAGGTTTTTGACTAGGTCACGATAGGATCTTGTAAGTTCCAGTTGATGTTGCGGCCAAAGTAACATATCCAGCATATGCACAATCGGCGTCTTCTGAGATCCGTCGCTAGGCGCCGACTTGTGGGATGGACTGACGGGTGTACAGAATAGGTCTTTGGGGCTTTTCGAAAGCAGCTTTTCAGAGAAAGGGTGCGGACCAATATGCTCCATTGCGAGGTCAAGTAAGGTGGTGATGGAGCTCACGAAAGCTTCGCTTTCAGCACTAGGTACCACATCGAGGCTTGAAGGTGGTTTTTGCCAAAGTCGCTGGAGCAGGTTAGAGATTTCAGCAACGGCTTCCATGCACTCTGCTGACACCTTCACCTCCTTGCTACCTGCGTCGCCAATGGCTCTCATGAAGCTCTGCCAAGCTTGCTTTACCGAGGCAGCTTGGTCCAGCGTGACAGACCATCTAGCAGCGTGGAAGATCCGCTCCATTAGTGTAGATATTAGAGTCACTCTGGATCTTACCCACTTAGGATCAACCCGTGGGAGGTCTTCTGGCTTCGCTGGACCTAGCTCGTTCGCCCTGTTCTCGTTCCAAGCTCTTGGTTGAGCATCGCCAAGCAAGGCTGTAAGAATCTGGCACCCCACGTTGAGATTGGCTGTGCTCGAGAGAAAGTCATAGGTGAAGACCTGGGACACGTACTGTGTCCAGAATACGTCGAGCTGCTGGTGAGTTGCAGAAGGCTTCAATGCATAGTATAATAAGTTGCAGTAGCTGGCAAGCGCCACCTGTCGGACCTGTTTGCTATGCTTATCGCTAGCCTTACGGTCTAGTTGAGAAACAAGCGGTTGCCTCAGCATCTTCGTCATTGCCTGTCCCGTGGAATTGTCAGGGTTGATGGCGAACACAAGTCGGTTCCAAGCAACATTGGCCTGAAATTTGATCATCGTGTCGCTGGCATTAAAGCATTTCTGGATGATGTGTAGCCACGCCTTCATGTGCTCCCAGTGTTCCAGTTGATGTCGGCGGGCGCGCAAGAAGAGTACCGGTACACTCCATATTTGTGGTACATGCGCACCATCCTCCTTTGATGACGCCATGCCGCTCAATCGATCGCACACAAAGTTGATGAACTTCTTGTCGTCTCCGGTGCTCCGATTGAATATGTCCGTCACGGCACGGGACACTGTGCTGAAGGTTCCCAGCGCAAGACCAGCATCAATGCCGAAGGCAATTGCTCGGGTTCGAATTGGCTTGAAAGTGCTAAGCATGCCGGAGAAAAGATGGTCCACCCAATCCGACACTCGTGAGACCATGATTGATCGCACCTGTTGGAGCAATCGCTGATAGATCATCATCTTCTGCCCTATGATCCCGTTTCCCTTGACATGATCCTGGATATGGTCCAAACCTGTAATTAGTCGATTTGCTCTCTCAGTCGTCATGATCCTGCTCTTAAACTTTTGGGTGGCTAAGAGATGCATGTGGTGAGTGACAATCACCTTAGGCGCTTGTTGGTCCTCGAGTACATATATTGAACGATCCATGACGAATGATCGGAAGTCATCTGAGAGGTAGTCTGAGAGCTCTGGCGTCCAGATGAGGATTGTAAGAACTTTCAGTGTCTGTATAACCATGACCGTGTCCACCACTCCAGAATCAGGAGTTGTTGCACACATGTCCCGTCGAATAAATTGGATCAACAGTCCCATCTTGTCCGCCATTGCTTTCCTGTCCGGAACGCCTTCGTACGCCTTCAGTGTGTCCGACAGGACAAGATATGCATCGAGTCTCGAGCTTCGCGACTTCCCCGCCAACTGTTGGACCACTGACTCCAGCATTGCTGCAACACTCTCGTAGTTATGTGCGAGACCGCCTGCAGACAGGTTTGAAGTTATTGACCGAGCGAAAGGTTTAAGTATTGACCTCGTGTAGGAAGTTCGGCGTTCCCTGGATGGCGGCAATCGCTTGAAGTGGTTCTCGTCCGTCTTATTGCCGCATATCAACGGCGCTTTGTGGTATTCGGTCCATGGGGAGAATCCCACACGCTTCTGAACTCGTCCCACGGGTTGAGTGTCTTCAACTGATGAGGAAGAGGAAGAATATGGGGTATCTTCAGAGGCAGGTCCAGTAAAATGGGAGCTAGCTTCGGAAATGCTCGAACGGTTTCGATGTATGTAAGGCCCTCTTGGAGGCGTTGGTGGGCGTGTTGGTAAGGTAGCCAGTCCTCGAGCAACATCCACCATTGTCTTGCTCTAGACTTCAAAGCTGAGCTAACAACATCTACACATGAAGATATAAAACAGCGAATTGGAGTTCGGAGTATGTAGTCTCTTCAGTTTGCAAACATTGTAGTATTCCAGGTCGTTGTGAGCTCAACGCGCAATGGGGACAGACGCGACAGCGCGTTAAGTGGTTAACTTAGCGTGCCACTTTTACGGTCGTCTAGAGCAAAGTAACGTGACTCGGTATCAGGAAGTCACGGGTCACAGTCAGTCACGGATCAGGTAGGTGGGGTGATTCAGCCCGAAACAACCTAACTTAGCTCTTACGCCAGTCATGAAGCAGCACGCTAATTTGATCGTCTCCAAACCTCAAGTTCGGTACCTGAGTACCTAAATAACGTTTATGGTAAGTTACAAATTAGCTTACCTTAGCTTACCTTATCTTAACTTTTTGAGAAGTCGGAAGTGAGAGACGAGACCTGATCAGGCGTCTGATATCTGCCTGCCTCGCCTCACTGCGCAAATTCTTTTCTCAGTTGTAAAGACTTTCCAGCCATGCCAGCGACTTTCTGGCAACCACCTTCACTTACTTGATCAGCAATCAAAACAATGCCGGCCATGGCGATGACCTCTGAGCTGAGAGGCACAGGTGCGCCTTCAGTCATGATCTCATGGGAGCGTGCTCTTTGGTTGACACTTGTGTGACCTGACAGCCAAGCTTGAGGAGGTGACAAAGTTGATGGACGCGCTGAAGGTGGACCTTGCTGAGACGAACCTTCTACCACCAGGTATGGATCACTTTGTCTAGGAGGGAGGGCTGAGCTATTCTGACCAACTTGCGCTCTGAACAGTTCGAAATGCTAAGCTCGAGCAAGTGAAAATCTATGCTCGGAAAGTCGAAGATGCCGGCCCCATCTACAGCAAGGAAGTATGCTGCCAATCCCACCCAGATGCCGTGCGACCATTAACCGCAACTCTGTTAGGGCATTGAGACTTTGACTCGACACAGTTTTGATGGAAATTCACCCACAACGTCACGCGAAGCGCTTCGGGGTCTCGCTAATGCCCTTCTGCTTAACGTGGAGAGTCGTCAGTATTTTGTGGACGTGAATTATGCTTGGAAGGCGGCAGAGAAGTTGAAGGTACATCCACGCCCTTGAGATGCGATCAATGACAGACGGCCATAGCTTACTCACTGAGTAGAACGACAACAGAGATGACGAGTTCCTTGGTTCACGTATACTCTTTCTCATGACTTACGACACCAATCTTGACTTCAATCCGTTGTTTGACAGACACCATTTAGGCGACAGTATCAATGCGGTAAGCTAAATTCCTCATCTCTACAGTTGTCCAATACAGGGAGCTCACATCTTTCAGAGCATAGCTCGGCATTCTAAGAAATTCTCCAAAGGCGGCCGCAAATCCTCCAACCCCATGGACGAGATGGCCTTGTCCGAGTCACTAAAACTCATATTCAACATCACCCAATTTTATCCTCAACGCGCAGAAGTCTTCACCAAGTCAATCCCACACATACTCAAGATCCTGTCACGTATCAAGACACCTCATCCATCTCTCCAGCCTCCAGTCAACTACCTGATCAATTCTCTGATCAACCTCGATCTCGAAGGCAAGAAGAGCCAACAAATCGGCACAACCCCTTTCTTTCCCATATTCGATCAGAATTGCAACGCCGACCGCTTGATCAATATCCTCGACGCCGCCGTCTGCGCCTACGATGCAGAGAGCCTCGAACAACTCGCAACACCTCTCGTCACCGTACTTCGCAGAATCTACAGTTTCGCCCCCGATGGCGTGAAGAGATACATGAGATGGCTTCTGCTACCCTCGGACGACGAACGCATCCGACCGCTCGGACGCTCCGAGACACTCGCCTCCCGCCTGCTGAGGCTAAGCACAGCCACCGAGGCGCCGCATCTGCGCGAGTCCATCTCCAACCTCATGTTCGACCTTTCCGACCAAGACGCGAAAAGCTTCGTAAAGAATGTCGGCTACGGTTTCGCTTCGGGCTTCCTCGTGGCGCATAAAATGCCTTCGATGCCTCAAACTGCCTCCGAGGCTTGGAGCACCCAAGAGAAAGACGGCAACCTCAGCTTGGACTACCTGCAACAAGAGAACCCCAACATCAACCCGGTCACGGGTCAAAGACGGGACATGGAACCTATCGACATAGAGCCGGAGATGACCGAAGTGGAAAAGGAGAGGGAGGCGGAGAGATTGTTTGTCTTGTTTGAGAGGTAGGACACCTACACACCATTACTTCTAACATATTTGCACCAGATGCACTAATCATCCACGACATAAACAGACTGAAGGCAACGGGTATCATCGACATCAAGAACCCTGTCGAACAAGCGATTGAGGAAGGAAGATTCGAAGAGCTGGATTGATCTCGTCTCGTGCACGACAACTGATATAGCGCGGCGTAATCAACTAAGGTAGCAAGGTAATTAAGATGTTGGACATGACATGAAGTGTAACGACGTCGGCAGGCATGGATGGGCGTCTGGAGCGCCTATAACGCGCAGCACGACAAATCCCGCACAGAGACCAACATAGAAAATCTGAACATTGCAATCACTTCTGGGATCTGTCGTTCTACATGTGCAATCCAGCAAACCAAGTCAACATAACGCGGTATACTCCTTGCGTTCCAATGACACTGCATGAGTTGTCCCAGAATACTCTGTGTGGTTCTCTTGAACCTCTCAGGTGGAATTTTGGTGCCAGGAAACACCTTGGATTCATCACTCCGTTTCAGGTATAGGTGCTGTAATCGATAGATGACTGTACAAGCATCTGGTATGGATCGGAAAGGAGACCTGCTGTATTGCCTACAGATCAGACTGAGTGCTTTGCTATACACTCCGTCGTCAACGGTTCAACTCAGCTGGATATGGGGTGTCACTGAACCGGCCATGTGTGTGATCCCCTTTGGAAACCGGTGGAACGACCTGTATTGTCCCGGCCTAGAAGTGTCATATCTTGAAAGTTGATCAGAATCTGTCTCGGGCATGTCTTCGCAGCTGGTTTGGCCTGACCTTGACAAAAAGTGTGAAGGCTTCAAATGTCCTCCCAAGAGATCCTGTTCACTGGGTTCGACGGTGAGAATCTTTTGATATTTGTATCCTCAAGGATGATCCAGTTCGATGAACCCCATTCCAGACCAGATGGTGAGACAATCTCACTTTGCTGAAGAGCTTATCCTCATGTTGTGGTCCAGCGTTCCGAAAAGTTTCAAACATGTTGTGTAGAGCCTGAGTTGCACTATCCAGGTTCTGCTACTTCCCTTTACTGTTGTTACTTGCAGATCAGGGCTCCTTTGGCCTCACCACAAGGAGTACAATGTACTCCGTGGCACGTATAACGCACCGAGCTGACCAAAAAGACTGCCCAATCCATTGACCATGCCATTGACCAATCGGACTACCTTGTGGCCTTTCCCCTTCAATGAAAAGGGTTAATGCCCGAAATGCCTGAAGCCTGCCATTAACAACGAACTCCAGTTGTTCTTCGTAAACAGGGGTTATCGCCTGAAGTCACTCCTCGGTGGTAATACCATCCTAGGGCAGGACCGAAGAGTGGCACAAACTTCTCTCTAACCGCATCTGGAGAGTTTTCTCGACCGTCATCGAATGTCGCAGAACTGGAGCACTCCTCATCCTTCTTCTCATCTCTCATCACCGCACACCGATGAACTCCACCTCAACATAGCTCCTTTCCACTAACCCGATCCGGATGTTTCCATCACTCGTCGTCGAACGTCGCAGCTGATGGAGCCCTCTCGCACAGATCACCTACCACAAAACTCGGATGTTTCGAATAAGCAGCAGACATGGAGCTCTCCCTCATCTCCCTCATTTCATGATGCCCCCCCCATTGATCGCGCATGTTATTCTTTTCATCGTGATGCCTACCTTACCATTTCCATCTACCAACGTCAAACGTCATACAAAGGAGCACTCCACCCCCCACTCCTGCCTGCCTGCATTCCATTCTCTCCTCTCAACTCATCGTTCGCTGATGATGAGATGATCCTCTTCACAAGAGAGGTTCACTCCTATCCTGACCTGTCGACAGATGACCAGCATCTCTTCAGGGTGTTTTTTTGGATTTCTGGCCGGACGGAAAGACCACCGGTCAGGAGGGATGCTCCAGTGAGGTGTTGATGGGTCTATGTTGTTTTGTTGGCGCAAGTGCTCTACCTATGGGCGGCTCATACACACAACACATAGCTGTCCGGCTTGAAAATATACGCGAATTATCCGGCAGTCACTCCCGTCCTTAGTCCTCAGATCATCTGGGAGAAGGCAAACATTGAGCTCTGATCAGGACGGCTACTTGTCGTCTTGATAAGAGACAAGATATCATCCAGTCTCAGTCAAACCTCCGGATATAGACATTAAATTTGAGAGATAGACGATTCTCGCATTTTCGCTCCACTTTCCTTCCATCTTGGTCAACCCCTACCCTCTCCGTGCCCTTACACCCTTTATCCCTCTCCTCCGCAACGGCACAACCGGATTATTGTTGAACGCGCTCACAGGCCCAAAATCCGGCTTCCCACCGAGACTGCCAAAGATATCGCCCACGTAATTCCCAGCCTTTATCCCCCCGCAAAAGACCCCCTCCCATCCCGCCAATATGCCCATGACGACCTTCATCCCCGCAAGATAGATATTCTGGATCGCAGGTTCAAACCCTCCCTGATCGGCATAAAAGAGGTTGAAAGTTGCCGCTTCACCGGGATAAGGGCGATCGAAATCGGACGCAGTCCGCATGACGATGATGCGACTAAAGTCCGTGAGATTATTGACGGCGCCGCGAAGGAGGGCTTCGAGCGTGGCGTTGTCTTCTTGCGCGGTGGTGCAGTAAGTGCCGGAGCCATTGGTGAACAGCCGGGTGGTGTTCTCGAAGGCCTCGGAGAGGAAGTTGCCGGAAAAATAGTTGTCGGACGTAGCGACATCGCATTCCACGACGGACGGGGTTTTAGCACCGGCAGCGAAGGCGGTCGCGGTGGCGTAGTTGGCGCGGTAAGCGATGGCGGCGCTGGAGTCGTTGAGGGTGGCAGTACGGGCGAAGGCGACGGCGGTCTTCCTGAGGGCGTCGTTGAGCTCGAAGACCTCGGTGCCGTAAATGCTTTGTGGGTATTGCGTCGTCGAGGTCGAGCCTTGCGGGACGTAGCCGGTCGTGAAGTTGCTGGGGATCTCGCGTGGGTCGAACTCGTATTGGAGCGCGACTTGCACGGCGTAGCGGGCAAAGGTGACCGAGCCGAGCGTCGCTACTTTCGGAATGACGCCGGCTATGCCTGCAATGAGGAAGTAGGTTGTTCTGAGGTCGAAGAGAGGAGAGAGGACGAGGGCGGTCATGGTGGAGGCGGCGTTTATCTCTGTCGATCCTCTGCATCAGCTTTTGGAGTCCATGTTACGGTCAATGAATTGACATACCGCTTTCGCCAGTCACCAATTGACAGACGTTTCCGTCAGCGGTGCAATGGGCGTCTGGATATAAGGGTGAAAAGCCCGGAACGGTGATGTTATGCGCCAGTACATTGAATTCGGGGATTCCGTAAACATCGCCTTCAGGTGGGAACTGCAGATAATTAGGTCATGAAGTCTGAAACGACCATATAAGAGGTGCGTACCATGTCAATGATGAAGACCTTCGGCTTGATCACGGAGGCTTCGGAACTCCTGCGCATAACATTTTTGGATCTCCCAGGGCTTGCCAGTCCAAACCCGGAAAAGACACACAGAACGAGGAAGCGACTGAATGTAATGTGAATACGCATTCTGTGTATTGGCATGGAGAGGTAATTGTACAAAGTCGAAGCTCAGAAGCTGACATGTAGAAGATATAGATATCGTAAATGAGCAATATATGCAGGAGTAGCATCAGGATCAGGAACCCCGCAGCCACTGCCATTTTCGTGTCTCGAAAATTGTGGCTTGATTAAGGTAGTGGACATCTTGTCCAACTCGACTGGATCTGCCCTGATCGATGGGCGAAGTGATGCGGTGAGGTGAGATGCAGTAAGATGCAGTAAGATGCAGCTTATCTGTATGCAGCCTTATCCAATCACGGTGATTATTTCGCACCTTAAGGTTAGGTAAGGTGGGATAACGGTAGAGCGTATAGATACCTAACAAAACCTGATTGCGAGACCAAGAACTTGACATAAAAGAGGATTTCCCACCTGTTTGGAGTATTTGTACATATCGGTGAACGCAAAGAACCGTCCAGACTGAAAGCCTCCACATTCTCACCGCACTCGTAATACACTCTTGGAAATGGACAGCAACGCATGTTATCATAGCCCTTCCCACAACGATGCTTTTGGTACGCATAGGACTCCCATCCGAAACGCAATTGTAACAAGTAAAACGTGAATGCCCAGGAGCGAGAATGATATCTGTCGATGACGTTCGCTGAAACCAAAATCGAGGATGGCCAAACAGACAAGAGGATATGCTACCCATTCATTCACCGCCAGTGGCGAGCAAGGACGCGTAACTGATATAATCTTTGACATCAATAGTAGTATCTTCACAGCTTGCAGCGTAGTCCGACTCGTGGCCGCACCATATAGCCTGGAAGAACTGCTCGCAGGTGGCAACAGTGGTGGCAGGTCAGGGTCCTTGATCGGTGACGAGACTCGAGAATGGAGGACGAGACTGGATCCGCCAGGGCTCGTGTTCCCACCATCCCCGACGTCGACCGACGACGAAGCACCTTGGTGCTCCGTCTTGAATGGCAAAGGTCGGAGCTTTGGCTGCCCGCCTCGTGAGAATCCAGACGACACGTGTCTGGTGGGCGTTGGTGAGGTCGAGTTCTTGGGTAGAGGAGTGTCCATGGGTGATATTCTCGGACCGCTACGTAGGCCCTCAAATACACCACCGGAACCTGCGTGGCCGAACACACTACCCTCGTCGAGTCCGGCGCCTGTTTTGATACCCAGCAGGATCTCCTCAGCACTGGGCCGGGCGGCCGGATCGAGCGACAAAAGCCGCCTTAAATATCTGTACAGCTTCTCGGGAAGATCAGGGCGTTTCTTCTTCTCCTCGTCCAATCCGGACCATGTAGTAATTTCTTCTCGCAATTGATCGAGATCTTCGTTCTCCTCATTGAGATTGTCCGCATGGCGGTATGGTAGTTGAGCGAAGCACAAGAAATAGAGAATCATTCCCAACGAAAAGATATCCGACTTGGTGGTAAAGTTCCCGAACGTGCCGTCGGATTGCTCCTGCCGAAGAACTTCAGGCGCGCAATATGATATGGTTCCAGTCGTGCCCGTGGACTTCCTAGCCATGTTCTCTATCTGCACTTCCCCAAAGTCGCTGACCAGTACCCTCATTCCCTTACCAGTATCGTGCAGTAAGCAATTGCTGGGTTTCAAATCACGGTGGATGTAGCCATTGGCATGAAGATGGTTTAGACCGGAGGTGATGTCTTTGAAGAACGAGTATATCTCTTCGAATTGGAGTCTCCTTGCCCCTTGAAGATTGATTGGCAGCTCGATCTGGCCTTTTGACCGACGCCGCATCCGCTCTTTGAGCTGCTCGGTAGTAGTAGTTGATTGAGCAGAGCTGCAGATGTAGTGATGGAGGTCGCCGGCATTGCAGTATTGCTGGAGGATGAACGCGCAAGGCACACTCGGCCCAAAGTTTGTGAGCTTCACCTCCTCAAGCCAGAGATGTCGGTAGGAAACCAGATTCTGGTGTGAGAGATGTTGAAGCAGTTGAACCTCAATGAGCACTTTCTCTAGCCATTCGTGATCATCCCCCACAGGTACACGCTTGCAAGCAAAGTACCCCAAAGACACCCCGTCCAGAACGTGTTTAACAAGCAGCACGACACCCTTTCCTCCTCTCCCAAGCTCCCCTTCCTCTACGAAGAACCGCTCGAAGTAATTAGGGCTGAATGAAGCGGACGATATCCCATGAGGCGAAGCCGGAGATACAGGTGAACTAGCGATGTATTCTGCGTCTGCCGGTGGACGGATCGCATTGCTTCGGCTTGGCGTCACCGGTTGAACTAGACGTCTTCTCGGTGAAGGAGGGGCGGACGAATCGACAGAGCCAGGCGTGCTACGATCGAGCATGCGAAAGTATTCGGGGCTCACGAATCCCGCCGAAGCACCCGG